>OFDC01000049.1_pt1 | contig 160847 bp, 155 predicted proteins | sample 1520941 | NCBI WGS metagenome assembly OFDC01 (sample SAMEA94258168, study PRJEB24077) | hot springs metagenome | biome: Aquatic biome; feature: Water | place: India | collected 2012-12-06 | depth 5 m
TCGTAGTGCCTGTGGTTGAACCAGTCGTAGTGCCTGTGGTTGAACCAGTCGTAGTGCCTGTGGTTGAACCAGTCGTAGTACCTGAGGAAGGCTGATTTCCAATCGGAGCTACTGAAACACCAGATGGGGTACTAGGGCTTGTACTAGAAGCGATAGGAGTAAAGCCAGAATTTTGACCGCTAAGCGCACTTACAATTTGTGCAAGTGCTGCACTTTGTTTTGCTGTACTTGTGTTTGAAAATTGTTGCATTAATGCATTTTTTTGAGCCGTAGTCGCATTTGCAAGTTGTGCCAACACTGCATTTTTTTGCGCTGTACTAGCATTTGCAAACTGGTCAAGTACTGCATTTTTTTGCGCTGTACTAGCTCCTGAAAGTTGTGACATAAGTGCGTTTTTTTGTGCTGGTGTAGTAGCACTTGCAATTTGTGTCAAAACTGAGCTAGTTTGTGCTGTAGTTGAACTAGGACTTTTTTGCGCTAGTGATGTATTAACTTGATTAAATAGAAGATTTAATTCAATAGGATCGCTTTTTTTTGCCACTGAATTTTTTAATTCAGGATTTGCACATAAACTTTCATCTTTAATGATTTTAAGTAAAAGTGCATCTGATTTTTTGGTCTTTGTTAATGATGCAGGTGGGACATCCGAATATTGCATGACACCTTTACTATCACGCCAACGGTAAACATCTGATAATGCATTGCTGCAAACGCCTGCTAAGATTAACAAAAGCAGAGGGGAGGCAAATGCTTTTGCTGAATAATGAATATTCATTTTGGGTTACTCCAACATTTAAACTTTCTTGTTATCCCTTGTTTCTATGAATATTTTGTATGTTGGTTATTACAACTACTATTTTCTTATGACTCATATTTTATATGGTGTTATGATTCTGTCAACCCCCTAAGTGAATTTTTTACAAACTTTTTTGTTACAAAATATTACAAAAATTAGTAGGTTACGTTGTTTTTTTAATATTTTTAATTAAGTTGATAGGTTGTTGTTTCCTTACATTAGAATACAGTCATTAACTCTTTGATACCAATAACAATATGCATTCAAATTCCCTTAAGCATCGTGTCATTAAATCCGGCATGTTCATATTCAGCGGAAATGCTCTAAGCCAAATATTAAGGTTTGTGAGTAATTTAATTATGACAAGATTGCTGGCGCCAGACATGTTCGGGCTAATGGCGCTTGCAGGTATTTTTATTTTAGGGCTTAACCTTCTGTCGGATATTGGTCTTAAGCAAATCTTGATTCAAAACAAACGTTCTGATGATCAATTTGTAAATACAGTTTGGACGATGCAAGTGATCAGAGGTTGGTTGATATGGCTATTCTCAATAATTGTTTCGATTATTTTTTTCCTGTTAAGCAAGTGGCAATTGTTGCCAGTAGATAGTGTGTATAACGACTCACAATTCCCATACATAGTTGCTCTAATTGGTCTCAATTCTATGATATATGGTTACGAACCGACCAAAGTTAGTTTCGGCAACCGTAACCTGACACTTAAGTTAAATGTGACCATTACACTCATTAGTCAGCTAATAGGCTTTTTTGCTATGTTGATATGGGCATTTGTTCGGCCGGATGTTTGGGCATTAGTGGTGGGGTCGATAGTGGCGACATTTTCAAATACCGTCATGAGCTACTTTATCATCGAGGGTAAGCGTAACCATTTTTACTTTGATAAATCTGTTTCTGATGAGATTTTTCACTTTGGTAAATGGATATTCATCTCATCGATTATGGGTTTTTTAGTGATGAGTAGCGATAAGTTGATGCTTGGTGCTTTGGTGGATGCCGAGTCACTGGGTTATTTTGCCATTGCAGGCTTGCTGGTGGGTGCTGTTGTGCAATTGGTCGGGTCCATGATACACACTATTGGGTTTCCCGCGTTATGCGAAACTTTTCGGGATAATCCCAGCAATTTAGGTAATGTGTTTTATAAATTACGCTTGCCGTTTGATGTTCTGCTGCTTTTTACAATGAGTTTCTTATTTGTAACAGCGGACACCGTGGTGGAAATTCTGTACGACAATCGTTACCAGTCAGTGGGCTGGATTTTGCAAATCATGAGCATATGTTTATTTGAGGTGAGATATCGTTTGGCGGGTGAATGCTTTTTGGCTATGGGTAAACCCAAACTGCAGAGTGCCTTAACTTTTGTAAACTTGGCGTGCCTATATACTTTTGGCTTTAGCATGTATTATTTTTATGGGTTTGAGGGGCTGGTTTGGGCTGTGGCTTGTAGCGCGCTCTCCACGATCCCGGTCATTTTGTTTTATTTAAAAAAATTCCAGATTGTAGATTGGAAAAAAGAGCTGATGGTGCTTCCTGTTTTGGGGCTTGGGTATTTGGCGGGGTTGTTGTTCAATTGGGTATTTGACAAGTTTTTTTAATGCTTTGAAGGCAATTTAATAAGCTGGGAGCATAAACATGCGTTTAGATGATCAAGAAGAAAGTAGCAACGTTGAGGATCGCCGGAGCGGTGGAAGTGGAATCGGTGGAAAGGGTATTGGGGTCGGCACTATCGTTTTGGCTTTGGTAGCGATGTATTTTGGTGTGGACCCTGCAGTGGTGCTGAATGTTGATCAAGGTTTGCAGCAAACCGAGATAACGGAGGCGCAACCCATTCCTAAAGACGATCCGATGGCCGTCTTTGTGGCCAAGGTGTTAGGGAGCACAGAAGAAACTTGGGGCAAGGTATTTCAACAGTCAGGTCATCAATATCCGGCGCCGAAGTTGGTATTGTTCACAGGCCAAACAAGTACGGCATGTGGTGCCGGTCAAGCAGCGATGGGGCCTTTTTATTGTCCGGCTGACCGTAAAGTCTATATTGATTTAAGTTTTTATCAGGAAATGAAAAATCGCTTCAATGCTCCTGGGGATTTTGCACAAGCCTACGTGATTGCGCATGAAGTAGGTCACCATATCCAAAATTTGATGGGCACTTCAGAGCAGGTGCAACGTGCGCGTCAGTCTGCGCGCAGCGAGGCCGAGGCGAATGAGTATTCCGTCCGATTGGAATTACAGGCGGATTGTTTTGCGGGTGTGTGGGCAAATCATGCCGATGGCGAAAACCGTATTTTGGAAGCTGGAGATGTGGAAGAGGCGATGACAGCTGCCGCAGCGATTGGTGATGATGCCTTGCAAAAACAAGCGCAAGGCTATGCTGTGCCTGATAGCTTTACTCATGGCTCATCGGAACAGCGCATGCGTTGGTTCAATCAGGGCTTAAGCACTGGCGATGTGAATCAGTGCAATACATTTGAAACGAAAGTTCTATAGCCAGAAAGCAGTAACATGCGATACAAAGATTTAGAAGAACACATGATCAGTACAGAGACAATCGCCTCCGGGGGTATGCTCACTGTCAAGCGTGATCAGGTGAGATTGCCAAATGGGCATCAAAGTCAGCGTGAATATGTGTTGCACCCTGGTGCGGTAGTGGTGGTGCCCTTATTAGCCAATGGGAATGTGGTGTTAGAGCACCAATTTAGATATCCACTGCATCAGGTATTCATTGAGCTGCCAGCTGGTAAAATTGACCCACAAGAAGATGTGCTAACCACCGGTCAGCGTGAGCTGTTGGAGGAGACGGGTTATACCGCCAAAGAGTGGATTAAGCTTGGACTGCAACATCCATGTATTGGTTACTCTAACGAAGTTATTCATATCTATATGGCGCGAGATTTAACACTGGGCCAGCATCAACGGGATGAGGATGAGTCGCTGGAAGTGTTTGAGTTAAGCTTAGAGAAATGCATGGCCATGATTTTGAATGGTGAAATCACCGACGGCAAAACCATTGTTGCGATGATGTTTGCTGAAAAGTATTTGATGCAACATGGCTAATCTTTTGATTGTAGGCTGTGGGGATTTGGGCAGTGCCATTGCAGTGCTATTGCATCAATCCGGGCATCGGGTCATCGGTGTGCGAAAAAGTGCGCAACCTTTACCTTTAAATATGCAAACTGTGCAGTTGGATATCACAACGCCCACTGCAGTTTCAGCGCTTGAATTGTTTAAGCCTGAAATTATCCTTTACTGCGTAGCTGCAACTGCGCAAGATGATGAAAACTACTATCAACATTATGTGCTTGGTCTGCAGCATTTGTTGGCCGCGCAAGCGAAAAACCCGAATCTTAAGCATGTCTTTTTTGTGTCCAGTACGCGTGTTTACGGTCAGCAAACCAATGCGCTATTAGATGAAGCAATGCCTGCTGTACCCAATGACTTTGGGGGCAACCGCCTGTTGGAAGCTGAGCAGCAATTGCAGAACATCAACTGCTCGTCCACCGTGCTGAGGCTGTCTGGTATCTATGGTCCTGGCCGTTTGTATTTGGTCAATATGGCGAAAGACCGAGCGCGTTGGCCTCAACACAATCAATGGAGCAATCGCATCCATCGTGATGACGCTGCAGGCTTCATTGCTTACTTGGTAGGGTTAGTGTTAAACGGACAGGTCATTCAACCTCTTTACATCGTGACAGACTCGATGCCCACTGCGCAGTATGACGTGCTCAATTGGTTAGCCAAACGTTTGCATGTATCTCATCAAGCTGATGCCTCTGCAACACCAATGCAAGGAAAGCGTCTATCTAACCAGCGATTACTGGCAAGTGGCTATCAATTAAAGTATCCTAATTATCAAGTTGGGTATTCAGAACTGGTTTAGCAGTATGCAGATTTGGTTATTCGTGTTCATGCTGATGGTTGGTTCTTTGGTCAACGCAGATGAACGGCAAACGTTTCAAGAGTGGCTGCAAGAGCTAAAAGCAGATTCACTGCGTGAGGGTATCTCAAAGCAAACAGTAGAAGCCACGTTTAAACAAGCCAAATTGTTGCCGCGTGTGATTGCGTTGGATCGTTCTCAACCAGAATTTATTTCCACATTTTTAGAATATTTAGAGCGCCGTGTTACGCCTAGCGTAATTGCACGTGGGCGAGACCTGTTGTCTCAACATCAGACCCTTTTGGATAATGCGGAATCTGAGTATGGTGTGCCCAAACATATTTTGGTTGCATTTTGGGGCATGGAAACGCACTACGGTGGTTTTCAGGGCGATATCGATTTGCCCTCAGCGCTCATGACGTTGGCCTATGAAGGCCGCCGAGCCGTGTTTTTTCGCAATCAGTTGTTTAACCTTATGCGTATTGTAGATGCGCGTCACAATGCCATTCAAAAGATGCGGGGTTCTTGGGCGGGTGCCATGGGGCATATGCAATTTATGCCCACTACATTTATGCAGTATGGCGTAGATGCAGATAAAGACGGGCGCATCAATATTTGGAAATCATTGCCAGACGCATTCTACTCAGCTGCCAATTACCTAGCTCGAGTTGGTTGGCGAGCCAATGAGCCAGTGATGGTGCAGGTGAGTTTACCCGAGGGTTTTGATTACAGCATGGCGCAACTTAATTTACGCCGCAGTGTAAGAGATTGGCAGCAGTTGGGAGTGTTTGTGCCTTCGCATCTTAAAGATATGGATAATGCCGCTATCTTGTTGCCACAAGGGTGGCGTGGGCCTGCTTTAATGGTGTTTAGCAATTTTGATGTGATTATGGATTGGAATCGCTCAGTAAACTATGCGCTTGCCGTGGCCCATTTGTCTGAACAACTTATAGGCGTTGCAGATATTGCGATTGAGGATAATGTGGAGATGGAAGCGCTCAGTTTTAATGAAATGTGGGCGCTTCAAGGCAAGCTAAACGAGCTCGGGTTTCCTGCAGGCCCACCCGATGGGTTTCCTGGGCTTAAAACGCAAGAAGCCATTCGTATGTATCAGGCCAAGCATCAGCTACCGCAAGATGGCTATGCCAGCCCAAGTTTGTATCAACATTTATTCAGCCACTAGGTTAAATGGGCTGAAACTCTCGTGTCCTAAACCAGCCGGTGAGGCTTAAGCGCTCGCGCTTAGCGGGCAACACTTCGTGCCAGAACTGGTCTGACAAAAATAGGACCAATCGCCCACCAAAAGGGGGTATATCTAAGCACTTATCTTCGCTGATGTAGAGCCGCAACTCGCCGCCATCCAAATCTTGCCAATCCTGATTAAGATAGAGAATGGAACTCAGTTTACGCGTGTTGAGCTGTTGAGCATGACCAGCACTGAATTGATCCAGATGCTTTTGATACACCCCTCCCACTGGATAAATAGCTAGATGTGTCTCTAGCGATGCTAAGCCCATGTAGAAGTGTTGATTCAGTAGCCCTTTGAGATACTGCATCTGTGAAAAATAGCGCTGCACAGCGGGTTCTGTGCTTTCTTCATCCAGCCAATGTATGCTGTCCCCCCTGATATTTGCATTGGTTTGTGCATCTTTGCCGGTACCTGCCTTCGCCATATTATGTTGGGTGAATTTCTCATGCGCTAGTTGCGCAAGAGATGCAATGTCATCTCTTGATAAGTAACTGTCTATGATGACATAACCCTGTTGGGCCAACCCCTCGGTAATGGTCTCGTCATGTTGTGTAAGCGTTGTTTGCATCGCAAAATTATAGCAGGCTAGGTTTGCGCCAACTTGCATAATCAGCTAGAATTCGCACCTCTTAAGCAATTAAGACTTTAGGCGGTTAGCTCAGTTGGTTAGAGCACTTGGTCGACATCCAAGGGGTCAGCAGTTCGAATCTGCTACTGCCTACCAAATTTGACTGATAAAAGCCGTTATAATTAACGGCTTTTATCGTTTTTGCTTTTTATTCAATGAGATTTTGGATGCGTTATGCCTAATATTCGATTGCCAGATGGATCAGTAAGACAGTTCGACCAGCCTGTCACCGTGGCGGAAGTGGCCATGAATATTGGTGCAGGTTTGGCTAAGGCTGCATTAGCTGGCAAAGTAGGTGATCGCGTGGTCGACACCAGTTACCTCATTGAGCAAGATGTGGATTTGGCGATTATCACCGATAAAAATCCAGAGGGGCTTGAAGTCATTCGTCATTCCACCGCGCATTTGTTGGCCTATGCCGTGAAAGAGCTGTTCCCGGATGCACAAGTCACGATTGGCCCGGTCATCGACAATGGTTTCTATTATGACTTTAGTTATAAACGTCCATTTACGCCTGAAGACTTGATTGCTATCGAGAAGAAAATGCTGGAGCTGGCAAAGAAAGACGAGCCAGTCACGCGTAAAGTGTTGTCCCGCGATGAGGCGGTGGCATACTTCAAATCCATAGGCGAACATTACAAAGCAGAAATCATTGCCTCTATTCCAGCAGGCGAAGATGTCTCCTTGTATTCTGAAGGCAACTTTACTGATTTGTGCCGTGGTCCGCATGTGCCAAGCACTGGCAAACTTAAAGCGTTTAAGCTAATGAAGCTGGCAGGCGCTTATTGGCGTGGTGACAGTAATAACGAAATGTTGCAACGCGTTTATGGCACGGCATGGCGCAACAAAGAAGAGTTGGATGCTTATTTGTTCCAGTTGGAAGAAGCGGAAAAGCGCGACCACCGTAAATTGGGTAAACAGTTGGATTACTTCCATATGCAGGACGATGCGCCGGGTATGGTTTTCTGGCATCCGCGTGGTTGGGTCATTTGGCAAGAAGTGGAACAGTACATGCGAGCCAAGTTTAAAGAGTATGACTACCAAGAGGTTCGCACCCCAACGGTGCTAGATAAAACACTGTGGGAGAAATCCGGCCACTGGCAAAACTACCGTGACAATATGTTTGTGACCAAGTCTGAAAGTCGCGATTACGCAGTGAAACCTATGAACTGTCCTGGGCATATTCAGATTTTTAACAGCAGTTTGCATAGCTACCGTGATTTGCCATTGCGTCTGGCTGAGTTTGGCTCTTGCCACCGTAACGAGCCTTCTGGTTCTTTACATGGACTGATGCGAGTGCGTGGCTTTACGCAAGATGATGCGCATATTTTTTGTGCCGAAAACCAAGTGGAAGCCGAAGTGGCAACCTTTATTAAAATGCTGTACGAAGTGTATACCGACTTTGGCTTTAAAGACGTGATTGTCAAACTCTCTACCCGCCCGGAAAAGCGCGTGGGCACAGAAGAAGCGTGGGATATGGCAGAAGCGGCACTGGCCAATGCCATTAAAGCCAACGGTTTGGAATTTGAATATCAGCCGGGTGAGGGCGCGTTTTATGGTCCAAAAATTGAGTTCACGCTGAAAGATTCGCTAGGACGTTTATGGCAGTGCGGCACCATCCAATTGGACCCTAATCTACCTGAGCGTTTAGGTGCAGAATACGTGGCAGAGGATAACTCTCGCCAGCGCCCGATTATGTTGCACCGTGCGATTGTTGGCTCTATGGAGCGTTTTTTGGGTATTTTGATTGAAAACTACGCAGGTGCGATGCCAGCCTGGTTAGCCCCAGTGCAGGCGATGGTGTTGAATATTTCAGACGGTCAAGCCGATTATATTCGCCAAGTAGTTGAAAAATTGAAGAAAAATGGCATTAGATGCGATTTTGACTTGAGAAATGAGAAGATTACCTATAAAATACGCGAACATAGTTTGCAAAAAATGCCTTACTTGCTGGTAGCGGGTGAGCGTGAAATGCAAAATGGTCAGGTAGCCGTGAGAACCAGAAAAGGTGAAGACTTGGGTTCAATGTCTCTGGAAGCGTTTATTGAACGCATTCAAGCAGAGGTAGCAGCCAAAGTTTAAATCGTCTGGCACACGGCTTAATTTATTTGTTTAGGGGATAGTTATAGCTCAGGATAAAGAAACACGTATTAACGGTGATATTACTGCGCCGGAAATACGTTTGATTGGTGTAGAAGGTGAACCACTTGGCATTGTTAGCTTAAGAGAAGCTTTTGCCAAGGCAGAAGAGGTCGATATTGATTTGGTGGAAATTGCACCAAATGCTTCGCCTCCAGTATGTAGGTTAATGGATTACGGCAAGTTTAAATATGCCGAAAGCAAGCGCCAGCACGAGCAAAAACTAAAACAAAAACAAGTACAAATTAAAGAAGTAAAATTTCGTCCGGGTACGGATGATGGTGATTACAACATTAAAGTGCGTAATATCATCCGGTTTTTGGGTGAAGGTGATAAAGCGAAGATTACATTGCGTTTTAGAGGCCGTGAGATTACGCACCAAGAGTTTGGTTTAGCCTTACTAAAACGTGTAGAAGCCGATCTGCAGGAGCATGCCATAGTGGAACAGTTTCCAAAAATGGAAGGTCGTCAGATGGTGATGGTGCTTGCTCCGGCGAAAAAAGTACCTGCTAAGAAAGCAGACAAAGCAGAATAAGTAACAAAAAAGTTTTTTCTGAGTGATACGGCGAAAAGGCATGCCCAAGCACTCTTAATTCAACTCTTAAGGAGAAAAAAATGCCAAAGATGAAAACCAAGAGCAGCGCCAAAAAGCGCTTTAAGTTCTTAGGGAACGGTAAAGTAAAACGTACTCACTCCCACTTGCGTCATATCTTGACGAAAAAAACGACGAAGCAAAAACGTAAATTACGTGGTACTTCTATCATTTCAGCAACTGACGTCAAACGCGTTCGCGCAATGATGCCAACACAATAAGGAGACTGAAATGCCTAGAGTAAAACGTGGTGTCATCGCTCGCGCAAGACATAAAAAAGTATTAAACGCGGCTAAAGGTTATCGTGGTCGTCGTAAAAATGTTTACCGCATCGCTAAACAAGCGGTAATGAAAGCTGGTCAATATGCTTACCGTGACCGCCGTCAGAAAAAACGTCAATTCCGCGCTTTGTGGATTGCACGTATTAACGCCGGTGCTCGTGAGTTAGGTTTAACTTACAGCCGCTTCATGAATGGCTTGAAAAAAGCTTCTATTGAAGTAGATCGCAAAGTATTGGCAGACTTAGCTGTATTTGATAAGGCTGCATTTGCTAAGTTTGTTGAAATGGCAAAAGCTGGTTTAAGCGCCTAAACAAACCAATTAAAAAAAGAGGCTGCGGCCTCTTTTTTTATTCATACCATCTAAGTTGGTCAATAATATTTAGATGTGATATTTAACCCATAAATTTTTTGATTGAGTGCAAACGCAAACATGTCAGATTTAAATCATTTAATCGCAGAGGCGCAAACAGATTTTTTTGCATGTGATGCATTGCCTGCGCTTGAAAATGCAAAAGCGAAGTATCTGGGTAAAACCGGGTTGTTGACCGATGCACTCAAAGGTTTAGGTAAGCTCAGTGCTGAAGAGCGTCCGGCCGCTGGTGCAGCCATCAATGTGGTTAAGCAAGCGATTGAGCAAGCACTCAATGCGCGTCGAGAAGCAATTCTGGAAGCTGCACAAGCGCAACAGTTAGCAAGTGAGTCATTGGACATCACGTTGCCAGCGCGTGCGCAATCGCGTGGTGGTTTGCATCCTGTCACGTTAACGCTGCAACGTATCGAGCAGTTGTTTCATTCGATTGGGTTTGACGTTGCCAATGGTCCGGAAATCGAAACTGACTTTTATAACTTTACCGCACTGAATATTCCCGAAAATCATCCTGCGCGTGCCATGCATGACACGTTTTATGTAGATGACTCGCATGTGTTACGTACCCATACTTCACCGGTGCAGGTGCATTACATGCAAAATAAACAGCCTCCGCTAAAAATTATTGCGCCGGGCCGCGTGTATCGTGTGGATTCGGACGCCACGCACTCACCAATGTTCCATCAGGTGGAAGGTTTGTGGGTAGATGAAAATATTAGCTTTGCCAACTTAAAAGGTGTAGTGCAGGATTTTCTGCAAAAATTCTTTGAGCGTGAAGATTTGACTGTGCGTTTTAGACCCTCTTTTTTCCCATTCACCGAACCATCAGCTGAGATGGATATGAGCTGGAATGGCGGCTGGTTGGAAATCGGTGGCTGTGGCATGGTGCACCCAGAAGTATTCAAGCATGTGAATATCGATAGCGAGCAATACCGTGGATTTGCGTTTGGTTTAGGTGTTGAACGTTTGGCGATGTTGCGTTATGGCGTCAATGATTTACGTCACTTTTTTAACAACGATTTGCGCTTTTTGCAGCAATTTATTAAGTAAAGTTTCTTATGCAATTTTCAGAAAATTGGTTACGCACATTTGTGAATCCCGCGCTGGATACGCAGGCACTGAGCCATGCGCTGACGATGACAGGGCTAGAGGTTGAGGAGCTTACTCCAGTTGCCCCTGCTTTTGAGAAAATTGTAGTGGGTGAGATTATCTCTGCCGTCAAACACCCGGATGCGGATCGCCTGCAAGTATGTCAGGTCAATGTAGGTCAAGAAACGTTACAAATTGTTTGCGGAGCAGCTAATGCGCGCGCTGGTTTAAAGGCACCATGTGCCTTAGTGGGTGCAGAGTTGCCTGGAATTTGGATCAAACAAGCCAAAGTGCGCGGCGTAGAATCATTTGGCATGATGTGTTCATCTAAAGAGTTGGGCTTGGCGGCAGAAGCGACAGGGTTGCTTGAATTGCCGGCTGACGCGACTGTAGGGCAAGATATCCGTACTTATTTAGATTTAAACGATCATCTCATCACGCTAAAACTCACACCTAACCGTGCCGATTGTTTAAGTATTTTGGGTATTGCACGTGATGTAGTAGCTATGACGGGTGCGCCATTGTCTAAGCCAAGTGCGCAGCAAGTTAATATCGCCACCGATAAAACTATTGCTGTAGAAGTACAAGCTGCTGAAGCTTGCCCAGCTTATTTTGGGCGCGTAATTACCCAAGTTAATCCACAAGCGAAATCTCCTGATTGGATGGTGCGTCGCCTTGAGCGTAGCGGCATTCGTAGCATTAGTGCTCTGGTGGATATTACCAATTATGTGTTGCTAGAATTGGGGCAACCCATGCATGCATTCGACTTGTATAAGTTACAAGGCAGTGTGTCCGTGCGTTTGGCGCAAGCGAATGAGAAATTACAGTTGTTGAATGGCAACACGGTAGAGTTAGCCGCAGATGATTTGGTGATTGCTGATGAGAGTGGTGCCATTGCTTTAGCCGGTATCATGGGTGGTCAACCTACTTCGGTCGCTGAGACTACAACGGCTATCTTTTTAGAAAGTGCATTTTTTACGCCTGATACCATTGCAGGAAAAGCGCGTCGTATTGGTCTGAGCACGGACTCGTCATATCGTTTTGAGCGTGGCGTAGACTTTGGCAATACAGCCAATGCATTAGAGCGCGCTACGGAACTGGTGCTTACCATTTGTGGTGGCCAAGCTGGTCCTGTCACACAATCGGTGGCAACACTGCCAGTGCGCAAACAAGTTAAGTTACGTTATGCGCGTTTACAGTCAGTGTTAGGCATTTCTATTCCTTATGCAACTGTTGGTCAGTTGTTAACACAATTAGGTTTTATATTTACCGAGCAAGAGCAGGTATTCATGGTGCAAGCGCCAAGTTATCGCTTTGATATCGCACGCGAAGAAGATTTGATTGAAGAAATTGCCCGTTTATACGGTTACGATAAAATCCCTGCGATTACACCGCATGCTGATTTGGCAATGCTTGAGCAATCAGAAAGCCGCTTAAACGTAGCTACTTTGCGTGATGCCATGCAATCACAAGGGTATCAAGAAGTGATTACCTACAGCTTTGTGGAAGAAGCTTGGGAGCGTGATTTACTAGGCAATCCATCCCCGATTCCACTTAAAAACCCAATTGCCAGCAATATGAGCGTGATGCGCAGCGGTTTATGGGGTGGCTTGTTAGATTTGTTGAGCTATAACTTGAACCGTAAGCAAGACCGCGCATTATTATTTGAAGTGGGTAGTAGCTACCATGCGACTGCACAAGGTTATGCCGAGCAGCAAAAATTGGCCGGCCTGTTTTATGGCGATTTTCAACCGGAACAATGGGCTGTTGCCAAACGTGAAGTGGATTTTTACGATGTCAAAGCTACGGTGGATATGCTGACTAAACAGAAGGCAGAATATCGCGTAGAAACGCATGCAGCGTTACATCCAGGTCAATCAGCACGCATCTATATCAATGGGCAAGCACAAGGCTGGTTTGGCAAGTTGCACCCTAAATGGCAACAGCATTACAATTTACCTAAAGGCACGTTCTTGTTTGAGTTGAATGTGGATGCGTTGTTATCTAGCGAGGTGCCGTCTTATCAGGAAGTTTCTAAATTCTTAGGCGTGCGCCGTGACATCGCTGTGATTGTAGACGCGAATGTGCAAGTAGAAGCGATTGTTCATGCAGTGAAAACAGCACAAATTCCGTTGTTGCAACAGATACAATTGTTTGATGTTTACCAAGGGAAAGGTATCGCGGAAAACAAAAAAAGCCTTGCATTTCTTGTACTTATACAAGATACTCATAAAACTTTGGTCGACACCGAAGCTGAAGCCGCAATGGCAAAGTTGTTAAAAATACTCGAAAATCAATTTGGTGCCGAGTTACGTAATTAAGTACACTGTCCATCAAGAATTAAGTAAAAAGTAGTTAGGGGAGTTGCATGACATTAACTAAAGCAGATTTAGCCGATTTGTTATTTGAGCAAGTAGGGCTCAACAAACGCGAGGCTAAAGACATGGTTGAAGCGTTTTTCGAAGAGGTCCGAACCGCATTAGAAGCAGGTGATAGTGTTAAATTATCTGGGTTTGGTAATTTTGAGTTACGTAAAAAATCAGAGCGCCCTGGCCGTAACCCTAAAACAGGTGAAGAGATACCGATTACAGCCAGACGTGTTGTGACGTTTCATGCCAGCCAAAAATTAAAAAGTAAAGTAGAAGAGCATTACGCAAATCAATAACTTAAAGTGAGCAAACATGGTTGAAGAATCTCCCAAAGTACAATTGCCACCCATTCCTGCCAAGCGTTATTTTACGATTGGCGAGGTCAGTGAGTTATGTGGTGTAAAGCCACACGTATTGCGCTATTGGGAGCAAGAGTTCACCCAACTCAAGCCGGTAAAGCGCCGCGGTAATCGTCGTTACTACCAACACCACGAGGTACTGCTCATCCGTAAAATCCGTGAGCTACTATACGAACAAGGCTTTACCATCAGTGGTGCGCGTAATCGCCTAGACGGACAGGAGTCTACTGAGACGCCAGCACCTATCTTAGCCCCGGCTGTTGAAGCGGTTCAGTCAATGACAGCACAAATGGCTGATATCGTAGACTTGGCGCAGGTGCGGGCACAGATTCGCCAAGTAATACAATTGTTGCGCGCTTAAACGCTGACCTACTTTGTTAAAATTATTCATTCAGCTCACGGCTCAGCACGGATTTTGATTTATAATGCTGCCTCTGAAGTTCAGTCAGGATCGGGGCGTAGCGCAGCCTGGTAGCGTACTTGCATGGGGTGCAAGGGGTCGTGTGTTCGAATCACACCGTCCCGACCAATTGAATCAAGAAGTTATGAAAAATATAAGCCAGCTAATCGCTGGTTTTTTTATTTCGGGATAACTCTCGGGATAACTTTTCATATTCTTATCATTTGTTCAAATAGAATTCCAAACAAACTTTTCATACATCCTTACCGTTAGTTATACCCACCAAGATAGCTTCAAATTGCTTATCAATTTGTTATCGTTATAACTTTAATAATATAAATTATTAAAACCTTTACAGCCTTCTTCATATTTTTAGGCTTAATTCCATCTACGTTGACACTTAACTGTATATAAGAGTGATTTAAATAGTGATTGGGGTGGGGAGGGGTGGGACCAGAGATTTATGGGGGTGCCCCCCCTAACATCTGCTACATTTATCGCAAACCAATCTTTTTAGATTTTATCAACTTGTAAATAATAAAGAGATAAATTATGGATAAACGTTTTTTTCTTGCATTACTGTCTATTTACGCAATAAATTCACATGCGGACTTGTTTGGTCCAAAAGACTATGATGATTGTGTAATTGAGTCTATGAAAGGTGTTACCAGTGATATTGCTGCCAAAGCAATAAAACAATCTTGCGAAGCTAAATTTGCTGAAAAAATCCCAGATTCTACTGATATTACTAAGTTTGTATTGAGAGACTTAAGTGAAGCTAAAGCTGGTTTTCGTAAACTGAATTACAACAATTCAATTGAATTTGCTGGTACTTTTTATAACAATAGTAACTATGTGATAAGTGAATTCATCGTTAGACTAAGCTACAAAGATGGAGTATCAAATAATAATAAAATAATAAACCGTAATTTCAAGGCCATTATTTTTCCTGCTTCGCACCCGCTAAATGAGTCTGAATTCTTCGTACCTCTAAAATCGGTTAAAGCACCAGAGTTGATATCTTGGGATATAGTGAAAGTTATGGGTTATAAAAAATGAGTTCAATGATCGCAAATTGTATATTTGGGTATAAATGTGATCAGTCTTGGGACGCTTTAGCCGATACGGACGACTCTAATGTTAAGTACTGTAAACATTGTAAAAACAATGTGTTTTACTGTTCGACCCCAGAGGAGCTTATGCGAGCAATAAGGAGGCGTGTTTGCGTATCGGTTGATAAACTAGAGAGCGGAAAAAAAATTAGGTTGCTAGGTGTTCCTGATGGTGGAAGTATTCCTAAGTTTTTTGGAGATGATTGATAAATATTAATCTGCTCTAGCCTCTAAAAGTTCTGCTTCTATTTGAGCTTCGTGCTGACGCTGGTCGCTACATATCTTATCGAATCGTTTTAAGAGTGGGGTTGATTTTCTTCCATCAACCCCATGCCACCTCCACAGAGTTTTCATGTCATCTTGAAATGTGGGCACCCCATCAATAAATGGCAACTCCTTATTTTTATCGTAAGGAGAAAACTGTCTTAACCAATTAAATAAAAGTTTAAAGTCCCACGGATATACTGTGCCTGTAGATTTATCTCTTAGGGTAAGTAAGTTAATTGCAGTTGCTCTAATCAACCCCCAAAAGTGCACCCCATTGAAAAATGCCCATGTATTAGCAAGAGCTGATTCGAATATAAATTGCTTTGTTTCATTGTCCAGAGGACCATGATAATTTCTAAACATAGATAGCCATTCCACCAGATAGATATTGCCCTCTCGCTTTGGATGAACGTGGTGTAACTCACTTATAACCTCTATTGCAGCTTGATAGTCCCATTCGACTGGGGGTGTCTCTTCAAACCTCGATAAAATCCAATCAAAGGTTGCTGCTGCTATTCGATTCATAACCGCATACCAACCGGCATCATCATCGTAAACACCTGCCCAACCTGCAACCTCCATTCCATATTTAATTAATGGTTTGGTTGTCGGAATGATTGCCGAGTCTACAACATGGCCACCTAAGACAGCAGGAACGATATGACAAGCTTCATGTATTGCCGTTGCTATTTGGTCAGCCGCTTCATCATCACTGCAACTAGGATTTTTTATTCTTGCAATATCCAGACTTAGCGGATGAACCATCAATTTTGGGAAATTGAAAGCATCTAATCTTGTTAAGGTTTTGGACTCACTTTTGGAAAGAATTCTTTTTTTCATTATTTCTATCTTTTATTACCCGTTTTTAACCTGTTCCACTAAATACCAGTAACTGGTCGTTCCGATTCTTTTTTCTACCCAGCCCCCATACTGCAACGCTGATGCAGCTAACTCGCGTGACGCATTAAATCTTGCAGCTATTCGCCCTAGTTGTAGGGGATCCCACCTATCGGGCAGTGGTATGGTTTTATGCCAAGCTTGTATTTGTTCGGCAAGCCTTATTACTTTTGCAGAGACGTTCGGCTCTTTATTGTTTAAGGGTGTTAAGGTTTCACGGCATGCGGCATCCATACGCTCACGCATTTTTTGAAGAGTCGAAGTCATTTGGGTCTACCCCTAAAAGTGAGCACATTGCACGGGTTTGCACGCATATATACGTGCATCTCTAAGCCAGTATTTATAGGGTATTTGAGAGAGTGAGCACATTGCACGCATATTTCGAGCAAGCCATGTTCCTGCGTTCTGGCACATACCTATTAAGGTGGAATTTTCTAATATATTTCTTCTTTTAAAAATAGTGCTCAATGTGCTCACATCGTGAAAAGGCACGTCTTTATTGGCTTCAGGATGCACGGATATCTGCTCACAAATGCTCATTAATGTGCATGTTGTTACCATGTAAGTTTTCCTCCGATTTTTTGCTCGAATTGCTCTCTTGCACGCTTCAAGTCAGGAAATGTGAATCCCCGTTTACGGCTGTTAGACTGACCTTGCTGAAGGGGTTGAATATCTGGGCATAGTGTTTTTAATTTATCGACAAACTCTCTAATGCTTGGAAGTCTGCCTCTAGAGTTAACCGCTTTAGCACGTTTTATAAAGTCCTCGTGCAGTAGTGAAGTCGACACCCACTCGGACCAGTTTGAGCCTTCTGTGATTTGTGTACCTTCTAAAAGTCTATCTGCCCACCAATGTGGTATGGCGTCTAATGAGGCTAGTTTCTGTCTTAAAAGCTCGCCAGTGTCTGGCTTATCCCTAACTTGAAACCTTGAAATATCCCTATGAAGTAACATATACGCAAATGCCTCTAGGCCCCCATTTTCAATTTCATCGGTCAGTGCTGACCAGTAGGCTCTATCGTTTTTCCTCTCCTCAGACACACGCAGAATAAATTTACGTCGGTCGTCAGTTTCTACATAAGTAGCATGGTCATTGTTGGATGCTGAAATAATGCGATGAAAACTTTCAATCTGTCTGCTAGCCTGAAACTTCGGATTGATATGGATTCTTGACTCAGTTTCAATCGCTTTGAGGATGTTGGCTGCTCTTTTGTCACCACTAAAAAATGCTTCATCAGCAAAAACGATGAATGAGCTTTGAAGGCTGTCATTGAAGTCTCCAGTTAAGGCCTTATCGGACTGCAAGTGCAAAAAATGGTCAGAATAGAGTGCCCCAACTAATTTTGCAGCGAACATACCCTTACCTATGCCTTGTCCCCCTAAAAGCGTAATTGATACGCCGGGCTTTTCTTGCGGCTTCTGAACCATATGTGCTAGCCAGCCCATAAGGTATTCAAAGTTTGGTGTAGAACCGCTACATATAATGTCCCGAATGAAAGAAATGATTAATTTACATTCGCCCTGTATAGGTTTAACTGATAGACCTTTCCATAAATTGAGGTGGCCTTCTGTTGTGCCTGCTGGGTTAAATTCAAGACCTGAAAAGGATATGGTATTTGGAGACAACAACCACTGATTAACAATTTTATCGCTGTTTGAATTGGAGTCGCGAGCAGTTATCTTTCGCTTGATTAACAATTTCCCATCAGTAATCGAGTAAATACTTAGAGGATTAGCTGTACTGGCTTTTGTAGCCTGATTTAAGTCAACTACTCCAATTTTTGAACCTATCGTGATGAGGGCAAAGTCATTAAGGCTGGATGAAGATGTGGGAGAGTTATCTAATTCTTCTGTCCATCCATTTATTTGCGCTTGATGAAAAATTGTACCTACACCTATCAAGCTATCGCCACGTTTTTGTTTATCTCTAGTGCTAGCTATAAACCCATCCCAAAGTTCTTGGTTTTTATCTCGATTTGCGTTTTCGGGCTTGCTACAAACATCATCGAGAATATCTTTTGCGATAGCTTCTGGCCACCCATTAACACACACGACTGAAGCAAGGGCTAACCCTAAGAATTTAAAGTTTTCAAAGTCTTTGATTCCCTCTGGAAAAGCTGCCCTAGCCGCTTCAAGTAACTTAAGTCTGTTTATGTCAGAGTACTCAAATATTTGGACTGTTTTCTTAACGCCGAGTTGTTCTAGTGGAAACAAGGATTTAACATCAGGAGGTAAAGATATTGCATCATTAGAGATTTCGGCGTAAGCGGCCTCAATTGAAGAAACTAGTTCTTTTGCATCTAATAAAGACGGGCTATTTCGCTTCAAAAGTACTTTTTTAGGGTTTGTAGGATCTTTGTGATTGAGTGTATCTGGCACTCACAAAATGCTAGCAATATCGGCTGTGCGACTATCGTCGGCTAAAAAACCATAGTAATTAGTGAGACACTTTAATTGTTTTGCAGACTTAAGCCATTCCTCTTTATGAATCATGCATTCGCATAAAAAGTAAACGTGAAGACCGTTCCCTGAATCGATTATATGAGTAGGTAGAGGAAGGTTGGTATTGGTAAGAAATTGTTGTAATGCTTGTGCTGCCTCTTTTTTAGTTAGATAGCCTTTACCCTCAACAGATTTGCTTTCTCCACAATCAATATCTAACCAAAAACCAAAAGCACCAAGAGCATTAGAGGCTTTCCTAGATTCACCGCTCTCATAAATTGCACAAGCATGATAAACGTCACAACCCAGAGCATTCAACTCAAGGGCTTTTGAAATAGCTCCACTTACTGAAGGTACTAGAATATTCTTAACACTACCAGCGCTTATAGAAGTGATTTGTAATACTGCATTCTCCCCATTACCCCACAATGCAGAAAGTAAATTTTCTGCACCAGTCATTAGGCACCACCATTACTTGAAAGCTTTTCAATTAGATTGCGAATATCTTCTACTCGCCAAGCAGTAGTTCTACCACCCAATTTAATCCCTTTAGGGTATTTACCCTCTTTAATACCAGCCCACCAAGTAGATCTAGCTACGGGTATAAACTTAAGTACCTGAGGTAATCGCAGAAATCCTGTTTCAGGAAGATTGTTTGTTTGCATCTTTATGCACTCCATAGAGTTGTTTTGGATGCAATCAAATTATCACAGCGTATTGAGGCGCCTTTTAGTGCGTTCGTGATTAATTTTTGGGATCGGTTTATAAAGAAAGGTTAATCTGATTTAAATTTTTAACTGATGGGTATAAAGTATATCTATCTCAGATATCGACAAAAAAAATGTTAATAACTGTTAATGGTAAAGAGTCGACATGTATTGATGATCAGGTGATCATAAAGCTACTCAATTTTTATCCTGAAGAAGGATTAATTGAGCGAAGTGTTTTCTCAAAGGCATTTCACGCTCAAAGAATTGAAATTAGAGATTTAATGAATGAATGCGACAAAATTTTATTGCCTTGGCAAATGTTTTTTTTAAAACTTAATAAGCTTGATAAAGCATTAAAACATATTGAAGAGCAAAGGAAACATAAGGTCTCTGCAAAGCTATTATCAAAGCGTAAAGGTCAAGGAAATATAACCTCCAAAAGAATAATCGATAGATTAATACGGCAACAAAACTTCTTAATTCAGGAAGCTAATTTTGGATTAAATTCATATGTAGGGTACCTTTCAAACAAAACTGTATCTGGTGCAGCAAGCCTAATGATGGCTTATTTTGATATTGATCGAATTTCATATCTAAATTTAACTAAAGAGAAAACTCTGGAATTCTTAATTGAGAAGCTAGCTAACAAAAAAATTAACGTTTGTAGGGGGGTGTTGAATAATAAAATCTTACCTAATCCAAGAGTTGTAAAGAATGACCTTTACAAAAATACGAGTGGTTTTGCAATTAATGATGATTCTGTTCCATTTATATTTTTACCAAGTGAAATAAACGATGACGAGGTTGTTGGTAGACAGATTTACACTTTAATTTACCTTACCGTTGTAATTGGATTGAATAAATTCAACTACTATTTAGAGAAAAATTTTAGAGTGATGAAACTTGATGCCAATAATATGGATTCAAAAATTCATGCTATAACCTCACAATTTCTTGTGCCTGATGATGAGCTTTATGAATATAAAAAAGTACCGATAACTTTAGATATTAGGGATGAGTTAAGCCAAAAGTTTAAGGTAACACCATCGTCAATATGCACAATTTTGAAATTAAGAGGGTTTATTAATCAGGACCAGTATGAGGAGCTCATGCCTGATTCACTCATAGCCATAAACAACAATAATAATCATCGGCGAAATCCAAAATTAAAAACATCCATTAAAAAGTTTTGTGGAAAACTTGTATTTGATCAGATATGTTTCGGCCTTCGTTCTGGACAGCTTAAAAATACAAATGCCCAATATCTGTTGTTTGGTGTGATTGATAAAAATCGTTTTCAAAAATTTCGAACTGAGATTGAAGCATGATTCGACTGATAGATACAAACGCACTATCTTATCTGCTAGAAAATAGGTTAATACTAACTCAGAAATATTACCTCGCTCCTGAAGTTGAGTCTGAGGCGCAAATTACACAAAATATCTTTAATGAACAATTAACTTCAAACTACTTATCAATCAATACATATGAGTATTTCAATGAGGCAAGATATTTTCATCATTTTAAAGAGATGTTAAATAAGCATAATGGATTTTCATTTTTCAATATGACAGGAATGGGTGATATTTCTATCTTGGCCTCATTACACACAGTTCTCGAAGTCTACGATAGTGAAGCGAGGGAATCATTGTTTCCACCTGAAAGGAAAATATATGTTTACACTGAAGACTTGGGACTAAGAAAAAAAATACCGAGAGAATTCAAAGAGGAAGCTATCATCTTGTTTAATTATTCAGATTTGAATTAGATTGACGAGCTTGTAATTGCTAGCAGAAATCTTTGAAATATTTTTGTATAGTACGTATATTCCTCCCAGAAAGTCTTGCAATTGTTCCTGCTTTGCCTCGCTGGCCCCATAAGTTGGGATACTTTCTCTTTAGTTCATTTGCATAATCCTTGCGCTCTAAAATTCTCTCTTTCGCAGCTTCTTTTGAACCTGATTTTCCCCAGTTTTTTGAAATATATGGGTTTCCTTTTTCATCAAACTTAATTATCTTGCCAGATGAGTACCTATCATCATAACCAAGTTTCTCTATTTTAAATAAACCTAACTCAATGTATTTTTTAACATTTGGAGGTATTGGCTCTAATGATTGGTTTTCTTTCATTTTTATATCTTCTGCTTCAAGACGTTCTTTTGTTGGCATAGTTAAGCTGTGCCCCTTAAAAGTTAACTACAATAAGATTAGGATCTTCCATATCTTTTAGCAAATATAGCCTATTGCCTAATCTTTGCCATGCTTCCTTTTGTTCTGGAACTAGTGTGTGAAGCTGATAGGTCTTCTTCATTTTGTTTTGTTCAATGTGGTTTAAGCATAGCTCGATAACATCAGGTCTAACACCTAAGCTCCCCATGAGTGTTGCCCCCGTCCTGCGAAGGTCGTGAGGAGTCCATTTTCCGTTGGGTAAAATCAGCGCATGCGCTTGTTTTGAACGCCCTGACATAGGCTTTCTATCATCAACTAATTGTCTGTCTGAAATCTGCTTAGAAATACTTTTCTCGCATACATGGTCGGTGTTGTCGGTGTTCGGGTAAACCCATATAGTTGATCGTTTGTGCTTTAGTAACTCCTTCCACATTCCAAGCGCGAAGTCAGATAGATATATGGTGTGTGCTTTACCGTTTTTGCTATTCATCTCTGGAATACGCCAGACGCCTAAATCTAGGTCGACGTGTTCCCATCTGGCTTTGCATAATTCACCTATTCGGCAGCATGTTGATAACATTATCCAGATTGCGATTTCGCTTGTAGGCAACAATTTTGCTTGTGGCAGTTGATTAGATAGCTTTCTAATTTCTTCTTCATTTAAGAATCTATCTCTTATAACATCCGCACCTCCAATCTTTGATTTTCGAATGCTTGAAGTTGGGTCAAATTCAATTATGTCTCTATCTTGTGCGAACCTAAACATTTGGCGCATTAAAGCGAGAATCAATTTTGCCATTCTATTTACACCGCGTTCTAATAATCGGTCTATAACATCTATCACATGTGTTTTACGCACGCTCTCAACAGCCATATCACCAATGAACGGGAGAACGTCTTTATTGAACATACGTTTAATTTCTGCTCCCTTATCTTTTCTTCGCACAAGTTCTAAGCTAGCCCATCGTTTAAAAAGTTTGTTTACTGTCTCTTTATTTGTTAGGTCCAGTAGCTCCTTTTTTTGAGCATCTCTTATCTTTAACTTCTGAATAGCGTTATCAACAGATGGGTCTATTCCGCTACTAAGCTTAGCTTTTTGTAAGTCACGGGCATTTCTGGCTTCTTTGAGGCTCATAGTAGGATATGACCCAAGAGTTAACCATTTCTGTTTGCCTTCGATTCTATAGGTGAGACGGAATGAAACATTCCCACCATCTTGGCTGCTGCGAATTCTTACGTAAAGACCTCCACCATCAGGTAGGAGTTGTTCTTTATCTTTTGGTCTAGCTTGTCTAAATGCTGTATCTGTTAGTTTATTCAATACTGCCATAAATCCCCCTTGATATGGTTTCGGGATAACAATCGGGATAACATTTTCGATGGATTATACCAGTTCGCAATGATCTTATCTAGACCAATATAAGTATAAACAATTGAATTTAAACGTAAAAATTGTACAACTGTAAATAAAAAATACAGGGGTGGATGATGATATACCCTTATGGGGTGCAAGGGGTAGTGTGTTCGAATCACACCGTCCCGACCAATTGAATCAAGAAGTTTCAATAATCAAGCCAGCTAAAAGCTGGTTTTTTTACATCTATTTTTCTGAAATGGTGTGTGGGTAAAATAGCTTGTTGATAAAACAGAGCCTTTAGTTTGCATATCTGTAGGTGAATGCTCTTGAAAATTGATAAACTGAATACTAATTGATTAGATTCAAAAATCACTGACGATTGGGTTTGGTTCATGTCGCATCGCGCCTTGCATGTTGCTACCTTTAATATACATAAGGGCTTTACCCATTTTAACGTGCAATTTGCCTTGCAGCAGCAACGTGATTTACTTAGAAAGTTGCACGCAGACATTATTTTCTTACAAGAAGTGCAAGAACTGCACTTTAGGCCCGCTCAACATGTTGCAATCTCAGCGAGAACCGGTCAGTTAGAATACTTAACAGACCAGCTTTGGCCCGACTATGCGTACGGTAAGAACGCTGTTTATCCAGCAGGCCATCACGGTAATGCTTTGCTTTCTAAATTTCCGATTGCAAAATCCACCAACCAAAATATTTCCGCGCACCGTCTTGAGCAGCGTGGCATGTTGCATTGCGAAATTAATATTCCCCACTGGAATTCACCTTTACACGCAGTGTGTGTCCACTTTGGATTGTTGGCACGTTGGCGGCGTCAGCAGATGCAATGGGTAGTGGATTACGTAAATCGTCATGTACCATGGAATGCACCACTGATTATTGCGGGAGATTTTAATGACTGGGGAATGCGTGCAGGCCATCACTTTGCGAGGCAATTGCATGTTAACGAGGTATTTGAGCATCACACTGGCAAGCATGCGCGTAGCTTCCCCGCTTGGATGCCATTGCTCAAAATGGACCGTATCTATGTCAGGGGGTTTGATATTAAGCATGCGGAAGTGCATGCGGGGCCAAAGTTTATGAAAGTTTCTGACCATGCCATGCTTTCGGCGAAGTTGGTGAAACATTCATGAGAGTTACTGACGGTAATCAAATCAAGCTGTTGCGAAATGGCGCAGAATACTTTCCTGCTTTGATATCAGCCATTTTGGCGGCACGGCGGGTGGTGCATGTGCAAACCTATATTTATGCGTTGGATGAAACGGGGGTGCTTGTTGGTAATGCACTCATGCAGGTAGCACGCAATGGGGTAGAGGTGAATGTGCTGCTGGACGGTTTTGGCAGTAAGGACCTGCCTAAGAGCTATGTGAACACATTGGAGCAGGCAGGTGTGCAGGTCATGTTTTACCGACCGAAGATTTCGCCATGGACACTGAAAACAAGGCGTTTGCGTCGTTTGCATCGCAAGGTTGCAGTGATTGATGATCAGGTTGGTTTTGTCGGGGGCATTAATATTATTGATGATCAGCATGTGTCTAACCAGACTCCTCCTCGTGTGGATTATGCACTACAGATTACAGGGCCGGTGCTGATGGATATGGTCGAAAGTGTGAATCAGCTCTGGCGTAGCATGGCTTGGTTAAACTTACAGCGTGTTAAACAGCATAGGGATGATGTTAAGCAGCTAGCTGCTATCCATGAAGCGACAGCAGGAATGAAAGCAGCATATGTCATCAGAAATAATGTGCTGCATAGGCGAGATATTGAAGCTGCATATCTGGACGCGATCAATCAAGCAACATCGGAAATTTTGATTGCTAATGCCTATTTTTTACCTGGCAAGCGATTCAGAAACGCGCTGGTCGCTGCTGCCAAACGTGGTGTTAGCGTCAAGCTATTGTTGCAGGGTCGAAAAGAGTATTTTTTGATGTTTGCCACACATGCGTTTTATCCATACTTTTTACGTGCTGGCGTTGAGGTATATGAATATCGAAAAAGCTTTATGCACAGCAAGGTGGCGGTGATCGATAATAATTGGGCGACGGTTGGCTCATCCAATATTGACCCATTCAGTCTGTTGTTATCGTTGGAGGCAAACATCGTTGTGCTAGATGCCCAATTTGCCGCTGAACTCAAGCAAGAAATTGTGACATCCATTCAACATGCTTATTGCATCACGCCAGAGACTTGGGCGCATGAAAGCAGAGTTAAGCGATTATTATCATGGGTTGCTTATGGCTTAGTGAAGTTTTTCTTGGGTGTCATTGGCTACCCCAATGATTAATGCTCAGAAGCGAATGCACACATTGAGATTCACACGTACTTGATTTATATTCTAACTAATCATCCACCTTAGGAACCCCCATGCAAGTGAGTTTGATCAATACCACCCCCTTTTTAGACCAAAAACCAGGCACATCCGGCTTACGCAAAAAAGTGAAGGTTTTTCAGCAAGCGCATTATTTGGAAAACTTTGTACAAAGCATTTTTGATTCGTTGGAGATTTCTAGCGGTGCTGTGCTGACGCTTGGAGGCGATGGCCGTTATTACAATGCCCAAGCCATTCAAACTATTATTAAAATGGCTGCGGCCAATGGCTTTTCAAAAGTGTTGGTGGGTAAGGGCGGTATTTTATCTACGCCAGCCGCATCCCATGTGATTCGAAAATATCAAACCCTTGGCGGTATTATTTTATCGGCAAGCCATAACCCAGGTGGCCCTGATGATGATTTTGGTATTAAGTACAATACACCCAACGGCGGACCGGCACCTGAGAAAATCACCGAGGCTATTTTCACCATCTCCAAAACCATTCAGCAATATCAATTAGTGGATTTGCCGGCGATTGATTTAAACCAGCTAGGGATCACGCAATTGGGCGAGTTCAGCGTGGAAGTGATTGACCCGGTACGTGATTATGCTGACCTGATGGAAAGCATGTTTGATTTTGTGGCGATACGTGCATTATTTGCCAGTGGCTTTAGCATTAAGTTTGATGCTATGCATGCAGTAACAGGGCCGTACGCACAAGCAATATTCACTCAGCGCTTGGGTGCGCCTGCCAGTAGTTTAATGAATTGCGAGGTGTCTGAAACTTTTGGTGGCGGTCATCCTGACCCTAATTTAACCTATGCAGAAGAGCTGGTTAAGATTGTATACGGCCCGAATGCGCCCGATTTTGCAGCAGCATCGGATGGTGACGGTGACCGTAATATGATCCTGGGCAAAGGTTTTTTTGTGACACCTTCTGACAGCTTAGCGATTATTGCTGCGAATGCACATCTGATCCCAGCCTATAAGGCAGGTTTGGCAGGGGTGGCACGCTCTATGCCTACCAGTGGAGCAGTCGATCGCGTAGCCCAAAAAATGAATATTGCTTGTTATGAGACGCCTACCGGCTGGAAGTTCTTTGGCAACTTAATGGATGCCGGCAAGGTGACCTTATGTGGTGAGGAGAGCTTCGGTACAGGCTCTAACCATGTACGTGAGAAAGATGGTTTATGGGCGGTATTGTGCTGGCTGAATATTATTGCTGCGCGTAAACAAAGCGTAGAGGAAATTGTGAAAGCGCATTGGGCAGAATATGGCCGCAATGTATATTCGCGTCATGATTATGAGGGCATCCCGACCGAGCAAGCCAATGCGGTGATGACGCATTTAAAAGCGCAATTTGAGACGTTAGCAGGTCAGGCCTTCGGCCGTTATACGGTAGCGAATTGTGATGACTTTAGCTATGAGGATCCGGTGGATGGATCTGTCAGCCGCGGGCAAGGTATACGCGTTCTATTTGAATGTGGCTCGAGAATTGTTTTTAGATTATCCGGCACTGGTACGGAAGGTGCGACCATCCGCATTTATCTTGAAGCGTACGAGCCGGATCAAAGCCAACATCATTTAGATGCACAAAAGGCATTGGCGGAAATGATTCAATTGGCACTCAAGCTTTCGCAATTGACAGAGAAAACAGGGCGTGTCGCACCCACGGTCATTACTTAATCTTGAAGCGCACGCAAATACACTGGGGGAAGCAAAATTGCATAAGGGGAGTAGGATGAGACATGCATACAAATGGCTAGGCTTATGGGCGGTAGTCGCGGTCACTGCTTGTGGCACTAACCCTGTCACCAAAAAAACCGAGTTTCAGTTTGTATCGCAAGCGCAAGAAATCTCAATTGGTACGCAAAATTACTCCCCAGCGCGTCAATCGCAAGGTGGGGATTATGTGATTGACCCTGACTTAACGGCTTATGTGCAAAGTGTGGGCAAGCGCTTGGCAGTAGTGTCGGATAGACCGGATTTGCCCTATGAGTTTGTTGTGCTCAATGACTCAGTGCCCAACGCTTGGGCTATGCCCGGCGGTAAAATTGCCTTTAATCGTGGATTGTTATACGAACTAAACAGTGAAGCTGAGTTGGCCGCGGTGATGGGACATGAAATAGTACACGCCGCCGCAAGACATGGCGCTAAAAGCATGGAACGCGGCATATTGTTGCAAGGTGCTATGATAGCGGTAGGCATTGGTGCACAAAATAGTAATTATGGCAATTTGATCGTGGGCGGGGCACAGCTTGGCGCACAGTTGGCGACTAGTAAATATGGCCGAGACGCTGAGTTGGAGTCGGACCTATACGGTATGCAGTATATGAAAAAAGCTGGCTATGACCCCACAGCTGCTGTCACGTTGCAGGAAACGTTTGTGCGCTTGAGCGAGGGCAAACAGAGCGATTTTATTACCGGGTTGTTTGCCAGCCATCCGCCCTCCCAAGAGCGTGTGGATGCTAACAAAGAGACGCTGGCTAAGTTGGGTGCTGGTGGAGAGTGGGGTAAAGAGACTTACGCGCAAAAGGTGGGGAAGGTAAAAGCCACGCGTGCTGCATACAAAGCGTATGACGATGCCTTGGTGGCGCTAAAAAAAGGCGATACGGCAACTGCGACTAAGTTGGTGAATCAGGCCATCGCGGGAGAACCCAGAGAAGCACGATTCCAAGAGTTACTGGGTGATATTGCGCTCACGCAGAAAAAGCCACAGGAAGCATTAAGCTATTACGATAAGGCGATTAAGATGCAACCGGATTATTTCAAGCCGCATATCCAAAGCGGTATTGCGTTGTTTAATATGGGTAAAAAGGCGGAGGCCGAGCCGTTCCTTGAACGTGCAAATGCGCTGTTACCTACTGCACCCGGGCATGCATTGTTAGGTCAGATTGCTGAAGGGCGTGGGCAGACAGATGTGGCGCTCAAGCACTATCAAACGGCCGCAGGTTCCGATTCGGATATTGGCAAAGAGGCTTATGCGCGCGCGGTGCGCATTGATTTGCCGCGTAATCCGGCTAGATACATTCAGTCTGGTCCAGTGGCAGATAATAACGGTGCTGTGTACGCAGCCGTCCAGAATGGAACGAATGTACCGATTGGCCGAGTGCAAGTACGCATGATTAAGTATGATGCCAAAACCGGCCGGCCTATTGCGCAAAGCCGTCCTATGATTATTAACGGTGTTGCGCCGGGTAAGCGCAGTCAAGTCGCGGTGGGAGAAACGGTGAAAACACAGCAAGAGCTTCAGTTGTATAAAGTGGTGGTGGATGCCGCTGAGCTAGCCCAATAATCTATTAATATAAATAAAAAAGGCCAGCAATGCTGGCCTCTTAAGCGTATCAAATCATGCAATTAAACAGTCTTGATAATTAAATCTTAAGACATGGATTACTTGCCCCCAAATACTTTCGCAACCCATTCTTGTGCATCAATTTGCTGGTCACTGGTTGAGTCTAGTTTGTTGAAGATTGCACGGTGATGATTTAAGAACTCTTCGCGAGTCACTAAATGGTCAGCGTTGCCGTCCATCATTTTCATCATTTTCATTGAGCGTAGTTCACGCGTGTAACCGCCGGTTGCAAGATCTAGCTTGGTTTGATTATTAGCGCCTGTCCATTCTTTAGCATCCAATGAATCGTCTTTGTCTTTATTCAATGCGTCAAAAATACTGTTGTAATAAGCATCAGATTCAGCAATCGTGACCATATGGTTGCCATCCGCATCCAGCATCTTCATCATTTCTAGCTTTTGAAGTTGTGTGGCATAGCCGCCTGTGCTCAACATCGGCTCGGCTGCCATGGCTTGGGTTGCGGCAATCAATAAGCTAGTAGCAATGAGCGTTTTAAATGTTAAATGTGTGTTCATGTAGTACTCCTCAATTAAAGTGTGTGTAATAAAAACATTTTTAGGTTGCTAGCTAGTCACCATTAGTCACACACAATATGAAATACTTACAAAAATTAATTTAACTATATAAAACAGTTGGTTATAATCTGCTTAGCGTTACTCAACTTGCCGAATCGTCATTTCACCTTTGAACAAACGCACATCCATGCGTGCTAAAAAGCTCATGCCGAGCAGTACATCACCCTCTAGTCCTGGCGCAATCATAGCTGAGACGTTATTGGCTTCTACACCCCCAAGTTTGACTGAAGACAGCCTTACCATATAGCCCACTGTGGCACCGTTGGCGGTGTTGGTACGCACTGCAGTCAGGCTTTTTAAGTTGAGTTTGTCTGCAACGGCTTGTGAAATGGCCACACCCGTAGCACCGGTATCCACCAGTACATCTACCAGCTCCCCGTTAATCAGTGCCTCAGCGCGATAATGACCATCTAGCCCGCGTTTAAGCACTACGGTGCGGTCGCTCCCCAGTGTTTGTATTGTATTGGGTTGCTGAATGCGGTCGGCCAAGTAGTACACCACACTGGCAAGTGCAACCCATATCGATACTATAACTAGGGTATGTTTAGACATGGATTAGAACGGAAGGGCAACGTGTGGCGCGGCTTCCCAGATGATTTCTTTGAATTGTGCTTGTATGCGTTTGAGTGCTGCTTCATTGTCTGCTTCAAATCGCAATACAATCACTGGCGTTGTGTTGGATGGACGCATTAAACCAAAACCATCCGGATATTCCACGCGTAGTCCATCAATCGTGATTACCTCGTTAGCGCCTTGGAAATTGGCCGTTTTTTGCAAAGTATGAATCAAGGCATGTGGCTCACCTTCGTTCATGTGGATATGTTGCTCAGGAGTGCTGACACTATCTGGTAATTTATTCAGGATTTCTGATGGATTAGGAAAGCGGCTTAAAATCTCCAGTAAGCGTGCGCCAGAGTAGAGGCCATCATCAAAACCATACCAGCGTTTTTTGCCTTGTTTATGGTCGTTAAAAAACACGTGGCCACTCATCTCACCTGCCAGAGCCGCGTCAATTTCTTTGATTTTGGATTTAACCAGCGAGTGGCCTGTTTTCCACATCACGGCTTGGCCGCCTTTTTCTTTAATCCATGGTGTTAAGTTACGTGTAGATTTCACATCGAAAATAATGCTGGCATTTGGGTTGTTTGCTAATACATCATCTGCAAACAGCATCAGCTGACGATCCGGGTATATGATTTTTCCGTCCTTGGTCACAACACCTAAGCGATCACCGTCGCCATCAAAGGCCAAGCCGATTTCTGCGCGGCTGGTTTTAAGTATGTTAATCAAATCTTCTAAGTTTTCTGGCACCGATGGGTCAGGATGATGATTTGGGAAGTGTCCATCGACCTCGCAGAATAACTCATCTACGCTACAACCAATAGCGTTGTATAACGATTTTGCAAATGCGCCGGCCACACCATTACCGCAATCCACGGCAATTTTTAACGGACGAGTGAGGTTGATATCCGCTTTGATGGCTTGAATATAATCATCCGCGATGCTGTATTTGCGTTCTAAGCCCTCGCCATAAGTCAATTGATTGTTTTCAATGCGTGCTTTTAAGCCTTGAATTGCTTCATTAGATAAGGTTTCACCCGCTAGCACCATTTTTAAGCCATTGTAGTCAGGAGGGTTATGACTGCCGGTCACCATCACGCCGCACTGTGTATTGAGAAAGTGCGCTGCAAAATAGACCATAGGCGTGGCGACCATACCTAAATTCACCACATCAATGCCCGCCTTGCGGATGCCGGCAGATAATGCGTCAGCCAATTCAGGACCGGATAAACGGCCATCATAACCAATACAAATCTCGGACTGTCCACGATGTTTGGCTTCTGAGCCTAGTGCGTGGCCAATACGTTCCACGATTTCCGGCGTTAAGGTTTTGCCAACAATGCCACGAATGTCATAGGCTTTGAAAATTTCTTTAGGTAAGTTGATAGTTGAATGCATAGTAAACAATCACAAAATAAGTAATATGGTGGGCAAGTTGGTCTAGGCCTAGCAGAATCCAGAACCAATTGCTGTTATCGGGTCGCAGGCCAAAACGTTTGTTGAGTTTTAATTTGGCCCAGTCGATATGGTAATGCACGATGAAGTCGAGCAATGCAAAAAGCCAAGCTTGTGTGCCAATAAAAAAAATCAGGACTAGCCATGTGCCTAAGGCATGCACAGCAGAATGGGCAATGCCTCCTGGGTGTAAATAGATGCCTTTATTGCGGTACATCCATGGCGAGGTTTGCAATGGAAAATCGCAGACAAAGTGTTTTACAAACAATAAGAAGAGGGCTTCAAACATGTGCTAATCAGCTTCGTCTATCCATGCGAGTTGAATAGCCTCTAAAATCTTTTCACCGCAATGGGCTGGTAAATCGTCAAAACCTTCCAATGCCAATGTCCATTCCATTAAATCAGTAAAACGGATAGTTTTAGGATCTACATCTGGATATTTGTCGTACAACGCTTCAGCAATACGCTGGCTATCTGTCCATTTCATGCTTCATCCTTGTTTTGCTAAATCTGTTACGATTATAGCCTGCTTAATATGCCGAGGTAAGTAGCCATAACGGGCCAGCTATGGCAAAAGTAGGCAAAAAAATGCCCAACACGAATGTTGGGCTAGGGGGAGCGATTTTGGAGATATGCGCTTGATTAATGTTTAGCAAGAGGTGTGCCAATTAATTTAATTGATTAAATTCAAATGGTTGGGTTAACTGTGCGGATTTTGATAGGTTTTTGTGTTGATGAAGTGGCAGCCAATATGGTTCATATGATCCAAAATGGTGCATCTTCCATGAGAACATTCCATAGTGGCTAGTGTCTATGGGCATGACATCATGATAAAATTCACTCTTTAAATTTTTCAGTTCCACGGATAAGCCCTCATGTTTAGCACTTCTCGCAGTTTAAAAATCGCAGACCCAGCCTTAGCCAAAATGATTGATGACGAAGTGGTTCGTCAAGATCAACATATTGAGCTGATTGCTTCCGAAAACTACACCAGCCCAGCAGTGATGGAAGCGCAAGGCTCTCAGTTGACTAACAAATATGCGGAAGGCTACCCAGGCAAACGTTTTTATGGTGGTTGTGAGTTTGTGGACCAAGTCGAACAACTAGCAATTGATCGCTTAAAACAATTGTATGGTGCAGAATACGCCAACGTGCAGCCTCACTCCGGTTCACAAGCCAACCAAGCTGTATATTTCTCTATTTTAAAACCGGGCGATACGGTGATGGGCATGAACTTGGGCCACGGCGGTCACTTAACGCATGGTTCTCCTGCAAACCTTTCAGGCAAATTGTTCAATATTGTGGCTTACGGTTTGAACGATAAAGAAGAAATTGATTACGATGAGATGGAGCGCATTGCGATTGAAGCCAAACCAAAACTATTGATTGGTGGTGCGTCCGCCTATGCGTTACGTTTTGACTGGGAACGTATGGCTAAGATTGCTAAAAAAGTAGGCGCTTATTTCATGGTAGACATGGCGCACTACTCAGGTTTGATTGCGGCCGGTGTGTATCCTAACCCAGTACCGCATGCGGACTTTGTAACCTCTACTACACACAAAACTTTGCGTGGCCCACGCGGTGGTATCATCATGGCCAAAGCCGAGTTTGAAAAATCAATCAATTCCAACGTGTTCCCAAGCTTGCAAGGTGGTCCTTTGATGCACGTGATTGCCGGTAAAGCGACAGCTTTCTTGGAGGCGCAACAACCTGAGTTTAAAGCGTATCAGCAGCAAGTGCTTAAAAATGCAGATACGATGGCTAAAACATTGGCTGCGCGTGGCTTGCGCATTATTTCAGGCCGTACCGAATCCCATGTGTTCTTGGTAGATTTACGCCCGAAAGGCTTAACCGGTAAAGCAGCGGATGCTTATTTAGGCCAAGCACATATTACGGTCAATAAAAACGCGATTCCAAATGACCCGGAAAGCCCATTCGTAACTTCTGGTATCCGTATTGGTTCGCCAGCGATTACTACCCGCGGTTTTAAAGATGCAGAAGCGGAGCAAGTAGCACACTTGATTGCAGACGTGCTGGATAATCCGACTTCTGAAGCAGTGATTGCCGAAGTGAAAGCGAAAGTACATGCGTTAACCAGCCGCTTCCCAGTGTATGGAGCATAACAGTTGAAATGCCCGTTTTGCGGTGATGACGATACGCAGGTGATTGATTCCCGCATCAATGACGAAGGCGATTCTATTCGTCGTCGTCGTCGCTGCAGTGCCTGCGATAAGCGCTTTACAACCTATGAGACGGCTGAATTGCACATGCCGCAGGTGGTCAAGCACAATGGCACGCGCGAAGAGTTTAACCGTGACAAATTACGTTTGTCGTTTACACGTGCTTTGCATAAGCGTCCGGTGCCGACAGAGTACGTGGACAGGGCGCTGGATCATATCCTACAAAAGATTTTAAGTTTAGGAGAGCGCGAGATTCCAGCGCGAGACTTGGGCGAAAGTGTGATGCAAGAGCTTAAGCTGATGGATAAAGTAGCTTATATTCGTTTTGCGTCTGTATATCGCAGCTTTTCGGATGTGGATGATTTCCACGATGTGATTCGCGATTTAGACGTGCCCCGCAAGAAAAAATAAATCAATCACTGGATTTGAAATAAGGATGGCTGGATGAAACTGATTAATGCTGCTTCCATTGCACTGGCTGTATTTACGCTGTTGCTGACGATTGTGTTTTTTACTTGGTGGGCATTTAAAGACCAAGCTGTGTTTGGCAGCGAGAAGTTTGACCAAACCAGATGGATGCAAAGCGCTGCCACACTGGAACAAGAGTGCAAGCGTGGTGATATGGCATACGATTTGAAAGAGAATATTTTAATCAAAGGTGCGCAGCGTGAAGCTGTCATGGCGTTGTTGGGTCGTCCTAGCTTAGAAGATAGCAACGCCATTGAATACGACTTAGGTAAATGTATGCACGTGTATCATGCTTTGCGTATTTTCTTTGATGAAAATAATCGCTTGTTGCACTCTAGAATTTCTTCTCACTAGCGTATTTTTTCTCAAGCGCTTTTTTACTCCCAGTTTTTTGCTCTAACATTTTCTCCGAGTTGAGTTTTGGCTGGTCAGCAGCCAGTTTGTTGCTAGAACAAACCAGTTCCGTATTTTCTTTATTGTGTAATGCATAGACCGCCCATTACAATGCGGTATGTTTTCCGCACTTGACCATCTCTATATGCAGCGCGCTTTGCACTTGGCTGAGCGTGGCCTGTACACCACAACGCCTAACCCACGGGTAGGCTGTGTTATCGCTAATCAACAACAAATTGTTGGTGAAGGTGCGCACCTAAAAGCTGGGGAGCCGCACGCCGAAGTCTTCGCATTGCGACAAGCAGGGGAGTTGGCAAAAGGGGCTACTGCCTATGTCACGCTTGAGCCTTGCAGTCATCACGGGCGTACACCACCATGTGCAGATGCGCTGCTTAAAGCAGGTGTAAGCAAAGTGATTGCCGCCATGGTAGACCCTAATCCTTTGGTGGCAGGTAAAGGGCTGGCCTATCTGCAAGCACATGGTGTTGAAACGCAATATGGATTAATGGAAGCGCAAGCAAAGACACTTAATCCCGGTTTTATCTCGCGCATGGTACGGAATATGCCTTGGGTACGTTGTAAAATTGCTTCCAGTTTGGATGGTAAAACTGCCATGGAAAATGGTCACAGCCAGTGGATTACCTCGGATGCTGCGCGGTTGGATGTACAACACTGGCGGGCGCGGTCTTGCGCCATCTTAACCGGCATCGGCACAGTGCTTGTCGATAATCCTGAGCTCACTGTGCGTACATCGACGGATGCTCGCCAGCCATTGCGAGTGGTGGCAGATAGTCAATTGCGTATGCCAAAAGATGCACGTATTACACAGAATGGGGATACGCTCATCGTTTATGCCAAAGATTCGTTACAGCATGCTTCATATTGGGTAGATCAGGGTGTTGCTTTGCTCCAAGCACCAGATAAACACGGGCAAGTGTGCCTAGATACGCTATTAAGGCACCTAGCGCAACTGCAAATGAACGAGGTGATGGTCGAGGCTGGGCAAGGTATAAACGGCGCGTTGATAGCGCATCAATTAGTCAATGAGCTATTGCTTTATTACGCACCCAAACTTATGGGCGGGCAAGCGCATAATATGCTAGCCATGCCCAGTTTGACGCATATGTCCCAAGCGATTAACCTTAAAGTTACGGACATCAGACAGCTAGGGGCAGATATCAGAGTGTTGGCGATACCCGAATACCCATCGATGGTGTTTAACGATGCTGATTGATACGCACTGCCACTTAGATGCGCCAGAGTTTAATGCTGACCGCGATGTGCAGGTGCAAGCGAGCATTGCGCAAGGTATTGCTGCCATTGTGGTGCCTGCAGTATGCGCCAGTAATTTCCAAACCGTGATTTCACTATCTCAGCAGTATTCTCAATGCTGGTATGCGCTAGGGTGGCATCCGATGTACATTGATGCCGCCAAACCTAGTGATATGCATACGCTGCGCCAACTGATTGCCAAGCAGCTTAGTGAGTCTGATAATAAATTGGTCGCGGTGGGCGAGATAGGCTTGGACTTTTTTGTGACCAAACAGAATACGGAAACACAAAGCTACTTCTTTGCAGAACAGTTAAAAATCGCGAGTGACTATGATTTGCCGGTGATTTTGCATGTGCGGCGCGCAATTGACGAAGTGCTCAAACATTTGCGTCGCTGTAGAGTACGAGGTGGCATTGCGCATGCGTTTAATGGCAGCTTGCAACAGGCCGAGATGTTTTTAGAGATGGGATTTAAATTGGGGTTTGGCGGTGCGATGACCTATACCCGTGCGCTCAAAATTAGGGCGTTAGCCCAAACTGTGGGCATAGGGGCAATAGTGTTGGAGACGGACGCCCCCGACATACCTCCGGAATGGGTGGGTACGCAAGGTAGAAATAGCCCAAAAGAGCTGTTAAGAATTGCTGAGATTTTAGCCCAATTAAGAGGGGTTGATGTCACGCAAATCATTGAAAATACTAGCAAAAATTCTGTCAATATTTTCCCAAAATTAGCCCATTTATACACACCACTTGAAGTGTTACATTAACTTTCGTTAAAAAGTGTTAATAAACAAAGGGTGTTGGTTAAGTCATTGATTTTATTGATTAAAAAAATAGATTAAAAAATGAACTTTCAGAAAAAGTCCTTATAAAATGGTAAGTTACGTTTTTAAGACACAGTAATCCACAAAGTTATCCACAGATTTTGTGGATGGAAAAAATCAATATTATTTATTTTAAAAATGCAATTATTTTTTTGATATTTTTTTTGAGATGAGTGCTTGCTATTTCACTCAATATTGAGCAGTTAGATTATGAATGTACAGCAACAACATTACCGCACTATTTGGCCGGATATTCAGGGCGCCTATGTCACGATTATTGACCAAACACGCCTGCCATTTGCGTTTGAAACGGTACGTATAGAGACGATTGCCGCTATGGTAAATGCAATTAAAACCATGCAGGTACGCGGTGCCCCGCTCATTGGGGTTTCTGCTGCGTATGGGATTGCGCTAGCGATGCACAAAAATGGCTCGGATACAGCTTTGGATTCTGCCGTCCGCCAGCTATTGGAAAGTAGACCCACTGCGGTGAACTTGGCATGGGCGGTAAAACGTATGCAACAGCATTTGGCACCACTAACACCGGCACAGCGTAAACAGGCTGCGTGGGACGAGGCGGCCAACATTGCGGATGAAGATGTGTTGCAGAATCAGGCCATTGGTCAGCATGGTTTGGCTTGTCTGCAAGCATGCCATAGCGGAAAGCCATTGCAGATATTGACCCACTGCAATGCCGGTTGGCTAGCCACAGTGGATTACGGGACAGCGTTGGCGCCCATTTATGCGGCGCATGATATAGGATTACCAGTTCATGTGTGGGTAGATGAAACCCGTCCACGCAATCAAGGAGCTAGTTTAACGGCATGGGAATTGGCACAGCATGGCGTGCCACATACCGTGATTACAGACAATGCCGGTGGGCATCTAATGCAGCGGGGTCAGGTGGATATGGTCATTGTAGGGGCAGACCGCGTCACAAAATCGGGTGATGTATGCAATAAAATCGGCACCTATTTGAAAGCATTAGCGGCGTATGATCAGCACATTCCCTTTTATGCCGCGGTACCTAGTCCGACTATCGATTGGCAACTCGATGACGGGCTTGCTGAGATTGAAATAGAAGAGCGGCATGCGGATGAGGTGGGCTATATGCAAGGATTATCCGCGCAAGGGCAGCTTACCAGCGTGCGGGTGATGCCATTGGAGAGTCAGGCGCATAATCCTGCGTTTGATGTCACGCCTGCCCGATTAGTTACTGGCATCATCACCGAAAAAGGGGTGTATACGCCTGAAGCGCTAATACAACTAAAGGCGACTACTTAGGTGACACGATGCAACAGTCATTCACAACACTAGCGGAGCAGCTACTACAAGTTTCAAAGCAGTTGGCACTGGCTGGCCTCAACAAAGGGACATCCGGTAATGTCAGTGTGCGGCATGCAGATGGTTTTTTGGTGACGCCTTCCGGGGTGCCTGTGGAAGCGCTATCCGCTGAGGGCATGGTGCAAATGCAGTGGAATGGCAGTGCAGAAGTGAATAAAAAGCCATCCAGCGAGTGGCGCTTTCATCGAGATATATTGCAAGCACGTGAGGATATTCAAGCTGTTGTGCATACCCACAGCATGTTTGCGACCACATTGGCGTGTCTGCATCGGGAAATTCCTGCATTTCACTACATGATTGCTGTGGCCGGTGGTAACAATATTCGCTGTGCGCCTTATGCACTTTTTGGCTCACAGGCCTTATCGGATGTTGCTGTGGAGGCACTGGAAGGTCGTAAAGCTTGCTTATTAGCTAACCATGGCATGATTGCGCTGGGTAGAGATTTGAACGAAGCACTCTCAATTGCGATTGAAGTGGAAAACTTGGCCGAGCAATATTGGCGTTCACTCCAATTGGGGACCCCTTACATACTAAGTGAAGCAGAAATGCGCGAGGTATTTCAACAATTTAAAGGCTACGGCAGTTGGGCTGATAAGGATAAGCCATAGACGTCTAGCCTTCTATCCATTCACCGTCAATTAACTTTTCCAATGGTTTAAATAGTTGTTTGTAAGCCATTTTAGGACTGTCTGGTATCCAGTAACCCAAGTAAAGGTAAGGTAGGTTGAGGGTTTGTGTCCACTGGCTTAGCCAGACAATCGAATAGGTTCCATAGCTGTTTTTGCGCTCGGTTGCATCGTAGAATGTGTACACGGCCGAGATGCCATCCTGCACCACATCTACTACACTGACTATTTTGATATCGCTCTGCGCATCGGAGAATTCAATCATCAAACTATCGACATTGCTGTGACAGAGAAACTGACGGTATTGCTCAACATCATCATTCAGGTTGCCATTCTGTGAGCTATCATCAGCGTGACGAATGCTTTGGTATTGTGCATAGAGGGTGTAGTGCTTTTCGTGGAAGCCCAAGGGCAGAATTCTCACTGATAGCGCTTGATGTTGCTTAAACGCACGTTGTTGGCTGCGCGTTGGAGAAAACCGCGCAAGCAGCAAGCGTACAGGGGTGCATGCCCGGCAATGCTCACAATGTGGGCGGTACGCAAATTTTCCGCTACGTCTAAATCCTTGTTGTATCAGTCCGCTATACACCTGGGTGTTGACCAGAGATTGGGGCGAAGCAATGAGGCTTTGCGCCAGTTGGTTGGGCAAGTAGCCACACTGATACGGAGTAGTGACGTAAAACTGCAGCTTTTGTAAGGATGGTTCGTTAGGTAAGGTCATCTTATGCTTGAATCAATTGGGATAGGTGCTTTTCAAATTGTGCGCGAGGGATTTCGCGCCCCCCAAATGATGTTAAAAGTGGAGTCTTCATCTGGCAATCGATCATCCCAACCTGGTGTGATTGTAGATAGCATACCAGATGCACAAAGGCTACTTTCGATGCATCCGATACGTGATGAAACATACTTTCTCCAAAAAACATGCGATTGATTTTAACGCCATAACAGCCACCTACCAATACGTCATTCTGCCAACTTTCCACAGAAATTGCGTAGCCTAAGGTGTGCAATTGGCAGTAGGCCTCTATCATTTCCGGACTGATCCAAGTACCCGATTGCTCTGGCCTTGCTGTTTTGCTGCATGCTGTGATGACGTCACGAAAAGCAGTATTGATGCGAATGTCAAACAGTTGCTTGTTCAATACTTTTGAGAGTGAACGCGATACGTTAAGTTCATCTGGAAATAACACCATGCGTGGATGGGGACTCCACCATAAAATGGGTTCACCCTCGCTATACCAAGGAAAAATACCATGCTGATAAGCATCCAGTAAACGTTGGCTTGAGAGGTCACCACCAATCGCAATTAAACCGTTTGGCTCAGTCAGTGCATCACGCAAAGGCGGAAAGGCGCTATCTGGCTGAAGTGCCAATACATAACCCGATGGCAGTTGGTAATACTGATTGGACATCACTCAAACAATCTAAAACTGAAAAGGGGAGTGTGCTTGTACCCATTCAATCACTTCATTGGCTGGCATGGGTTTAGCAATGCGATGCCCTTGCACCAAGTGGCATCCTAATTGTAACAATTTTTCTGCATGGTCGGCCGATTCTACGCCCTCGGCAACTACGCTGCGTTTAAACTCTTTGCATAGTGTGATGATACTTGAGACCACCGCCAAATCTTCTGAATCCACCAACATGCCATTGATAAACGAACGGTCTATTTTAATGCTGTCTACTGGTAACCTGCGTAAATAGGTGAGCGAAGAATAACCTGCGCCAAAGTCGTCAATGGCGAAGGTGACGCCCAGTTTTTTGCATTGCTGAATGATGTGGGTCACATTCGTTATTTCACCAATTGCCGCACTTTCCGTAATTTCGAGGTTGAGATAGTGCGTGGGTATGTCAGAAAACTGCTGCAAGGTTTTGGACAATTGTTGTTCAAAGCTTTTTTCAATCAAATGATGCGCTGCGATATTGACGGCTACATACAAATCGAGTCCTGCTTGGCGCCATCTTCTCAGCTCACTCAGCGCGCTCACAATCACCCACTCACTCATCTCAATAATTTGATGGGTGTTTTCAATCAACGGTAAAAATTCATTGGGCAGCAATAAGCCTTTTTGCGGATGTTGCCAACGGATCAGCGCCTCCATACCAATCACTTGCCCGGTTCGCACATTGATTTGCGGTTGGAAATACAGCTTGAGCTGATCCGTTTTTAGCGCTTCCGCAATGTCTTCTTTTAGTTGATGTTTATCGCGGGACAACTGCGCCAATTGCAAGTCAAATAAGTGGTGCTGTTTGCCACCATGTGTTTTGGCGTGATACATGGCGTGGTCGGCATGGCGCAATAAAGTATCGGGGGGATTTTTGTCGCTGGGGTATACGGTATAACCGATACTGGCGGAAATAGAAAAGGTATGCTGCGCAATATGAAAGGGCGTCTCGATAGCTTCTAAGATACGGTCTAAGGTTTCTGTGTACTCAACGGTGCTATGTAAGCCACTGAGCAATAGTGCAAACTCATCGCCACCCAGGCGCGCAATCGTATCTTCTTTGCGAAGGTTTTCTTGCAGACGTTTGGCGAGCATCACCAGCAACTGATCACCCACTTCGTGCCCATACTTATCGTTTATTGGTTTGAACTCGTCTAAATCAATATAGCAAATGGCAATCACTTCTTTGGTGCGTTCAGCGTGTGCCAAAATCTTCTGCAAGCGTTTGGAGAACAAAATACGATTGGGGAGCTGGGTCAGTGCGTCGTGATAAGCCAAATGCTCCAAGGATTTTTGCTGTTCTTTGGCTTGCGTAATATCAGCAAACAACCCCACATAATGTTGAAACTCACCCGATTTGCTATGCACTGGGAATACATCCAGCCATGCCACGTAGGTTTCACCATTTTGGTGACGGCACCATACCTCACCTCGCCACTCGCCTTGGTGATCGGTGGATTCGAAAAATTGAGAAAAAAAGGCATCAATTTGGTAGGCAAAGCCTAAATCCTCAGGCTTTTTGCCCAGCGCTTCTTCGCGACTGTAGCCTGTAATGACTGTAAAAGCGGGGTTGACCTCCATTATTTGCGCTTTTAAGTCCGTAATAAAGATGCCATCGTGAGCATGTTCAAATACGCTAGACGACACTCTGAGACGGTCGGCATTGGTTTTAATTTCGTTTACCATCTCATGCAAACGTGTACGCATTTTCAGCATGTTGTGAATAAGCGTATCCGGTGGTGCATGCATGCCGTCTTCATCTAAATCACCTTGTGCTATCCGCTGCACAAGCTTGGATGCCATTTCCGGGTCGCCACCTAAAGGCGTTAACACAAAGCGACGAATGCCGTGCATAGCCAATAGTGCAAGCGCACACCCAAATACGGCACCCAAAATCAGAATGGGATAGAGATTGCCGATACTCTTGAGGTAGGCTTCATGCACAGGATAGGCAATGTAGGCATCAAAATCCCAGTCTGGAATACGTTTTTTAATGACTTTCCAGCCAAAGCGTGACTGATTAAGAATAGATTGCGCCACAACGGCATCCGTACGCTCTGATACAAAGCGTAATTGATGGTTGTAATCACGTATCGCAGCAAAGCCGGTTTCCAAAAAGTCCCATTTTTTTATGGCCTGCTCCAGTGCAACCACATCGACCTTATAACCTACATACCAAGCGCCAATCACGGCACCGTGCCTATCAAACATAGGCTCATAACCTGAGATATAAGGCTCTCCCAAAATGTCTACTACGCCATAGAAAGCCTGGCCTTTAGATAAGTAAGGAATGGCTTTGCCAGTTGGGTCTAGGCGCGTACCAATCGCGCGTGCACTGTTTTTAATTTTAACGTTGGTGGCAATGCGAATAAATGCATCGCCATGCTTCACAAATAGGGTGGCTGTGCCATTGCCAATACTGGTGACGCCATCCACCAAATTGCTTTGTCGGGTTTGTGCTTCGGCACCAAATTTTAAATTGGGGATAGTCTCTTCATTCAGTTGTATCACCCCATCAATATTGGGGACGCCTCGTCCCTCGCTACTTTTTTTGAGTAACTCCATGGAAGATTGCACGCGTTCACCCACAAGACTTTTGGCCATGGCTAATAAGTAAGTGAGCTCATTGGTTTTTAGCTGCGCTTGTTGTTCAATTTCACGCATGTTTTGCGTAAACATATAGACCGTGGTGGAGAGTATGGCCAGTAAGCCTACCAGCAATAGTGGGAGTAAAAAGCGTTGAAAGAAAGCCAATCTTTTCATGTTGTTATAGTCTAGGCCGTAGGATGACCACTAAGTGTGGTTGCAGATTATACGAGTTATAGCGTCATTCATTGCGGATAAGCGGCCAATTATTGCATGGCCAGCAACATCCAAAGCGCCATACCTGCCATCAGCACATCTTCAACTATGGTCACTGTACTCATGGGTAAGTTAAATACCGCGCCTAAACACGCACAGCGGATTTTTTGGCGATTGCTGACGGCAATCAATACACCCAAGGTTGAAAATGCCATGACAACAAAGGTAATGCCATTAAGAAGCAAGCTATTACCATCCAATACATAGCCTACCCCTAAGCATAGCTCGATAAATGGATAAACATAGCCGTATTTCGGTATGCGCTTAGCCAGCAAGTCGTACATGGCATAGCTATTGGCAAATCCGGCTAAATCCAGCAATTTGAAAAATGAAAACGCCAGAAAAAAACCTGCCATAAAATTTGGCATGAATCGGTGCAGTTCAAATGCGCCTTGCGTCCATTCCACCAATAAACAGATGGCAATAATATAGCCAAATACCAGTAGCAACGGGCGATAGGTAGCCAACCAGGTGCGTGTCTCTTCCTCTGCAGTCTCTATTGAGGCTTTAGCACTTAATACGTAGTGCCCTACGCTTTTCAGTATTTGATTCAGTTGTGCGATATCAGCGGTAGGCTGAGTAATGACGGCTTGAGGTGGATCAAGTGTGACCGTGACTTCTTGGCCAAATGCTTGTAGCGCGGTTTTTACGTGGTTGACACAACCACCACAGGTCATGCCAGAAACCAGATATGTAATTTTTTGCATGCTTCCATCATAGTACGACTGATTTTTAAATACAATTATTAAAAAAAGGTTTTAAATCAAATCATTAGCGCGTAAAATAGTTGGCTTATGGAAGTCTACACCGATAGTTTAGCCAAGCCGATTCATACCTATCGCCCATATTGGGCAAAACGTTTTGGAACCGCCCCCGTACTGCCGATGACCCGCGCCGAAATGGATGCGCTGGGCTGGGATAGTTGCGACATTATTTTGGTGTCCGGCGATGCCTATGTGGACCACCCCAGTTTTGGTATTGCGCTGATAGGCCGCTTGTTGGAGGCGCAGGGTTTTCGCGTGGGTATTATTGCACAGCCGGATTGGCAAAATGCCAGTGCATTCAAGGCATTAGGCAAGCCCAATTTGTATTTTGGCATTACCGCCGGCAATATGGATAGCATGGTCAATCGATATACCGCAGACCGTAAAATCCGTTCTGACGATGCTTACACCCCTGATGCTGCACCGAATAAACGTCCAGACCGAGCTGTGCTAGTGTATTCGCAACGTTGCCGCGAAGCCTACTCCGATGTGCCATTGGTCATCGGCAGTATTGAAGCCAGTTTGCGCCGGATTGCGCATTACGATTACTGGTCGGATAAAGTACGCCGTTCAATCTTGGTCGATTCTAAAGCGGATATCTTGGTGTATGGCAATGCAGAGCGCGCCATTATTGAGCTTAGCCACCGCATTGCTAAAGGCGAAAAAGTGAGTGAGATTCAGGATGTGCGCGGTACCGCCTTTTTGCGCAAAGCGATTCCGGAAGACTGGTCAGAGATTGAAAGTACCAAATTAGACCGTCCTGGCAAGGTGGAAGCCCATGTAGACCCCTATGAAATGAAGATGGGTAAGGCTGATGCCAGCTGTGCGACCGAAGGGGCTTCAAATCAGACGATATTGCCCGCCGGCACAAGTGCGATTGCGATTGTACGTAAGCCTAAGGCTGATAGAAGTAAGCAGGTCGTGCGCTTGCCGTCTTATGAAGAAGTTGCCACTAACCCAGTGATGTATGCCCATGCCTCACGCGTATTGCATTTGGAAGCCAATCCAGGCAATGCACGTGCGCTGGTGCAAAAACATGGCGACCGTGAAGTGTGGCTCAATCCGCCGCCTATTCCTTTAGCGACCAAAGAAATGGATTATGTGTACGATTTGCCTTACGCACGCAAGCCACATCCGCTGTATAAAAATGCAAAAATTCCGGCATGGGAAATGATTCGTTTCTCGGTCAACATCATGCGTGGTTGTTTTGGCGGCTGTACTTTCTGCTCGATTACCGAGCATGAAGGGCGCATTATTCAAAGCCGAAGCGAAGAGTCTATTCTTAAAGAAATCGAAGAAATACGCGATAAAGTGGATGGCTTCACCGGCATTATTTCAGACTTAGGCGGCCCCACTGCCAATATGTACCGCATTGCCTGTAAGTCGGAGACCATTGAAAAAGCCTGTCGAAAATTAAGCTGTGTGTACCCCGGGATATGTGAGAACCTCAATACCGACCACAGTGCATTGATTCAACTGTACCGTAAAGCACGCGCCATTAAAGGCGTGAAAAAAATCCTGATTGGTTCTGGTTTGCGCTACGACCTCGCTGTCAAATCACCAGAATATGTGAAAGAGTTAGTACAGCATCACGTCGGCGGATATTTAAAAATCGCGCCAGAGCATTCCGAAGAGAATGTCTTAAGCAAAATGATGAAGCCAGGCATGGGTGCTTATGACGAATTCAAGGCCATGTTTGAGAAATTTAGTGCAGAGGCCGGCAAGAAGCAATATCTGATTCCTTACTTTATTGCTTCGCATCCAGGCACTACGGATGAAGACATGTTGAACTTAGCACTTTGGCTTAAAAAATATGAGTTCAGGTTAGATCAGGTTCAAAACTTCACACCTACGCCCATGGCAATGGCAACCGCCATGTACCATTCTGGCAAAAACCCGTTGCGCAAAGTGACAGAGGATTCAGAGGATGTGCCGGTCGCCAAAGCGGGTAGTGTGCGCAAGTTGCACAAAGCGTTTATTCGTTACCATGATCCAGCCAACTGGCCCATGTTGCGCGAGGCGCTTAAACGCATGGGTAGAGAGGATTTGATCGGTCCGGGCAAAAAACAATTGGTGCCAGCATTTCAGCCGGCTGTACTGGGGACGATTCGACAATCGGATGGCACCACGTTTAAACCGAACAAACCTCTGCCCAAAGCATTTAACAATATGAAAAATGCAGCTAGACCAAACCAAGCGCGAGCAACGCAACCGACTAAGGCTGGCATGAAAGTACCAGCCGGGTCAAAATCGCAGCGACCAGCAGGCAAAAAACCGATTAAACACAACTAGTCACAGAACTAGTCATGTAAGCTATGGTCTTTCGAGAGCTAACTCGCTCAACTCAGGAGAGAATATGTTCCGTTTTTCAAATGCCAACAACCCATTTACTCTGGCTACATTCTGGTTAATTCTATGTCTAGCGTTGATGCCATCATTGGGGCAAGCGGCTGATAAAGGATTGTTTTGGAAAGCAGAATCCCCCTCCGGCATCACCAGTTATCTGTTTGGTACCATGCATACCGATGACAATCGCGTCACCGAGTTTTCTCCTCAGGTGATGGATGCATTGAACAGCGTAAACACCTTTATGATGGAAGTGTCGCCCGGCCAAGATCCTAAGCTGCTAATGTTGAAAGAGGGCAATATTGCAACACTGATGACCAATGAAGAGTTTGAGCAAGTGCGCGAGTTAGCCGATTTTCATGTGATGCACTTAGGTGCAGCCATGCAGATGAAACCATGGTTACTAGCCGTGATTTTTGATTTGCCCAAACCCCAAACCCCTTTCGCACAAGACAATTTGCTGATGACCAAAGCAGAAGAATTATTGAAAGATGTGGAAGGTATTGAAACGGCGCAGGAACACTTTGGTGTGATGGATGACTTTACCTTGGATGAGCAAATGATCATGCTTCGTGCTGTCCTAAAACGCACCCAAGAGCAAAAGGAACGTGATTACGAACGTTTGGTATCTGCCTATTTGAAAGGTGATGCAGAGAGCATTGCCCAATTGGATGAAAAAATAACCGGTGGCATGTTGCCTGATAATTTGTGGCTGAAAATGCGTAAAAAACTGCTTGATGACCGAAATGTGGTGATGGCGGAGCGAACCATTGCAAAAGCGAATCAAAAAGCGACTTTTGTGGCGGTTGGGGCTGCGCATTTGGCAGGTAAAACAGGTTTAATTGCGGCTTACAAGAATGCTGGCTTTAAACTAACGCCGTTAAAAATGCGTTAGGCGGAGCACAAAAACGTAATCAACGTGTGCTGCAACACGTTGATTAATAGTGATTAAGAAAAATTTTTTGATTCTTCTTCTATGGTTTGAATGGCTGTCTCAAAATCCATGGATTTGTCATAAAAGTATTTAACACCTAACTGCTTGGCCATGCTTTTGTAATAACCATGGGCATGATTGGTAAGCATTAGCGTGAGAGGGCGTTTGAATTTATAGTCTGGACTGAGCGTGTGTTTAACCACATCAAAACCATTGCCCTCGGCCAACTCAATATCCGCAATCATAAAGTCATACTCTTTGGTGTTGAGCAATGAAATAGCCTCTTGCCTGTTGGTAGCATGATCATCAATATTGACGCGTGCACAATCCTTCAACATCTCTTTAATGGCTTCGCGCAATATTTTGGAATCTTCTACTAACAGTACTCGCATGTTGGAATTTTGCAAAAAAACAAATCACCTTTCATATTAAATAACTCTAACTAGTGGCGGTATCGGGTTTTGTCCTACAAATAGTGTAGATAAGTGATTAAGTAACCAACGCATATTTGATGGCATAGTAGGTTAAATCTGCATTGGTTTTTAAGCTCATTTTCTCTAATACTCTGGTGCGGTAGGTGCTTACTGTCTTAATGCTGATATGCAATTCCTCAGCAATTTCGGTGGGCGTTAACCCGCTGGCTAGCTTAAAAAACACCTGAAACTCACGTTCTGATAATTGCTCGTGCAACTGTTTATCTGACGGGTGGCTTAATTCGTTGGTCATTAATTCTGCCAGTTGTGCAGAAATATATTTTTTGCCTTGAGCAACGGTGCGGATGGCGCGAATAATTTCATCGGAATCTGCATCCTTGGACAAGTAGCCTTTGCATCCGCTACGCATCAAATTCAAAGCGTATTGCTCTTCTGCATAGCCACTTAATACCAATACAGGTAGATCTGGCGCAATGTGTTTTAGATCATGCAAGGTATCCACACCATTTTTGTCTGGCATGGAGATATCAAGCACCACCACATCGTATTTGTTTTTGCGAATCAGGTTTAGAGCCTCCACGCCTGAGGATGCTTCGTCAGTCACCTCTAAATCCGATTCCATTTCAATTAAATTGCGCAAACCCTGACGTACAATTTTATGATCATCAGCTAGTAAAATCTTTTTCATCCGTGTTGTCCGTTGTGTTGACTGTTCGGCTATTAAACCATAATGATTAGCGGTTGGCTTCATCCGAAATGTCGGCAGTGCCATCCAAGCCATGTCTAAACGATTGCCAATCTTTGGAAATAAGCGCTGTTGTTTCCGCTAATAGGGGCTTTTGTTGCCATGAAGATTTAATTACAGTGAAAATAACGGCGCTAATGCACAAAGGGACTAACATAGATATTCCTAATATAAGATCGCGATGAGGGCTTTCCCAGGCGGTGGCAAATAGCCACATCAACCCTAACAAGCCACTGAAAATAATCGCGGAAAACATGATCAGATAACCAATAAAACTATTGACGATGCGTTGCAAGTCGCGCATCACGTTCTCTTTAATGCGAAGAGTACGACTCTCAGCATAATTGGCAGCATTCTCCCTCACCTCTATGAGATCGTTTTTGGCCTCAGAGATTCGGTTACCAATCAGATAAAAAGTAATCATTTTGAGAACGGATGCAAACATGACTTGTATTTTCCTATTTTGATGATTGTTTTGAGCCTAACACATATCCTAATAACAAGCCTACACCAGCAGCAAGTACCAATGTGCCTACAGGGTTTTCTTTCACGGTTTCAGCTGCGCGTTGCTTGCTTGTAGCATAGGCATTAGCCACTTCATCGGTGACCACGTGTTTTAACTCTGCAGCTCTTTCTGTTAATTGCTCTTTAAGCTGTTCCACTTTGGTTTTTTGTTTGTGCTCATCCAATAAGTTTCTTAAGCTGTTAATCAATGAATCTGCCTGATCTTTGGTGGTATCAGTTTTACTGGCAATTTTTTCTGATACTTTTGCCGCAGAGGTTTTGATTTGATCAGCCACTTTATCAACAGTCTTACTAGCTTCGTGTGCAAGTTGGTCAGCATCAGTACGGGTATTTTCTTTACTTAGATTAAACATAATAGACTCCTCAATTTGAATTAAAAAATGTGTTTGATTGATTAACTTCTAGACTTTAAAAAAGAAATGATAGTGAGCACTAAAAATACAAAAAACAGGATTTTAGCGATGCCCGCTGCGCTAGCTGCAATGCCGCCAAAGCCAAATACAGCGGCGACTAATGCAATGATTAAAAATAAAACGGTGTAATGAAGCATAATGTTCTCCTTTAAATATACGCTTTGGTTTTTGCGTACGGTGTGATGCCATATTAAAAATAATCACAGGATTACATGAGTGGAGAATGTCTGAATTGTGCGTAAGAAAGTGCCTACAAGCTTTTCTTCATGTTTCTTCATAAAAAATATACATGCATATACATAATGCATTAACTATATTTAATTTCGTGATATGCTCGCTTGTGAACTCATTTTAATCATTAGAAACTATTCATTAAAATCATTAGGCAGCCAAATTAGATGCGGAAATTTTTAGAATTTGTATTTGCAAAGCTAGACCAGCTGTTTGGAATTTTTGGTGGACGCAATATCGCTCTGTTAGGGGTCTCGTTAGTGATCACTATCTTTAGCTTATTTTTCAATGAGAATTGGTTGCACGATGCGACTGAGAAATCCAATGAAATTGCACGTATTAACTATCTTTTACAAACGGTAGGTCAGCTGCAAAGCAATATGTACAAGGCAGAAAGTGCGCAACGAGGCTATTTGTTAACGCGTACAAAAGACTATTTGCTGTACTACGGTGTAGGTGTAGATGAGGCTAAAAAGAATTTGCAAACCATACAAACTGCTTTACTGGCGTTGACCCCTGCGGCCGCTTACAAAGCAGAACAAAATATATTAAGTAAATTGACTTCTGATGTAGGTGCAAAAATCTCTGAAATGGATGTGACAGTTGAGTTTGCCACCAAAGGCAAAGTGCTCGATGCAAAAAAAGTATTAAACCTAGACAATGGCATGATGCAGATGAATAGCATCAATATGCATATTGAAAAGATGCAGGCCGCATTAAAACAACGTCTAACCACCGTATATGCTGCGAGAAATGTCACACGAACTGTTATACGCACCTCAGTAATTGCCGGGCCTATTATCCTGATATTTTTGGTGGTACTGGTGATCAAGCAACTACTTCAAGAGTTGGCCGATAAAGCAGCCTTGCAACAACGCCTATTTGATGAAAACCAACACCATGAGGCGAAAGCATATGAGCAAAGAAAGTTATTGCGTAGTTTGGCATTGGATTATCAAGCCGATGTGGAACGTGAGCGTTACAAGCTGGCTAGGGAATTACATGATGAACTAGGTTCTATCCTCACCGCGTCTAAAATGGATATTTCTTGGGTCATCAAATCTGTGGGTAAAACGCATCCTGAAATTGCAGAAAAGCTGAAGAAAACCAATAGTTATCTGGATCAAGGCATCAATTTTAAACGCCAGGTGGTACAGGAGTTACACCCAGCGATGATTTCATCGTTTGGTTTTTGGCCAGCGTTGCGAGCATTGATTGACGATGCTGTTGAACGCAATCAATGGAAGCTTACTTTGACGCTGCCAGATGAAAATACAGTGATTAATGAAACCATCAGCTTGGTCGCATATAGAATTGTGCAAGAAACGCTTAACAATTGTAATAAGTATGCCAAAGCCACCGAAATTTCTATTCATATGATTAATGACGATAACCATTTAAAGATAGAAATTCAGGACAACGGCATTGGCATTGACTTAGATAGTTTAGACACAAAAACTCATGGCTTGAGTGGCATGAAGCATCGTGTACTGGCTATTGGCGGACACTTCGAAATCGCCACCAGTTTAGGTAACGGCCTATTCACACGAGCCATTTTGCCTTTGGATGTAAAAGCAGCAGAAACGTAGTTGAATATGATGTAGTCTTTTTCTGACAGGATAATCGGAGAATGTACGACTGACCTACATCGGTATAGCCCCTAAGATGGCATCCAACAAAACGAACTTTGTTTTGTATATGTTTAAAACTTAGGAGAAGACAGAATGAACAATATTAATACCAAAAAAACGACCATGACAATCATGATGGTTGCCGCAGGTATTTCATTTCACGCTAGTGCATTTGATACTGACCAAGTGCAAGATACGCAAGCTTCTTATGCAGAGCAATTTAAACGCTTGGACATCAACAGTAATGATTTACTGACCATGACCGAAGCGGAAAAAGATAAATCAATAAACAGCAAGCTGTTTGCACAAGCCGACAAAGATAACGACGGTACCTTAACTAAAGACGAATACGCCGAAGTCAAAACCAAGGTCAGCGAACAGAAAGTATCGCAAGTGGTGAGTGACAGCGTGATTACCACCAAAGCAAAAGCAAAATTATTGGCTGAAGAGTCACTGAAATCACTGAAAATCAGTGTAGAAACCTACAAAGGTGAGGTGATTCTGAGCGGATTTGTCGCCAACGAAACCATGAAATCCAAAGCAGAACAAGTAGTGGCTTCGGTGGAGGGAGTTAGATCCATTAAAAACGGTTTGGTGGTAAAAAGCTAACCCGTTTTAAATTTTAAATATTGCATTGCTCTCTCAAAAAAACCACACCATTCTGGTGTGGTTTTTTATTGTGTCGAATTTATTGAGTTTTGCATTCAATCTTGACGTTAGCCCGACTGCCTTAACGAAATTTAGCCGCCACTAAGTGACTGGAAAATATACACAGTCCCATCTTCCGGAATATGATCTGAGAGTGTTTTTTTATCAATGATGGCAGTATCGTTGATGCTGAGATTGACATGGCGGCGAAGTCCGCCATGCTCATCCAGCACATAGTCGGTGAAGCCTGGAGCTAGTGTGTTAATTGCCGCTAGCGCATTGGCTACCGGTCCTGCAGGCACGGTGACGGTTTCATGTTTTAATTGCGGAAAAAACCGGTACAGATGTGGTGTCATTTCTACTTTAGGCATACTTATTAACCAAATCGTACAGAGTAAATGGGTGGGAAGTTGTTACCTAGGCACTGCCAAGTTTCACCACGGTCTTCAGACAGGTACGCATTTCCTGATGTGCTGCCAAAACAAATAAAATCGCCTGATGCATCCAAGCTGTGTCGCAACACAATGTCATATGCATGTGTTTGCGGTAAGCCTTTTCTGAACCTTTGCCATGTTTGTCCACCATCGGTGGTGCGTGCCACAAATAACCCGCCATCAATACTCATACGCTCTCCGTCACTATGAGCAGGCACAACCCAAGCAGTGCGTCCATCCGTCTTATCTGCAGCAATCGGGAAGCCAAAGTGTACCCCTTGTTCTGGAGCGCTCACTTTTTTCCAAGTATTTGCTGCGTCATCGCTATAAAAAATGCCAAAGTGGTTTTGCTGCCACATGTGCTCTGGCTGTCCGGCACAACTTGTGACGAAGTGTGGGTCATGGCTCCATTCTGTTTCAGGATTAGGCATATAGTCGTTAAGCATCCCTTGGTTGCGTGGGGCCCATGTCTGTCCGCCATCTTTGCTCTCAATGACCCCGGCAGTAGAAATTGCTACATATAGATGTTGAGGGTCAATTGGGTCAACCATAATCGAGTGGATCCCCGGTTCAAACACACCATAATCAATACTGGCTGGTGTGCCATGCCATTGATTGACCGATGTAGCGTTTCCGGAGAATAAATCTCCCCCGCGGCTAGGGTGGTTCCATAAAGGGCGGTTGAGCTCCCAATGTTCGCCGCCGTCATCGCTCACAAATAAGCCACCGGGAATGGTGCCTGCATATAGTCTGCCGGGTTGGTCTGGATTACCAAACGTGATGTTCCATATTTTAAATACCGCTGCATCTGCGTATTCCGGCTCAGCCGCAGGGGCGCTTGGATCAAAATCAGGGGTGGGTAAGTATTTGACTATGTAGCGCGCGCCCTTGGGGTACTTCAGGGAGGTAATGTCTTCCCAAGTCGCACCATCATCACGAGAGCGCGAAAGCTTGGGCCCCCAGTGTCCGTGATCCAGTGATGCCCAAAGTGTGCCATCACGGGGATCGCAAGCGGCGTAACAAACAGGAATCCCCGCATGGGCAATTGGGCGTGGTCGCCACTCTCCATGAATACGCTCAACAATAATGGTGCCTTTACGTGAGCCCAGCAAAATCTTATTAGCCATTCTATTTGCTCCTAGCGAACCAAGGGCTTTAATGTAATGGTTTAAGAAAACCAGCGCAACAAAAGCCCTTCAATTTGTTGGATTGGATTGCGTTTGGCTGTGGCAATATGCAACAAAATATACATGCTATTTGACATAAATCATTAATGCCTTAAATACTAATTGTTTGTTATGTCACACATCATGCAATATATATACACCATAGATTATAAAAATGATTCGTAAGTGAATACACAAAGCAAAGCAGATTGGGTTGGATTGATTGCAGCGCTCGCTGTCATCTGCATTTCTACTTTGGTGATATTCGGTTGGTTGTTTGATTTACCCATGATTACCTCGATGCATCCCATCTGGAACTCGATGGTGATGAATACCGCGATTTGCAGTTTACTTTGCGCGATTTCCCTGTATTTAAACTATTTCTTTAAGTTTAATACCGCACAAATTTTTCATAGAAGCTCTGCACTCATTATTATTTTCATCACCTTGTTAGTGATGGCTGAGATGATGTTCAACCTCCCTATCAATATTGATCTACCGGAATTGCATGGGGTGTATCAGTTTGATAAAGTGCACCCTGGCCGTATGGCACCCAATACAGCCATCGGCTTGTTGTTGTTGGGTATAGGCTTATTAGTTACCAGCCTGAATCTACAAACGGAACGTATTAAACATGTGCGCAAAGCCTTGTCTGCTGTCACCTTTATCATTGCCGTTCTTGGTTTGCTTGGTTACCTATTCAATATTGCTGCGTTGTATACCATTCAACACTATCCGCAGATGGCATTGCTAACCGCAATTAATCTTACATTACTCAGTTTAGGCTTATATTTTCTTAATAGTGAAAAGGTGGGGGATGATGATCAAGTTTTAATCAAGAGAATATACTCTAAAGTATTGTTTATATTAGTATTTATCACATTTATTTCCACATTCACATCTTTTGTTCTACTTACAGATAACACCAAAAAAATTCTGGCCGAAAACATAAGACAAGCCGCCACTGACCGCATTTTCTTCTTTGATACTACTATTAAAGCCCGATCAGAACGAGCGCTGGTCGCTTCTAAGAATCGAGAAATCATCCAGCTGATGTCTAGCCTTAAGCAATACGGGGGGCATCAAGCGCCTGTCGATCGATTAAACGAAATAGCCTTCAATCTTGCGACAAATGGGTTTGATGCCGTGTATTTCACGCAAATATCGGGCGAGAAAATTGCCGGCTTTGATGATATTGGTGAAAGCCAAGGCCCCGCTTTTTTTCTTAATCCCAAATACGGTTCATGGTTATTTTGGCATGACGGGTATGTGTTAAAGACCACGATTTCTATTAAGAATCAAGGCAATACGATTCTTGGTTATATGGTGACCAAGCAGCGCTTATTGGCCTTGGATGCATTGCGAAGTCACACCCAAGTAAATAAGAATTTAACCGATATGATTGTGTGTGGTAAGGATGGTAGCGCGTTTCAATGTTTCCCATCCACCATTGAAGATCAGCCGTTTATCATGCCTAATTTCTATGGGCAGCAACGTTTAGCTATGAGCCGTGCTTTGGATTTAAATGAGACTGGCACACGCGAAAATATAGACTATCGGGGAATACGCGTACTGGCTAGTTTTGGCAAAATTCCAGACACCAATCTCGCCATGATTGTGAAAACAGATCTAAGTAGTTTGTATCAGCCGATTCGCTCGCAATTGTATAAAACCATGGCGGCCTTATCAGTCATCATTTTGCTCGGTCTGCTGCTGATTCGAGGCCGACTAATTCCATTGGTGAAACGCTTAAAAGTCTCCAAAGACCAATCTGAACGCGCCATGCAGCAATTTATTGCCGCAACTGAGGGCAGCTTAGATGCGTTTTTAATCTTAGAGGCGGTGAGAGACGATCAAGGGAAAATTCAGAATTATGTCTGCACCTATGCCAATGACATTGCTTGCGCTATGTTGGATTGCAATAAACCAGAACTCACTGACCGATTGCTTTATAGCGTTTTGCCATTTTTGAATAGCACGAAATTCTCGAGCAAATATCAATACGTGATTGAGAGTGGTCAAACCATTTCAGAGGAGTTGAAAGTGGACGTGCCATCGCTCAACCTTGCTTGGATTAGTCATCAAGTGGTGAAATTGGGTGATGGTGTTGCTGTCACCATGCGTGATTTAACCAAGAAAAAGAAAATTGAGTCAGCACTTGCGGAGTCAGAGCGTACACAATCTGCGATTGTGAGATCAGTGGCTTACTCGATTATCGCGACTGATAAGGATGGCATCATTATTTCCATGAATCAGGCTGCAAAAAATATGCTTTGGTACGATGCCGAAGAGTTGGTGGGCAAGCATACGCCTGAAATCATTCATGATAAAGATGAGGTGATTACCCGCGCCAGTGAGTTAAGTCTGGAACTGGGGCGTCCTATTAATCCTGGCTTTGAAGTATTTGTTGCTAAGGCGGACGAGGGAATGCCAGAGGAACGTGAGTGGACATACATTCGCAAGGATGGCTCACGGTTTCCAGTGAAGTTATCTGTCACACAACTGAAAGATGAAGAACAAAATGTCTATGGTTATTTAGGCATCGCATACGATATGACCGAACTCAAACGTAATGAGGAATACATCAAACATATTGCTTTGCATGATGTGCTGACCGGTCTACCCAATCGCACGCTGTATTCAGATCGAGCTAGCATGGCCTTTGAGCATGCCAAGCGAGAGCATAGTAAAGTGGCCATCGCCTTATTGGATTTGGATCACTTTAAGCATGTTAATGATTCCTTGGGACATCATATTGGTGACATCCTGTTGCAAGAGGTAACGCAGAGGCTGAATCGGAGCTTAAGACCTACCGACACCGTGGCTAGGATGGGGGGCGATGAATTTGCGTTTATATTGCCCAATATCAAGCAAGCACAGGATGTGGTATCAATATTTAATAAAATAGTTAAAACGCTCAAGCCCGCGCTATCCGCATCTAATCATCAATTGAATGTCACAGCCAGTATCGGCATTAGCATTTACCCTGATCATGGCAGCGATCTCTCCCAATTACTTAGAAATGCTGACACTGCCATGTATAAGGCCAAAGCATTGGGTCGCAATAATTATCAATTGTTTACAAGTGAGATGGAGTTTCAAGCTTCCAAACGAAGGGCGATGGTGACTGAGTTACGTCAAGCCATCATGGATGAACACTTTGAGTTGTATTATCAGCCACAGTTTGATTTACAAACCAAGCAATTGACTGGGGTAGAGGCGTTACTAAGGTGGCAAAAATCACCAGGTGTGTTTGTTTCACCCGCAGAGTTTATCCCCCTAGCTGAGGATTCTGGCTTGATTTTGCCGTTGGGCGATTGGGTGATTAAAACCGCATGTGTCGATGCCAGAATATTAAAACAAACATTAAAACGTCCAATTAGAATGGCGATTAATATTTCCCCAAGACAATTCTCACAACAAGATATGGCGAAGCGCTTGTTAAGTGCGATTAAACACGCCACGTTAAGCCCTGACTATTTTGAGGTGGAAATAACAGAAAACGTACTGATGACAGATATTGAGAATTCAGAACACATTTTAGCCGAGTTGCATCAAGCTGGGGTTAAAGTTGCACTGGATGATTTTGGTACAGGCTATTCCAGTTTGAGTTATCTCACCAAGTTCCCAATTGACCGCATCAAAATTGATCAAAGCTTTATTAGAAACATTGCTTCGAATAGCGAAAGCGCCTCGTTGGCAAAAGTAATTATTAATTTGGCAAAATCACTCAAAATCCCATCTATTGCAGAAGGCGTTGAAACCAAAGAACAATATGATTTTGTAAAAGCGAATGGATGTGATGAGGTGCAGGGGTTCTATCTAGGTAAACCAATGAAGTTTGAAACACTGATAGCAAACTACTTTTAACTCTTTATTCTTGTGCTCTTAGTAAACTTAGAGTCAAGTATTAAACTTAATGCGTATTCACTCTGCGCGAAGTGCATCAATTGGATCTAGGCGAGATGCGTTTCTTGCAGGCAGGACCCCAGCAAGCAAACCTATCAAAGCTGATAATATAAGCCCGCCCATTGCATATGACCAAGAGGTGTGCACAGGGAAGTTTGGTGCCACAAGATGAATTAGTTGTGCTAAGCCCCCACCTGCAAGCAATCCTAGTGTTCCACCGCTGGCAGCTAAGATAACCGCCTCACTTAAAAAAAGATTCAAAATGGTGACACGACGTGCGCCCAAGGCCACTAAAAGTCCAATTTCATTGGTGCGCTCAGTAACGGAAATGGTCATAATGGTAACGATGCCTACAGCACCCACAAGAAGTGAGATGCCACCCAATGCGCCAACGGCCATAGTCAATATGTTGAGAATGTTGGAGAGTGTTTTCAACATATCTTCTTGCGTGGTGATGGTGAAGTCTTCACGGCCATGACGTAAAGTGAGTCTTTTTTTTACCGCCTCTGCAACTATGGCAGAGGAGGCACCTTGAGCATAAATCACGTGTATTTCTGTTAAGCCATCTCGGTTATATAACTCCATCGCACGCTGGGCAGGGATAAATGCCGAATCATCCAAATCGATTCCTAAAAACTGACCTTTGGGTGCCATCACTCCAATCACTCTAAAATGTAATCCTCCAATCCGCACGCGCGCACCTAGTGGATTGTTCATGCCGAATAACTCGTAACGAAGCTTGCTACCGAGCACCACCAAAGCTCGAGCGTTACCAGCGCCCTCGGGTGGAAGACTGCTGCCAATTTTCACTTTAGAACTAAAAACTTGAGTAAAATCTTTATCAACGCCATAAATCGTTGAGCGTCTCAACCTGCCATTGCCTTCCACCTCCGAATTCCCCCATACCATGGGAGAAGCGGCAGTAACTTGGGGAATTTGCTTAAGAGTTTGCACATCTTCTAATGTGAGTAGCCTGGAGGTTGTTGGAATGCCCGATGGAGGTTGCCCTCCAGTTTTTACTTTGCCTGGTGCAATATTGATGACATTTGTGCCAAACTGTGTGAATTCGGTAAGTACAAAACGGTGAACACCTTCACCTATGGATGTCAGTAAAATAAATGCTGCGATACCCACTGCAATCCCTAACAAGGTAAGAAAACTGCGCATTCGTTGTGATGAGATGGCTTGGAAAGCAAATCGAGTGGAATCGGCTATCAACATAGTTATCGTTTAGACAATGCTTGAATTGGATCAAGCTTTGCAGCGCGACGAGCAGGCATGACCCCAAAGACAAGACCCGATAAAAGTGCAGTACCAAAACCAGCTAAGACTGCCCATAGTGGCGGGTATGCGGGGAAGGTGGGGTAAATGAAGCGTAATAGCCATGCGCCTGAATAGCCGAAAACCACTCCAACGAATCCACCAGTGAGCGAGAGCAAACTCGCTTCGACCAAAAATAGCTGGCGAATAGTACTTGAATTTGCGCCGATCGCTTTGAGTAATCCAATTTCACCTGTACGTTGCGTGACAGATACCAGCATGACGTTCATCACAAGAATACCTGCAACTGCAAGGCTAATGGCGGCGATGCCAGCGACGCCTAGGGTCAATACATTTAAAATTTTATCAAAGGTTTCAAGCACGGCATCTTGCGTAATGACAGTGATGTCTTCCTCTCCTTCATGGCGTTCCGTCAGTTGCTTTAAAACGCTTGCTTTTACCTCCTCTATACGCTCTCGACTGCGTGCTTCAACCAATATACGAAATAGCGAGTTGGTATCAAGCATGGCTTGAGCCGTGGCTATTGGAACAATGACCAACTCATCTGTCGTCATTCCCATGCCACTCCCACCTTCACGCAACACACCCACTACACGCAATCGACTATCACCCACACGCACTGTTTTGCCCAAGGGATTCTCTTCACCAAAAATCTCACGCCGTATTTCTGCACCTAGTACCACTTCTGAAGCGCTATGCCCAACTTCAACTTTGCTAAGAAAACGCCCAATCCCCATTTTCATCTGCCTTACCGTCACGTACTCGGCATTGGTACCCAACAACATCACTTCACGAAGTTTACCATCGGCATTGATTTCGGATGTAGCGACTAAAATTGGAGAAATACGAGCAACATCAGGCAACCGTAGCAAAGCTTCGGCATCCTCCACAGTCAGGTCTCGTGGTGTACTGGTGACAAGGTTCGCTGGGTTAAATCCCCGGGTCTCTGAGCGGCCAGGTAATACAATGACAAGATTAGTGCCGATCGAGGAGAACTCGTTTACTACGTAGCGCCTAGCCCCATCGCCAAGCGCGGTAAGAATGACCACAGCGGCAACCCCTATCGACATTGATAAAATCAGTAGCAGGGTTCTGAGTGGGCTTCCAGTTGCAGCTTGCGCTGCATAACGAAACGTATCTACCATTTTCATGTTAGGTGGCTTTAGTGACTGGTTGCGACGACGATATTGGCCTGGTTAATATCACTCACAATGCCACCATCTACCATTCTAATCTGCCGCCTAGCCCTTGCACCAAGCGCTTGATCGTGTGTCACTACAATAAGCGTCATGCCTTGTGAATTTAAGGATTCTAGCAACTTCACCACCTCCTCCCCGGTTGCGCTATCGAGATTACCAGTCGGTTCGTCCGCTAGTAGCACAGCAGGTCTGAGTATAGTTGCGCGTGCAATGGCAACACGTTGACGTTGCCCACCAGAGAGCTCGTTTGGACGATGTTCCGCTCTATCAATTAGCCCATAATCTTTAAGGGCTTTTGATACGCGCTTTGCACGTTCAGAAGCGGGGATGCCTGCTAAAACAAGAGGCAGTTCAATATTGGCTGCAGCACTCAGTCTGGATATCAAATGAAAGCTTTGGAAAATAAATCCAATTCTCTCACTTCGCAAAGAAGCTAATGCATCATGATCTAGCGATTTAATTTCGTGACCATCTAACTGATAAGTGCCTGCATCCGGCACATCCAACAAACCAATCATATTAAGCAAGGTGGATTTTCCAGAGCCAGAGGGACCCATGACAGAGATATATTCACCAGCTGAAATCAATAAGTTAACATTTTTAAGCGCATGCACTTTACTGTCACCCAAAATAAATGTGCGCTCTATGCCAACGAGTTTGATGAGGCATTCAGCAGTCATGTGTCCTTATTTAGCCTTGATATGTTCTGGTTCGCTTGTGCTTGATTCGGGTATCACTTTAGCGCCTGCCTTCAACCCTTCGCGTTCAAGTGAGGACACGATTTGCTCACCTTTTTTAAGTCCATCCATCACTTCGGTATATTCCCAATTGGTAATACCGGTCTTGATTGTTCTCTCTTCAACTAGTTGACTCTTGGCCTGATACACCCAAACTTTGCTACCATCAATCAGTGCGGAAGTAGGGATACGTAAGACATTCTCATGGCTATCCAGCACTATCTCAACATCTGCACTGTATCCTACTAGCAAGTTTTTATTATCCTCAGCGTTGTCTAAGGAAATTTCTACGTCCACTGTACGTGCTTGTTTTTCAACGGCAACCACATAAGGTGCTACGCGCTTTACATACGCTGGTAACACTCTACCAGGTAGTGCATCTAATGAAACTCTGGCTGATTGACCAACCCGAATCTTAGGAGCATCTACTTCATCCATCGGTGCCTCTATATATAGACAGCTGGTATCAATTAAATCAATGGCAGGTGGGGTGGCTACACCCGGTGGGGAGGGTGTGGTGTATTCCCCAAGTTCGCCAACAATATCTGCCACAATCCCATCAAATGGTGCAACAAGCACAGTGCGGTTTTGTTCAACCTTAGTCACTTGTACACGTGCTTGGGCTTGGGCTACATCAGCCCGTGCTGCATTGCAGGCAGCGCGTCTGGATTTTGCTTCGTAACGGGATTTTTCTTCACCACTTTTGGAGATGAAATCTTTCGCCCGCAACTCAGCCATGCGCGCGGCCTCTCGCTCTGCGTTGTCTGCCATTGTGCAAACTTCTTCGATACGTTTTTGGCTGCTGGTCACTTGTGTTTGCGCAAAATGACTTTGGGCTTGCTGGTCGTCGTTCCACAAACGCAATAAGACTTGCCCTTTTTTGACATGATCACCTTTTTTGACACCAAGATAAGCGATGCGGCCACCACTAATAGGAGATAGCCGTGTGCGTTGGCAAGCCTCCACGCTACCGGCACGTGTGTTAGCGACACTAGCCTCTACTTTACCAAGGCCTACATCAACCAGCGTAACAGCAATTGGTTTGGGTTGGCTTAACCACCAAAAAGATGTCACGATGCCTGCAATAATTAGTAGTATAAAAATGAGACGCCGCATCATGAAGGTCATTATTTATCCAGGCAGATATTAGTCATTATCATACTTTTAAATCTTGATTGACGGGAACTTGTTGGTTGGTTTGTGTATATGAGCTATTAGGTGATGGATATCGTATAAATCTATTAAATCCGGTTTTGAGCGTTAATATCGTATTCACCTTTTCATTCTGACATTACAATTACTGAAAGAGATTGATATATATCATGTTTGATCACTTCCTTTGATGCAGATTTTGGTTGATAATCACGCACCTTTATCCTTAGAAATCAATCACATTACCTCATGCAAGCCAATCACTATCGCCTAGTAAGTTACGGCATCTTTGTTGTTTTAATCTTCTTCACCTTGCTGACGTTTAAGCACTATGGGATTAGCAATGATGAGGAAGTGCAGCATGTGTACGGCCGATTGCTATTGGATTTTTACCAATCCGGGTTTCAGGACCAATCTGCATTTCATTATAAAAACCTGTATTTGTATGGCGGTTTGTTTGATGTGATTGCAGCGCTGCTAGAGAAAGCCAATGTGCTATGGCTTTGGGATATGCGGCATTTGCTATCGGCCGTATTTGGGCTATTTGGATTGTTGGGCGTTTATAAGATTGCGATGACGCTGGGTTCTGAGCGAACCGGTTTTTTAGCGTTGATAGTGTTAGCGCTAACCGCTGCTTGGACCGGGGCCATGTTTACCCATACCAAAGATATTCCATTTGCTACTTGTATGACGTGGGCGCTGTATTACACCATCATGGTATGCCGCTCCGCACCAGCCATCCCGTTGTCGCTGAGCATCAAACTTGGCTTGGCAGTGGGTTGCGCCTTGGGGATCCGAATTGGCGGTGGCTTTGCTGTGGTTTATTTGCTGTTATCACTTTTGCTTATTAGTTTGGTGATGGCAAAAGGGGTATCCGCAAGGCTGCAATATTTGGTCAAAAGCAGCTGGTTTTTACTTCCAGCTGCACTCGTCGCGTTTGTAGTCATGGCTATTTTCTGGCCATGGGGAGTGATGTCACCCAGCCACCCGGCGGAAGCGATTAAAGCATTTTCAAACTTTTCTTTTAACATGCTCACCATTGATGATGGTTTGGTCACCTCCATTGGCGAAGTGCCTCGAACATATCTTCTGAATTATTTAATGGTGCGCTTGCCAGAACTATGTTTGTTGGGGCTGTTGAGTTTAGGCGTCGTAGTTGTCCTTAATTTAAGCCACTACAAACAATATTTAGCCGCAACAGAACTGCGCATTTTTATACCGTTACTGGTAGCAATAGTGTTCCCTTTGGCATTTGTAATCGTCGATAAACCAGCCTTGTATAATGGGGTCAGGCATTTCACTTTTATATTACCCCCACTCGCCATATTGGCGGCGCTTGGTATTGATCGGGCGTGGGTAGCGCTACAGTCTTCAAAACGAATGCTCGTGACTTATGGTGTGTTATGTCTCATATTAGCTATAACCACGTTGGTGGAACTGGTGCAGTTACACCCTTACGAGTATATTTTTTATAATCGTCTTGCGGGAGATACTGCAAAAGCAGAAAAGCAATGGGAGAGTGATTATTGGTCAAGTAGTCTGCGGGAAGCATCCAGGTCGTTGCAAGCATTATCGTTACCGACGAGAAAGACACCCTATTTGGTGGCGGTCTGCGCAGAAAACGTACAGGGCAGTGCCTATTTAGATAAACGTTTTGAAGTGACTAAGGATTGGGTGGCGGCAGATTTTTATATGTCATCCACCAATATGAATTGCGACCAAGTGCTACAAGGTGAAGTGATAGCTGAAGTGAAGCGATTAGGTACATTATTGGCAGTGGTGAAAGATAGAAGAGAGTTGGTAGGGGAGGCGCGCGATGCAACACCAGCACCAAGGTAGAGAAATGGTAACAAGACATTCATATCCAGTTCAGGCTGGCCATCGCAATCAGGCAAGTCCGCACATAACCGTGATTGTGCCTGCCTATAACGAGGCATTAGCGATTACCCACACGATTGAGAATATCGCCAACACATTATCATCACTCAGTCCCGCTTGGGATATTGTCGTCGTAGATGATGGTAGCCGTGATGAAACCGCACACATAGTTAAACAGCTGCCCCCAAGCTGCAATACCACCTTAGTGCGGTTCTCACGTAATTTTGGCAAAGAGTACGCCATCACAGCAGGGCTAAGTTATGCCACGGGCGATATAGTCATTTGTATGGATGCAGACGGACAACACTCAGCCAGTCTGCTGGTCGATATGCTCAGTAAATGGCGCGAGGGCTATGACATGGTTTACGCCGTGCGCCAAGACAGGGAAGTTGAATCCAAATTTAAAAAATGGGGCTCCAAGTTTTTTTATAAGCTGATGAGCGCCAGTGGCAAAATTGATATTCCCAAAGATGCTGGTGATTTCCGTTTAATGGACCGAGTGGTGGTGGATGCGTTGTGTGCGTTGCCAGAGCGCAATCGCTTTATGAAAGGTATCTATGCTTGGGTTGGCTATAGTTCAATCGGTATCCCTTATACGCCATTGCCCAGAACGCATGGCGAGAGTGCTTTCTCCCGCTTAAGATTGATGAGTTTGGCTTGGACAGGAATCACTAGCTTTTCTTCACTGCCGTTGCGGCTAGCCAGTGCGGTGGGTGTGGTGTTGGCGTTGTTATCATTTGCTTACGGCATAGTCGTGGTAGTAGATAAGCTGTTTTTTCACGAATCCGTACCCGGTTGGCCAACCGTAGTAGCCAGTATGATGTTTTTGTCTGGCGTACAACTGCTGTTTATTGGCATTTTGGGCGAGTATTTAGCGCGTATTTACGATGAAGTGAAAGGTCGCCCACCTTATATTGTGGCTGAAGTCAGTCGACCACCCGTTGAGCCATCTGTCTAGTTGTCAGATTATGCAGCCATTCAAACACTCAGTCTCTTGGTTTTTAGTGGTTGGTGCGTTGGCTGCGCTCGTACATTACATCATCGCAGTGATGCTAGAAGGGGTCTATGATGTTCAACCAGCTTGGTCTAACTTATTAGGGTTTTGCTTTGCCTTTCCGGTCAGTTATGTTGGGCATCGCACCTTCACTTTTCGCGACAACACCAAACCTCACCACCAAGCCTTTCCAAGATTTTTATTAGTGGCGATATTAGGCTTTCTTGCCAATCAAAGTTTAGTGTTGATTGCGCTCCATTTCACCATTCTGCCGTTTTGGCTGGTGTTGGCTTTAGTGATGCTGTTAGTAGCGGTAAGTACGTATGTGTTAAGTAAATATTGGGCATTCTAAAACCTATGACACCGCTGATTATGTCTGCTGATGATTATGCGCAAAGTGCTGAAATCGATAACGGCATTTTGCAACTCATTGACATGGGTCGTTTAACCGCGACCTCATGCTTAGTGCTCAGCCCGCGTTGGCATCAAGCGGCAAAACTACTCACCACGCAAGTGAGAACCAGTGCAGACATTGGATTACATTTAGATTTCACACAATTTCCAAACGCCTTGACACATAGTTTGGGCACGCTGATTGTGAAAAGCACATTGCGCTTGTTACCGATAAGCCAAGTAAGGCAAGTCATTCAGAGGCAGCTCGACACTTTTGAGAATGCACTGGGTACTCCGCCCGATTATGTGGATGGGCATCAACATGTGCACCAATTGCCTCAGATTAGAGAGGCCCTAGTTGAAGAATTGCTGACGCGTTATGGCAATCGCATGCCTTGGATTCGGGTGGCGAGACCACCCTTGAATGATGGTTTTAAAGCGCTGGTGATCCGTTGTTTGGGTGCATCAGCGTTAGAGCGATTGGCTTCAAACAGTGGCATTATCTGTAGCAAAACCTTATTGGGGGTGTATGGCTTTCATGCCAATGCTGAACAATATGAACAGCATTTAAAGACTTGGTTATCAACCGCAGCACAATCGCAACAACCTGTTGCACTGATGTGTCACCCTGCGGAGGGCGTTGCCAGTATCGCGCAGTCACAGGATGCTATTTTGCCCGCAAGGCATGTGGAGTATGCAGTGTTGTCAAACAGACCGTTTGACAAGATGTTGAGCGATGCTGGCGTAAAGTTAGCGCGTGGGCGCGACTTACTCTAAGCAAACAAGTGTCACGCTTACTATAATTTTTTCCTTTAGAACCAACGCGCTTAAGAGTTTTGATCGGGTTTGCTGAGTTTGCTCGCGGGCTTCGTCAATGAAGTGGCTTGCATCACGCAATCTTCTTGACCGAAATTGCCGCCACTGTCGTCGGGTTCATAGTAAAAATTACGAAAACTCCAGCGACCGCGACTTAATTTTTTCATCTCGGCAATGCCAGTGGTGATTTCCGCATATTTGCCCTCACTCATTTTGTAGGAGAGTGCGAGTCGATTACCGTTGGCTGCTGCTTGACCACGATAGGTCACGGCATTATCGGTCTGCGTAGTAAAGTCATAAGCGCCGAATTTCCCATAGCTACTGATGCGGTTGAGTTTGAGCTTAATGGTGACTTGGTAACTACCTACTAGCTCGTTACTGCCTTTACAATCGTACACACCACTAAAATTGATACCGGTAAAGGCCGGTTTTGCCTGCGCTACACATACGAACGTCAACAGTGTAGTCGCCAAAAAAAACTTAATCATAAAATACGGTGACCTAACTTGAAACCAATCAAGATGCATATTGTACTGTGCATAGTGCAAATCAGGGCAATATCCGATGATGTTTTTTGTTTTTATTCATGGACTGCTTTATCATACTAGCTCTTCAAATTGATGTGATATTCGTGTCACGCAAGCGCATTGGAATGTTCAACTTATGAATAGCTCACAGCCACTCATGTCGTGGCGTTTTAGTCTGTTTAATCTCGTTTTGTTGGTATTGTTGGGGGCTTGGTTGTGGCAAAAAAATCAGCCAGTCCCGGTGATTGATGCTGTGTTGCCTGAAAGCGGTAAAGTACAGTGCGTGTCGTATGCGCCTTATTATGGAAAAGATCAAACGCCTTTTAAAATTGGCACCATCATTCCAAAATCGCAGATTGACCAAGACTTAAAACGCATTGCCACTCAATCACAATGTGTGCGAATTTATTCCGTAGGGCAAGGCTTGGATTATGTGCCGCAGGCAGCACAAAAGCTTGGCTTGAAAGTCTTGGTGGGTGCATGGATAGGATGGACCGCGGCGGATAACGATAAAGAAATTAAGCTTGCCACAGCTTTGGCCAATCAATATCCGGAAACTGTGAAAGCGTTAATAATCGGCAATGAGGTGTTGTTGCGTGGTGAGCAAACCGAAGCCGCCATGATGGGCTATATTGCAAAAGCCAAACAACTGACTAAAGTACCTGTTACCTACGCAGATGTGTGGGAGTTTTGGCTGAAACACAGCAAGCTTGAACAATCTGTGGATTTTGTCACCATCCACTTGTTGCCCTATTGGGAGAATGACCCGCAATCGGTCGAGCGATCTATTGCGCATGCCAACAATGTGATGGCTAAGCTGGATGCTGCTTTTGAAAAATCAATACTCATTGGTGAAACAGGGTGGCCATCAATCGGGCGCCAACGCGGATTATCCACACCCAACCAGCTCAACCAAGCGCGCTACATTCGGGCATTTTTACGAGAGGCTCACCAGAAACAATGGAGCTACAATTTAATCGAGGCCTTTGACCAGCCTTGGAAGCGCGAACTTGAAGGCACGGTAGGTGGTTTTTGGGGCATTTATGATACATCCCTTAACCCAAAGTTTAGTTTCAGCGGTGAGGTGGCCGAGAGACAAGACCAATGGCGACCAATCTATTTTGGTGCTTCTGGCGCATTGGTATTGGTCATTGTGGTGTATTTGGCAGGCATTCGACATAAGCAATCTTTAGTTGGTGTAACACTATTGGGAGCGCTGACAGGACTTGCCAGCCTATTGCAGTTGGAGTATCTCACGGCTGCATGCGGCGATGGTGCATGGCTGACAGCGCTGACTTGTGTGCCGAATGCCGGCCGCCCGTTAAATGCGGTTGTGATGCTGTTGCAATGGTGCTCACTGGGCGGTGCGGTGTTGGCCACATGGGCCATGGCATTGACAATATCGCTGTCCGCTAAACATCATCAGCTTGCAACGCGTGCTTATCAATGGTCTGCGTTGGTCTTGCTGGTGGGGGCAACCACCATGGGCGTGTTGCTTACTGTGGATGGCCGTTACCGTGATTTTCCGGTGATGTTGTATGCTTTGCCTGTTTTACAGTTATCACTTGGCATTTTCCTCGCTAAATGGTCAGTGCATTGGTTTCAACCGGTATCTTTGTCATTAGCCGTTGCCTCATTCACTGCGGCCGTCATCGCTTATTTAGTCGAGCCTTTGAACGCCAACGCAATCTATTGGTTGGGCATCACTTTATTGTTGTTGATGCCTATGTTGCTGAAATATAAACAAAAATAGCCAATCTGGATTCACTGAATATGCATCACACCATCAAACGTCTGACTTTTCCTTTATTGTTTGCCATCCTGTTTGCGATTGCGCATTTTGGCATCTGGGCCTTCACCAACCATACTATTCAACTGTTAGATGCTCCGCCGCTTGTGGGTGGCTTTGCCTATAGTGGTTATCAAAAAGACCAGAGTCCCCTGGAACGCAAATTTCCAAGTACCGCGGAACTGGCAAAAGATTTAAAACTGCTAGATCCACTCACTAATCGTATCCGCTTGTATGGCTCACTGGAAAATTCAGAAGTGACCGCCATTTCATCCAAGCTCAATTTTAAAGTGATTGCCGGGGCATGGATTAGCCCTGATGCCGCCAACAACGCACGCGAAATTGCCGCCTTGGAAGAAAAAATTAAGTTTTATCCGAACATTACGCGTGCCATTGTGGGCAATGAGGTGTTGCTAAGAAAAGATCTAACGCTAGAGCAGTTGACTCCGTATCTAGATGAGGTAAGAAAAACTACTGAGATTCCAATTTCTACTGCAGAGCCTTGGCATGTTTGGTTAAAAAATCCTGAGTTGGTCAAGCACGTCGATTTTATTGCCGTGCATCTGTTGCCATACCATGAAGGCGTACCGGTTGAGGATGCTGTAAATTATGCGATGCAGCGTTACAACGAGCTAATGAACGCATACCCGCGCAAAAAAATCATCATCACGGAAATTGGCTGGCCCAGTCGCGGCCCAGATATTGGTGCTGCCAGAGCCTCCGAGATTAATCAGGCGCGTTTTATTCGCGAATTTTTGGCCAAGACTGCGTATCAAAATTACGACTACTACCTGATGGAAGCATTTGACCAACCTTGGAAAACTGAAATTGAAGGTTGGGCAGGGGCCTATTGGGGCATGTTCGATGCTGATCGACACGCCAAGTACTCACTCAAAGGCGCAGTACCTAAAGATAATCGCTGGGTAGTGAAGGCGAAATGGGCAACCGCAATCGCATTTTTGCCGATTATGTTTATCGCTTGGCGATTTAGACATTGGGGGCTAGGCGGTAAAGTGTCGATGGCCGTGTTGCTGCAGGCCTGTATCACCACGCTGGTGGTGGCTTGGAATTTGCCCGGAGATTACTACTACACCCTAAGAGACTTTATTGTATTGATCGGGTTAATCATAGGCATGATGCTGACATCGGCTGTGCTCATGACCTATGCTGTGGAGTTTAGTGAGGTCATGTTTAAAGGGTTATGGGTGAGGGCATTTAACCGTGCTAAACCCTTACCAGCAGAGCAAGAGTTGTTTGTTTCTATTCATTTGGCCTGCTATAACGAGCCGCCAGAGATGGTGATTGCTACCATTGATAGTTTAGTGAAACTCAACTATACGCAGTATGAGGTGATTGTGGTGGACAACAACACCAAGGACGAGGCCAAATGGAAGCCGATTGAAGCATACATGGCCAATTTGCCAGCCAACTTCAAATTTTTTCATTTGCCAAGCTGGCCTGGGTTTAAAGCGGGCGCACTCAATTTTGCACTGCAGCAAACCGACCCCAGAGCGCAAGTGGTGGGCGTGGTGGATGCCGATTATGTAGTGACCCCCGATTGGCTATCGGATTTAGTGCCGCACTTTATGGATAACAAAGTAGCGGTGGTGCAGGCTCCGCAAGCGCATAGAGATTGGGAAAATAACTTTTTCCGCAGAATGTGTAATTGGGAGTTTGAAGGCTTTTTCAAAATTGGTATGCATCATCGTCACGAGCGCAACGCGCTGATTCAGCATGGCACCATGACCTTGGTGCGCCATCAAGCATTGGTGGACAACGGGCGTTGGTCAGAGTGGTGTATTTGTGAAGATACAGAACTGGGCTTGCGTCTGTTGGAAGGCGGTTATGAGTTGCGGTATGTGGATGATGTGTTTGGGCGTGGCCTAACCCCTGCCAATTTCAATGCGCTTAAATCGCAGCGCTTCCGTTGGGCGTTTGGTGCTATGCAAATTTTAAAACATCACATGCCTAAGTTATTGGGAAGGTCTAACTTAAGCTTTGGTCAGCGCTACCACTTTTTAACCGGTTGGTTTGGTTGGCTGGGCGATGCCTTGCAACTGTTTTTCACTTTAGGCTCTATCGGTTGGACAGTGGCGATGTTGGCATTTCCTAAGACGTTTAGCCTGCCAGTGGCGATTATGATTACGCCTATTTTATGTTTCTTGGCGATTAAAGCTGCCCTTGGTCCCGTGTTATACCGTAAGACCATGAATTGCAGCTGGGTTGATATTTGGGGTGCTTCGCTTGCAAGTCTGGGCTTATCACATGCGATTGCGCGTGGCGTGTTGATGGGTCTTATTCAAAAGCGCGGAGTCTTTAAAGTCACGGCTAAAGGCAAAATCAAAGGCAAGCAATGGGAGATATTCAAGCCGATTTATGAAGAGCTTGGTTTGTTACTTGCATTGATTGCGGCTAGCGTTGCTATGTTGGCAACGCGCGGATTTGCAAATTTGGATGCTCAGTTATGGGTGTTGATGCTGACCTTGCAATCTCTACCCTACTGGAGCTCATTGATTTGTCAGCTGATTTCAGAGAAAAAAGATAAGGCATAATCAACATATTAAAAAAATAAGCGATGCTCAATGCATCGCTTATTTTTTCTAGCAGAGGCAATTTACCCTCTCATTTAACTCGGTAGGCTTATTTTACGTGTGGCCCAGCCTTGAAAACGCGCGTATCGGGCACTTGATTCACATGAATTAAATTATTGGTTTCAAACCCCAGCGCTTTGGCCTTAGACATTAATTCTTGCTTAATTGGGTAAGTCAGCTGCGGCGTACGCGCCAAAATCCATAAATACGATTTATCTGGCCCGCACACCATCACATAGTTGTAATAGGGTTTATCCAGTTCCATGATGTTGTAAGCACCATAGAACGGGCCAAAAAAAGAAACTTTAAGCTTGCCTGTGTAAGTGCCGTCGGTATTGGGGGCATCTACAAAATAGGCCTTACCTTCAGCTTGCTCCCATTCCTGCTTCTCAGGGTTGTAGCCACGGTTGATGACTTTAATGCTGCCGTCCTCATTTTTGGTGTACGTGGCGGTGACTTGCTCCAAACCGCGCTCAAACGAGTGATCCAGACGCGCAATCTCGTACCATGTACCCAAATATTGGTTTGCATCCACGCTTTCCACCACTTTCACATTATCGGGTACGCCCATGCAGGCTGTAGAAATTGCAATCAAAAGACTCAGGCAGGTTGCTTTTAGTAATTTAAGCATGTGATTTGTTTCCAATCATCAGTTTGTGGGGCGGTGTTTGGCTAAAAAAGTATCTAATGCACTGGCAAATAATTGTCTATCGGCATGGTTAAACGCAGCGGGGCCAGAGACTTCAACACCAGTGCTGCGCAGTTCTTCCATCAAGTTACGCATGGCTAATCGTTCTGCCATGTTGGCACTCGAATAAAGCTCGCCTCTGGGGTTAAGTGCAAATCCTTGTTTTGCAATCACCAGTGCCGCCAATGGAATATCCGCAGTAATGACCAAATCGCCGCTATTGAGTTCCTGCACGATGCGGCTATCGGCCACATCAAAGCCCTTGCCTACCGTGAGCAATTGAATAAAAGGTGAGGGTGGCAGCTTTAAGAAAGTATTTGCCACGAAGATAGTGGGTACTTTGACGCGATTGGCAGCCCGATATAATATTTCTTTGATCACGACAGGGCAGGCATCAGCATCTACCCACACCTTCATGCAAACCACGCAACGTAGAATAAATAACATGCGGAAACGGTGATGACACCAAAGGTGCTGAGCACGCCAATTCTGCGAAATTTAAATGGCTCCGGGTCCTGACTGACGCCATAGGCATGTACGCAACGCGCAAGGCATAACACCGCGCAAAGCGCATGCACTAAGAATGCAGGTGCAAGAGCGATTTCCATCATCAGCAAAAGAATCAATGTGATGGGCACATACTGCGCAAAGTTATTGTGCACGGCAATCGCACGTTTGAGTGATGCTTTATGCCCATCACCAATCGGCACACGGTGAAATCTGCGCTGCTTGACTACCAATACACTTAAATAGATGAATAACAAGGCGAGCGCGCCTGCGTAAGCGGGGACGATGTGTATGGTGGCTGTCATCAAAATTTCCAGTGTTTAGTTAAAAATGACGCTTTTAAGCAGTGTCTTATTGAAGTTATTTTAGCTTAAACACCGGATGTATCAATCGACAGTGAGTTGAGCTTAACGTCCGCGATTACTACCACGGTGCACCGGCTTAGGCGCAAATAATGGCGTTTGCGGCATGGCTTGATGCTTAGCTGCTTCTGAAATCAACCTACCATGTGGCATAGCTGAAGATTTTTGTAGTGACTGCCCTTGCGCTTGCCCGTGATTTTTTTGCTTAACCTGATTTTGCTTTTGAGCGTTAGGGTTAGTTTTCTGCTGACCTTGGCCAGTTTGACGAGCCTGACCATTTTTTTGTCCTTGGCCTTGTGGACGACGAGCTTGCGCAGGTCTTGGTGGTCTTGGCGCTTCTGCTTCTTGTTTAGCTGGCGGTTCAAATCCCTCCACTGAGACCTTTGGGATTTCACGTTTAATCAGTTTTTCGATGTCTTTCAAGTATTTGGCTTCTTCATGATCCACCAAAGAAATGGCAGCGCCCGTGCTACCAGCACGACCGGTACGCCCGATGCGATGTACGTAATCTTCCGGCACATTGGGTAGCTCAAAATTCACCACTTGCGGTAATTGGTCAATATCCAAACCACGTGCTGCAATATCGGTGGCCACCAATGCGGTGACTTGACCACTTTTAAAATCGGCAAGTGCCTTGGTGCGCGCACCTTGGCTTTTATTCCCATGAATCGCTGCGGCCATAATGCCATCTTTAATCAATTTTTCTGCCAAGCGATTAGCGCCATGTTTAGTACGTGTAAATATCAGCACTTGCTCCCACTGATGTTGCGTGATGAGATGACTAACCAATGCGCTTTTGTGTGCTTGCTTTACCATATGCACGGTTTGCGCCACCATTTCAGACGCCGTATTGCGGCGCGCCACTTCAACAAAGGCCGGGTTGTTTAACAAACCATCAGCCAAGCGTTTAATTTCATCCGAGAAGGTGGCGGAGAACAACAGGTTTTGACGTTTTTTAGGGAGGAGTGCGAGCACTTTTTTAATGTCGTGGATAAACCCCATATCCAACATGCGGTCTGCTTCGTCCAGCACCAAAATCTCAACGCCAGATAAATCGACTGCTTTCTGATTGGCTAAATCCAACAAGCGTCCGGGGGTGGCCACCAGAATATCAATACCACGATTGAGACGATTGATTTGCGGATTAATGCTCACGCCACCAAATACCACCATCGATTTCAACGGTAAATATTTACCGTAAGTTTGCACAGATTCTTCAATCTGCGCTGCTAGTTCACGGGTGGGGGTCAGCATCAAGCATCGTGGCTTCCCTTTAGCTAAAGTGCCGGCAGGTGCTTGTTGCAAAATATGCAAGATTGGCAAAGTAAAGCCAGCGGTCTTCCCAGTACCGGTTTGGGCGCCCGCTAATAAATCGCCACCATTCAACACTTGCGGAATGGCCTTAGCTTGAATAGGCGTCGGGGTGGTATAGCCTGCATCCTCGATGGCGCGCAGTATAGGCGCTGCCAAACCTAATTGATTGAAATGTATAGGTGTATCCGCTTGCGGATGTGTGTTTGTAGACTGCATGTAATGTGTTTTTCCTGCGACGGTCAGTTGCTTGTGAGCAACACCAATCGAGACAGACGAATAAGTTGTGATATCAAACTAGTGAAAAAACTAGATTAATTAATGCCGCAATGCTGATTGGTAGGCATTGGGTAGACGCATTATACGGCCTTAACCTAGAAAAGCGAGGGTTATCTGGGTACATGTGTTTATTAGCAGCTTGCAGGAATATTCCGACAATAGTTTAAGACATGCACCGATACGGCGTAAGGTTATTGATTTCTAAAATGTAATCGTCGTTGATAGTTATTAATCGTTTCGAAAGGACATCATATGTTTACTAAATCATTTACTGCATCAAAAACGTTATTTGTAGCTTTAGGGTTGGTGGTATCCACTTTTGCTTTTGCTAATAATGCTGCAAACAAAAACGTTAACGCTAGCGAGCCAATCTATGATTATCAACCTGCCGAAGTGGTTAAGGCGAATATTGAAACTGCATTAAGTAATCAACAAATTGATACTTCACAACTGGAGATTCAGGTGGACGATAAGGGGGTTGTGAATGCCTCAGGTGAGGTGGCTTCAAAAAATGAAGCGGACAACATCACTAAAATTATTCAAAATACGGAATCTGTCTATGCCGTGTTTGGTAAGTTTGTGTATCCAAAGCTATAACCAGCTGATACAACAGCATTAAATCTGACTATTCACAAAGCCACTAATGCATGACCCTCAGTGGCTTTGTGCTAAATTTACTTATCATTTTCTTGCGTCATAAAAGCAAATAGAGATTCTCGCATGACAACTTCTACCGGCATATCAATGACTTGTAGCCATTCTCTGGGCACAAACACAGTATAGCCACCAATCATGTAGCCCATTGGTAAATACACAGCCACACGATCGCCCTCTAAAAAGCCATCGGGTAAGCCTTGCATGCTTTGGCGTGTTATTAGCCCCACTATTTCGAGTTGATGTCCTGGCATTTTCAGAATCACGGCTTGTTGAGCCGTACCTTCTTTGTGTGGCGCAAAGTAGTCGGCAAAGCTTTTGAGAGATGAATAGATACTTTTAACCACCGGCAGATTGGTAAATGGGACCTCAATCAATGCCAATAACTTGTAGAAGTATTGGTGTGAAACCAAATAGCCCAACAAGATGATGGATGCTAGGCCTAGCGCGATGCCCATGCCCGGTAAGTAAAAGTCACCTATGAAGGGACGTATCATCCACATGCTAAAGCGCTCTGCCCATACCAAAAAAATGTAAAGCAGATACACGGTAAAGCCCAGGGGTAGTGCAGTAATCAGACCACGAAAAAAATACTGGGAAACATACTTCATCATGCAACAACTCCTATGTGATGGTTTAACCGTATTCAATTACGGATTGAATGTTTGGGATAGTTATGTGACAGATGCACCCGCTAATGCAGCCATATCGGCATCGCTTAACCAACGCCATGCACCTACTTTTAAATCCTCTGGTAAGCGCAAATCGCCAATCTGTATACGTTTTAATCCTTCCACGCGATTGCTAATGGCTGCCACCATCCGTTTCACTTGATGGTATTTGCCTTCCGCCAAAGTCATGTGGATGACATTTTCCGAGATACGCTCACACGCCAGCGCGGCTATTGGGGCATCCTCATCCACCAACTGTACCCCTTTGATGAGTTGCGCAATCTGGTCATCACGGATGGGGTGCTTGCAGGTGACTTCATACACTTTGGGCACTTTATGTTTGGGTGAGCTCATGCGGTGGATGAATTGACCATCGTCTGAAATTAGAATCAATCCGGTGGTATTCTCGTCCAGTCTACCTATGCACTGCACACCACGTTCCACCAAAGGGTGAGGCAATAAACTGTAAATTGTCGGATGATGTTGTGTTTTGTGCGAGCATTCATAATTGCTCGGTTTATGCATCATCAGATAGGATTTTTCGCGGTATTCCCACGCTTCGCCCTTCACTGTGTAGCTGAGGTTTTCCAGCTCAAATTCTGCATCCGGGTCATCACACGCTTCGCCGTTTACGGTCACTTCCTCGTTAAGAATCATGATGCGGCAGAGTTTGCGAGAGCCAAAGCCCTGCTGTTTTAAGATGCGTTCTAAATCAAGTTTTTTAGCCATTTGGCTATTATAAAGTAGAAACAAAGATGCTCACCTGGAATATGCCAAGGTGAGCATTTGAGAGTGCGTGATTCAACGTTGTGTTAGCGTCGCTTATTCTTTGCTGACAAAGTTATAAACCAACGCACCAATCACGGCACCTACAATCGGCGCAAGCCAAAACAACCAAAGTTGGTCAAGAGCAATGCCACCTTCTAACAACGCTGGACCAGAACTGCGAGCAGGGTTGACCGAAGTGTTGGTAACCGGAATGCTGATCATATGAATCAACGCTAGGGTAAGGCCAATCGCCAACGGGGCCAAGCCAGCTGGCGCGCGTTTATCGGTGCTACCCATGATGATAAATAAGAAAGCAGCCGTCATTACCACCTCAGTCACCAACGCGGCCGCCATGCTGTAACCATGCGGTGAATGCTCTGCAAACCCATTTGATGCAAGCCCGCCGGCATATCCCTCAGCACCACTGGCAATACAACGAATGACCAGCGCTGCCAAAATTGCACCGATGACTTGCGCGACGATGTAGTGGGGGAGTTCTGCTGCTTTAAAGCGCCCACCCGCTACCAACCCCACAGAAACAGCGGGGTTAAGATGGCAGCCAGAAATATGTCCTATTGCATAGGCCATGGTAACCACAGTCAGGCCAAATGCCAATGAAACCCCTAAATATCCTAACCCCAATTCTGGTATGCCAGCCGCCAGCACCGCGCTCCCGCATCCTCCCAATACCAGCCAAAAGGTACCAATCAGTTCCGCCACTGCTCGTTTTGTTAATGACATGGATATCTCCTCCAAACGTTGAATAAATTTTTATTGTTGCGGTACAAATTTACGCCCAAATTTTAGGTTTCACAATAAGCATCGGTTAGAATGCAATTTGTCCATCGTATATATCAAGCCCATGGCGTTTAAACACATTACCTCGCGCGATAATCCTATCTTTAAACATTTTAAGAAGTTGGCTGACAATGCACGCGAGCGCCGCCGCGAGTCTTCGACCCTATTAGACGGCGTGCACCTTATCGAGGCGTATCTGCAAGTGTTTGGTGAACCTAAAACGCTGATTATCCCTGAAGGAAAAAGCTCGCTTGAAGCCACGCAGTTACTGCAACAGTTGCAAGACGTGAGCACAGTCATGCTGCCCACGCTGATGTTTGCGGAGTTGACACCAGTAGCAAGTAGCACCGGGATTTTGGCCTTGGTGGAGATTCCGCAACTAGAAGCGCCAACCCAACCTGACTTTGTATTGATGTTGGAAGACATTCAAGACCCCGGCAATATGGGTAGCATGTTACGTACAGCCGCAGCGGCTGGGGTTCAGGTGGTGTATTTATCCAAAGGCTGCACGGATGCTTGGTCGCCCAAAGCGTTGCGCGGTGGTCAAGGGGCACAGTTTGTATTGCCGATCATGGAGCAAACTGATTTGCAACAGCAACTGTCCAACTTTAGTGGCAAACGCTATGCCATGACCATGCACGGTCAATCAATCTATACGCAAGAATTATCCGCACCTAGCTTGTTTGTGATTGGCAATGAGGGGGCAGGTATCAGTCAAAGTATTGTTCAGATGGTCGACGCAGAAATTACTATCCCCATGGCCAATACTCATTCGCTGGCTGTGGAATCACTTAATGCGGCCGCTGCCACAGCCATTTGTTTATTCGAGTGTCAGCGTCAACGCAATCCATTGAAGTAGTTCAGGAGGTTATATGCAACGTAAGCTATTAGGATTTAGTGCTATCGAAATTATGGTGGTGATGGCGATTTTAGTGATTCTTGCCATGATCGCCATCCCATCCAGTTTGGCACGTATCGTCAAAACACAAGTGGCGGGGACCATTCCGTGGGCCGATGTGGCCAAAGAGCCGATACAAGAAAGTTGGAAGGTGAACAAAACCTTGCCCGCTGACAATGTTGCTGCCGGTTTGCCAAGTGCAGAAAAAATTGTGAGTAATTATGTTACTTCGCTGGTTGTGCAAGATGGTGCGATTCATATGACACTTGGCAACAAGGCGCACCCCAAAATCAAAGGCAAAGTGCTCAGCATTCGTCCGGCAGTGGTGGAGGATTCGCAAATCGTGCCGATTGCTTGGGTATGCGGTAACGCTTCACCGCCACCGCCAATGGTGGTGAAAGGGGAGAACAAAACTACCATTCCCAATGAATACTTGCCGCAATCTTGCCTGTAACTTCTTACTATAACAATCATAAGGAAAGCAATGACAACCCCTAACTATACGCTTCAAGGCCATGATTTACAGTATATTCAGGTCAGCCTTGCGCCTGGTGAATCCTTTATGGCCGAACAAGGCGCCATGATGTATACCGACCAATCCATCGCCATGCGTGCAGTGTTGGGCGATGGTAGTCGTTCGTCTTTTGGTGTGATTGGGCGGCTATTTAGAGCCATCAAACGTAGATTCACCGGTGAATCCATGTTTAGCAGCGTGTACACGAATAATGGTCAAACGGTTCAAGATCTCGCGATTGCCGCCCCCAGCCCAGGGCAGATTGTGCCGATTGCTTTGCAAGAACAAGGCGGAACCCTGATTTGCCAGAAAGGCGCTTATTTGGCAGGACAAGTAGGGCAGCGGCTGGAGCTTGCCTTTCAAAAGCGTATACGCGTAGGCTTGCTGGGTGGTGAGGGTTTTATCATGCAGAAGATTAGCGGTGAAGGCACCGTGTTTATTCATGCATCTGGCACCTTAAAAACGGTAGAGCTCGGCCCCACCGATACCCTCAATATCGATACGGGTTGTCTAGTGGCAATGTCATCCACAGTGCGATACGACATCAAGTACACAGGTAGTTTGAAAACCAGTCTGTTCGGTGGCGAAGGCTTGTTCTATGCTTCGGTGGCAGGTCCAGGGCGCGTTTGGATACAGTCTTTGCCCATGAATCGCCTCGGGCAAGTGTTATTGAGTGCTGCGGTTTCCGGACGAAGTAAAGGCTCCATTTGGGGCAAGCTCTATCTAGTCTTCATCATTGGTTTTGTTTTGATAACCTTGTTGGGCAGGTAGCCTTGTGATGTTGCAGACCGTATCTGTTTTATTATTTGGACCCAACTTGCCACCCGCAGGCGTGGCAACCAATTGTGAGCTGAACGAACAAAGTTTACGAATCCAAGCGCATCGCCAGTCCGTTGCGTTTTCCGACCTTAGAGCAGATATCGGTGGGTTTGATCATGACCAGCTCCAATTGCATTGGCAAACTGCGGAGGGTGCTTTTATGCTGGTGGCCGATTCTCCTGCCTCACAAAAGCAATTGAAGCGACTTTTGCCCGCCAGCTTGGTAGACGGGTTGAAAAGCTGGCATATCACAACCATTAGCCAAAAAACCGTCTGGAATGGCCTGATTTATGGCATCGGAGTTATCACATTATTGGTGTTGATTGCTATTTGGCAATACGACAGGCTACTCGATTGGGCTGCCAGCCGTATTTCGATTGAAACAGAGCATGAAATGGGTAGGGCTGTGCTTAAATCTCTAAATCGGCAACAAGATACCATTCCATCCGGCGCAGCAGTCAGCTTTGTTGAGAACCTTGGAAAGCAATTGACCAAAGGCTCGCGTTACTCTTATCAATGGTTAGTGGTTCAGGATAATGCTGTGAACGCATTTGCAATGCCAGGCGGTATTGTGGTTGTGAACTCAGGCCTGCTAAAAAAAGCAGGCAGTGCCAATGAGGTGGCCGCTGTGTTGGCGCATGAAATTCAACATGTAGAACAACGGCATGCGCTCAAGAATATGATGAATAGTGCAGGGGTGGCGGCGGTGGTGATGTTGGTGTTGGGCGATGCAAACGCTGCATTGATTATGATTGCACATCAGGTATCCACCCAATACTTTAGCCGTCAGGTAGAAGCTGAGGCGGATTTGAAAGGTGCTCAGCTATTGATAAAGCAAGGCATTCACCCACAGGGTATGGCTAGTTTCTTTAAACGGTTGGCCAGTGAGCAGCCTGATGCAGAACGCATGCCAGCATGGTTATCTTCGCATCCGGATACAGCTAACCGTATTCAACTGGCTGAACAATTTGTGAAGCAACACCCTTGTGCGCGATGCAAAGATATCGATTGGAATATCGAAGCAATTTTAGAGAATATTAATTCCCACGCTAGCAATCCGGAGCCTGCGAAGCCGTAAAAGAAGCATGTTGCTTAATGGCTAGTGTTTGATGGGTGGAACAACCTCATCAAACAATTGCAAGGTTTCAGTTTCATCAAATACATAGTGTTTATTACAGAAATCACAATGAATTTGAATGCTGCCTTGTTCCTCAATAATGCTTTCCACCTCGGTTTGACCCAACATTGTAAGCATGTTGGCCACGTTTTGGCGGTTACAACTGCAAAATGCTCTAGTAGGTCTTGGTTGAAATAGACGTACTTCTTCCTCATGAAACAGTCGGGTCAATAAACGGGCAGGTTCAAGTTCGGCTAACTCGCTATCGCTAATGGTGCTGGCCAGCTGATTAACACGGTTCCACATATCAATATCATCAATATGCTGGTTAGGTAGCTTTTGCAATAACATGCCAGACGCTTGAGTGTCGTCACAATACAGCCAAATGGACGTGTCAATTTGTTGAGAGCGTAACATGTAATGTTCTAACATCGCTGCAATGCTATCGCCTTCAATCGGTACGATCCCTTGATAGGGTTCACCTTGTTTGGGGGCTAGTGTAATCACAAACTGACCATCTGCAACCAACTGTTTAAATGTTACTTCCAGTTTATGGTGAGCATGCGTTTTTTCAAATAAGTCTCTGTCCCACTTAGCCGTCGCACGGATCTCTAAGTCTGAATTACACTCCACCACCAATAGCTTCAAGATGCCATTTGTTTGTAGCTGCAATATGAGCGCTCCCTCCATCTTGAGGGTGGAAATCAATAGTGCACTGGCCGTCATGAGCTCTCCCAGCGCTTTTTTAAGAACGCGTGGTAATGCCTGATGTTGTAAAGCATCTCTGTAGGTAGCGTTCAGATGCGCTAAGTTGCCACGGATGGGTGAGTTTTCAAAAATGAAGTGGTGTAGGGTGTCTTGATGTGTTTGCATGCTGCTATTTTACCATCGGCACACAGGATTACCGCATACAAAAAAGCCCATGACTTACATGGGCTTTTGATTGAGCTCTGCAATTAAGCAGCTAATTAGAAGTTGTAGATCAACGTTGCGCGCCCGGTAATGGGTGAGCCTGGGGTAATGTTATTATTGTTGTGTGCAAACAACGCGTACTCTTTGTTAGTCAAGTTTTCAATGTTCAGCTGCAATTGTAACTTTTCACTTAACTTGCCAAATACTGCAGCGTCATAACGGGTGTAACCTGGCATCACAGTACTTGTGGTTGCAGTTGGCAGTGCGGCCAAACGTTCTGAAACACTCACCACACCTAACGCAACTGCCCACATATCGTTAATTTCGTACTTGTTCCATAACGATAGAGTTCGGTCAGGCGTTTGAGCAAGCTCTGAACCACTTAAAGTATCGTTACCAGGAGTTCTTACACCTGCATTGTTAAATGTTAGTATATCTTTTGTAATTTTGCCGTCTTGGAGAGTAATTCCACCGAAAACGCTCCATTTATCGGTAATGTTCCCGGATAGTCCAAGCTCAATTCCTTTGGTTTCTTGACCATCTATGACTGTCTGCTGCCCAGGGATATTAGGGTCTGCTACTTGTAGATTTTCTCGCTCAAGTTTGTAAACCGCTGCAGTAAAAGCAAGAGAAGGATTGATATCCCACTTTGCACCCACTTCATAATTAATAAACTTTTCAGGCTGTAGACTTGCATTATTAACTGCAATTGATATTAGTTGGTCGCCAGCTCTCGGTACATACGATACGCTGTAGTTGGCGTATAGTGAGACAGGCTCTACGGGCTTAAAGATTAAACCTGCCCGTGGCGATAGCAAGTTATCGCTCACATTAATCTTAGTGTTGTTCGCCAAATTGGTGAAGTCAGTATCAAAATTGTCATGACGCAAACCTATAATCGCCTGCCATTGTGGGGAGAATGTAATTTGGTCTTGTAAATAGAACCCTGCAACCGTCACGCTACTTTCTTGGTTACGAGTAACATTGTTGAAGGAAAGGCCAGATACAAAAGGATTGCTTGCAGAAAATGTAGGGGCTAGGTTTTCACCGCCAGCTGGTGTCAGGCGTTTATTGTCTGTATCTTGGACGGCAAATTCGGCACCAGCCAATAGTTTGTGTTCAAGGCTACCAGTGTTAAGTGTGTATGTAATATCGGTTTGGTTAATCAGATTTTCACGTTTTGTTTCATCTCGATATGCCCCAAGTTGTAATGTGCCTGTCAAACTGACCGGACTTCTCGCGTATACATTTTGATAGTATTTATCGTAAAAAGCGTAGCGGGTGTTGTTTTTAACCCCAACGCCGTTATCAAACATATGTTCAATTCTTGCATTAAAAGCTACTGTTTCAGTCTCGGTTGGACTTAAACGAGCATTGCCGAAAAATGTGTCTTCGTCGCCAATACGGAATGGCCGGTTTCCAAGGTTAGCAGTCGTGCCAGTACCGCTGGTCTGTGATGGAACCCCGCGATCGGCAATACGTTTGTCATCAAAGTACTCAGCGCTCAACACAATTTTAGTTTTATCATCTGGACGAATAGTGAACGTTGGTGTAAAGCCGTAACGTTCAATATTCACGCCATCACGATATGAGCCCGAGTCCTCGTAAACTGCATTTAAACGAAAAGCCACTTCATCGTTCAATGCCTGACCAAAATCACCACTAATACGCTTAAAGTCGTATGCACCATAGCTTGCTGTGAGCTCGCTGATTGGATCCCAACCAGCTTCTTTTGTCACGCGATTAATTGCACCACCAGCGCCACCACGGCCAAATGCCATGCCGTTTGGCCCTTTTAACACTTCAATACGGTCTGTGTTGTATATGTCGCGGTAGGTTTGCACGTCATCACGCAGACCGTCCAAGAAAAAGTCTCCTGTGGTCGCGTTTCCTCTAAATACCAAGGCGTCACGGTTACCTTCACCTTGTGCTGCTTGCACTCCGGGTACGTATTGCACTGCTTGTGAGATGCTTTGTATTGATTGATCTTTAATTAAGTCTTGCGGAATCACCGTGATAGATTGTGGTGTGTCGCGCAGTGGGGTATCGGTTCTGGTCGAAGAAGAGCTTTTTTTTGCGTTGTAACCTTTTACTGGGCGGGTATCGCTCTCTTTTTCTCCTACCACCTGAATCGTGTCTAATTCAATTGTTTCATCTTCAGCATAGGCGGTTGTGGTGAATGCCATCAAGCCAGAGGCGAGGGCAAGCCCCACTGTGTGTAACAGTGCAGTATGAATGCTAGAGAGTTTAAATTGGGAAGAGGGTAAATGCGATTGTTGACGCATGATTTAAGAAGCCTTTCGATCAGTACTTTGGTTGCTGACGTACATTGACAAGCAACTCGTTAACAGTTGTAAATTTTTGTAATGATAATGCAAATGATAACGGTTATCAATAAAAATTATACGAGATGAATAGTTAGTGCGCTATCAAATATTGGCTAGATGGTTTTGGGTTAATTAGTGCTTAGGCGAGTAATCTGCCAGTTTGTAATCGCCCACTGCCATATGTCGTCTATTGACGCTTTCTTGAGAGTGTCTGGTGGGGATTGATTAAGAAAAGTAAGTGCTTTCAGCAACTGTTGCTTAGCATCATGAGTTTGCAAAGCTGGCGCAAGTGTTTGTTTGCTAAGTTTTTCTCCTGCAGCGTTTTTAACAATAGGAATATGCGCGTATTGGATGGTTGGTAAGTTAAGTAAATATTGAAGATAAATCTGTCGTGGAGTCGACAGTAACAAGTCAGCGCCGCGCACTACATGCGTAACGCCTTGTAATGCATCATCTATCACTACGGCTAATTGGTAAGCAAACAAGCCATCAGCACGTTTGATGACAAAATCGCCAATTTCATTGGATAAGTTCTGACGTACATCGCCTTGAATAACGTCCTTAAACTCACCAACAAAGCCCTGAGTTTTAATCCGCCAAGCAATGGGTGCGTTTGGTTTTATAGGTTGATGTAAACATGTCCCTGGGTAAATGATTCCTTCAATCCCTTGTAAGCTTGAAGAGTCAGCAATTTCTTTTCTGCTACATGTACACGGGTAGACCAAGCCACTGTCTCGAAGCCGGGTCAATGCTCGTTCATAGTGGTCGGTTTGTTGGCTTTGGTAAATGATATCGCCATCCCAAGCAAAGCCATAGGATGCTAATGTATCGAGAATGGTTTGCGCAGCCCCTTTGACGGATCGTGGTATGTCTACATCCTCAATTCGCACCAACCATTTACCCTGTGCGGATTTGGCGTCGCAATAACTGGCTACTGCCGCTACTAGAGAGCCAAAGTGCAAGGGGCCGGTAGGTGAGGGTGCAAAACGGCCTACATAGACAGACATGGCTATTGAATGGGTTGCAGATAGGGCGGGATGTCCCAGCTTTGTAGTTGTTTGCCCAGTAATTTCAGTGAGCATTGCATACGCTCGGAGCCATTGGCGCTAAGCTCAAATACATATTCACGCACAAACTGCGCATGGCCTTTAGCGTCGCGTCCTAGGCTAATTTTGACGCATGCCACAGTTTCGTCCAATAATTGGAGCTGGCAGCGTTGCGCTAAGGTTTGGCCATAATGAATGGCTGCTTCACGTTTAGCAATGGTGTCCAGCCAAAACCAGGCGCCAGCGATAAGAATGATAAGTAGTAAAATTTCCAATATGTACCTGCTGAGTGAATTTAGACAAGGTTTACAAGATTAGACAATTATATATTTCCATATTTGCCTACTTGAATTATATTAGCTAACAATCCTGAATTAATCATCATAAAATGAATAAAACACGCGAAGATGATGCAATAGTTGCTTACTTTAAGTTGCTAAGAGGTAAAGGTGGAGATGATGCAAGTATCGCGCAACGCGAGCAATTTCTGCATCAACTGGTCCCTTTTTTAGCAGATAAAGAACTCACCGGAACTGTTTACCGTGATGCATTGGAGCAGTTTATGGAAGGTCAAGCAGCTGCTGACTGGCCTGCTAATCTGGTGATAGCACGCGAGTTTTATCCTTTCTGGATGAGTGATATCAAAGCCATTAGCCATTTGAACTCCGAGTTAGGGTTTGATCTGCATCCGGTGGATTGGATGCCTACTGAAATATCTTTGGCGGATCTCTGGAATAATATCGATCAAGAAAAATTCTCTACGGCCGAAAGCTGGGCCATTAAATCCTACAACAAAGCCTTGAATGATGAGCATGCGCCAGCCCAAGTTATCGATGTGCGTATTAAGTTTGCCAAAATATTGATCGTGCGCTTGCGTGATGCGCCTATCACACAAAAAAACGCCTATCGAATTGCGGTGGATGCTACAACGCCGCTGTTTGAGCTCAAAAAAACACGTCAATTATTTTTAGTAGTGGTGCGTGAGTTCTATCACTTTTGGTCTGGCAATCCAGATGCCCGCGACCATGTACTTAAAATCAATAAAGTCAGTATTTTGTAGTCATAAAATGCACATATTTTGTGCAATGCACAGTGCATAGCACATTATTAGTGCAAAATATCCCCGTTAAATTTAAAATTAATCAGTAAATCAATGCGTTAACTTTTGGCGCGTAATTTGCTTTCTGTCTTTCAAAATAAATAATCAACACAATGATCAAGGAGATTGCCATGGATGGCTTAATTTCGGCCAATGATGTCTTGTTTGTATTATTAGGTGCCATCATGGTGCTTGCAATGCATGCAGGATTTGCATTTTTAGAGGTAGGGACAGTACGCAGTAAAAACCAAGTAAACGCCTTAGTAAAAATTATGGTGGATTTTTCTATTTCCACCATTGCCTATTTTTTCATAGGTTACAGCATTGCATATGGCATTAGTTTTTATAGTGGTGCTGAGGTGCTGGCGGCCAAAAATGGGTACGATTTAGTTAAATTCTTTTTCTTGCTGACCTTTGCTGCAGCCATTCCAGCCATTATTTCTGGCGGTATTGCCGAACGTGCAAAATTTAATCCGCAAATTGCAGCTACCTTTTTGGTGGTAGGCTTTGTATATCCTTTTTTTGAAGGCATTGCATGGAACGGACATTTCGGAATACAAGATTGGCTATTAGCCACATTCGGTGCCAAGTTTAGAGATTTTGCCGGTTCTGTGGTTGTGCATGCCATGGGTGGCTGGATAGCGCTAACGGCTGTGGTTCTGTTGGGTGCCCGCAATGGTCGTTATAGTAAAGAAGGCAAACTACATGCCTACCCACCTTCCAATATTCCATTTTTGGCGCTTGGTGCTTGGATTCTTACCGTTGGCTGGTTTGGCTTTAACGTGATGTCCGCACAAGCGGTGCAAGGTATTTCAGGTTTGGTGGCTGTAAACTCACTGATGGCTTTGGTGGGCGGTACGCTGGCAGCGCTGGTGCTAGGTAAAAATGACCCTGGCTTTGTGCATAACGGCCCATTAGCTGGTTTGGTGGCAGTGTGTGCTGGCTCCGATATTATGCATCCGCTGGGTGCCTTAACCACAGGCCTAGTAGCTGGTGCGTTGTTTGTATGGGCGTTTACATTGACACAAAATCGCCTAAAAATTGATGACGTGTTAGGTGTATGGCCATTGCATGGTTTATGTGGGGCTTGGGGTGGTATTGCTGCCGGTATTTTTGGTGCAAAAGCATTTGGTGGTACCGGCGGTGGTGAAGCGGGCGTAAGCTTGATGTCGCAACTAGTGGGTACTGGCTTGGGTATCGTAGTTGCCTTAGTTGGTGGGTTTGTTGTGTACGGTGTGCTAAAAGCGGTAGTCGGTATCCGCATGGATGCAGAAGCCGAATTCGATGGTGCAGATTTAAGTATTCATAAAATTCCGGCAGTCTCAGAAGATTAGTATAGTGCGATAATCGCCACAACAAACAATAAGGGCTTGAATATTCAAGCCCTTATTGTTTGCACTAACGGAACATTAGCTTTTCTTACTTGGCAACATGCGCCGTAATGTATTGTCCTTGACGATGTAATGGTGGAACAATGCCGCAGCAGCATGCAGCGCAATCACGTAATAGCCAATCTCGCCAACCGTGGTATGTATTTTTTTGATGGTTTTTGCGAGCTCTTTGTTTTCTTCTACCAATGCGGGAAGTGATAAACCAAAGAATGGAATGGGCTTGCCCGCTGCGCTTAATATAAGCCAGCCACCAATCGGCACGGCAATCATCAAAACATACAAAAAAGTGTGCGCCAGGTGCGCTAAGCCGGTTTGCCATTTGGGTGGTGTCGGTTGAATGGGTGGCGTTGTTTGAAAGCACCTGAACACCAACCTGAAAGATGCCAAACCAAGAATGAGCAAGCCAAGCATAAAGTGCCATGTTTTAAATCCTTCGCGGATCGCACTGCCCTTAGGATAAAACTCCCGCAATTCAATGCAAGCATATACAGCAATCATTAGCGCTAACATTAGCCAATGTAGGGCGATGGATATTTTGTGGTACTGCTGGGGTGTGTTGTTGTCAGTCATTTTGTTTAGCTTATTTTTACGAGGAATAATTTGAATAGATTTTTATGTTTGCCTATATTAAACCTGAACCAAGAGCATAAACAATAGCAAGCTATTAGTGCTTTATCGAAGAGGGGACGCAAAAAGAAAGCAGACCAAATTGAGGATAATCTGGATATTATTTGGCTGAATATAACCAAATATGTAAAAAATATGTAAAAGAATCAATTACCTATTGAACTTTTTGCCAGTGAACCCATACTATAAAGGCAAGTTTTCTGTAAAAATCCTAGAGGAGAAAATAATGAAATTACATTTAACCGTTGGTGCTGCTATTTTAGCGGCTGCATTTGCTGGTTCTGCCAGTGCCGGCCATGAAACATTAAAACCAAAAAGCTATGACAGTTTGGGCAAGTGCGTAAAAGCAGCCTTGACCAAACAAGATGGCAAAATTGTGAAGGTTGAGTACAAGTCTGAGAAGAAAACGGGTGTGTACGAATTTGACATCGAAACACCTGATGGCAAAGCTTGGGATATTGAGTGCGATGCTAAAACAAGCAAAATTACTGAAATTGAAGAAGAAGTCAAAGCGGACGATGCAAAATTCAAAGCGTTGGCAAAAGTATCAGAAGCTGATGCAAAAGCTACAGCATTGGCAGCACATCCAGGTTCAGTGGTTGAGGTTGAGTATGAGCTTGAGCCAGATGGCAAAGCTTCATACGAGTTTGATATTTTAGAAGCTGACAAAGAAGAAATTAAAGTGGAAGTAGATGCAACCACAGGTAAGATTGTTGAAGTAAGTTACGAAAATTATCAAATCGGCCAAGAGTAATTTCTTGTAACTTTTGATAATAGTTGAATAAAAAAGGCGCTTACAGCGCCTTTTTTATTACCTGAGTGTTGGCCTGATGAATGCAAGAGTAATGTGGGGACAGCATGTTAAAATGGCTTATGACAAAATTTCATGCCATTATCCCAGCCGCAGGCACAGGCGCTCGCATGGGCGCAGACATTCCTAAGCAATACCTTCAACTCAAAGGTAAACCATTGATTCAGCATGTGATCGAAACGTTTGAGCAATCTGCGCAAATTGATTCTGTGCATGTAATTTTGAGTGAGCAGGATGCACATTGGTCGGCAGCGAATCTAACCCTTAGTGCTAAAACCAGTGTTCATCATTGTGGAGGTGCTACACGCTCTGAGACTGTGCTGAATGGTTTACATGCAATTGCTGCATTTGCACATGAAGAGGATTGGGTGCTGGTGCATGATGCCGCCAGACCAGGTTTGAATCACACCATGCTCGATCAATTGATTGCGGAACTGCAAGAGGATGCGGTAGGCGGTTTGCTCGCTATGCCTTTGGCGGATACGCTCAAGTTAGCCGATACTTCTCAAAGAGCCCAAAAAACTATCCCGCGTGAGCAACTTTGGCAAGCACAGACCCCTCAAATGTTTAGATTATCTACGTTGAGAGATGCGCTTAAAAGTTATCATGGCGTGCCTACCGATGAGGCGCAAGCGATAGAAGCCCTTGGTTTGCAGCCCAAATTAGTACTCGGTGGCTTAAGAAATTTAAAAGTAACTTATCCAGAAGACCTCAAAGTGCTGAATGCACTGATCGCAGAGTAAATACAAATGAATATTCCATTTAGAGTTGGTCATGGCTTTGATGTGCACGCGCTGGTAGAAGGGCGCCCCTGTATTATTGGCGGCGTAAATATACCTTACGAGCGTGGCTTAGATGGGCATTCCGACGCGGATGTGTTGTTGCATGCCATTTGTGATGCCTTGTTGGGGGCGGCAGCATTGGGCGATATTGGTAAGCATTTCCCGCCTTCGGATATAAGGTATAAAGGCATTGATTCCAGAGCTTTGTTGCGCCATGTGGTGGAGTTATTGCATCAGCAACAGTATGTGGTTGGCAATATTGACGCCACAGTGATCTGCGAAGCGCCCAGATTGAGCCAGCATACCGCCCATATGCAAATCAATATTGCTGAAGACTGTGCCGTTGAGGTCAACCAAGTCAATATCAAAGCCACCACCACCGAAAAGCTCGGGTTCACTGGTCGTGGTGAGGGCATTGCTGCCGAAGCAGTTTGTTTAATCGCAGTTAAGTAACGCCGTATGCTACGTTGGTTTGAAAATCTAGTTAACCCATTCCCTGAGCCTGTTATAGAGGTGCCGCCCAAACATTTTTGGTCGTTTGTGTGGTCATGCACGCAAGGCATGCGCCCGTTTATATTGGGCATGACTATCTTAACGGCAATGATAGGCGCGTTTGAGGCCTTACTGTTTGCCATGATGGGGCGTGTGGTAGATGAGCTCAGTAAAATGGCGCCCAACACGTTGTGGGATCAGCATTTGAATGAATTGCTCGTGTTAGCAGCCATTTTGCTATTCAGCACAGTGGTGATTTGGATACAAACCTTGCTTAAACACCAAACGCTAGCAGGTAATTTCCCCATGCGCTTGCGTTGGAATTTCCATCGTCTGATGTTGGGGCAAAGCATGAGTTTTTATCAGGATGAGTTTGCAGGGCGCGTATCGGCCAAAGTCATGCAAACTGCGCTGGCCGTGCGCGATGTCTGGTTTATCGTCTCCGATATTATGGTGTATGTGGTGATCTACTTTGTCACTATTGTGACGGTGGTAGGAGGCTTCAGTTTGGATATTGTCTGGCCGTTTTTAATCTGGTTGGCCTTGTACGTGGGTGCGCTTAGATTTTTTATTCCCCGCCTTGCCAAAGTATCACAACAACAGGCCGATGCGCGTGCGCTGATGACCGGGCGTATTACCGATGCCTATACCAATATCAGTACGGTGAAATTGTTTTCGCATGCCGGGCGTGAGGCCAATTATGCGCAATCGGCTATGCGTGAGTTTTTAAATACCGTCAAACAACAAATGCAGATGGTGAGCGGTGTGGAGACCATCAATCATTTGCTTAATATGTTGCTAATTATTGGTTGCGGCGGTATGGCGCTTTGGCTATGGACCAAAGGGCAAGTGGGTATGGGGGCTGTGGCGGCCATTACTGCAATGTGTCTGCGGTTAAATGGTATCTCACACTGGGTGATGTGGGAAATGACATCCCTTTATGAGCAAATTGGTACGGTGCAAGATGGCATGAATACCTTGTCTGCCATGCACAAAGTACAAGACGCGCCAGATGCAAAAGCCATTATGGTGAAGCGTGGTGAGGTGCTGTTTGACGATGTGAGTTTTGGCTATGAAAGCCAACCTAATCTGCTACAAAATTTTCATCTGCATATTCAAGCCGGTGAGCGCGTTGGGCTGGTAGGTCGTTCCGGCGCAGGTAAGTCTACGCTGGTTAATTTACTGTTGAGGTTTTACGATATTCAGGCAGGGCAGATTCTGATTGATGGGCAAAACATAGAACAAGTCACCCAAAACAGCCTGCGTGCCAATATTGGCATGGTCACGCAGGATACTTCGCTTCTACATCGTTCAGTGCGGGACAATATTTTATATGGACGCCCTGATGCTACTGAGCAAGACATGATAGAAGCGGCTAAACGTGCTGAAGCCCACGATTTTATTCTGACCTTGCGTGATGCTAAAGGCCGCACTGGCTATGATGCGCATGTGGGCGAGCGCGGTGTAAAACTCTCTGGCGGACAGCGTCAGCGTATTGCGATCGCGCGTGTCATGTTAAAAGATGCGCCGATTCTGTTACTCGATGAAGCCACAAGCGCCTTGGACTCAGAAGTGGAGATGGCCATCCAAAGTCATCTCTACCAACTGATGGAAGGCAAAACCGTGGTGGCAATTGCCCATCGCTTATCCACCATCGCGGCTATGGATAGGCTGATTGTCTTGGATGCTGGCGAAATAGTGGAACAGGGCACCCATGCTGAATTGCTGGCCAAAGATGGTGTATATGCCAAATTGTGGGCACATCAGAGCGGTGGGTTTTTGGTGGATTAGGATATAGTTGATTTCGGTTTAATCCGCATAGCAGACATTCTGATTTTGAAAATATTACAAGATGGCTCTCTACCTTAAAGTCATAATAAACATCAAAGGTAGGGAGCTTAAATTATCAACATTGCATAACCTTAACTCCATGACTCAATTATTAAGTCATCGAGCCTAGTGACCTGTATGTCCGTTTGGTTTTTTTACATTCATCTCAATACCATCAGTAGACTCTTCAGGCTTTGCCCGGCTAACGGGCGGTAGGTCACTTGAAACTTCATGCGCCACAGTGCCCTTTGGGTGTTGGTAGAAACCAGGATCTTTGAAATCATTTTTTGCCAAGCCCTCGCGCACTTTCACCGTTGTAAACATCCCACCCATCTCAACCGCACCAAACTGATCTTTGCCCGTCATCATCGGTAAAGTATTTTCAGGCAGGGGCATTTCCATCATCTCTGCCATGTCGGTCATTTCAGACATTCCGGTGCTACCCATGGGCATGTAATCGGGCACTAAATTGCTAATTTTTTTCATTAAATCGCCTTGTTTTACCCCCAATAATGTCGGAAAGTTATGCCCCATCGCATTCATGGTGTGATGGCTTTTATGGCAATGAAAGGCCCAATCCCCAGGCTCGTTTGCAATAAACTCAATGGCACGCATTTGCCCCACCGCCACGTCCGTCGTCACTTCCGGCCAACGTGCAGTGGTTGGAACCCAGCCCCCGTCGGTACCCGTCACCTCAAACTCATGGCCATGCAAATGGATGGGATGGTTGGTCATGGTGAGGTTGCCGACTCGAATGCGCACGCGGTCATTTTTGCGCACAACAATGGGGTCAATGCCAGGAAACGCGCGGCTGTTCCAAGTCCACAAGTTAAAATCGAGCATGGTATTCACCTTAGGGGTGTAGCTGCCGGGTTCAATATCGTAAGCATTCAGCAGAAAAATAAAATCACGGTCTACCGGCATGAATTTCGTGTTTTTGGGATGCGTCACCCAGCTGCCCATCATGCCCATCGCCATTTGCAGCATTTCATCGGCATGCGGGTGATACATAAAAGTGCCCGGGCGCTTGGCTTCAAACTCATACACAAAGGTTTTGCCAGGCTCAATCGGTAGTTGGGTTAATCCGCTCACGCCGTCCATGCCATTGGGTAGGCGTTGTCCGTGCCAATGTACACTGGTGCGCTCCGGCAATCGATTCGTCACATAAATTCGGACTTTATCACCTTCTACCACTTCAATTGTAGGGCCCGGACTTTGACCGTTGTATCCCCATAAATGCGCTTTCATGCCTGGTGCAATTTCACGCAGCACTGGTTCGGCCACCAAATGAAACTCTTTCACCCCCTTATTCATGCGCCATGGCAAACTCCAACCATTGAGTGTTACAACGGGGTTATAAGGCCTACCCGTGCTTGGGTGCAACGGTGCTTGGGTACTGGGGGCTTCCATCGTGACAATTTCAGGCAGCGCTGCCAAGGCCACTTTGCTCACCGCAGAGGCTGCAACGCCGGCAAGTCCTAGCCCAGCCAACTTAAAAAAACCACGTCTATTTAAATGAGGTAAGTTCATATTTATTGTCCTTCCATGGCGTTGGAACCGATGAGTGTCATTTGTAATGTGCTGTCGGCTAACCAAAATTCGCGTAATGATTCGATATAATTTTTAACGCTGGCTACCTGAGCTCTGGCGTCGCCAAATAGCTCAAACGGGCTGGTAAGCATGCCGTTGTAGCGCAGTTGATTTTCACTGAGGATTTTTTTGCGTATCGGCACAATCTCATCACGCAAATGTTTAGATACATCGTAATTCGTGCGGTATATGTTATAGGCTTCACGGATTTCGGATTGTGCGTTCATGGCGACTTGTGCAGTCTCGTTAACGGCCTGCATGTAGATAGCCTCGGCTTTGGCAACTCTGGCAGTGCCCCAGTCAAACAAGGGGATTTCAAACCCAATCTCCACCCCTTTTTTATATGGGTCATTTCTACTGCCTTCCAGCACTCGTGCCGGACCAATCTCAAGCACATTGATCAAACGCGTGGTCTTGGTGAGACCTAATTGTTGGGCAAGCGCTTCGGTTTCTAACTTTGCCACCTGTAAATCCAAACGATTTTCGAAAGCCGTCTGCTCAAATGGTTGTAAGTCCTCAACAGAACTTGGTAAATCCGGTAAACGTGGAAGCAGCGTTATTTGATCAGCGGGTACGCCGAGCAATCGAGATAACGCCTCATGCGCACGCACCTGTTTGTTTTTGGCATGGGCAAGTTCTAGGACGGCATCAGCATAAAAGCTTTGCTCTCTGGCTTGTTCTAACTTGTTCCAGTTGCCTGCTTTCACCATACGCCTTGCCAGTTCAGCACTGGCCTCAGCACTTTCTTTCACCTGATCGCTATAGCGCGCCAACTCTGAGGCAGCCACTGCATTAAAGTAGGCCATGCGGGTACGGTTGGCCAATTTAAGCACTTCCAGCGCCGTTGCCCGTTGCGTTTGTTCAAAACGGCGGCGTTCAATCTCCACCGCCTTAGGCATGGTAATCAACGAAAAAATATTAAACGTGAATGCCTGCTCAATTTTGTAATCGCCATTATTCTTGGCGTAAAGCATAGAGAATCGTGGGTTGGGTAATCTGCCAGCTTGTACGAGGTCAGCCTCTGAAATACCCAGCTCATAAAAAGCGGCTTGTAAACGCTTGTTGTTCAGCAATGCAATTTGAACGGCAGTTTCAACGTCTAATTTACGTGTAAGCAAAGCCTTCACTTGGTTGTCGATTTTGCTTTGTTCTGCCTCAGTCTTGGGCCATGCGATTTCCTGCTGAATATGTGCTAGGGTAGTCTGCTTGACGTTATCAAATCCACCATCTTTAGAGAATATGGCGCAACCGCTCAAGAGTAACGCAACCAGCAGCGGCGCTAAATGTGGATAGTACATCTCTGAGCTGCCGGGCTTAAAATAAATATGTTTCATAAATACCTCTCATTTCGTTTTCCAATGCATGACTTGGAAAAAATCATTCTTCACAAAGTATTTCTTAAGAATGCAGGTATGTTCGAATTGTCGCAGATTGTTTGCTGCCAGAATTCGATACAGTGCCTAAATGAGAGATGGTCTTGGAGGTCGCTCTAAACCAGAAGGAATAAAGCCTGTGAAAAGCAGGGTGCGGTAATTGAATTTAGATTGACTGACACTCAGCTGTTGGAATAAATGGGGTGCTGTTGATTGAAAGGTAAAGCCAGAGCAACAATTGGTGCATTTCACGCAATGCGCACATGCATGTTTGGCTTTCGCTTTGTCCTGAGATACCTGATCATCCACCTCTGCAGCGTCATGATGATGCTCTGCAGCAAACTCTTGGCTGTGTTCGTGAGGAGTTTGCATACAGTTCATCATCGCAACTGATGCTATACCTTGCATCGGAATAGCAATCGCAATAACCCAAACGGCAAATATTTTAATCCAACGTTTCATCTCGGTATTTTTGCATAGTTATGCTTATATGTGTTGATGCTCATCAATCAGTTCCATCGTTTATAACTTATCTAGGGCTAGCTCATCCAGTATAGGGCAATCCGGACGCTCATCGCCGTGACAGCAACTGACTAAGCGCATCAGAGCTGCCTTCATATTGTTTAATTCCTGAATCTTTTGATTCAGCATTTCAATATGCTCAGAAGCCAACGACTTCACTTTACTACTTGGACGATTTTTATCCCGCCACAAGCTGAGCAAATCGCCAATTTGTTTGATTGAAAAACCTAAATCACGGGCGTGCCTGATAAAGCGTAGCATATGAACATCCTGGTGGTTGTACGTTCTGTACCCAGAAAATGTTCTGCTGGCGGCTGGTAACAAGCCCACTTCCTCGTAGTGGCGAATCATTTTTGTTGAGATGCCCGACGCTTTGGCTGCCTGACCTATGTTGAAAAGACTGCTTTGCATATATCACCTCTCATTGCTTACTTGATTGGCTGGACGCCATCTGCGCAACATCAGCGCATTGGTGACCACGCTCACAGAACTGAATGCCATTGCAGCACCTGCAATCACTGGGCTCAGCAACCCCATGGCCGCGAGTGGAATGCCAATGAGATTATAGATAAACGCCCAAAACAAGTTTTGTTTGATTTTGCTGTAGGTTCTACGTGAAATATCAATGGTATCAGCCACCAAACTGGGGTCCGAGCGCATTAACGTAATGTCGGCCGTGTGCATGGCCACATCGGTGCCGGAGGACATCGCAAAGCTGACATTGGCTGCAGCTAACGCGGGCGCATCGTTTATGCCATCGCCCACCATGGCAATCACCGCGTCCTCTCGACTAAGGGATGCAATGCTAGCTGCTTTTGACTCGGGTGTTTGCTCTGCCAGTACTTGATCAATCCCTATTACCCCTGCAACTCTGGCCGCACTTTCATGGTTATCGCCTGTTAATAGCAGGGTGTGAATCCCTTTTTGCTTTAACGCTTGCACTGCCAATGGGGCGTTGGCTTTAATTTGATCGCCAAACGCCAATACCCCCAATAATCGTGGTGTTGCCACGCCATCGCCTTGCGCAACCCATGAGACCGTATTGCCTGCATGTTTATGTTCGGTAGCTACCACGCTGAGCGATTCTAACGAAACACCAAGTTCTTGCATCCAGCGTTGATTGCCCACATAAATCACAGCACCATTCACTAGCCCTTGCAGGCCGCGCCCAGCGAGGTCTTTCACTTCAGTGGCTTGAATGGGTGAGCTACCAGAGGCAAGCAATTTATCCACAACCGCTTTGGCAAGGGGGTGCAGACTGTTTTGTTCAATGCTCGCAGCGAGTGCTAATAAAGATGCATGATTCCCATCAATAGACTGGTAAGCCAAGAGCTTGGGTTTGCCTTCCGTCAGGGTTCCGGTTTTATCAAACACCACCTGCGTGATGCTATGCGCAAGCTCTAATGAATGCGCATCTTTGATTAAAATGCCGTGTTGTGCTGCCACGCCAGTGCCTGCCATAATTGCAGTCGGCGTGGCCAAGCCCAATGCACATGGGCACGCAATGACTAACACCGCCACGGCGTTTAATATGGCTTGTTCCCAGTTGGCTGAATACAGCCCCCAACCCAACAAGGTGATCAATGCAATCACAATGACTACCGGCACAAACACAGCACTGACTCTGTCGACCAAACGCTGAATTTCTGGCTTGGCGGTTTGCGCGTCTTCAACTAAGCGGATGATGCGTGACAATGTACTCTCAGCTCCCACGGCGACCGTTTTCACCAACAGCATGCCATCGATATTGACCGATCCGCCAATCACCTTCGCCCCCATCGTTTTATTCACCGGCTGGCTTTCACCCGTCATCATGGATTCGTCAATGTGGCTACTGCCCTCCATAATCAATGCATCCACAGGAATACGCTCGCCAGGGCGCACTACCACCACATCATCCACCTTCACTTCATGAATCGGGATATCAAACTCTTGATCCAAGCGTTTAACTCTGGCGGTTTCGGGTCTTAATTGCTGAAGTGCGCGTATCGCCTCGGTTGTTTGGCGTTTGGCTCTTTTCTCTAACCATTTACCTAATAACACAAGCGTAATCACCACGCTGGAGGCTTCAAAGTAAAGGTGTGGATGGCCTTGTGCCATCATGTAGATGGATAATAAGTAAGCAGCGGTGGTGCCAATGGCCACCAATAGATCCATATTGCCGGTTTTATTTCTGATGGCTTTCCATGCAGACCGATAAAAGCCAGCGCCAAAGTAAAATTGAACTGGGGTGGCCAATATCAATTGGACGTAACCTGGTAAATTCACATGAACACCAAATAGTGCTAGTACCATCGGCGTGACTAATGGCAAACTCAATAATGCAGCAATAACAATCTTGGCGTGTTGAAGATCTGCCTCAACGGATTTCTTGAGAGTATCATCGGCCTCTAGGGTATGCGCCTGATATCCTGCATTCACGACCGCTTGAATGATGTTATCGACAGAGGTCGGTTTGCTTAACTCAATATGCGCGCGTTCAGTGGATAAGTTGACACTGACCCTAGTGGTGTTTGGAACCTTTCGAATGGCTTTTTCGATGGTATCCACACACGAGGCGCAGCTCATGCCTTCTATGGCAATATCGAAAGTTTGCTGGTGATGATTGAGTGACATGTTGATCTCCAAATTTCGTGAGTTAACCGTCACTCTAAAGATTACAACCATTGGAAGGTCAAGTCTAATAAATAAAAAATATGTATTGACCTTCCAATGGTTGTAATCTTTAGCATGGATAAGCATTCAAAAATTAACTGGAGATATCAATATGCACACATTTAAAATACCAAAAATGAGTTGCGGTGGTTGTGTAAACACTATCAAAACAACATTGATGAAATTAGACGATGAAGCTTTGATTGAAGTCGATTTGCCTACCAAGCAAGTAAGGGTCACAACTGATTTACCAGTGGAGAACCTAAAATCTGCTCTTGCTCAAGTAGGTTATCCAGTGAGCGATGCAAACTAACCATCACGGTTAACTATCTTGATGAATAGATAATTATTAGGGGGGTGTATGGCTTGGATAATGACTAAATATTTTATAACGGCTGCTGTCGTTGTCTTTGTCTCAGAGTTGGCCAAGCGTAATGAAAAATGGGGCGCAATCGCGTTAGCGTTGCCCCTTATTTCAGTGCTGACCTTAATTTGGCTGCACTTAGAAAAACAACCAATAGCGAAAATTGCCAATTACGCTAACTATACGTTTTGGTATGTAATTCCGACTCTGCCGATGTTTTTAGCATTCCCAGCTTTATTACCAAGGCTGGGTTTTTGGCTCTCTTTGTTGGCTTCAATAGCACTGGCCACCATTTGCCTAATGATACTAGCAATGCTACTCAGACAATTTGGTATTGAACTGCTTTAGTTTATTTGAAATATCGGATTTTGATTCAAAACTTAACTTGATATTGAAATAACTAGTAATAAAATCAATCAGTAAGCCATCAAATAGAATTTAGCAATTACCTTTTTTGGCTTGACCTGGGGGACAATGATAACCCCAGTGGTGGCAACTAGTGAGGGCAAAAGCACTCAGTATCAATATAAGAGATGTAATTTTTTTCATGAAGATTTTTCTATTATGGAAGTCTACGGATTCTATCATTTTTCATTTAAGTTGGTTTGGCTTGCATCTCATATGAATCTCAATGTTTGCTATCTCTGAGCCAGATACAACAAACAAACATTACTTGCAGAAAAATTAAAAAAACGCCACGCAACTGGCATATTTCTCAATTAAATACTTAATCTCACATTGAGTTTGATAAAGTAATGACGATATTATTATTTATCGACTGTTGAAATTGTTGGCTAGGGAAATTAATATGAAACCACATCATAAGATTGTATTAATTTACCTAGTATTTGGCGCTTTATGGATATTTTATTCAGACTTGATTGCCCAAAGGCTTTTCTCTACTCCCAATGAGCTTACATTTGTTCAAAACATCAAAGGTTGGCTATATGTAGCCATCACAGGTGGTTTTTTGTATGCATTAATCAAAAATGCAATCGATGAAAAATACCAAATCAATCAAAAATTGATAGAAAGCTATGAACATACCATTCGTGGCTGGATCAAGGTGATGGACTTACGTCATCAAGAGACAAAAGATCACACCGTTCGAGTTTCTAGAATGACTGTAGAGTTGTCTAAGCACTTGGGTATCACCGACGAGAAAGAGCTAAAACGCATTGAAACGAGTGCTACGCTTCATGATGTTGGAAAAATTGGTATTCCCGATGCCATCTTGACTAAACCGGGCGCACTTACGCAAGAAGAGTTTGACGTTATAAAAACACATCCGCAAATAGCCTTCGATATATTGTCCGACATTGAATACCTGAAAAATTGCATTGATATTCCATATTGTCACCATGAAAAATGGGCGGGTGGTGGCTACCCAAGAGGAATTAGTGGTGATGAAATACCACTGGCTGCAAGAATATTTGCTGTGATTGATGTGTGGGATGCGCTATCGCATGCTCGGGTTTATAAAGAGGCTTGGCCGGAATCAAAAGTACTGGAGTATATTCAAGCACAATCTGGCAAACAGTTTGACCCGCATGTTGTAAACGTGTTTATCCAACACTATAAGTCAATTACGGGCGCCTTTCAGCGTGAATATTAACTAGCAAATCTAATCTAACTGCTTTAACAGTTCACAATTTACTTCTGCTGTGTTGATTGGACAGCATTGGTATTAATTGAGACTGGGGAACTTGATGCACAGAGCCTCGTTTAAATGCATCACATAAGAATTTTGGCATGTGATATCAATAAGCAAGCGTTTGATTAAGCGTAGATGTATTACACGATATAGCCATGTTGAGGGATAATAACGCCCTTAGCGTTTTTGCCGCATTCTGGAATTCTCCCCATGGAAGTCAAAGTCAATTTTCTAGATAAGCTCCGCCTTGAAGCCAAGTTTGATGACTTCACGGTGATTGCTGACCAGCCTATCCGCTATAAAGGCGATGGCTCGGCGCCCGGGCCGTTCGATTACTTTCTGGCTTCTTCGGCCTTGTGTGCGGCTTATTTTGTGAAGCTGTATTGCAGTACGCGCAATATCCCTACCGAGAATATCCGCCTGTCGCACAACAATATCGTGGACCCAGAAAACCGCTACAAGCAGATTTTCAAGATACAAATCGAGTTGCCAACCGATATTTCTGAGAAAGACCGTATTGGCATTTTGCGCTCGATTGACCGCTGTACCGTGAAAAAAGTGGTACAGGAAGGGCCTGACTTTATCATTGAAGAAGTGGCGAACCTAGATGCCGATGCGCAGGCCTTGCTGACGGTGAATACTGCAGCAGAATCAAAGACCTATATCACCGGCAAAGATTTGCCGCTAGAGCAAACAATTGCCAATATGACCGGTGTATTGGCTGACCTTGGCATCAAAATCGAAATTGCCTCGTGGCGCAATATTGTGCCTAATGTGTGGTCGCTGCATATCCGCGATGCGCATTCGCCAATGTGTTTCACTAACGGTAAAGGATCGACCAAGGAAAGTGCGTTGGCATCGGCGCTGGGCGAGTATATCGAGCGGCTGAGTAATAACCATTTTTATGCCGGATCGTATTGGGGTGAAGAGATCGCCAATGCTCCATTTGTGCATTACTCGAATGAGCGCTGGTTCAAGCCTGGGCGTAAGGATACGCTGCCGAAAGAGATTCTTGATGACTATACCCGAGACATTTATGACCCGGATGGCGAATTGCGTGGTTCGCACCTGATCGACACTAATTCCGGCAATGCAGAGCGCGGTATCTGTTCGCTGCCGTTTGTGCGCCAGTCTGATGGTGAAGTGGTTTACTTCCCGACCAACCTGGTGGAAAACCTGTTTGTCAGCAATGGCATGAGTGCTGGCAATACGCTGGTGGAAGCGCAGGTACAATGCCTGTCTGAAATCTTCGAGCGTGCAGTGAAACGCGAAATCATTGAAGGTGAAATTAGTTTGCCGGATGTGCCGCAGGAAGTCCTGGCAAAATATCCTGGCGTGGTGGCTGGTATCAAAGGGCTGGAAGAGCAAGGCTTTCCTGTGCTGGTAAAAGATGCCTCACTTGGCGGGCAATATCCGGTCATGTGTGTGACCTTGATGAACCCTCGAACGGGTGGCGTGTTTGCCTCGTTTGGTGCACACCCGACCATGGAAGTCGCGCTGGAACGCAGCCTGACCGAGTTGCTGCAAGGCCGCAGCTTTGAAGGCCTGAATGACTTGCCGCAGCCGACCTTTGCCAGTGAAGCAGTGACCGAGCCGAATAATTTTGTCGAACACTTTATTGATTCCAGTGGCATTGTGTCGTGGCGTTTTTTCAGCGCCAAATCGGATTACGAATTTGTGGAATGGGATTTCTCTGGTGAGGGTGAAAGCGCGAATGCCGAGGAAGCCGCGACCATGTTTGGCATGCTAGCTGAGATGGGTAAGGAAGCTTATATGGCGGTCTACGACCAGCTAGGCGCAACCGCTTGCCGCATATTGGTGCCGGGCTATTCGGAAATTTACCCGGTCGAAGATTTGGTATGGGATAACACCAACAAGGCGTTGTTGTTCCGGGAAGATATCTTAAACTTGCATACTCTGGATGACACTAGCCTGGAGGCATTGCTGGAGCGTTTGGAGAATAACGAGCTGGATGATTACGGCGATATCGGCACCTTGATCGGCATCCAGTTTGACGAGAACACAGCCTGGGGCCAGCTCACCGTGCTGGAATTAAAGCTAATGATCAACCTTGCCTTGCAGCAATTTGAAGAAGCGCATGATCTGGTGGGCGCCTTTTTGCAGTACAACGACAATACCCTGGAACGCGGTTTGTTTTACCAAGCGCTAAATGTGGTGCTGGAAGTCACTCTGGATGAAGAACATGAGTTGGCCGATTATGAAACTAACTTCCGCAAGATGTTCGGTGATATAAGGATGGACGCTGTGATTGGCTCAGTGGAGGGCAGGGTGCGCTTCTATGGCTTAACGCCTACAAGCATGAAACTGGAGGGGCTAGACCGGCATCATCGTTTGATTGATAGCTACAAAAAACTGCATACTGCTCGGGCGAATACAGTCGCCAAAAATGGTAGTTAGAATAAGCTAAGCTTTAAGTAATACAATCACTGCGCCGCTGCCACCATCATTCTGTTTGGCTTGTGCATAGGCCAGTACTTCATCCTTTTGCATTAACCAACTGCGAAGTTTATGTTTGAGCACGGGCTCACGATTTTTAGAACCCAAGCCTTTGCCATGAACAATGCGCACACATCGGATATTTCGTTTTTTACAATCGGCAATAAATTCTGATACATAGAGCCGCGCTTCATCTGCAATTAAGCCATGCAAATCGATGCTGGCTTGCACCACCCAATGCCCACGTCTTAATTTACTTAAGATAATAGGGGATTGGCCATCACGTAAATAGAGCAGCTCCTCGCCGCTTTCAAGTTCGTGCGCTGGGAAGTAATGATCACTTAAAGAGTCAGCGAGCGCTTGTCGCTCATCTTTTAGTAATTGTCTTGGAATGGGTTTTGGTTTCTTGACTGGGGGCAACAGTCGGTTGGCTTTCACCGGGCGTGCACCTTTCACCGCTTCGTAAAACAGTGCGACGTCCTCTAATTGAGGCGCAGGTGGTTTGTCATCTTGAGTCGCCATGCAAAACCTCACTCAAAAGAGCGCACAGTACATGCAATATTAGCCTTTGCTATGCGCTCTATGGCGTTGTTGCGTTACGCCAAGCTTGTTAAATAACGTTCTGCGTCTAATGCAGCCATACAGCCTGTACCTGCGCTGGTGACTGCTTGACGATAGATATGGTCTTGCACATCGCCAGCCGCAAACACACCTGGCACGCTGGTGGCGGTAAAGTTACCTTGACGCCCTGTGTTGGTCACAATATATCCGCCTTCCATTTCCAACTGACCTTCAAAAATATCAGTATTTGGTTTATGGCCAATAGCAATAAATACGCCTTTGAGTGGTATGTCTTTAGTTGCTTGCGTATTCACATCTTTAATACGCATGCCAGTCACGCCGGATTCATCACCCAATACTTCATCAAGGGTTTGGAAAGTTTCTAACACCACTTTGCCTTCTTTTACGCGCTCCATCAGCTTATCCACCAAAATGGCTTCTGCTTTAAATTTGTCACGGCGATGCACCAATGTCACTTTGCTGGCAATATTAGCTAAATACAAGGTTTCTTCAACGGCTGTATTACCACCACCAATTACAGCAACTTCTTGGTTTCTGTAGAAGAAACCATCGCAAGTTGCGCAAGCAGAGACGCCGCGACCGGCAAATTTTTCTTCAGACGGGATGCCTAAGTATTTGGCTGATGCACCTGTTGCAATAATCAAAGCATCGCAAGTGTATTCACCAGAGTCGCCCACTAAACGAATAGGCTTTTCCTTGAGGTGTGTGGTGTGAATATGATCAAAAATCATTTCAGTATTAAAGCGCTCTGCATGCTTTTGAAAGCGTGCCATTAGCTCGGGCCCCATCACGCCATCAGCGTCTGCAGGCCAATTATCTACTTCGGTAGTGGTCATGAGCTGACCACCTTGGGCGAGACCTGTAATTAACACCGGTTTAAGGTTGGCGCGGGCTGCATACACAGCTGCAGAATAGCCAGCTGGGCCTGAACCTAGAATGAGTAGATGTGCGTGTTTTGTTGCCATGGATATGCTCTCGTTGCGAATATTAATCTATATGATGGGGATGCTGACTCAATATTTAAAGGGTTTGAATATTGAATCAGCCAAGTCTGGATGGTTAAGCGTTTACTCTAATAAGCTACGCAGCATCCAAGCGGTTTTTTGGTTCCGGCCACTACATTTAACCTCAAGGTTTGCCTACACCGAAAAACCGCTAGTATTAGAAAAAGCAAACCATACTATTCTAACAGGCTGCGTAACATCCACGCGGTTTTTTCATGTAATTGTAGACGTTGTGTGAGTAAATCGGCCGTGGCTTCATCGGCGGCGGAATCCGCTACAGGAAACACGCTACGTGCAGTGCGGCAAACAGCTTCGTGACCTGCTACTAATTCTTTAATCATGTCATTGGCTTTTGGCACGCCGTCTGCTTCTTTAATAGAGGTGAGTTTTGCAAACTGGCTATAAGTGCCTGGCGCATATACATCTAATGCACGAATACGCTCGGCCACCAAATCAACGGCTAAGGCTAGCTCGGTGTACTGTGTTTCAAACATGAGATGCAAGGTATTGAACATTTGGCCAGTCACGTTCCAATGAAAATAATGCGTTTTGAGGTAAAGGGTATAGGTATCAGCGAGTAATTTAGATAAACCTTCAGCGATCACTTTTCTGTCTTTTGCTTTGATTCCTGTATCCATATTTATTCCTTCGTAATTTAAGCTTACATTTTAAGGATTAGACTCACTGAGTGCAATTTGATTTTGCTATAATCTTCAATTAATTGATTTGCCTTTAAATAACTAACATAAGGTTCATAACACATTGTTTTTTAATAAAAAAACCTCTCCTTCCAACGGTCGTATTCAAGCAGAGCCAAGTGAAAAAGCATTACATGGCGCGAGTTTGGTCAGAGAAGCATGGTGGCTGGGCTTAGTGTTAGTGGGTGCCTATCTGGCAGTGATTTTAATGACCTATTCCCCACAAGATCCTTCCTGGTCACACATGACCAGCGATGGGGCCACTGTTGATAATGCAGGAGGGGCAGTGGGGGCTTGGGTATCCGACATGTTGTTGTATCTGTTTGGCTTTTCTGCATGGTGGTGGGTGGTGCTGGCCTTCTATGGCATGTGGTTAGTCTATAAACGCTTGGGTACCACCATTAGTGAACGTCCGTTCTTGCTCTTCAATCTAGTCGGTTTTGTACTCTTAATTTTGGCTTCTTCGGCATTTGAATCTGGCCACTTGTTAGCATTGCCGGCGCAATTTCCATTGACCCAAGGCGGCATGATAGGTAATGCCTTAGATAATGCGCTTCGCAGCATGTTTGGCTTTGCTGGTTCAACCATGTGTTTGATTATTCTGATGGCCATCGGCTTTAGTTTATTCACAGGCTGGTCATGGATCATGATGACTGAAAAGCTGGGCGCTTGGGTGTTGGCTGCTCATGCTTGGGGGATGGATAAATATTACGACTGGCAAGATAGAAAAGCCGGTAAGCAGGTAGAAATCAAGCGTGATGAGTTCATTGAGGCTGAGCGCAAACGTACCGAGGACAGGGCGCCAATTGAAATTAAAGTGCCTGAACTGGAAATCCCCAAAAGCGAGCGTGTGCAAAAAGAGCGTCAAACTGTATTGTTTGAAAGCATGCCGGATAGTGCACTACCGCCTTTACATTTATTAGACGAAGTTACTTCCACTGTTGAGCTACAATCTGCTGAAACATTAGACTTTACCTCACGTTTAATTGAGCGCAAGTTAGTTGATTTTGGCATTGAAGTCAAAGTCATTTCCGCACAACCTGGTCCAGTGATTACCCGCTATGAGTTTGAGCCTGCGCCAGGCGTTAAAGGTAGTCAAATCACCAACTTGGCTAAAGATTTGGCGCGCGCCTTGTCAGTGGTCAGCATTCGCGTGGTGGAGACCATTCCCGGCAAGAGTTGCATGGGTTTAGAGATTCCCAATCCTAAACGCCAAATCGTTTGCTTATCTGAAATCATGGGCAGTCAGGTCTATGCAGACATGCATTCGCCACTGGCGATTGCCATGGGTAAAGACATTGCGGGTAAGCCTGTGGTGGCTGATTTGGCTAAGATGCCGCACGTATTGGTGGCGGGTACTACCGGCTCTGGTAAATCAGTAGCGATTAACGCGCTGATCTTAAGTTTGCTTTACAAAGCCGAAGCCAGCAAAGTACGCATGATTCTGATTGACCCAAAAATGCTCGAGCTTTCCGTGTATGAAGGCATCCCACATTTGTTAGCACCGGTGGTGACGGATATGCGTCAAGCCGCTAATGCCTTGAATTGGTGTGTGGCGGAGATGGAGCGCCGCTATAAATTGATGTCGATGCTTGGTGTGCGCAACTTGGCAGGCTATAACCAGAAAATTAATGACGCGAAAAAGGCCGATACCACCATTCCGCATCCATTTAGCCTGACCCCGGACGATCCAGAGCCATTGGATGAAATGCCATTGATTGTGGTGGTCATCGACGAACTGGCTGATTTAATGATGGTGGTGGGCAAAAAAGTGGAGGAGTTAATCGCACGTTTAGCGCAAAAAGCACGTGCTTCTGGCATCCACTTGGTATTAGCAACACAACGTCCATCGGTGGATGTAATTACAGGGTTGATAAAAGCCAATATTCCAACCCGTGTGGCGTTTCAGGTCTCGAGTAAGATTGACTCCCGCACTATTTTAGACCAAATGGGCGCTGAGGCATTGCTAGGTCAGGGCGATATGCTATATATGCCGCCGGGCACAGGCTTCCCACAACGTATCCACGGCGCGTTTGTCTCCGATCAGGAAGTGCATAAAGTAGTCAATCACCTGAAAGCGCAAGGTGAACCAAATTATATTGAAGGTATTCTCACTAATGAAACAGAAGATAGCAGCGAAGGCAGTGTGCTGAGCGATACCGGCGGTGAGAAAGACCCATTGTATGATGAAGCCGTCAATATCGTACTCACTAGTCGTCGTGCCTCAATTTCTTCTGTACAGCGCCAACTGCGTATTGGCTACAACCGTGCCGCACGCTTGATCGAAGAAATGGAACGTGCCGGTTTGGTGTCCGCCATGCAAAGCAATGGTAACCGTGAAGTATTAGTGAGCGGTTCTGGGAGCCAAGAGTAATGCATATGAATAAATACATATTAACAGCAACAATCTGTCTAGCCTTTGCAAGTATAGGTATCGCGCATGCCGATGGTGTGAGCAGCCTAAAAGACTTTTTCTTGAATACGCAATCGATGCGTGCCGACTTCAAGCAAGAAGTGGTGGATAAACAAGGCCGCAAAGTGCAAAAGGTCGAAGGCACCATGCAGTTGCAACGCCCGAATAAATTTCGCTGGGATTACCAAAAGCCCTATGAGCAACAAATTATTAGTGATGGTAAGCAAGTTTTTTTGTATGACGTAGACCTACAACAAGTCACCGTACGCGAATTAAGCAAGACGTTGGGCTCCAGCCCCGCGGCCATGCTGGCTGGGGGTGAAGCGGTGGAGAAAAGTTTTACTCTTAAGAATGCAGTGCGCAAAGACGACCTGACTTGGGTGCTGGCGTTACCCAAAGATAAAGAAAGTGGCTTTGACCGCGTGCTACTTGGCTTTAAAGAAGGGCAGCTTAAAAAAATGGAGTTGTACGATAGTTTCAGCCATGTCACACATATTGCATTCAACCAAATTGAACGCAACCCAGCGCTAACCACGCAAACTTTCCTGTTCACCACACCTAAAGGGGTGGACGTGGTGGGCGAATAAACATTGCCATGCTGCTGCGTCGCTGTCACTTTTTAAGCTACGCAGCAGCCTTATTTGCACTGAGCACTCTGCCGCTATTTGCTGCAGAAGCCACAACCGATACATTAGTGATTCAGCAGGCGGAAGCGCTAGTGAATGCTGGCAATTATGAAGCCGCTTATCAACAATTACTTCCTTTAGAAAAAACGCTGGCTGGTCAGTTGGAGTTTGATGTGCTGCTGGGGAGTGCGGCGGTTGAAAGTGGCCATTACACCGAAGGTATGTTTGCGCTGGAACGCGTATTGGCCGTTGAGCCGGATCATCAGGTAGCGCGGGCTAAAGCAGCCAAGGCGCATTTCTTTTTAGGTGAGGTTGCGTCGTCTAAAACAGAGTTCAGTTATCTACTCAATCAAAACCCATCCGCAGAAACCGCAAGAGCGATTGAAAAATATTTGTCAGCCATCGACAAAGCCATGGGGCTCAGTACCACTTACCATGGTTTTTTAGAAGCCGGTTTTGGTTGGGATAGTAATGTCAACAGCGCCACAGGGGCGAACACCATTGCTGTGCCAGTGTTCGGTGGGCTCAATTTTGAATTGGCGGACGACGCCAAAAAGAAATCGGATAGTTTTTTTAATGTGTCCGGCGGTGCAGGTTTGCGCATTCCTGCTACCGAGCATATGGCCTTTATTGGCAACGTGCAGTTTGCCAAAAGGGTGAATCAGACGTATCACGCATTTGAAACCGCAGCGATTGATTTGAACTTGGGCGTGCAACTTAAGTATAACGACGACACCTATACCTTTGCCGTGCAGGATGGTCATTTTTATGTAGACGATGCCAGTTTTCGACATGCCTATGGAGCGACTGCGCAGTGGCAAAAAACTTTTGATGCCCAAAATCAGGCAAGCCTCTATGGGCAATACGCCAAACTGGAATATGACGACAGCCCATTGCGTGACGCAGACCGTTATGTGCTAGGGCTGAACTACGCACATGCCTTTGATGCCAGCACCCAGCTCGTAGTATTTTTAGGCGCGTATATTGCACAAGAAGACGCAGTACGTGCCGATACTCGGTTTTTAGACCAAGATATTTATGGCATTCGCGCGGGTGGGCAATTAGTGGTGGCGCCGAGTTGGTTGGCCTATGTGTCGGCTGGTTATGAGTCGCGCGATTATCAGGCGGAAGATTTGGCGTTTTTACGCAAACGCAAGGATGATCAATACGACATTACGCTGGGTGTAAATTATGTGCCTGCTCGTTATTGGACGGTTAAGCCGCAAATCAGCCTGATTAAAAATGATTCTAATATTGAATTGAACGGTTTTGAGCGCGCCACCATGAGTATTAATATTCGACGTGATTTTAATTGGTAAGTATTGAGTTAAATCGCGGCATAATAACGTTTTATGAATAGCTTATTTCAACCAGTAGCCCCGCAAGCGCCTTTGGCTGAGCAACTCAGACCCAAAACACTAGACGATGTGGTTGGGCAAACCCATTTACTGGGAGATGGCAAGCCTCTACGCCGTGCATTTGAGTCTGGCAAATTACCTTCCATGATTTTATGGGGCCCGCCAGGGGTGGGTAAGACCACGTTGGCAAGGCTCATTGCCAACTCTGCCGATGCAGAGTTTATTCCACTATCAGCGGTGCTTTCAGGCATTAAAGATATCCGCGAAGCGGTCGAGCGTGCTGACCAGATATTGCAGCAAACTGGGCGCAAAACCATCCTATTTGTAGACGAAGTGCACCGCTTTAACAAAGGTCAACAAGATGCGTTTTTACCGTTTGTAGAAAGCGGTTTAATTACGTTTATTGGTGCCACCACTGAGAATCCATCATTTGAGGTGAATAGTGCTTTGCTTAGCCGCGCGCAGGTGTTTGTGCTCAGTGCGCTATCTGAAGCCGAGTTGGGACAATTGTTAGAGCGGGCGCGTTTGTTGATGGCGTCAGACATTCAACTCAACAATGACGTCACAGAACAGGTGCTGGCTTACGCAGATGGGGATGCAAGAAGGCTGCTCAATTTTGCTGAAAGTTTATTTAACAGCGCGCTTGCCAGCCATATTCAAACAATTGATGAAGCTTTTTTGCAATCCAGCATGGCCAGCAAAATGCGCCGTTTCGACAAGGGAGGTGAGGCCTTTTACGACCAAATTTCTGCGTTGCATAAATCGGTCCGTGGGTCGAACCCAGATGCCGCCTTGTATTGGTTTTTACGAATGATCGATGGTGGAGCCGACCCGTTATATTTAGGTCGGCGCATTATCCGTATGGCGGTAGAAGATATTGGTATTGCCGACCCGCGTGCACAGACCATGGCGTTAGAAGCCTGCCAGATTTACGAACGCTTAGGCTCGCCGGAAGGGGAATTAGCTCTTTCTAACGCTGTGATTTATTTAGCCGTAGCGCCTAAAAGTAACGCGGCTTACATGGCCTACAACCAAGCCAAAGCGTTTGTCGGGCAAGATAAATCACGCCCTGTGCCATTGCATTTGCGCAATGCGCCTACCAAGCTGATGAAGGCTTTGGATTACGGCAAAGAGTACCGCTATGCGCACAACGAGCCAGATGCGTATGCCGCGGGTGAACATTACTTTCCGGAAGATTTAGAGGCGATTCAGTTTTATGCGCCCACGCCACGCGGTTTGGAAGGTAAAATAGCGGAAAAATTAGCGCGCCTGCGCGAACTAGACCAACAGCAACGACAAAAAGATAAGAAATAGAGAACTTCATGCTAGAGATTCAACAGTTACGTAATGATTTAGATAACGTGGTCGCCAGGCTAGCGGCACGTAAATTTGTATTTGATACTGCTGCGTTTACCGCCTTAGAAGCAGAGCGTAAAGTGGTACAGACCCGTACACAAGATTTACAAGCCAAGCGCAACAATGCCTCTAAGCAAATTGGTATTGCCAAGTCTAAGGGTGAGGACGTGGCCGCCATCATGGCCGAGGTAGCTGGCTTGGGTGAGCAATTAAAAGCAGATGAGCTGCGTCTTACCGAAATTCAAACGGAATTACAAAACTTCTTGCTGAATGTACCTAACCTACCACACGAGAGCGTGCCAGTAGGTAAAGACGAAACAGACAATGTAGAAGTGCGTAAAGTAGGCACGCCACGCAAGTTTGATTTTGAGATTAAAGACCATACAGATGTGGGTACGCCGCTTGGCTTAGACTTTGATACAGGGGCAAAATTATCCGGTGCGCGCTTTACGCTAATGCGTGGTCAGATTGCTAAATTACACCGTGCTATTGCGCAGTTTATGCTGGATACACAGACGGAGCAGCATGGATACACCGAGTGCTATACGCCTTACATAGTTAACTCAACTACTTTGCAAGGCACTGGGCAGTTGCCTAAGTTTGAAAACGACTTGTTTCAAGTAAGTTTTGGTGGAAGCCCGAATAAGTCAGTGGGTTTGGACTTGTATGTCAACACAGCTACTCAAGAAACTTCAGCCGTGAATTCAAATTGGTACTTAATTCCCACATCCGAAGTCACACTGACCAATACCGTACGCGATGAGATTGTGGGGGCCGAAACGTTACCGATTAAGCTAACTGCGCATACGCCTTGTTTCCGTTCTGAGGCTGGTTCCTACGGTAAAGACACCAAAGGTATGATTCGCCAGCACCAGTTTGATAAAGTGGAAATGGTACAGATAGTGCATCCGGAGAAAAGTTACGAAGCGCTGGAAGAGATGGTTGGACATGCAGAGAATATCCTCAAAGCATTAGAGTTACCTTACCGCGTGGTATCACTTTGCACAGGTGACATGGGCTTTGGCGCAGCCAAGACTTATGATTTGGAAGTGTGGTTGCCAGCACAAAACACCTACCGTGAAATTTCTTCCGTATCTAATTGCGAGGCATTCCAAGCACGCCGCTTGCAAGCACGTTTCAGAAATGCCCAAGGCAAACCCGAGTTAGTGCATACCTTAAATGGTTCTGGTTTAGCAGTAGGGCGTACACTTGTGGCGGTGCTTGAAAATTATCAACAGGCCGATGGTAGTGTCACCATTCCCAAAGTGCTACAGCCATACATGGGTGGTAAAACAGCTATTACGCTTTAAACAACGGGTTAACAGCATTTTATTTTTCCAAACCAGCTATTAAGCGCTCTAATCGGCTGGAAGTTAAGCGGTAGATGATTAATTTCCAGCAATCTTAAACGGTTCTAAATCTGGGCTATGGCTGGGTAAATATTTCAATAAAATCTGATAGTAGCTTCGCACCGACTCCGTATAGATAATGGGTCCACCACAACTGCAATAACCATATTTGGCGTTGGTGTAGTATTGCGGGTCGTTCAATTTAAGCAAGGTGGTTTTCACATCCGCCCAGCTATCAGGGTTAAGCCCCAGTTTTTGCGCAAGCACACGCGCATCTTCAATATGCCCAACGCCGTTGTTGTAGGCGGCGAGTGCAAAATAGGTACGATCAGGCTCAGGGATGCGCTCAGGAAAGCGGTCTTTCATCCATAAGAAGAACTTGGCGCCGGCGGGGATGCTTTGCTTAGGGTCCAGACGGTCTTCAACATTCATCATGTCCGAGGTTTGTTCGGTGAGCATCATCAGGCCACGCACATTGGTGGGCGAGGTGCTGTAAGTATCCCAATGTGATTCCTGATAGCTGATGGCAGCCAGTAAACGCCAATCGACGTCGGTAATATCTTGTGCTTCTTTAAACAAGCGGGAATATTTGGGCAAAATGGTTTGCATGCGCGCCAAAAATGTTTTCACATCGATAGTTTTCAATCGTTTTGTGTTGCCGTGGTAACGATCTACCAAATTACGCAAGGTGCCATCTTGCTTAATTTGCTTAAAAAAAGCGTTGATTTTTTTAAGTAGCGCTGGGTTTTTGCCTCTGGCCATCGCCCATGCAATTTGCTCCGGCTCCCCAATCGGAAATGCCGGACTAACGCTGGGGTGGTAATACTGCATGACTGCCAAGAGATGGCTATCTGCAATGGTGTAGTCAATTTCCTCGTTGGCCAGCGCTTCCAGCATCTGTTCAGAGCTGGTATTTTGAATCTCATCCCAAACCAAACCTGCGTGTTGTTTACCTAATTTACGCATACGTTCTGCAAAGCTGGTGCCCGCAGGCACCGCAATAATGTGGCCTTCTAAGGCCTCTAGTTTTTTTGGTTTAGGGTTGCGATCCCTGTTGTACACCACAAACTGTTGCACATCATGGTATGGGTCAGAAAATTCGACAATATTTTTACGTTCTGTGGTGATGGAAATATCAGCAGCAGCAATATCTGCATGATTGGAGAGTAGCGCCGGAATTAACTTGGCGAAGCTATCAACAACGATCACTTCTAATTTATATTGCGGCCCCAGACTATCCACAAAGCGTTTGGCCAAGTCATATTCCAAACCGGCAAGCTGGTCATATTCGTTGGTATAGTAAGTGTTGGGGCTGTTGATGGTAACAAAGCGAATCGTATGGGTATCGCTTGCTTGTTTGGCTTTTTTTTGTGCAGATATAGAGGCCTCGTCGCTGCAGCCAAACAGCATCAGCATGATAAACCCAAGGGTTAGCTGGATTAGGCGCACATTTAATCCTGAGAGTATGGGCAATGAGTGCCGATTACTTCCAGCGCTCTTCTACTTGTCCGTTATCTGCAATAAAAATGCCATGCGTCAATCCACTGAAAATGCCATGCTCTACTACCCCTGGGATATTGTTCAAGCTATGGTTGAGCGTTGTTTCATTCATTTCAGCAGGGAAGCGCATATCCAACACCAAGCTGCCATAGCTGGTAATGCTCAGTCCGTCTTTTGCAACATTAGGGCGTAAATCACCCACGCCACCTAATGCCTCAATACTTTTTTTTGCGGCTTGCCAAGCAAATGGCATGACTTCAATAGGAATAGGGAAGTTGGTGCCGATGCGATCCACCAATTTGGATTTGTCTGCCACCACCAAAAACTGTTTTGCGGCTTTGGCTAATAGTTTTTCCATCACTAAATCATAACCACGGCCCTTAAGTAGAGCCATGCTAGGTGTTATTTCGTCTGCGCCGTCTACATACAAATCAATCGATGAAACTTGTTGCAGGCCAATCACTGTGAGCCCTAGGCTCTGCGCTTTAATCATGCTGATGTTGGAGCTGGCAATGGTGGTGACTTTTAGCCCGTCCTCACGTTGTTTGCGTGCGAGTTCTTCAATAAAAAAGTTGGCGGTAGAGCCCGTACCCAAGCCGACCAGCATGCCCGATTGCACATAGCTTGCGGCGTGAATGGCAACAAGTTGTTTTTCGTTCATTTGTGGTGTTCCCCCTATTGAAGCCTTATTGCGCGTGAACTTTGATTTTTGAGATGCGAGCGCGGAGTATCCTTGATGCGGTAAGGTAAGCATGCCGCCGAAGAGTACTAATATTAAATCGCATATCTACCCACGCGCTTACAGTTATAATAGGCAATGTTTGGTGTTAATCCAAGTTTTAATTCGTCTCACTCGTTATTTTCTACACTCATTTTATGGTCTTATCACAACCTTCGGTTGGTCATCCAGAGCGTTTTTCTTATCCCGCCAATGGCTTAGATAGTTTAGCGTTGGCAACTTTGGCCTGTCGTTTAAAAACAACACATGCGCCATTGGTTATTGTGACTTCCAACGCCTTTGAAGCGCAGCGCTTGCTAGAGGAAATCCCATTTTTTGCCACGGATTTGAAAGTCAATTTACTGCCGGATTGGGAGACACTGCCCTATGATGTGTTTTCGCCGCACCCTGATTTGATCTCAGAGCGCTTGGCCACGCTATATCAAATTAGTCAGAACCAGAGTGATGTGATTATTGTGCCAATGGCTACTGCTTTATTGCGTTTGCCACCGGTAGCATTTCTATCTGCGCATACCTTTATGCTTAAAAAAGGGCAGCAGTTGGATTTAGAGGCATTACGCAATCAATGCGCGCATGCGGGCTATCATCATGTGAGCCAGGTGATGAGCCCTGGTGAGTTCAGCGTGCGCGGTGGATTGGTTGATCTGTTCCCCATGGGCAGCGTATTACCGTACCGTATCGATTTATTTGATGCGGAAATCGAGACTATCCGCACCTTTGATATTGATACGCAGCGTAGCCTCTATCCGGTACCTGAAATCCGTTTGTTGCCCGCACGCGAGTTTCCGTTGGATGAAGCGGGTATTGCCAAGTTTAGAAGTCAGTTCCGAGAACAGTTTGAAGGGGACCCACAGCGCGCCAAAATTTACAAAGATGTAAGTAAAGGCACTGCCAGCGGCGGCATCGAGTGGTATTTACCTTTATTTTTCGACCAAACAGCCACCATTTTTGATTACCTGCCCAAGCAAGCTGTATTGTGCTTGCACGGGGCGCTAGATAAAGCCGCTCAAAGCTTTTGGTTCGATGCCAGTTCACGCTATCGCCTAATGGCGCATGATCCTGAGAAGCCAATCCTGCCAACTGAGTCTGTTCTAATTAAGGCTGATGCGTTTTTTAGCCAAACACATGCGTTTGCTTTGCTCTATGCGCAACTAGACCCGCACCAGCCGCTACCAGCGGTGGATGTGGACAGGCGGTCTGAACATCCTTTGCATAAATTGCAATCGTTCTTAGCACACACAACACAACGTGTACTCATTACCGCAGAAAGCTTGGGGCGTCGCGAGACCATGCTGCAGTTGTTTAATGAACATGACTTAACAATCCAAACTTGCGAGACTTGGGCGGAATTTACGCAATCTACAGCGCCAGTGATGTTGGGCGTATCTGCATTGCATACCGGGTTTATTGGCGAAGATGTCACGGTGATTACCGAAGCTGAGTTGTATGCGTCTACCGTGCGCCAGCAAAGACGCCGCGATAAAGAAAAAGCGCGCAACACCGAAGGTATGCTCAAAGACCTATCCGAGTTGCGCTTGGACGACCCGGTGGTGCATGAGCAGCACGGCGTTGGACGCTACAAAGGCTTGGTCAATATAGACTTTGGTGAGGGCGAAACTGAGCTTCTATTGCTGGAATACTTTGGTGAAGATAAGTTATATGTGCCAGTTTCGCAGCTATTCCTGATTTCACGCTACTCTGGCGGGCCGCCAGAAAGCGCACCTCTGCATCGTTTGGGCAGCGGGCAATGGGAAAAAGCCAAGAAAAAAGCGCTCAAACAAATCCGAGACACGGCTGCGGAGTTGCTGAATTTATACGCACAACGTGCGGCACGCAAAGGCCACGCGTTTACGCTGGGCTTACATGATTATGAAGCGTTCTGTGAAGGCTTCCCATTTGAAGAAACACCGGACCAACTGGAAGCTATTGAAAATGTGATTAAGGACATGCAGTCCGGTCGCCCGATGGATAGGCTAGTATGCGGCGATGTTGGTTTTGGTAAGACAGAAGTTGCGTTACGCGCTGCATTTGTCGCCGTAATGGGCGGCAGGCAAGTGGCGGTACTGGTGCCCACTACCTTGTTGGCGGAGCAGCATTATCAAAATTTCTGTGATCGCTTCGCTGATTGGCCTATAAAGATTGCCGAAATCTCACGTTTTAGAACCGCTAAAGAGCAAACAGAAGCTTTGCGTGGTTTGGCTGAAGGCAAGATTGATATCATCATCGGGACACACCGCCTGATTCAAAAAGATGTGAAATTTAAGAATTTAGGCTTAGCTATCTTGGATGAAGAGCACCGTTTTGGTGTGCGTCAAAAAGAGCAGATGAAAGCTCTACGTGCAGAAGTCGATGTCCTGACACTGACTGCAACGCCGATTCCGCGTACCTTGAGCATGGCGATGGAGGGCTTGCGCGAGTTCTCGGTCATTTCCACACCACCGCAAAAACGTCTAGCGATTAAAACATTCCATACCGATTATTCAGATGGCATTATCCGCGAAGCGGTGATGCGTGAGTTTAAACGCGGCGGACAAGTGTACTTTTTGCACAATGAAGTCGATACCATCTTTGTACAAAAAGAAAAACTGGAGAAAATATTGCCAGAAGCGCGTATTGCCATTGCCCATGGCCAATTACGCGAACGCGAGCTGGAATATGTGATGCGTGATTTCTACCAGCAACGTTCAAATTTATTGTTGTGTACCACGATTATTGAAACCGGTATTGATGTACCCACGGCTAATACCATCATCATGAACAAGGCTGATATGTTTGGCCTGGCGCAGCTACACCAACTGCGTGGCCGCGTTGGGCGTAGCCATCACCAGGCCTACGCTTATTTGCTCACCGATCCGCACCGTAAAATCACTCCACAAGCGCAAAAGCGTTTGGATGCGATTCAATTGCTGGAAGACTTAGGTGCCGGTTTCCATCTGGCGATGCACGATTTGGAAATCCGCGGGGCAGGGGAGTTGCTGGGCGATAGCCAAAGCGGTGAGATGCAAGAGATTGGTTTTAGTCTGTATTCCGATATGCTCAATCACGCAGTGAAGCAACTTAAAGCTGGCAAAGAGCCAGACTTGGACGCGCCGCTGGGCGTGACTACGGAAATTAATCTGCATACGCCAGCGCTACTGCCAAATAATTATTGTCCTGATGTGCACGAGCGTTTAGTGATTTATAAGCGCCTTGCCAACTGTAACAATGACGATGATTTGGATGCGATGCAAGAAGAGTTGATTGACCGTTTTGGTTTATTGCCAGAGCCGGGTGAGGCGCTGATGGCGTGCCATCAATTGCGCATTGCTGCCAAACCGCTAGGGATTATTAAAATTGATGCGTCCGATGCGGCGATTCAATTGCAATTCAATATCAAAGCCGATATTGATCCAATGAAGCTTGTGAATTTGCTACAACGTGATAGACGCTGTCGTATGAATGGTCCGGATAAGCTGCGGGTGACCGTGCAGTTAGGTAACGTCAATCATCGTGCTGAGTTGGTTAAGACGCTGCTAAAAGAATTTATGTAGAGCATATACTAAGGATTATTTACGCATAGCCTAGTTAGTTAGTCTGACTGCGTATCATCGCAAAACAATGTTATATTCGATTGTATTCAACTTAAAGGGTAGTGCACGATGTTAGAAAAAGCGCTCGCTGCAGTAGCGGCATGGATCATGATGGTGATTTCAAGCATGGGGTACGGCGGGATTGTGTTATTGATGGCTATTGAGTCCGCCTGTATTCCATTGCCATCTGAAATCATCATGCCATTTGCCGGTTTTTTGGTGAGCAAAGGTGAGATGACGCTATGGGGTATTGCCTTGGCAGGTGCTGTGGGGTGTGTGGTAGGGTCTATTCCTGCCTATTATGTGGGGTTGTATGGCGGCAGGCCATTGGCTGAAAAATACGGCAAATACGTATTGATTAGCAAAAAAGATTTAGACATGGCGGACCGTTGGTTTGCGCAGCATGGCGAAATCATTATATTTGTTGCCCGCTTGTTGCCCGCAGTACGAACATTTATTGCTTTTCCGGCAGGCGTGGCGCGTATGAATATGACTAAGTTTGTAAGTTATACGTTTGTGGGTTCCCTCATCTGGTGCTATGCCTTGGGTTACATTGGCATGAAAGCAGGTGAACATTGGGAAGATCTGAAAGTCTACTTCCACGAGTCTCACTACGTGATTGCAGCATTAGGCGTGATTTTTCTGGCTTGGTATATTCACCGACACTTTAAAAACGAGCAATAAAGCTATGAGCGAGCTTGTGCATGCTATGCAAACTTGAAGCTTTATATAAGTTTCACCAGCTTGCCCACACTTAGGAATAGCACTGCTTTTTGCACATTTAAACCTTCATATGCAAAGAGTTGTGCATACGCCTCTAGTTGTTCGCGGAATTGCTCGGCAATGGCTTGCAGAGCAGATGCCGATAAGCCCTTATCCAAATCTGCAGATTTGTAATCAATAATCCAGCGCGTACCCTCTTCTACAAAGGTGCGGTCTATGACTTTCTTTTGAATGGCTTGTTGGTTAAGCATTTCAATGGCTAACTCGTTGGCTTCATTTTCTCTGGTTTTGAGCACCCATTGCCCGTCTTCACTCATCAGTGTAGTGCGTAACATGCTAGTGATATCGTCGGCCGTTGTCACACATAGCGGCTGAGCGTGTCCTTGTTGCAATAGCCAGCTAATCATGGCTGGTTTGCAGTGCTCTAGCCGTGACACAGGCCAGTGGGCAATCCCGCTGTTGCTTATCAACTGCATATATAGGTGCGCCAGTGTGCCTTTGTCGGCTGCCAGAGTGGAGACTGTTATTGCGTCTGGAATGGCGGGCTGAGTAAAAGCAGGGGTATTCAGCTTGCTTGCGTGCTGTGTAGCGAGCGTGGCAGGTATCTTTGCTACAGCTAAGCGTTTTAATTGCGGTGTGAATTCAGCTAGCGAGTTAGTGTCTTCCGGTAAACGTATGGGCTCAGCCCGTAAAAATTCAGCGCCTACACTGGACCATAGCAATTCTAATAATGACTGTTTTACCGGTGTAATCGTATCATTGTTGCGTTTTACCGCGGCCACCAAGTGCAGTTTACGTATGGCACGCGTGGCAGCTACATACAGCAAACGTGCTGTTTCATTATTAGCGCGCGTGGCTTCCAATTGCTTAATGTAATCGTAAATACTGGGCGCACTGTTTTTTTTCTTTTTGCTATAGGGGGCAGCCAGTAACTGCATATGTGTTTCAGTCGGCACCTCTTCCCACAACATCAGGGGAGAATCAGCATGCCGTGGTTTACGGTTCAGCGCCGGAAGTATCACGCAGTCAAACTCCAAGCCTTTGGATTTATGGATAGTCAGGAATTGGAGTTGGTCGCTGCCACAAATATCTGGCTCGGCATATAGCTTTTCCATGGCTGATACCAACTGCGTGAAATCAAGTGTATGGCCTTGTGCCAGTTTTTCCACCAAGTCAAAAAAAGCCTGAATGTCGCGGTTGTCACCAGCACTAATTAGGGTATGGCCGCCGCCCAATTGCAGCCAAGTACACTCTAGCCAGCGCCGTAATGGCACGCGGCCTTGCTGTGCAAAGGCTTCACTCAATACAGACTGGACATGGTTTAACCGTGCTTGACCATCCTCGCTTAACGTTGCTTGTTGCATCAACTGCCAGACGGTAGCGCGGTGATCGTACGCGCACAGTGTATGCAGATCTGCCAGCGTTAACCCGCACCATGGTGCACGTAAGATATTTAGCCAATGCACACGGTCCGCGCGGTGCAGCATGGCGCGTGTAAGCGATAGCGCATCTTGCACGGTTTGACGTTGGCTTAAGCCTTCAATTTCTACCGCTTGAAATGTTAAATGGTTAAAGTGACGGCGAATCTCCGACACCAGCGCATGCAAATGCGTACGTGAGCGCACCAGTACGGCAATGCTTTGTGTTGGATTTTCGCGTTGGGCTTGGTCTATCAGGGTAGCCACATAATGTGCTTCATGGGTATAGACAGCAGCACTGTCTTCTTCGCCATCCACAGCAAGCGCATGTATCTGTACGCCCTCATCATCCACGGTATCGCGCGTGGCAATAAAATCGCGGTAGCTAATAGCGGCTTCCAGTGTGTTATCTGTAGCTGGAAAAATAGATTTGAATTTATGGTTAATCCAATCCACCACTTGTGGGTGTGAGCGGTTATTGCGAGTTAGTTTTAAGGGAGTTAATTTGACTTGGCCAATACCATGCGTGGCGGCTTGCAGAAATAGACTGACATCCGCTTTGCGGAAACGGTAAATGGACTGCATCGGGTCGCCCACGCAAAACAAGGTTCTGCCGTCGTTGGGTTGCCAGCCTGCGGTCAACAGCTCTAGCAATTCTTTTTGTGTTGCATTGGTGTCTTGAAACTCATCCACCAGAAGATGCGAAATTTTATAATCTAGTTTCAATGCCAAATCAGTGGCGCCGTCTTCGTCGCGTAGGGCGTTGATGGCTAAGCGAGAAATCGCCACAAAGTCTACTTCCCCGGCGGCTTGAAATACCTGCCACAGATGCGCAGCAGCCAATTGCAACACTTGGCTGAAGGCCCGCACAATCAAACTGTTTCGATGCAACTCATCTTCGCTTAATATCGGCAATGTGCGTAAGTTGTGCAAAGGTGCTGGGTCACCAATCAAAGCGGTAACCTGCTCAAAAGTCTCAATATGGGAGGCTTTATCCGGGTGGTCCTTAGGAAAGCCAGCTTTCACATTCAGCCCGCCGGATTTGCGCAATGTCCCTTTGTCTGTCAATAGAAAATCGATGAGCGTCAGCCAGTTAGGCAGTTCATCAGTTTGAGAGGTCAAAGGTAATTGCCAATCTAGCAATGTTCTGAGTGGGTGCGTTTCTTCCAAATTGCTTGCGGCATATCGCACCACCGGCATCAGCATTGCTTGGCGGTTTGCAGGTAACGCTTGGCTGGCAAGCGTTAATTGGTCTTCGATCACTGCGCGGATAATCTGTGCGCATTGATGCGAAATAGTATCTACCTCAGCCGCTTGGTGGTGTGTGGTGAGCGGCAACCATTGCTCACGTTTGGCTAGCATTTCACTCAAAAGCAGCGCCAACTTTTGCGTATCATTTTGCATAAACGCCAGCACTGTGCTTACGGGCGCATCCATACTGGATTCATCCGCAACCATGGCTAAGGTGCGTTTGGCTGCTTCTAAATAATGTACAGCCGTGTCTTCTGCCACGCGGGGCTGACCACCTAAGCGGCTTAACAAAGGCATTTGCGCGGCCAAACTGCTGCATAAAGCATCAATAGTGAGAATACGCAGGCGAGATGGTTGTGTAAGCAGTTGCCAGTTGTGCTGCCGGGATTGCTGCAAGGCTACCAATGCCAGAGCTCGCGTTTGTTGCTTATGCGGTGCATCTACCGCCGTGTTTTGCTCGGCGGCTTCTAGGCTTTGTAAAATGCGGTTACGCATTTCGGCCGCTGCTTTATTGGTAAAGGTTAACGCAATAATTTCTTCCGGGGATTCCACCGTCCCAAGTAGTTTAAGGTAGCGTTGCGTCAATAACTCGGTTTTCCCGGCACCGGCGGGCGCTTCCACAATAAACGATGTACGCCCATCCAATGCTGCTAGACGATTGCTAGCATCTAGCGCAATGAGGGCTTGCGGTGATAAATCACTCACGATTGCGCCTCCTTAGATGACGCTGCAATTTGCAGCATTTCAAATTGCAGCTGCCGCTCCGGTAGTCGCAACAATGGCTTCACGTCGCAATACATTAAGTCATTTTCGTCTTCAACCACCACGCCTGCTTGGCCTGTACGAATTTCTTCCGCAATACTTTCCAGCCTGTTGCGCCAATGCGTAATTAAAGCTGGGAAGTTCTCAAACGCTTTAAAAGCAGAATTACTTTTGAGTTCTGCCAGAGGGGTAATGTTAGGAATGCCTTCGTTTTGTGCCAGTCCGCTAAATTTGCTTTCATCGGCGTGCACTTTGGCAAAGCATACGGCTACTACTTCATTGTCTTTTAAGGCCACAGATGCATACAACGGCAACTGTGGTTCTTTGATTCTGTCTTGCGCCCAGCTACTGGTTTTGGGGTCGCTGCTTCCGGTTTTGTAATCAATAATCACCAGCGTATCGTCTTTCAGCGCATCAATACGGTCAATTCGACATTCAATGGCCAAGCCAGAAATCTCAATTGGATACACTGCCTCACAGGCTTCCACGCGGAAATCATCGCGCTGCATTTCAACCGCCAGCCAAACCTGCATTAACTGGTGCAGACGTTGTTGCTCTATGCGCACCAGCTGCGTTGGCAATGTGTGCGCAATGTCTGCCAAAGCAGTGTCTACTGCATGTCGGATTTTACTATTAAACGCATCGTTACTCAGTTGCCGGAGTGTGGGCAAATCGCGGCAATCCAGCCAAAAATACTGTAACACGGCATGCACCAAATTGCCGCGGGTCATATTGTCTAAGCCATCGCTAGGCTCTTCCAGTGCGGTTGCACCCAAGCGGTATTGGTAGAACGTCCAAGCCGGGCACACGGCTTGTGCAGCCAGCAGTTTGGTGCCGCCACGCAGTTTCTCTTCTGCTTGTAATGGCGGTGCTAAGGCATCATCTAGTAGTTGCATGGGCAAAGGTTGGGCAAGCGTCTCGGCCATCGTGTTGGCTTGTGGCGCATCCGCCATCATGGCTATATCGGCCATCAAGGGGGAAACACGCAACTCGCGCTCCCCGGCTTTGTGCGACCAAGAGAATGTGACCTGTTGTGCGCTGTTGCAAAGGCGAGTGTGTATGGTTTGTGCAAACAGACTTTGGGCATTAGGGCTGGCACCTGGCGTTAACAAATCACGTTGAAGTTTGGCCGGCAATAGAGGATTTAAATCGGTGGGAGGCGGCCATATATGGTCGTTCATGCCCATCACCCAGATGGCGTCAATCGGCTGGCTTAAGTTTTCCAGCATGCCTAACAATTGAATGCGGATATCGCCGGTGGCTTCTGGCATAAACATTTTGCTTCGGGCTAACTGGTATAACTTTTGTACGGCACTGTATGCGCGAATAGCGCCAGTCAATGTATCCAGCGCCGCAAACTCTTTTAGCACAGCCTCCCACGCTTGTTTGGCTTGATACTCATGGCTACTCAATGGCCGTGTTTGCGCCCAGTTTAAATCTTGCAATAGCGCTACGAATAGCGACACCCATGTTGAGGGAAGCTGTGGCTTAGCCCATTGTGTTTGTGCGGCATGCAGGCGCTGTATATGGCCCGTATATTGAGGCAATTGGCCATTTTCTTCCACCAAGCTGATGAGTTGCGGTAAGTGCAAACTGCGCATGAGCTTTTTACGCATGCGCGCATCAGTAAGGCTTCGTGCATCTAGTTCATTCAAATCGCTCCAATACACATCCAGCAAAAGCGGGCTGATATCTGCTTGCGTGAGCGCTTGATGGTTGCTTGCTAAACGCAATAGATTCAATGCGGTACGGCATAATGCATGCTCGCTGAGTGCGATGCCAACTGAAAAGTCGTAGATTCTAGGCATCTCGTATTGCTGAGCATGCAATGTTTCCGGATGAAACGTATCGTCCAATAAATCGCTTAACACGCGGCGTACTTCACTTTGTATCGGTGAGATAATCGCAAGGTTAGATTGCGGATTTTGGCTCAGATGCTGCTTGGCCCATGCCACTGCTGCACGACATTCTGACTGTAAATCCGGCAGTTGTACTTGTGACAACTGCGGGTTGCTTGTGCTTAACTTACGCACATCGACCACTACATGCTTACTTTGCAAAATGGTGATGAGGCGTTGCTCTAATGGCGTAATGCGATCAAACCCGACCAGTTGGATATGACGGGGTAGAGGGTTTTGGCATTGTGTGAGTGCTTCTATTTCTTGCCGAAGCCGCCAAGCCGGGGTCACTGTTTGGTGTTGTGTGCACAGCTTAAAAAACACGTTACGCCAGTGCAAAAATTGGCGGGTCTCTGTGTTGGAAAAGAAATCTCCCAGTTGCGACTCTTGAATTTGCCATTGAATCAACATTTTGTTGGCGGCAATCGCGGATTGCGCTAGGTTGGGGACGTCAAACAGTTCGGAAAACGCGTGTTTACTGAGGCAGCTTTCAATCGCCTGTTGCCATAACATGGCTTCGGTAAAGTTATCTAAGGTATTGGGTGAGAAATAGTCCGCAGCAATGTCCCCTGTCAATACCGCATCCTCGGTATAGCCGTGCAGCCATTGGGTTAAGGTTTCTATAAGCGGAGAAGCCCATTGCTGTGCGCCGCTCGTTGTGTGTGCACGCTGTGCGTCTTGATGCAAACTGCGTGCAAGACGCGAGGTGGCGCATAAAATGAGCGGGCTTGTGGCTTGTGATAACATGGCCACATTCTAACCGACGCTAAGCAAGCATGCGCGTGGGTGACTATTAAAAATTAACAATTCAATAGATGGTTTGTTGGATAATAAGCGTTATCCGACAGCATGTTTGAAAGGGCAATTATGTTAGGTGGTTTGGCAAAGTTTTTAAAGTACAGCATTGGGCTGGTATTGATTCCTATTGGATTATTGGCACTCTATACTTGGGCTACACTGACTTGGGTGTATTCGTCTGGTGAACGTGCAGGTTATGTACAAAAACTCTCTCTTAAAGGTTGGGTATGCAAAACTTACGAAGGCGAATTGGTGCTGGTTTCCATGCCTGGCACGCAAGCGGAGAAGTTCTTTTTTTCTGTGCGCGATGAAAAAGTGGCGCATAGTATCAATGAGACCGTGGGCAAACGCGTACGTTTGATTTACGAAGAGCATTTGGGTGTGCCTAGCTCTTGTTTTGCTGAGACTAGTCATTACGTAACGGATGTTGAGTTGCTGGACAACCCGCAAATTGAAATGATTCAAAAAGGTGAGCCGCAATAGCAATGGCAGTGACTGACGAGAAAAACTACATTACGCCCGAAGGGCTTGCAGCATTACAAGCAGAGTTTCATCAACTGTATAAAGTAGAGCGGCCGGAAGTGGTGCGCACCGTATCATGGGCAGCCGGCAATGGCGATAGAAGCGAAAACGGCGATTATATTTACGGTAAACGCAGGCTGCGCCAGATTGATAGCCGTTGCCGCCATTTAATGCGGCGTATGGATTTGGCTGAGGTAGTGGATAGTAGCCAGCAACAGCATCTGCAAAAAGTGTTTTTTGGCGCATGGGTCACCCTGTTTAATCTGCAGGATGACAGCGAGCACATTTACCGCATTGTCGGCAAAGATGAAATTGAACCCACCAAAGGCTACATCAGTTGGATATCACCCTTAGCTAAAGCCATGTTAGGCAAAAGCGTGGGGGATGCGGTGCGCGTGCTGACGCCTAAAGGGGAAGAAGAATTTGAAGTTATTGATATCCATTACTAATTCATCACTACTGCACTTGCAAATACTGCGTTAAAAAATGGCTAAAAATCCTCATTTATTAATTATAAACTCCGGTTTTTCGCCCATTTTTTGCCTTGTCTTTGCTGCGCTCGTTACGTGATGAAAGATATTTTATTGAGCAATTGATAGCACTGTATTGAACTTAAATTTAAACTCAATTATCTTACCGTCATGTTGAAGCGCTTTTTACGACCATTTGCCTATGTGTTGTTGTTGCTTATTCCGTTGCAAGGGGTAGCGGCAGCTAGTATGCTGGTGTGCAACAGCGTGATGCAGATACAACAACTGCAGCAAGTATCACAAGCACAGCAAATGCAAGATATGCCTTGCCATGCGCATGTTAAATCAACCGCACAAGTTGATAACACAGCAGATACACACACAGACCACGGCAAGTCAAATTCGCCACACTGTAAAAATACTTGCACAACGCTATGCGCAATTACCGCATTACCCGCTGGTGCTAAAACAACAATATTGCCGAATGCAGCTGAACACGACAGCGCAGCAGATTTTCCTTACGTTTCAATCACTTTACCTAGCTTACAACGCCCACCCATATTCCTTGCTTAATCCTGCCTTGTCACGTCCGGTACAAATCTAAGTACTGGCGTGATGGTTACTATTAAGAAAGGAATTCTATGTTTATCAGTACCTTAACAGTTTTGCTGCTTTGCGCTGCAATGTTGTTATCCAATCAAGCTGCCGCTGGGCCTATGGGATTTAACGATTCCTATATGGCCATGGGCGACTTCAATAATAACTGGCGAGAGTCATTTATTAACTATGCCATCACACCACGAGATGCCTTTGGCGTTGGTGCTACTTACATGCGTTCGGATGACAAAACCAAAACCCGCACCTTGGAAGAGGTGATTTATACACGTTTGTTACAGCGCTGGAATTTGCCGCATGCGCAAGCTAACCTTTGGTTCATAGGCGGGGTAGGAGCATTACAAGGTGAAAATCATCTTGCAGGTAAAAACGATGATTTTGATAAGGTGATGGTGACTCCGGGTGTTCAGTTTGATTATGAGACCACCCGAATATACTTTGCCGCCGCCCATCGCCTGTATCGCTCTTCTGACATCAATCATGACTTTACCAGTGCGCGGGCTGGCTTTTCGTTCTATGAGACCGATTACGATAAGACCCAACCTTGGTTCATCTTAGAGGCCCGCAATATGAATGGCTTGTCCGAGAAGGTGGAAGTCACACCTATGTTGCGGCTTATCAACAAAAACTTCTTTGTTGAAGCAGGCGTGAATAACTCACACGAACCACGCTTTAACTTTATGTATATTTTTTAAGGAATTCATCATGAAAAAATTAGTATTGATATCATTTGTTTCATTGTCATTATTCAGCCAACTGGCATTGGCCGCTACACAAACCATACAAGCCAAAGTGAATGGCATGGTATGCGCATTTTGTGCCCAGGGGATTGAGAAAAAAATGCGTGGTCTATCGCAAACCAAAGATGTCTACGTCAATTTGAAACAGCGCATTGTGGCTGTTGAGCTAAAAGAGGGTCAAACGCTCTCGGAAAGCACCGTAAAAGACTTAATCAAAGACGCTGGGTACGATGTGACAGCCATTGAGATGACCGATCATCCAGTTGCGCATATCAAGGCTGAGATGGAAGCCAAGCAGGGGGCCAAGTAATGACAAGCCATCACCATGTCGAAATGACACAGCTTAAACACACCAAATTGGCGTCAGTGTTTTCATTATTCACCAGTGGTGGCACACTGATTTGCTGCGCACTGCCGGCATTACTGGTAGGCATAGGCGCGGGCGCCGCAATGTCGAGTTTGGTGTCCAACGTACCGCAGCTGGTCTGGTTCTCAGAACACAAAGTGGAAGTATTTTTGTTTGCCGCGTTGATGTTGCTGTTATCAGGCGGATTGCAGTGGCGGGCTAGAAGTTTGCCTTGCCCAGCCGATCCGACTTTAGCTGCTGCATGCATGGCGACACGCAAAGTTTCCATGCGTGTCTATATATTTTCGGTGCTGATATTCCTAGTCGGCGGTTTTTTTGCGTTTATCGCACCAATCATCATCAGTTAATTTCCCTAGCATTCAATCTGTGTGGTCTGGCTTAAACACTTGTTTTTCAGGTGTTTAAGCCTTTTTTTAAATACAATAGCGGCTATGAATAAAATGCGCTGGGATATTTTATGCAAAGTCGTCGATAATTTTGGCGATATTGGCATCTGCTGGCGTTTGGCAAGACAGCTCCAGACGGAATATGGAGTGGCAGTCCGCTTGTGGGTAGATGACTTACAAGTAGCGCAGCGCTTGATGCCGATGTTGGATTTAGCTGTAACAACGCAACAAATAGAGGGAATTAACATCGCCCATTGGCATGTGCAAACGGATTTCTCCAATGCAGCAGATGTCGTGATTGAGGCTTTTGCGTGTGGCTTGCCGCGAGCCTATCTGTCCGCCATGCAAAAAAAACAATCTAAATGGGTAAATCTTGAGTATTTAAGTGCCGAGTCTTGGGTGGAGGGATTTCATGCCCAATCCTCACCGCAGTCCAATGGATTAGTACGTCATTTTTATTTTCCAGGTTTCACAAACGGTACCGGTGGTTTGATACGTGAAAGCTATATAGCTTCACCCAGTTCATCTAAAACGCTATCCGCACATAAAGTATCTCTGTTTTGCTATCCGCATGCACCTATCCATAGCCTATTAACAGCGATGGCTACAGGTACGCGGCCAATACATTGTTATGTCCCTGCCACCACAATCTTGCCGCAAGTGGCTAATTTTTTTGGGCAAGATAATTTGCAGATAGGGCAAACAGTACGGCAAGGATCACTTATGCTAGAGGTCTTACCATTTTTATCACAGGCTGATTATGACCAATTACTTGCCCGTTGTGATATTAATTTTGTGCGGGGCGAGGATAGCTGGGTGCGTGCTATTTGGGCGGGTAAGCCATTTGTTTGGCAGCCTTATCAGCAGGAAGACGCTGCACATTTGCCCAAGTTAAACGCTTTTTTGGCGCAGTATTATCAGGCCATGCCTGTTAGCCAAAGAGAGGTGGTGGATGCCATGCATTTGGCTTGGTTGGATGACTCTTTTCAAGCAGCAGTTTGGGAGCGTTATATCTCAGCATGGCCTGATATTGCATTTGCTACACAACAAGCTAGTCAGGCGCTCTATAGTCAACCAGATTTGGCTTCTAAGTTGGTGATTTTTTGCAATAATTTGTAAAAATTGCGTATAATGCGCGCTTCTAAAATTTTATTTCCTTCACTCAAATATTATGAAAATTGCACAAGACCTTCGCGTGGGCAACGTGGTAATGATTGGCAACGATCCGATGGTAATCGTTAAAGCTGAATACAATAAGTCTGGCCGTAACTCAGCTGTCGTTAAAATGAAAATGAAAAACTTGCTGACAGAGGCGCCAAGCGAGAACGTATATGCGGCACAAGATAAGTTTGACGTGATTGTGTTAGAGAAAAAAGAAGTGACATATTCTTACTTTGCTGATCCTACTTATGTGTTTATGGACGCTGAGTACAATCAATATGATGTAGATGCTGAGTTTATGGAAGACGCACTGCCATACTTGGAAGATGGTATGCCATGCGAAGTGCGTTTCTACGATGGGAAAGCAATTTCTATTGAGCTGCCAACTACTGTTGTGCGCGAAGTGACTTATACTGAACCAGCTGTGAAGGGTGATACTTCTGGCAAAGTGATGAAACCAGCGAAAATTGCATCCGGCTTCGAAATTCCAGTGCCATTGTTTGTAAGCCAAGGCGACAAGATTGAGATTGACACGCGCACAGGTGAGTACCGTAACCGCGTAATGAAGTAATCAAATTTATCTTTGCTGCATCATACGTTGTTATAAGTTTAAAAAATTTCCCTTACATATTCAAATATATGCGCGGTCAATTTTTAAACTTACGCCTAGTCTGATTTTGCAAAAAAATAATTTGACCAAGAATCACTTAGTCCCAAAATGACCTAGTCTAAAAACAGTTTGGTGTAGTTAAACCGGTTCAATAAAAAAGGCGCTCAAGGCGCCTTTTTTATTTAGGGTATTTTGCGTTAATTTCTATTTCTGCCTGCACCCAGTAATCCGCAGCGTTGCCAGCGAAACCATTTTTTTCCGCAATATAATAAGCAGCCACTTCAATCATGCGATAACGTTGTTCCGGCGCTCCTGCCTTAGCAGTTTTGGCTGTGCTGGTTTTTTTGGTTGCGGTACTGGCTTTAGGCTTGGCAGCAGCAGTCTTTTTTACCTTATCGGCAGGCTTAGCTGTTGCTTTCTTTGGTTTTGCTTTTTCTTCAGATGCTTTTTTTGCTGTTGCCATCGGTTTCTCCTTTTGCAAAGTAATCAAGAAATCTGCGATGAATGCGGAGGCAGAATTAAGAACGCTTACACTGTTCCACCTACCGTTAACCCATCAATTTTCAGTGTGGGCTGACCCACGCCTACCGGTACACTTTGGCCTTCTTTGCCACAAGTGCCCACGCCGGAATCAAGAGCCATATCATTACCAATCATGCTGACACGTGTCAGTACATCGGGGCCGTTGCCTATTAGTGTAGCACCTTTCACCGGGTAGGTGATTTTGCCATCTTCAATCATGTAGGCCTCGGCAGCGCTAAACACAAACTTGCCGCTAGTAATATCCACTTGCCCACCACCAAAGTTAGCAGCATACAGACCTTTTTTGACAGATTTAATAATCTCTTGCGGGTCTTTATCGCCATTCATCATGTAGGTGTTGGTCATCCGTGGCATGGGAATGTGTGCATAGCTTTCGCGTCTGGCGTTGCCAGTGAGCGGCATGCCCATCAATCTAGCATTCAAGCTGTCTTGAATATAGCCACGCAAAACACCATCCTCTATCAACACAGTGCGATTAGTCGGGTTACCTTCATCATCCATACTCAGTGAGCCACGGCGGTCAGCAATGGTGCCGTCATCGACGATCGTGATGCCTTTGGCAGCCACTTGCTGGCCAATCATGCCGCTAAAAGCGGAGCTGCCTTTGCGATTAAAATCACCTTCCAAGCCATGGCCAATTGCTTCGTGCAATAGAATCCCTGGCCAACCTGCGCCTAGCACCACTGTCATGCTGCCGGCTGGGGCAGGGCGCGCTTCCAGATTCACCAATGCTTGATGCACCGCTTTTTGTGCATAATCATGCAGCACTTCATCAGTAAAGTAGCTGTAATCAAAGCGCCCGCCGCCGCCACTGGAGCCTTGCTCACGTCGGCCGTTATGTTCTGCAATCACTTGTACGGAAATACGCACCAAAGGCCGAACATCGGCCGCCATGAGGCCATCACTACGGGCCACCATAATCACTTCATATTCGCCGGCAATCGAGGCCATGACTTGCGTAATACGTGGGTCGATTTGTTTGGCAAACTGTTCCAAACGTTCTAATAATTTTACTTTGGCATCAGCACTTAGGCTGGCAATTGGGTCTTGCGGTAAATACAGGGCAGGGCTCTGACGTGTCAGTATCGATTTACCAGTTTGCTCTGCACCCAAAGCAGCAATGGCTCTGGTGGCATTGGCTGCTTCTTTTAGCGCAGGTAAGTTGATGTCATCAGAATACGCAAAAGCGGTTTTCTCACCACTGATGGCACGCACGCCCACGCCTTGATCAATACTGAAATTGCCTGATTTTACTTGGCCTTCTTCCAAGCCCCAAGACTCACTGCGGCTGTATTGGAAGTACAAATCAGCATAGTCCACTTGGTGCGACATCATTTGACCCAACACGCCTTGCAACGAGGAGGTATCGATACCAGTAGGCCGGAGCAATAATTGCTGGGCGGTTTCCAAATGACTATGGTTTGCAGGTGTACTCATGGCTCACTTCAAAATTCAAATTAACATTGTATGTTAGCAACGCCACCAGCGACATGCCGTGAGGTAATTGCTTGAGGTGTTGTCAAGGAAGTCATTAAATCGCTCTAATGGTTTTGTGCTTGAGTGCTGGCAGGCTTTGGCGCAGGCTGCTCAAATACTCACGGTTAATATTCGCAATCACTACACCAGAACCGCGCGGTAAGCGATCTAATACCACGCCCCAAGGGTCTACTATCATGCTATTGCCGTGGGTTTCACGGCCGGATAAATGGTAGCCGCCCTGTGCCGAAGCTACGACATAGCACTGATTCTCAATGGCACGGGCGCGAATCAGGCTTTCCCAGTGGGCTTTACCAGTGGTTTCTGTAAAGGCAGAAGGCACCATAATCATATCCACTTCGCCCATGGCTCGAAATAGCTCTGGGAAGCGCAAATCGTAGCAAATAGATAAGCCGATTTTGCCGTAAGGGGTTTCAACGGTGACGATTTTGTCGCCGGATTCAATGGTGTTTTCTTCGTGATAATGCTCTGTGCCTAAGTCCAAGCCAAATAAATGGATCTTGTCATAGCGCGCCACTTGCTCGCCTTTGTCGTTATATACCAAGCAGCTATTTCTAACTTTGTTGGGGAAGTTACTCACGAGCGGCACCGAGCCAGCGACAATCCAAACTTTGTATTGCTTGGCAGTTTTGGCTAAAAAGGTTTGAATCGGACCATCGTTCGGTTTTTCACGCACAGTAACTTTGTCGAAGTCTTTTGTCCCCATGATGCAAAAGTATTCCGGCAACGCTACAATTTTGGCACCTTGTTTGGCGGCCAATTCAATCAGGCGCTTTGCTTCTACCAAGTTGGAAGAAACCTGTGGGCTGGACGCCATTTGTACCGCGGCGACTTTAAACATAGTGTCTTTTTTTGCAGATTTAACTTTTTGTTTACTATCCATGGTGTTTACTTTTTTTGACTTTCTGCTTTTCGAATGTGTTGCTACGGTTTATCAATAGACTCTTTCTGTTTTTCCTGAGGTTCTTTCTTTGATTCTACCTCTTGTGGATTATCCCAAGTACCCGTAATCACGTAATCAGTTGAAGCGATTTTATTAAACGGATCTTTTAGTATCTTCTGCGCAACAAAGGCAGCCGCACCTACAATGGGGCCACCAGCAAGCGCAGCAAGTGATAATGAATCACTGACATGTGGTATGACAGAAACCCTAAGGTTTTGTGTCTCAGTTTTTAAATTAGTTTCACCTTGAATTTTTGCTTCTGCAGCAGGGCCCGTCATGTAAAAATCGTTGCTGCGCAAAATGCCATTATTGGCCGTTGCAGTTGCACTGATTTTGTCAAAAGCAAAACCTTCACTAAATAAATCTCTAAAATCTAAGCTCAACCTTCTGGGTAAGCTTTGCAAGCTGAGTAACCCCAGTAAGCGACCAACGCCAGGTTGTACTTTTACGATTTGGCCTTTCTCAGCATCCAGTTTGATGTTGCCACTTAACCTTGCAGTATCAAACTCATGCGGGCTGCCTGGCCAACGTAATTGACCAGAAATGGTGGCCTTACCACCTTTCACCGCATCTGGCTGACCAAAACGCTTGAGAGATTTGCCTATGCTATCTGCCTGTAAATTAAATTTAAACGCAGTATTAGGGTTGCGTGTCCAATTATGCCAAGTACCTTCACCAGTTAACACAAAGTCAGGGTTGCTGATGTTGAGTTTTTGTATTTCCCAATTATCACCATCCTCAAACGCATTGACAGAAAGCGCGCCTAATTTTTTGTCACCCATTTCAAAGTTTTCCACTTCCAGATCAAGCGCAGGGTATTCTTTACTCAAACGTTTAATTTCATTTTTAGCCGAGGGATTTGCTTTGTCGGATGACTTCGGAATGATCAGATTTTTAAGTTTTGCGGTAATTTTCCCATCACCCTCACTTTGCCAAACTGCATCACCGGTCAGTTCTTGGCTTTGAATAGCGAGTTTGAGGCCAGTAGGCGAAGGCCTAGCCACCGCTTTTAACTGATGAATCTCACGGCTGAGAATTTTGAGCGTAGCCGCAGACACTTCAGCTTGGCTTATCCAGTTTGGTAAATTGCCATTATTTTGTGGTGTGCTTGTTTGTGCGGTGTTTTGTTTAAAAAAGGCAAGCCACTGGTCTACATCTAGCGTGTCGAACTTAGCTCTCAGCGCCAAGCCCTTATTGAGCGGAATATTTGCAGGCGTGTTGATCGCAATCTCACCGCGGTCTATGGCCAGTTGACCATCCGTCAGAGTGCGCACGATTTTGCCTGAAATAAGGTCAGCATATTGCAGATTGATTTCATCACTGTTGGTTTCATGCTGATTTTTGTCGATACGTAACGGCATAATTTGGCCCGCATCTTTATTAAACGGGCTTGGTAAATTGATTGCCATGCCAACCAAGTTGGAGGTAAATGTGAAATCTGCTAACGGCTTTTTAATCACGATGTCACCTTTCCAATCGGTGGTGCCCTGCAATGCATTGGCGATAGGTTGATTCACTAGCTTTTTGATGCCAGTATCATTGATTCTGCCGCTAGCATTGATTTGTATAGTTTTGTCTTTGCCCGTAGTAAGTGTCAGACGTGAGGCACCTCCTAAGATTTCAGTGCTGATATTCTGCGCCGATAGACCATTTTCGTTGAAATTTAACGTGCCATTGATTTTACTTAATTCTGGCAATCCCACTTCATCGTTGGCAAGCAGCGTGCCGTTTTTGATTTGATAGGCGCCGGCGTAGGTGGCTGATTCCAAGTCTTGAAGTGGAATTTTGAGCTCAAGGTGCAAATGTGCATCGCCTGCAGTTTTAAGCGGCTCTGTAAACCCCATGGTCACTTCTTTCACCGGGCTTTCGTTCACAAACTTAATGCCTTCGCGTATAGGGCCATCCACCTCGCTGGTGATATTGAGCATTGGCCAATCAGAATCAAGTTGAGGGATTTCTACCACGCTACTGATGATTTTATTGCCAAATACATACCCCTTATTGGCATTAAGCAACATCCGCTTGCCTTCAAACAGCATATGAGTGCTGAGGCCGCGAATCAGTGGCCAGCCAGTGCCATACTCAATCAAGGCATCTTGGATTTGTGCAGTGACTTTGAATTGGCCTAAACTAGGATCTGGCTGATTTTTTTTGTTGACATATGGAAAATCTGCCAAGCGACCTTTAATGATGACATTCACATCATCTGCGCGACCCGCCAGAATAGAAGTATCTAACCAATGTAGCGTGTCTTCACCCAAAATAATCGGGTAGTAATAAGGTGCGAATTTGGCATTACCTTCATTAAACTTAGCATTCAGGTCCAAATATCCACCGTTAGCGGGCGTATGTTCATATTTGGCTTTGATGACACCACCAATATGCTCATTTTTAACCTGTAGTTTATCTACAAATACTTTGGTGATTTTTTGATTGGTCTGCCATTCAACCGCACCTTGCATTGATTTGATGGGTACTGGCCAACGTAAAATGTCTTTTAAGTCGAGTGTTGCATCACGAGTATCCAATTGAATTTCGCCTTCACGCTCATTCAAATCGACGCTGCCGGATAAATTACTAAAGCCAGGTATTTTCTGAAACGCTTGTACACCAAACTGGGAAAACTCTGCCGAGGTTGAGTAGTGTTGCAATTGATCTGGATGTCCAGAAATGGCTGTTTTTAGAGTGCGAACATTACCACTAGGTGATAATCCTTCAATCCAATTGAGCCAGTTGGTTGGCAGTGAGAAGTAAGCTGCAGATTCACTTACTTTGTGCAACTCTAAAGACTGTATAGACAAGTAAGCGTCTAACCACGGCTTATTATTTTTGCGTGTGGTCAGCCATTCTCCGTTCGCAGCTTCTACCAGCAAGCCTGTATTGAGCGATAGGTCAAACGATTTAACGTTAATGGTTTGGCCATTGGAGGTTTTTTTCCATCCCAATATGCCGTTTAGTTTTTTTGCAACCAACAGCTTATTGTTTGAGGGGTGGCCGATGCTTACATTTTGTAGTTGCACATCTGCATCGACAGCATCAATCGCAAGTTTTGAAAAGTGTAGATCAGCTTCTGCATTCCCCATGCCGGTGTGCAATTCAATCGGGTAATCAACCCAAGGACGCCATACTGCAATATCTGTTTGTTGCAGGGAGGTATGTATGTTGCCGCGCCAATCTTTCAAATTAGACATATCGCGACCAATAAAATAGCCAGATAGCGCGATGGGTTTTGTGGTGCCCACCGATGGCTGTGCGCTTATTTGAAACTCATGACGTCCAAACAGGCTTTTCCATGCGGAGTTGCTAAGCGTTAGGTTGAGCGATCGTAATGACAAGGGTGGCGCGTTTCTCTTTTCGTCAATATAGGTCACGCTAGCATTACTCACACTCACTTTAGATTGTGCGAGTAGCCAGTTGGCAAAGTCCGGATTGCCTCTACCGCTCAAATTGACCCCTGCCAAATAGAAAATACCTTCTTTGGAGCGGCGAACAATCAGTTTAGGTGAGTGTGCAGTAAGTTCGGACAATCTTAAATCGAACAAACCTATGCTGAGCCATGATAGCTGAGTATCAATTTTTTTCAGGGTGAGCGCAGGTCTTTTTTGTTCATCATAAATCACGACATCTACCAGCGTTACGCGTGGTGAAATATGTCGCCAGCCCGTTTGGATATCACCAATGGTTATTTGGCGTTGGATGGTCTTGCTGGCATAGGCTGCAATGTCATCTTTGTATTGATCGATGTTTGGAAACACAAAAAAACGGATAGTCAATATGGCAATTAATATAATCGCAACGATGAAAATCAGAAAGTAGGAGACCCAACGAGAAAATGTACGGATGGTCATGAGTGATGGGTGGGCGTAAGGCATAGAATTATCAGCTTATTTTACTGTATTTTCATATCAGTAATAAAAAGAAAACGTAAAGTTCAGTTAAGGTGCGTGTGCTTTGCTTTAAAATAACGCCTTTTGCCAAACATGGCTGACTAACGAGCAGATTTTGATTCAATTTAAACAAGTAACACTGACGCGCGGCGCCAAGATATTGATTGAGGAGGCTTCTTTTCAACTGCATCCCGGGCATAAAGTGGGCTTGACCGGCGCTAATGGTGCCGGTAAGTCATCTCTATTTGCGTTATTGCGTGGAGAGTTGCACCCGGAAGTAGGTGATTTGGAGATTCCGCCGAATTGGACGGTGGCACATGTTGCGCAAGAAACGCTAGCATTAGCACAATCTGCGATTGAGTTTACGCTAGATGGCGATGAGGAGTTGCGCGAGATTGAACAGGCTTTAGTACAAGCAGAGACAGCGCATGCCGGGGAAAAAATTGCTGAGCTACACCAGCGTTTAAGTGACATTGATGGCTATAGTGCTAAAGCTCGAGCCGCTGCACTACTAGATGGTTTGGGCTTTTCGCAATCGGATTTAGCCCGCCCGGTCAGTGATTTCTCCGGTGGTTGGCGTGTGCGTTTAAACTTGGCACGTGCATTGATGTGCCGTTCCGATTTATTGCTATTGGATGAACCGACAAACCACTTGGATTTAGATGCAGTGATTTGGCTGGAAGGCTGGTTGCGTGATTACCGCGGTACTTTATTATTGATTTCGCATGACCGCGACTTTTTAGACAGTGTGGTTAACAATATTCTGCATATTGAACAGCAGCGCTTAACTTTGTACCGTGGCGGCTATAGTGATTTTGAGCGTCAACGTGCGGAAAAACTAGCACTGCAACAAGCCATGTTTGAAAAGCAGCAGCGCAAAGTGGCGCATTTACAAAGTTATATTGACCGATTCCGCGTGCAGGCCACCAAAGCACGCCAGGCGCAAAGCCGCATCAAAGCGCTAGAGCGTATGGAAATGATTTCTGCTGCGCATGTGGATTCACAATTCAACTTTGAGTTTAGACCACCCGTGAGTGCACCAGACCCTTTGCTTGTGTTGGATAACACGACCATCGGCTATGCGGATAAACCTATTCTGAGTAAAGTGGCGTTCACCATTCGCCCCGGTGAGCGTGTTGGCCTGTTAGGGAGGAATGGTGCCGGTAAATCCACACTGATTAAGGCATTAGCCGCTGAGTTACAGCCCTTGTCTGGCAAAAGAGTGGAGGGAAAAGACCTCAATATTGGCTATTTTGCGCAGCATCAGCTGGAGCAACTACGCCCGAACGAATCGCCCTTGCAACATATGTTGCGTTTAGACCCCGCTACGCGCGAGCAAGAGCACTTGAATTACTTGGGCGGTTTTGATTTCAGAGGTGATATGGCACGTGCGCCATGCGCGAATTTTTCCGGTGGGGAGAAATCGCGCTTAGCACTAGCATTGTTGATTTGGACACGCCCCAATCTATTATTGTTAGATGAGCCCACCAATCATTTGGATTTGGAAATGCGTCATGCCTTAACCCTGGCCTTGCAGGATTATGTCGGTGGCGTCATTTTGGTCTCGCACGACCGTGCATTGTTGCGTGCAAGCTGTGACCGCTTTGTGTTGGTGGCGGATGGTAAAGCAGAAGTGTTTGATGGTGATTTAGACGACTATAAAGACTGGTTAGCGGCACAGAGGGTGCAAGAAGTTACTGCTGCTATTGCTGAAAAGCCAGTGAAAAAAAATGACTATGCGCAAAATAAAGCCGATCGTCAAGCGCGTATTCTAGCCCGCAGGCCCATTCTCAAATCACTGGCTCAAATAGATGAAAACTTGTTAAAGTACCAAACCGAAAAACAAGAACTAGATGCTAGCGCGTTAGACGCAACACTGTATGAGCTAAGCCGTAAGGCTGAATTGCAGCAACATTTGAAACGTCAAGCCGAGCTAAGCGCATTAATTGAGTCCGCTGAGCTAGAGTGGCTGGCGTTACATGAAGCATTAGAAGCACTTCCCGAAATTCAATAATTTTTAATAGGTATTTGTATGAATGAAATGACGTATTCTCAACGCTTAAAACTATTGCATGCCATTTGTTTGGCGGAATCCTATGATGATGGTGCTAAAGCCACTATTGATTTAAATGATTTTGATGCCGTGGATGCTGCGCATTATCTGGCAAGCTTTTTGACGTTTAAGGCTATTCAAGAGGCGGGGCGTCAACCTGGCCATGAGTTGGAAGAAAACTTTGACATGTTGAGCGTGTACCAAGCCTATGGTTTATTGCTGTTTGCATTTTTGACCATGCCGCTGACGCAAGAAGACATCACGCCAGATTATCAAACCGCCCAAATCACTATTGCCAAAACCTTGTTTGCTGGTATTAGTGATGTGCAATTGGTAGAGATTATTGAGTCTGGATTGAATAAATTTAAGCTGATTGGTGATGCTGAAGTTGAGCATTGGGCTGAGTTTAAAGAAAATGTGGATAAAGTGACGGTGAGCTTTGTGATTGCCGGGACTGATGATGATAGCCCGCATGACAAAGATGAAATGTTGCCTATTTTTGGTCAGTTACTTAGCCAATTATGTGAAGCATTTGAGCAGGTTTAGTAATCGTTTTCAGTAAGTGTAAACATTAAAAAAGACCACATGCTGTGGTCTTTTTTATTGGGCGACTGGGCGTTTTGATTAACTTCTTACATCAGGACGTGTTTGCGACTGACCGCGAAACTCCGCAGGTTGATGATCACCGCGGCGCTCACCACGATGTTTGCCAAATTGCGTTTTGTTTTTGAGCGCTTGTTCTCGTTGCTCAGGTGTCAATATGGCCAATACTTTATTTTCTGTTCTGGCACGGTTTAAAGCGCCGTCTTTTTCTAAGTTTGCGAGTTTATCCGCAATCGCTTTCGCTTTGGACTCATCAAATTGGGCTGCTTGGCTCACTTGTCTTAGCTCTTGATGCAATGCATGGCGCTGTTTCATGTGCTCGCGTACTTTTGGTACTTCAGCATGATGCAGTGCAAAGATTTTATCTTCTTGTTCTGAAGTTAAGGCTATCCCGCGCAAATAATGTGGTTGACCAAATTCTGTGCCACCTACGTGGTGACGTTTGCCATGATGGCCTTTTGTGCAGTGATTAGATTTATCGGCATTATCGCCGTGTTCTGCAACCGCAATCCCGGTAGCTGCGATGGTGATAAAAGCTGCAGCCAGTAGTGTGTTTAATTTGGATTTCATTTTTCTACCTTTCAAAATGTGTCTGAATGAAGACGATTGCATTTTGCGGCAGCTACTTGTTAAGTGCTGTTAAGGTGAGGTAAAAACATGTAAATATGCGACGTCTTTGCAAAGATGCCGCAGTTGTAAAGTTGCGTAAAACAAGGACTTAACACTTGTTAAGCTATAGGTTTCGTCGCTATGATGGACATCATAACGCTAACCATAACGTGTTGATGTAAAAAGATAAGCCATGAACAAATTGCTATTGACGGATGATGATGTTGAACTCGCTGGCATGCTCAAAGAATATTTGCAGCAAGAAGGCTTTGATGTGACGGTGGCACACGACGGTGTGACCGCAGAACAATATGTGTTAGCTGGTCACTTTGATTTGATGATATTGGACGTGATGATGCCGGTGCAAGACGGCATTCAAACTTTAAAAAATATCCGCGTTAATAGCAGTATCCCAGTCATCATGCTAACAGCCAAAGGTGATAACAATGACAAAATCAACGGCTTAGAGTTGGGGGCGGACGATTACGTGCCCAAGCCATGCACGCCAAGAGAGCTGGTGGCAAGGGTGCGCGCCATCTTAAGAAGAATACAATCGAATACATCCCGCACTTATGTGATTACGGTAGGAGACTTAAAAGTGTGGTCGGCACAACGGCGTGCAGAATGGCAGGGTCATGTGCTCGAGTTGACCAGTACAGAATTTAACTTGCTGGAAATCCTTGCGCGCCATGCAGGGGCGGTGGTGTCCAAAGAAGAGTTATCTTTACAAGCCTTGGGTCGGCCACTAGCCAAATTTGACCGAAGTATTGACGTACATCTTAGTAGCATTCGTCAAAAAATCGCACAATACTCGAATAACCCAAATGTGATCCAGACAGTTTATCGCATGGGTTACCAATTGCTTAAAGAGTAAACGATGGGGCGTTTGTTCTGGAAGTTTTTTCTGTTTCTCTTTTTAGCGCAGCTCACCACCGCGTTCGGTGTGAGTGCCTTTGTGCTGTTTAATATCACCAATCAAACGCCCAGTATTGACCAGTCACCCATCAGCCAAGCATTAATTGATGCGACACAATCTACATTGCAACTAGGCGGCATTCCAGCAACCAAGCAACTGCTGGAGCGCTGGGAGTCACAACGTTTGGCACATCGTGTTTACGTGGTCGATGTTAAAGCACAAGATGTATTGCACAGGAAGATTGATGCTGCTTGGTTAGATACTGCGCGTGACTCGCTAAAATCGGGTGTGCAAGACAGTGTTGCGCAAGTAACGCTTAGCAACCAGCAATCCTATTTGATGTTTGTTGTCTCATCCCGTTCCAATAGGGCACGCGGTGGTATGCCACCGCCACCGGGGCCAGAACATGCAACTCCACCAGAGTTTAAGCGTCCTGAACGACTGAATCCATTTTTTAGGCTGGTCGCAAAATTTCCAGTCAAAGGTTTATTAATAGGCACACTGGCCAGCGCGCTGTTTGCAGCGATTTTGGCCTGGTATTTTTCTAAACCAATTAATACCTTGCGGCTTGCTTTTGAACGCGCTGCAAGCGGAGATTTGAACACTGGCGTGGCCGATAAAATGGGCGCACGTAAAGACGAGTTGTCAGATTTAGGGCGTCATTTTGATCATATGGCCAGCCGTCTAAGTGCGTTATTGCAAGGGCAAACGCGCTTATTGCATCATGTTTCACACGAGCTGCGCTCACCATTGGCAAGAATGCAAATGGCGCTAGGTCTGGCGCTGCAAAGCCCACAGCGTGCTGAGAGTTCTTTACATCGTATTGAGCTGGAAGCCGAGCGCATGGATAAGATGATAGGTGAGTTGTTGGAGTTGTCCCGCTTTGAGTCTGGCATGGTGGAGCTTAAGAAGGAGTCTTTTGTCCTGAATGAGCTCTTGGATATGATTGTGGAAGATGCAGCATTTGAAGCGTCACATAAACGTATCCGTATTGCCTTGAACGCACCCCAAACCATGCAAATATCAGGCCAGCAAGATTTAATTTACAGGGCGATTGAGAATGTAGTGCGCAATGCCGTGAAGTATGCGCCCAACGACTCCATAGTAAACATGGACTGTAAGCTGGAAGCGGCTGGTAAGTGGATTGAGATCACAATTATCGATCAGGGTGCGGGTGTGCTAGATACGGAACTGGAAGATATTTTTAAACCTTTTGTGCGCGGACATTCAGGTAGTCAGGTAGTTGGTCATGGTGTTGGCTTAGCCATCACCAAGCAAGTGGTGGAGGCTCATGGTGGCAAAGTGTGGGCGACTAATTTGAAACCACATGGTTTTAGTATCACCATGAGGTTACCTCAATAGCTACGGATATTCTTTAGTTTGTTTGACCACTAAGGTAATACCAGGCATCGGTGTGCACAAATTCGCTGATTTCGAGCAGACGTTCAGCACGTTGGCCACCGACTTTATAACGCGCTACAAACTCGACAATCGCTGTGGCTTCGCTCGTTACTTCATAACGAATAATCTTAAGTCCCAGCCATTTTAGTGCGTCAGTATCTAAATCTAAGGTGTCAGGACGCGTGTCAGGGTGCCATGTGGCAAGTAGGTATGCTTCAAGATGCAGTGCGTAGGCAGAATAGCGCGACCGCATCAAGGCCAGTGCTGTGCTGGCTGCTTCACCATTATGGTATGGTTGGCAACAACTTGTATACGATTTTCCAGAATCACAAGGGCATGCGATTGTGTGAATGGATTTATGCATGTACGCAAAAAAGCAGGCTATCTGCGTTCTAATTGGTTTAAGTAGTTGGAAAAATATTGAATCACCGATTGTTCAGTACAGGTCTTCTGCGCAAACGCATATCCGGCCTCTGCCAAACGGTCTGCCTTGGCGCGGTCATGCCATAACTCCTCAATTTTTTCGGTTAAATCACCAGCTTCTTTTGGCTCAAACAATACCCCGGTTTGATCATCTTGCACATAATCGTGCACACCCTCAGAGTTAGTGACAATCATCGCCTTTTTAAAGAACATGCCGGAGACGATGGTGACGTGACCGCAGGGCACTTGGCTATCTCGTAAAGGCACAATCATTAAACGGCTGTGCGTCAAAATGTTGTGCGCTTGTGACAATGGAATATGAGTAAACACTTTCACATTGTCAGGTATCGATAAATGCTGCAAGCTCTCGGCTGTGGCCACCACCACCAATTGTATGTGCTTTAGCTGGCGCATCGCAGCAAATAAAGTGTCGTAATCGCGGCCTTGGCTCCCCAAAGAGCAAATATAGTCACCTTTAACTATTGGTGCTTCATGCGAAGGAACGGTGGGTGCATGCACAGACCAGTGCAACATATCAATACGCTCTGGCGCAATGTCAAAATATTGGGCGTATAACTTTTTTTCTAATGTGGAGTACACCACAAAACGGTCTGGCTGTTGGTAGGCCTTTACCATCGCTTTGTGCTGGTACCCTGTAGGCAAATCAGTAAAGTTAAACGAATACACCAAATGCGGCAAAGATGGAGCTAGTAGTTGAGCTGTGCGGCCGCCATAATAGGCAGGGCGGGGGCCATGCGATACAAGCAGGCTTGGCTGTTTTTTGGCATGTTTCACGGCCTGAAAGGCGCTTATCATTCGGGCAAATGATTGTTTTTTAGGTAACCAATTGGGCAACGCAGACTGAGCGCTGGAGTAGTGATGCCAGTGCTGGTCTGTATGCTTGAATTCATCTCTGAGCCAGCACCAGTTTGGATCTAAATCACTCAGGTTAATAATTTGCATTACTATTGGATATTTCTTATTTCCATTGATTAGGGTCGGAAAGATTGCGTCCAGATATAATCAAAAAAAGAAAAATAAGGCGGTCTTTTTTGCTGCTAAATCCATAGCGATTTTTAATAAAAAAGTAGAGCTTCTTAAAAATATTGTTGCCCTCAAAAATATATAAATACTCAGCTAGCGGCTTTGTCTGTGACTCACTAATTGACCCTTGGCTATAATTACCTTTGATTATTTTATAAGCCTGAAAGCAATGTTTTAGGGTAGGGTTTAGCCTCTCGTAATCTAAACTGGTTACTAGGCTTTTAATTAAATTTATCAACTGGTTAAAGTAAAATCGCCCATTGATTTTACTATCGGCTGGCATTCCACCAATAGCATTATGCGAATGTTGTCTGTAATACAGAAGTGATTCGTTAATGAAAAACCGCTTACCCTTTAGTGAAGATAAGAGGGAAAGATGGTAATCATATGGCGCTTGTATTGGTGTTGTAAGTGCAATTTTTTTTAGGGCCTGGTTAAACATAAGTGAAGCCCCTTGTACAGAGTTTGCAAAACTCACTCCGTTGAAGCCATCAATGGTACCTCTATGGCCTATCCATTTATCTGTAATTCGATTCAGATCGCTATCGACAAGAAATGCATCTGAATGAACTAGAGCAGGGATGTTGGTAGGGATTTCTATTGCCTGCAAAGCGTGTAATGACTTCTCAAGCTTGTTAGGAAGCCAAACGTCATCTTGGTCGCAGATGCTGATATAAGGACTATCTGCTTGCTCGATTAATGTCATAAAATTTCGGTTGAACCCGACATTGCCAAGCCTATCTTGTAACAGGAAAATATTCGCGTTTTTCTGTGCATATGCCTTAATAATGGCTACTGTTCCATCAGTAGAACCATCGTCACGAATCAATAAACACCAATCTTGATAAGTTTGATGGATGATCGAGTCAATTTGTTCTGCAATATACTTTTCACCATTATAGGTGCCCATCACTATCGTAATAGTGTAGTGGTGGGGGGTATCGGTTTTTTCGATATTCATTAAGACTATGAGCGCTTTACAGTTATCAGTTGACGTAAATCTTGATTACACATTAAAAGCCAAAGTAATACTAAAAAGTCTTTTTTTCTTGTCAGACCATAGCCGTTTTTAAGAAAAATAAACAGTTTTTTGAATCGATTATTCCCCTCAAACAAATAAAAATAATCGTCTAAATGTTGCTTGATGTGTGATGTAAGATTTAGCTTGGTGTATTCATGTTTGAACAAAGGATATTGGTTAAAGGCATTTGTTAAACTTAAGGTGTATTTTGTTGCTTGGTTGGTTTTACGAGTACCTAAGGTTCCCACAGCATTGTTCTCATGTTGTCGGTATTTAAGCATGGGGTCTGGAATAAATGCACGTATACCCACTAACTCACTCAAGATTGCAATATGATAGTCCAGCAAGTCAAATTGAATCGTAGATAAGCTATCAAGCACGATTTTTTTTAGGCTGTCATTAATCATCATCGATGAGCCAGACACACAATTCGCAAGAATAATACCGTTCAAGCCTTTTATTTTGCCATGCTCACCAATAAAAGTGGGTTTGATAGGATTGAGTTGGCAATCTACAACAATGGCTTCCGTATGAACCAACGCGGGTAACTTTGCGTTGGTTTCTATTTCTTTGATTTTTTGCAGCGAGCGACTCGTTTTTTCAGGTAAAAACACGTCGTCTTGATCGCAAAAGATAATATAGGGCTCAGTCACGTGTGACATCAAAAAGGCTTGGCTTTTGGTATAACCTAAGTTTGAGCCATGTTCATCAAGAAGATGAATACGTGTATCTTTTTGCACATAGTCTTTGATAATGTCTAAGCTGTTGTCCTTAGACCCATCATTTCTGATATACAACTGCCAATTGGTATGGGTTTGTTGCATGATGGCATTGAGCTGTTCTTCCAGAAACTTTGCACCGTTATAAACACTCAGCAAAAACGCTACTTTGTCTTCATTAGAACTTGAGTTTGCGTGGTTCATGACTAGCTTTCTTAATCTTAAAAATTTATTTTGCTAGGATTGAATGCACAAGCTATGCACATTTCATTGCCTGATTATAACTAACTTATCTCGCGTGTTTCTGCAAATTGAATATCAGGGTATCGTTCTTGCGCCATTTGAAGGTTAACGCGATTCGGCGCCAGATACACATAATCATCGGCGCCATCTAAACCAACGTTAAAGCCATATTTATCGGCAATCGCTTTTAAATCTGCATCGCTGCCTTTTAACCAACGTGCGGTATAGCAATCATATGGTTCAAAAATCATATCGACACCGTACTCATGCTCCAAACGGTGGGCGACCACGTCAAACTGCAGCATACCCACTGCGCCCAAAATTAAATCGTTAGTGAGTAAAGGGCGAAATAGCTGAGCAGCACCTTCCTCTGAGAGTTGTTTGAGCCCAATCTGTAACTGCTTCATTTTCATTGGGTTTTTAATGCGAGCACGACGGAAAAACTCAGGTGCAAATGAGGGGATGCCAATAAATTTAAGGTTTTCGCCCTCGGTAAAAGTGTCGCCCAGCTTGATGGTGCCGTGGTTGGGTATGCCAATAATATCGCCAGAGAATGCCTCATCCATGGTGGTACGGTCTTGCGCCATAAAGGTAATGGCATTATTCACGCTGAGCATTTTTCCGGTGGAAACCTGCTTAATCTTCATACCACGCTCAAAACGCCCGGAGCAGACACGTAAAAACGCAATGCGGTCACGGTGTTTGGGGTCCATGTTGGCTTGAATTTTAAACACAAAGCCAGAAAATTTAGCTTCATCCGCAGCAATTTCACGAGACGCAGTTTTGCGCGCTTGAGGCGGTGGAGATAAGTCTACAACAGCATCCAAGAGTGATTGCACGCCGAAATTGTTAATGGCAGAGCCAAAAAACACTGGGGTTTGTTTGCCACTTAAGTAGCGCTCTTTATCGAAGCTATGGGATGCGCCACGCACCAGCTCAATATCAATACGCAACTCTTCGGCTTGGCGACCAATCAATTCATCCAAACGCGGGTTATCCAAGCCCTTAATGGTTTCGGATGTGCCTTTTTCCGCACGTGGGTCAAAAAACGAAATTTCATCATTGTATAAATGATAAACACCGCGGAAAGTCTTGCCCATGCCAATTGGCCACGTCATCGGTGCGCACTCCATGCCCAAGGTGGATTCAATTTCATCCAGCAACTCAATAGGCGCGCGGCTTTCACGGTCCAGCTTGTTAATGAAAGTGATAATCGGGGTGTCGCGCATCCGGCAAACGTTCAGCAATTTAATGGTTTGAGCCTCAACGCCATTTACCGAGTCAATCACCATCACGGCGGAGTCCACAGCTGTCAGAGTGCGGTAGGTGTCTTCAGAGAAGTCATCATGCCCAGGGGTATCCAACAAATTGATCATGTGCTCACGATACGGAAACTGCATGACAGAAGAGGTGACCGAGATACCACGTTGCTTCTCTAGTTCCATCCAGTCAGAGGTGGCATGACGCGCAGCCTTACGTCCACGCACTTCACCCGCGACCTGAATGGCGCCGCCAAACCATAATAGTTTTTCTGTGAGTGTGGTTTTACCCGCATCCGGGTGGGAAATAATCGCGAAGGTACGACGTTGGCTGATGTCTTGTAAAAATGAGCTCATTAACAATCTTTAATATAATAACTTTTTAGACTTGGTATTCCGAATAAAGCTAAATATGATCTATTTAGAATATTTACTCTGAATTTAAAGGATTAGTTTTTTAAACTACGTAAATAGTTTTTTGCAAAAATGTATATAGGTTGGCATAGATTAAAGAAAAAGCCACTAACATAATTCAATTTGACTATAGATTCGTTAGACAAAGTATAGTGTTTTTTTGAGAGCTGTATATGGCCCAAACGTGTGCCTTTTGATTCATAAATGCTGTACACAAACCCATATCTTGAATTATCACGTTCTAATCTATGCGGATGCTTTTCTAGAAGAGGCAAAATAGTTGATGTATAAGCAATAGGGCCAGTCAAATTTAATGTACCCCATTGGCCTGTGTCGTGAATAAACGGATTATATTTTTCTATATTATTGCAAACATTTTCTATAACGGCTTTCAGGAACGGATGCCCCTCTGTAGCGGCGATATACCATTGCTGAAATTCACCATGAACATGATCCACTCCATTTTGGTGGCCTAAATTTTCATGTATTTGGCCTGGCTCGTTTTGCCAATGGGATAGTAAATAGCGGTCTGTTGGTAGCAAAATCTGGTTTAAAGGGCTTTGCAAGCTACTTTTAATATCTAGATATAATCCACCCTCGTTATAGATCAGAATGTATCTAAAAAAATCAGCTTTTGCTGCCCCGTAAGTAGGATTGATTTTATTATAAATCCTTAGTAACTGTGGGTAATGCTTTTCGATATATGCTTCGATATCATTATCATCGTATAGTCGATATTCCCAATCTGGATTTAACGATTTTAAATAGTTAACATTCTGTTGAATCTCGACGGGTAAATTTTTGTGATAATAAGTTTGGTGAATAATTTTGGGAATGTGGTTGCCCATGGCTTTCGCGGGAATATAATCATAATCCCCACCTTGGTTTAGACTGCCCCTAAGTTTTAAAGCTAAGTTAGCTAAAAAATTCATAATGCTTCATATGTTTAAACGATGATTTCAATATTAACATCGTTTAAATGTCACATACGTAGAAGTCACTCTAAAAATCTATCAGACATTCATCTCATCAGAAATATGGCAGCCAGAATCAAGGCTGCCATCACCAACAAACCTTCCAATTACTTCACCACTTCTTTGAGTTGGTCCAAGATGGCTGGGTTGTCCAATGTGGAAATATCCGAGGTGATTTCTTCGCCTTTGGCTAGGCTACGCAATAGTCTGCGCATGATTTTGCCAGAACGAGTTTTAGGTAGGTTGTCGCCAAAGCGGATTTCATCGGGTTTGGCAATCGGGCCAATTTCTTTGCCCACCCAATCACGCAATTCTGCAACGATTTTTTTCGCTTCATCCCCTTGTGGGCGGGCACCTTTCAACACCACATAGGCCACTACTGACTCGCCCTTGATGTCGTGTGGTTTGCCCACTACTGCGGCCTCTGCCACCAAGTGATTGGCCACCAAAGCGGACTCAATTTCCATGGTGCCAAGACGGTGACCCGACACATTCAGCACATCGTCAATGCGACCCATGATAGTGAAGTTGCCGGTTTTGGCATCACGTATTGCACCATCGCCAGCTAGATAGATTTTCCCACCTAAATCTGCTGGGTAATAACTAGCGATGAAGCGTTCTGGGTCGTTGTAGATGGTGCGTATCATCGATGGCCATGGTTTTTTAATCACCAATAAGCCGCCAGTGCCCCAAGGTACATCTTTACCGGTTTCATCCACCACATCAATATCAATCCCGGGGAAGGGCAGCGTGCAAGAGCCTGGCACCAATGCGGTTGCGCCTGGCAACGGCGTAATCACGTGGCCACCGGTCTCGGTTTGCCAAAAGGTATCCACAATTGGGCAACGGCTGCCACCCACTTGCTCGTAATACCACATCCAAGCTTCCGGGTTAATGGGTTCACCCACAGTGCCTAACAAACGCAAGCTGGATAAATTGTAGTGGCTTGGGTGTGTGCTTGGGTCTGTTTCACCCGCTTTAATCAAAGAGCGAATGGCAGTGGGAGCGGTGTAGAAAATAGAAACTTTATGCTTCTCAATCATTTGCCAGAAGCGGCCAGCGTTAGGGTAAGTCGGGATGCCTTCAAACACAATTTGTGTGGCGCCCATGGCAAGCGGGCCATAAGCCACGTAGCTATGCCCGGTAATCCAACCCACGTCTGCGGTACACCAATAAATATCATCGGGTTTCACATCAAAGGTCCAACGCATGGTGTTCATGGCATGCAGCAAATAGCCTGCGGATGAGTGTTGCACACCCTTGGGTTTGCCTGTTGAGCCAGATGTATAGAGCAAGAACAATGGATGTTCTGCATTCACCATCACAGGCGGGCACTCATCGGCTTGGCCCGCAATCAAATCGCTCCACCAAATATTGTTGCTAGCCCACTGAATGTCTTGGTCTGTTTTCTTTAACACCACTACATGTTGGATGCTTTCGCAACCACCCATGGCAATACCTTCATCTACCGCTTGTTTAAGTGGGAGCGTTTTGCCACCACGGAACTGACCGTCAGAGGTAATCACTGCCACAGCACCCGCATCAATAATACGCTCGTTCAAGCTTTTAGCGGAGAAGCCACCAAATACTACTGAGTGGATGAGTCCCAATCGGGCGCATGCTTGCATGGCTATTACAGCCTCAATGCCCATAGGCAAATAAATAATGACGCGGTCACCAAACTTTAAGTTGAGTTTTTTGAGGCCGTTAGCAAACTGACAGACTTGATGGTAGAGCTCTTTATAGGTGACAGTTTTAACCTCGCCATTGTCACCTTCAAAAATAATGGCAGTTTTGTTGGGAATGGTGTTGAGGTGTTTATCTAAGCAATTGGCGGAGACATTCAACTCGCCATCTTCAAACCATTTGTAAAAAGGGGCATTGTCTTGATTGAGGGTTTTGGTAAATGGTTTATGCCAAACTAACAATTCACGCGCTAATTTTGCCCAAAATCCTTCATAATCGTTTTTTGCTTCAGCACAAAGCTGCTGATACGCTTGCATGCCAGAGACGGCAGCCTTGCTAACCGTTTCTGCACTTGGCGCAAAAACACGGTTTTCATGAAGTACGGATTCGATTGACATACTGCTCCCCTAATATTCAGCAACACACATATAATTTAACTTATAAATGACCCAATACCACTGCCATAAAAGATACATCTAACTATGCTAACACTGGACATGATTCTAACAGAAAACCGCACTACGTCTAGGGATGAGGCCTATGTGCGCCATGCAGCGAAGTGCAGCCCGTTTGTGAGCAGAATGTTGGTAAAAGATGCGCAATTACTCTCAGATTTGCTAGAAAATCTACATCAACCCTATCAAACAACAGCAATGCAAACTGCCTTAGAGGCACAAAATATTTTTGATGAGCAGATATTAAAACAGCAATTAAGGCGTTTGCGGCAGCAAGTATTAGTCAGAATGATTGTGCGTGATTTAAATGGTTTGGCAGATTTTCATGAGGTGGTGCAGACTACTTCAGCACTGGCAGAAGTGACACTACAACAGGCCATCGCATTTCACACGGCAGAACTCAGCAAGCAATACGGCATGCCTAACAGTCAACAGGGCGAACCGCAATCCCTCATCGTTGTAGGCATGGGCAAGCTGGGTGGGGCAGAGCTCAACGTGTCCTCGGACATAGACCTAATCTTTGCGTATGAACAAGAAGGCGAGACCGACGGCACGCAGGTCATCAGCAATCAAGAATTTTTTACCAAGTTGGGCAAAAAGGTGATTGCCGCGCTGGATGATGTGACGGAGGACGGCTTTGTGTTTCGGGTGGACATGCGTTTGCGTCCTTTTGGCTCTGAGGGAGCGTTGGTCAGTTGTCTGGATGCACTGGAGGACTACTACCAAAATTATGGTCGCGAATGGGAGCGTTATGCTTGGATAAAAGGTCGCGTAGTGGCAGGACCATCCCAAGCACTGGGTAATGTGCTCAAGCCCTTTGTGTTTAGAAAATATTTGGATTTCAATGCCTATGCCTCCATGCGGGATTTGAAAGTGCAAATCCAGCGTGATGTGATGCAACGTGGACTCGAAGACAATATTAAGCTTGGACGAGGTGGTATCCGTGAGGTGGAGTTTGTTGCACAAGTGTTTCAACTGATTCGTGGTGGTCAAGATACAGAGTTGCAAGTGAAACCCACGCTGCAAGTGCTCCAATTGTTGGGGCAAAAGCGTATGATGCCACCCGAGGCGGTGGCGCAACTCACCGAAGGTTATATCTATCTGCGTAATGTGGAACATCGTTTGATGTATATCGACGATCAACAAACGCAAGATTTACCAAAGTCGGAGGAATCGAAACAACGCTTGCTCATGATGATGGGTTTGGAGAGTTGGGGTGAGTTTTTAGCGCAGCTTAACCACCATCGTGCGATTATTCAGGCGCATTTCGACGCCACATTTAGCGATGCCGGACATCAGGCACTCGAACAAGAAACGGCGATTTGGCAAGGCACCATTGAGCAAGTTGCCGCCTTGGATTATTTGACTGCACTGGGTTATCAGGATGCCGCGGAGTCATACCAACGCTTACAGGCCTTGCATCAAAGCAGCCGCTATAAGCAATTGCCTGAGCAAAGTAAGTTCCGCTTTGATAAATTAATGCCGATGGTGATACAGCAATCGGCTGAGACGCCAAACCCCGATGTGGCATTACTGAGAACCATTATTTTGCTTGAAAGCATATGCCGCAGAGCCAGCTATCTGGCATTGCTGGCAGAGTTTCCAGAATCGTTGCAGTTAGTGATTAAGCTTTGTGGCGCAAGCCCTTGGTTGGCACAATACCTGACGGCACACCCTATATTGCTAGATGAGCTTTTGGACACCCAAACGCTTTACGATGCGCCTGACTTTACCGCTATGCAGGCAGAGCTCACTAAAAAAATGCATGCGCTTACTGGGGATACCGAAGCGCAAATGGACACCATGCGCCACTTTAAAAACGCAGCCGTGATGCGTTTTGCAGCGCAGGATATTGGTGGTTTGTTGGCGCTAGAAACTCTCTCGGATTACTTGAGCGCGCTCGCCGAGTTGATTTTGCAAGTGAGTTTGCGAGTGATTTGGCCCACGCTTAAATTTAAGCATCAAGAAACGCCTCAGTTTGCAATTATTGGGTATGGCAAATTGGGCGGCAAAGAGTTGGGTTATGTGTCTGATTTAGATATTATTTTTCTGTATGACGACGCGCATCCGGACGCCTCAGATAACTACGCGCGATTTGCGCAGCGCATTAATAATTGGTTTAACAGCCTGACCAACGCTGGCCTGTTGTACGAGACAGATTTGCAACTTAGACCTGATGGCAACAGTGGTTTGCTGGTAAGCAGTGTGGATGCATTTGAAGAATATCAACTACGCAAGGCTTGGGTGTGGGAGCACCAAGCCATTTCACGAGCACGTTTTGTGGCGGGCGATGCACAAGTAGGGCAGCGTTTTTCAGGCATCCGAGACAACGTATTAATGCAAGTGCGTGATCCGAAAATCTTGATGCAGGAAGTCACGCAAATGCGCGAAAAAATGCGTGCCAGTCACCCTTCCAAACCAGATTTGTTTGATGTGAAGCATGACAAAGGCGGCATTATTGACGTGGAGTTTATGGTGCAATATATGGTGCTATTGCATGCCCACGCGCATCCGCAGTTACTGGGCAATATTGGGAATATTGGTTTGCTGCATCTACTGGCTGAACTTGGCATGGTAGACGCGATGTTGGCAGAAGATGTGGCATCCGCCTATCGCACCTATCGCAAAATAATCCATAGCGAAAAACTGCAAGCCAAAGACGCTAAAGTGCCTTTGATTGAAATTGAGCCACACCAAACCGCTGTTGTCACCCTATGGCAAGAGCTGTTTAATGACGCTTAACGTCCCCAACGTAAAGCCGGGGTATGCACCGGGCTGTCCCAGTGTTGTTTAATCTCATCGTCTAATAAGCACACCGTGATTGAGGCACCCGCCATGTCCAAAGCGGTGGTGTAGTTGCCAACCAACGAGCGTGTGATGCAAATGCCATTAGCGGCCAATTGCTTGGCGGCGCTGTGGTAAATCAAATAGAGTTCCATCAACGGGGTAGCACCAAAACCATTCACTAAAAGTAAGGCTTCTTGGTTGGTGGCTAATCCTTTAGCTTTGAAATCCGTCACGATAGCCTGCACGCAATCGTTCACAATCGCGTCAGCATCGCGCATTTGTTCCCGTCTGCGGCCAGGCTCACCATGAATGCCCACACCCATTTCCAATTCGGTTTCTGCAATATCAAACGTGGCACGTCCGGCCGCTGGCACAGTGCAACTGGTAAGGGCAACGCCAATACTAGAGGTGCGGAGATTCACTTTATCCCCCAAAGCTTTGCAGGCCGCTAAGTCTGCACCGGTTTCCGCTAGGCTACCCACGCATTTTTCCACAATCACAGTGCCAGCAACCCCACGGCGGCCAGTTGTATATGTGCTATTGACCACTGCGCAATCATCGCTGGTGAGCACTGTGGCATGCTCAAATGGCAACATCTCCGCAGCAATTTCAAAGTTCATCACATCACCCGCATAGTTTTTTACAATAAACAATACGCCTTTGTCTGCGTGCACGGCCTCAGCAGCGGCCAGCATTTGGTCTGGCGTGGGGGAGGTAAATACCTGCCCGGGGCAAGCGGCATCCAACATCCCATAGCCAATATAGCCTGCATGCAAGGGCTCGTGCCCGGAACCGCCACCAGAAATTATAGCCACTTTGTTTTGCACTTTTTGTGCTCGTGTCAGGTAGTTAGGGTCTAAATTGAGGGCCACTAAATCACGGTGCGCACTAGCAAACCCAGACAAACTCTCGGTGAGAATGTTATCGACTTTATTGATGAATTTTTTCATGGGTTTGCCCCTTTAATTACTAAATCACATACAGTGTGTATCATCACTTGGCAGCTTTTTGCACCGGCATCCAGGTGCCCAATGGCACGCTCACCCAAGCCAGCGGCTCTGCCTTTGGTAGCCATTAAATTGCGAGTGGATTCTAGTCCTTGGTCAGCTGTGAGTTTAAGTGCATGTGCAATCTCAACGCTGGTTTTCCCCTCAGCGGCCAGCGTTGTGAATTGCGCAGACACGGGTACCAATACATCAAGCATGGTTTTTTCCCCCACTTGTGCTTTACCGCGTTGGATAATCGCTTGCACACCGGCTGCAAAGGCTGCGGCAGTTTCGAGTAATGTCTGGTGACCATTTTGTTTGCTTACCTTGGCCATGCTCATAAAAAAACTGGCAAATAACGGACCGGATGCGCCGCCGATCGTGCTTAACAGCTTCATCCCTATCTTGTTGAGCACTTCATCCTCTGGCAAATTTAAAAGCTCGTTATACATGCCAGCAATGACTTCGGAACCGCGCTTCATGTTGATGTAGTGGTCGCCATCGCCAATGGCACGGTCTAGCGATTCAATGTCTGATTCATTCGCCACAATTGCCGCATGAATGGCTAGGCTGGCACTTAAAATAAAGGTTGTTTTCATTACGTTAATATTATTTAAAACAATAGGTTAGATATTTTCTAAGAAACTATTTATATTTACTTTTTTGCTTAGTCGCGGCAAAACCCTTCACCAGCAGCAATGGTTAAACAGTTTGTTTTTTCACTTAACCACTTCATGCCAGTGCCCAATCCATCGGTGGCTTGAATTTGTTTTTCTTTGCCATCGCGCATAAACACAATGCGATTATTCACTGAGTTGCCTGAATAAGTTTTGGTCCCATCTAAATTGGTAATCGCAATCCTGTACCGCCCCTCAGCCCCAGAAATTTTAAGCATGGTGCCTTCGGGGCCTTTCCATTCCCCAATCCAAGTATCGGTCAGGCTTAGAAAAACGGTGTTGCTGACTGCACGCTGTGGTTTCACTTCCGGTTCGGGCGGGGGGACAGTTTTCTCTTGGCCACAGGCTGAAACCAGACTCAATAGTAATATCGAAGCCCAGTGCAGATTCCAATGTTGCATATGCAGTTTCATACAAACCTCCTCAACTATTTTGTGTGTTATCTGCGTAACTCTTTTTGATGATTATGCTACAGCTTTTGAGGATTGGGGTAAGCGTATTCTGCATTTACATCAACACTAATGTTTGCGCGCTCATAGTCATGGATTATAGCCAAAGCCGCGTCCATGTCATCATCGTTCACCATGACTTTTGCAAACCCCATCGGTGATAAATCACCAATCGCACCTTGCAAGTAATGCCCACTAACAAAATTTACAATGCCACAAGCTTGCAGCATGCCCGCAACAATGTGCGCATCCATAATGGTGTTGGCATGATAGGCAATTTTCATATAGCTAATTTTTCATTTAAACAAGGTAAAAGCATTCCTGATTCTTAGGGTGTAAGGGTTGATAGGCATCTTTAATCGCCTTGCACAAAGTAATGCATACGCCAGCCTAGATTGGTAAGCTTAAACCCCGCACGGTAGCCTAGCCCCGCATTACTCGGGCACTCAACAGTGCCATCTGGTTGGGTAATACAAGGTTGACTAGTCACATAGCTTAGCTGCACTAGGGCGCTAGGGTTGGTTTTCCACTCAGCAATCGCTTGGGTTGCGCTCGCATCACCTCCAAAGCTCCAAATAAAGTCTGTCGTCATCAATAATTGGAGCGCTTTAAAATCGTTTTGTTGTGCAACAGAATTGATTTTAGATATCGTCAAAGCAGCTTCCATAGGTATGTTGTTAGTATCTGCAAAGCTGATAATAGCAACTACCATCAGGAAAAATTTCAAATAAATTTTAGCCATTGCATCTATTAATTATCTGTTGATATCTTGATACTTTCAGCTCAAGTATTTGTCTTGTATGGCCTATTTAACACATAAGAACTCACTGTTAGGTAAAGCACGAACCCATTCAGTAGATGCCAAAGTGAGTGAGTGCCTATGCTTAAATTTTCACAAACATTCAAGTCAATCGTGCGAAAAGCAAGTGATATTGCGAACAACATACTTGCGATGAGTAGCCCCCAAGCAAACTGTTTTTTTGTGTGTAGGTGGTAATAACCAATACCCAATAAGAAAATAAGGGCTGGTGAATACGTGATGGATCCATTGAGTGCGTGAATAGGAAGCACCCCTAAGCTGAAATGCGTAAATAGGAAAAACAATAAAATTAAAATGATCACCACATAAGAAAGATTAGCTATTTTGCGTAAATAAAAGTATAGAAAAACCCCCTGATATAGAGAGATGGGGATGATGTCTGCATACAGCGTCCAACGAAGCGCAAGCGTGTGAAAAAGCAAACTACCAACACCAATCACTGCAATCAATACAGCCAACACCTTTACTTCTTTGGCAGTATCAAGAGATTTATCTTGCGCAAGCCGCCATGCAAACCATGCAGCAATAAAAAAACTAATATTTGATATAGCATTCAAAGGCTCATCCCAAAAACCAGAGCCAACACGTTCGCAATAGATATCTAGGGGTTCATATAACCAGTTTTGCATAAAAAATACTATTTTTCTTATCTACGTTTGTGGATTACACGGGCATGCCATGCAGCTAATGAATTGGAAGGGTAAGTTGCTAGGTAAAACTATGTTTCAATCAACATTGGGATAAAACCCGCTGCAATTAGCCGCGCACCATCAAACACAGGATCCATGTCAGTAAATTGCATTCTTGGGTCACTGGTCAGTTTTGCCATGCCAATATCTCTGGTCGCCTTGTCGGGCCACTCTATCCAAGACAACACCACGGTTTCATCTACATTTGCACCTACTGCTGCCATAAAGCTCCCATATTGTGCAGTGCGCTCACGCGAAGTTTCACCATGATAGCTTGAAGCATCGGGGCCAGCGTCATCTAACCAAGATTCAACAACACGTAGAGCGCCATACTCTTTAGCAACTTGAGCTGAAAGCTGAGCTAATGCTTCATAGGCAGCTTTGTTGGCACGAGGCACAGGGGCTAAATAGCAATCAATGTAAGACATTTATAGTTACTTCATCACACTATCAAGACTAATTTTGAGTGTTAAGTCTAGCTTGTTTTACTAATCACTTTAGTACTATCTTACCAACTCACTTATATATTCATCGCACGTTGGATTAGGCACTAACGATTAATTTGTACCAGTATCTGGTTAGCAAGCTTCTCCATACTCTCCAAACTGACATCCGCCTTCTCTAAAAAATCTTGGTCATACTGAGTTGGGTTTGCCCAAAGCTTTCCTCTTATCTCACATCGCTTGGCAAGTTTGAGTATGCCAATGTCTTGCAGTGCAAACCCCAGCCCTGTCCAAAGTGTAGACAAACGCGCCTCAGTCTCATGGTTACGATTCCCAGTCTCTTTAATACTGCGCATATATACGGCTGTCTCCCTGGATGCAATAATCACATCTCTTACGGCTCTCACCGATTGCTCTTTGCGCTTATCACTGGCGCGGACTAAATTAGCAAGCCAAGATTTAGCATGCTTGAGAATTTCCCAAAGTATTTCGGAGGTGATGATATCCATTGTGCGACTATCACTAAAGAGTGGGTCAATACATGAGTTAGCCAAAAACGATAGTGTAATGTTTAAAACACAATCATCAAGGGCAACTTAAATTACCTTCTTGGCATTCGATGAGTGCCTTAAGCTCCAAATTCCGTTGGCGTGTTTTTTCAGTAATGCAACTAGTCAAAATCATCGCATGCGCTGAACCCCCAGCTACGCCGGATGCTTCAAACTGGCATGCTAAATCTCTATATTTGATCCAAGCCAACTGAGCCTTTTTAAGCTGTTGCTTTTGAACAGAGTTAAGCCTTGAGTTTAACTTGCCGTAGGTGTCATTAATACTTATTTTTTCGCGCTTTAGCATAGTGAGCGCGCATTCGTTCATCTCAACTTGCGTTTGTGGATGTTGGCAATCCAAAGCAGCCGCTGAGATGGAAGTCATTGAGCAAGCAAAAAGCAAACAAAAAAATCTTTTAGAAATAGAGCGCACAAGTAATGTTCTTAAAATATATCAATTCAATTGAAGTAAGACGGAGTCCAAAGTAACAGGTTTGAAGTAATTAAATTATCTTGGTATGCATTTAAGCAATATTTTGACCAATACGCCATAAAACACCCGATGGGTCAGTAATGCAAAAATCTCGCATTTTCCAAGGCTGAATTTCAATAGGCCAAAGCTTTACACCGTATTTTGGTACTACCTCGCTTTGGTTAACTTTACTCCACCATGCATCAACGTCGGCCACCAGCATATGCATCATAAAATTTTCAGCCAATCCCTCAGAGCAATAATCTTGAAGCAAAAAACTAACATGTTCAAAGTGAAAGTAAGCAATACCTCCGCCTTCCGACGCCATGGTAAAGCCAATGTCTTGATAAAACTGCTTAGACAGATCAAAGTCTTTAGCGGGAACAAATGGTTTAATTTCTGTTACTTGCAAATTGGACATGGTTTATACACCTATGGTTTGAATTAAGGGGCCTGCCGCGGGATGGCTTAGGCTGCTGAACCCGTACTCTCACGGCTTGCTCCTTAAGCCTGCGCGAAGGACAGCAAGCTGCTTGCTCAGCCATAATTGGCTATCAACTGCGGCCTCCGCGCCGCACTTAACTTGATATGGCTTACCAGACGAGCTACTCTTGGCCGCGGCAAGCTCAATAAACTGCTCGGTTGACTGAACGGTGCTCTTGCGCTCGATGAACTCCAACTTGCGGAGCAAATGAACCTTGGCTTCGGCTCCGCTGTACCAGGAACCGTTGCGATTGAAATCACAACCGGACGATTGGAGCTTGGACAACAAGGAATCAATTTCAGCCAGAACAGGCTCTGAGGTGGGTGCGGCGTTAGCCAAGCCGTAGATAAGGCAAGCTAGGGCAAAGATGAATGGACGCATCGATTGTGACATCTAACGTCTGAATTAAGGGGCGGGCTTTAGCGCGTCCCGCTTGATGGATAGGTTGGGCATTTATTTAAGCTTTGTAACCCAGCTAGCTAGCATTTCTGCTAGCTTGGCGGATAAGCCGCCGAAAGCTGAGAACGTAGAAACAAGTGTGCCAGGTAAGAAACCTGTAATACCAGCGAATGCTATTAGTGATGCTGCTATGTCCCAAGCATCAAACACTGTGCAATTGGTAGAGGATAAAGAGTTGTGAAATTTATTAAATAAATACCAGAGTGCTACCCAGCCAACTATTGAGCCTAGAAAGTTTAGCCATCTTTGATGCCACCACCAAGATTTTGGATATGTGGTTGGTATGGGACATGGGTTTGCTGCAGTTTTGGGTGGTGAGTGAATCTCAACAGCAAACCATCCATACAAAAGGCTAGCAATTATAGCTATTGCCCAAAAAACCCAAACTTTCCAAGACTCCATATTCATTCCTAAGTTAATGCCCAACGCAGAGTTAAGGGGCTTGCCCCTGATGTGTATTGAATAACCATGATTTGATTCTAACCCGAGTTGAACACGCTTGCCTAGGGCAAGCCCGCTTCAACGTAGGGTTAGGCGTTTGATGCGCAGAAGTTGCGCATGTAGACGACGCCCTGACGTGCTCTAAAGCGATAACTTCGCGTCAGTGATGGTGGATGCCTAGCCAAGGACAGTTCGCGCTCTATAGACCGAATTTAGAGAATTGAAAGGGGTGGATGGGTGCAACGCCACGCGCACGCGTGAGCGGTGCATGGCGGCGCAGCCAGCCAGCGCCGTTTAGACTAGATATAAAGGACACATAAGAACAGAGAAGGGTAACTAGCGAGAGAGTACCGACGCCTAGTAACACAGGTAACACAGGTACTAATAACTACATTTTGATATGTGAATAGCGGGTGTTTGGTTGTTGTAATTCGATATGTATTTGGACGTGAATGGTAGGGGTTTTGTATTGGAACGTTTGAATTAAGGGGCGCCGTTAGGCGTCCCGCTTGAATGATGGGTTAGAGGCCATATAAACCTGCGTCATAACACTTAACAGAGGATGAGTTAATTTTTTCGAGTGTAAATTTATCAGGATTGATTTTATATGCTGCGTGTATTTTACTTGACTGCCCAGGGTTATCTCTTTTTTCTACATACGCAATAATGTTACCAGTTTCTTGGTTTTTGATTTGACACGTACCAAAAAGCCATTTTTGTTTAAATGTTGGTGTTGAGTCAGAAACCTCAGGCAAAGAGAGCCTTCCAATAGCCTCTGCACTTCCACCATCGTTATATTTATCCTTAGAGTTAAAAAACTCCATAAGAGGTTTACCTCCGTCGGTAGCAATTACTGAGAGATAAACTTTCATGCCCTTTGAGTTAGTAATGTGCCAAGCATAAGGTGCAATATGGTCAGCACAGGCTAATGCAAGATTAGAAAAACCTACAAAAAACAAAACTTGAAATATTCGCATATTGGTTTTGGCCTCTAACGTTTGAATTAAGGGGCGCCGTTAGGCGTCCCGATTGAATGATGGGTTAGGTGTAAAGCGACCTGACGCTCTGCAGGAAGTAGGTATTGTGAACCTGAAACCTTTGGTTTGCCGCGTAATACCTGAGTAAACTCATTAGCGGAAAATGATATAAATCCATTACTTGGCCAGCCAAGCTCAATATTCCAAATATAAGTTGAATATCCATTCGGGAAGTTTTTAACTTCTCGTTGTATGTCATAAATCATCATTGGTTGAACACGAGCTGTAGCTTTTGCATAGTCAATTGATACTGCTAAGTCAGTAACGCCAAAGAAACTAAGGGTGGCTGGGCAAACAACAAAATTAAAGCTTTTATTATCTGTTTTTTGCCATTCAATGATGTAATCAATATCTAGCTCTAATATGCCGCTCCACTCGTCGTCTCCCTCACGAATATGAAAGTTATGAATATGGTTGTCGTGCCAATTCATTTTTTCAAAGTCGTCCATTACCGTCATTGTTTTTACACCTAACGTTTGAATTAAGGGGCCTGCTTTAGCAGGTCCCGCTTGAATGATGGGTTAGGTGTTTTTATTTGTTTGAACATGCCAATGACGCCAAAATTTAAAGCAACCTAATAATGCAATAAACAACCCTGCAGTTCCAGTAGCTAAACCAAAATAGTATGCAGGGTTAAGAATTTGCAATTTGAAAAATGTAGTGAGCACCTTACCTATAAAAAATAAAAGTAGGCCTAAAAGAATAAGCTTAGTAGATTTGAGTTTTCTTGAGCGATGAAATAAAAATGCACCAATAATTAACGCTGGCAAAACAACCCACTCATTCCAAATTTGCAGATATTCAGAGAAGTTTTGCATAAGTTTTTGAAACACCTAACGTTTGAATTAAGGGGCCCGCTTTAGCGCGTCCCGCTTGAATGATGGGTTAGCCAACATTTTGAATTAACCCTTGATCAAACCAAACATCTTCTTGACCAGATGCCAATAAAACACGCCAGCCAGGCGCTAAAGATAAATATGGAACCAAATTTGGCACACGCTCAATTAAATGAGAAAAATGTAAAGGTTGGAAAAAATCTGGGGAGCTTGGTAGTTCTTCCCCACCCCAGATGTACCAACCAGAGGTGCCGTTTTCTGGTTGATGCCTAAGTGCATTCAATGGCGCCAAGTGAAGTGTTTGCAATGCAATGCCAACTTTATCAGAGGCATGCGGCGGAGTTGGTTCAGAACCATACTTAATACAAATGGTATTTTCTAATTTGCCTGAATTACTCATTAGATGGCTAACGTTTGAAGTAAGGGGCTGGCGACAATGGTGGCTCAGCCCTCGTTATTAA
>OFDC01000050.1_pt1 | contig 156181 bp, 110 predicted proteins | sample 1520941 | NCBI WGS metagenome assembly OFDC01 (sample SAMEA94258168, study PRJEB24077) | hot springs metagenome | biome: Aquatic biome; feature: Water | place: India | collected 2012-12-06 | depth 5 m
TTGAATTTATCGTCGCAATGGCAGTGCTTCTCGTTGTGCTAACACAGCCATTTAAACTACATTCTATATAATATGTGGTCGTTGAACTAAGACTTGGGGTGGTGTACGTTGTTCCTGTCGTCAAGGATATTCCGCCTGTTATTGAACTATACCAAGAGATCGTGCCGCCCGAACATCCACTTGCTGTCATTGTTACACTACCTGTACCACAACGATTGCCGCCTACACTTGTTGGGGAGCTTGGAATGACATTTACTGTAACCGTTGCTGTTGAATTGGCAGCACATAATTTAGTTCCACCAATAATAAACTCTGTGAAATTAAGGGTACTTTCTCCACTCAATGTATTGGCCCCAGCCAAAAACACATACCTAACTTCTGTACCAATAACATTTGGAGCAGGAGTTGCTGCCAAAACACCATCACCAGTGTTATTCAGAACATTACTTTGATAAACCATTGTTCCGTCTCGCCAAACTTGCATTACACCACCTTCTCCCCGATCAGTACAACAATCATTTCTTCGGTCAACACTTAGATTTGTAACTAAGACACTTCCTCCTAAATTATAGGCTATGCCCCAATCAGCACCTGCTGTTGTGCGTGAAGCGTGGAAAGTTTCAGCATTTAGGTTATCAACACCATCAAATAAACTTGCTGGGCCTCCAAAAGAATTAGTGGCATTTATCAGACTGAAATTTGCCGCATTAAAACTTGTTACATTGGTAACTAAATTTGTATTAGTTACATTATTTTGATAGACTGTTACTGAATAACTTGTAGTAGTAGCTGGATTTACTGAAATAGCAGCACTCGTTGAACCATTGCTCCATATATAATAATTTCCACCCGAAGCGGTTAATGTTGTCGATGAACCATTGCAGATGGTTGTTACTCCCGCAATCGAAGGCGTTGGAAGGTTACTTACAGTTACTAATGTAGTTGCAGACGCTACACAACCATCACTATTAGTTACAGTTACGCTATATGTTCCAGCCATTGCAGTTGTTGCTGCATTTCTTGTCGGATTCTGTAAAGCTGAAGCAAAACTATTTGGGCCAGTCCAATTATATGTTAGTCCCGAGCCTCCAGAAGCTGTTACACTTAAATCAATCGTATTGCCAATACATTCACTGTCTCCTAAAATTTTTGTAATAGTTACAGCAGGTTTTATGGTAGCAACAACTGCAGTACGTGGACTCGTACAACCAACAGTATTACATTCTACATAATAGGTTGTGGTAGTTGATAAACTTGGTGTAGAAAAATTACTCCCAACTTCAACGGCAATACCACCAGCATTTGCTGTGTACCAATAATATGTGCCTGTACAACCGCTTGCCGAAAGCGTAACCGAGCCAGTACCACAGCGAGCAGCACCAGTACCTGTTGGGGCTGATAGTGGTAGCGTACAAACAGTAGTGTTAAAGTTATAACATTTGAAATATAAAGAATTCAAACGTTTTTCATCACTATTGCCTGGAGCTGTATCACCGAAATCAGATGTGCTACCATTCCAATCACCACCGTAAGTAACCGTAATACTGGTCGGATTTACATATGCATAAGAGATCATCGCATCTAATGCCAATTCATTTATACCAGCATAAGTTGTCAACGGGCCTTTTGCTTTCAAAGCTCCACTTAAAGTCAATGATGAAGGTGTCTGGAGTTGGTAACTCTGGTAATTGCTGGCCTGAATAAATTCTCTGACTTCATTTGTACTACCATCAATATCCAAACCTGTGGCTAATAAATTAGGAACTGCCTTTGGTGTTGTTGTCCCTGACTCAACGAAGTCAAATTTAAAAGTGATTGATTTCTCGCCTGCTGCATCAAACGACCCACCCCCATTTATCCAGTTATAATCTATCATTGGTTGAAAAGCCGCGTCATAACCACCATAAGTGGCAGCAGGAATATCTAAATCCACAATCGCAACATCTGTGTGTGACCTACTCAAAATCGTTACGATGGCATCAGTGCCAGTCGTTACATTACTAAATCTATATTGAGCATTATTTGCTAATGCAGTACCAGAAATAAGTGTTGGATTTGAGAAATTTAATGTAGAAACTAAACTGCAATCTATATCACCTGGGTCGTAGTTATTGATCACAACTTGTGTTGTAGCAATGGCCGTACAACCATTTGTAGTTACGGTAACAGTATAAACTCCTGCATCTAAAGCTGTAATATTGGCACTCGAAACATCCTGCTGATTTGAATTAAATCCATTAGGACCTACCCAATTATAAGTTGTACCACCCGTCGAAAATAAATTCAGTGTTCCACCAACAACTATTGGTGAATTTGAAGAAGCAGTAGCTGTTGGTATTGCGTTAATGGTTGCAACGGCCGTCGCACGGCTACTCGTACAACTACCAACCGTACAATCAACAAAATAATTAGTTGTGGCCGAAATACTTGGCGTTGTGTAAGTAGCACCTGTACCCAAACTTGTTCCCCCCGAAGATACATTATACCAATTGTACACGCCCGAACAACCCGAACCAGTTAAAACCACTGTTCCTGCACCGCAACGGCTTCCCGAACCAGATGGTGCAGCAGGTTGAGCATTTATAGTGGCTACTGCTGAGGTTCTTGAACTTGCACAGCCATTTACAGTACAATCAACAAAATATGTGGTTGTTGCTGAAATACTTGGCGTGGTGAAAGTTGACGAAGAACCAAGACTCGTGCCTCCTGCGGCGGCTGCATACCAATTATATGTTCCTGTGCAACCCGAAGCCGAAACCGTTACTGTGCCAGTTCCACAACGACTACCACCTGTGGCAGTTGGAGCTGTTGGTACAGGATTTACAGTTGCTGTAACGGCTGTCCGTGAACTAACGCAAGTACTTACAGTACAATCTACATAATATGTAGTAGTAGCAGATATACTTGGTGTGGTATAAGTTGCCGAAGAACCAAGACTCGTGCCTCCTGCGGCGGCTGCATACCAATTATATGTTCCTGTACACCCACTTGCAGAGAGAGTAACTGTTCCTGATCCACAACGGCTTACGCCCGAAGAAGTTGGTGCTGTTATTCCACCAGAAATTGCCAATGTTATTGATGTTGTGGCCGTACAGCCTCCTGCATCTTGAATTGTAACAGTATATGTTCCTGCTGAAAGCCCATTAAAAACATTACTTGTCTGGAAAGCTCCACTACCAATTTTATATTGGTAAACAGGAGTTGTGGTTGAAGCAGCAACGTTTGGACGAAGGTATTTCCCTGGAATTACTTCACTTGGTGCAGTTGTAGCTTCGCCTGGTTTCGACCAGCCCAACGAAATATTATCTCCACCACCTGCTTCTTTATACAACACTTCAAAATAATATATCTGACCTGCATTCAAGCTAATAGCAGCAGTTTTCTGAGAGGTATATTTATTCCACTCTCTATAACCAGTATAGCCATTTACGCTTGCTAAAAGTACTTTATTGGCAGGGTTTGCGTCTCCACTTCCCCAAAATTCGCTGTAATCATCAGATGCCACCCAGAAATAATATGTTCCAGTTGTTGGAGGAACGATGTACCCCGAAATTCTTCCACCAATATTATCCATTGCATTATTGTATCCTTCGGCAATACCTACAAGAGTAGATAATGACGGAGTATTTGGATAATTAGCATTTGAAGTTAGGTTAGAAACAAGGCTTCCAGAAATTCCATACCATAACTGATAAGTAGCATCTCCCAAACCAGTTGTTCCGCCACTTCCCGTAACAGTAATACTACCAGTTGTTGAACAAGTAGGGTCGGTTTTCGCTAAGCTTAGCGATGGATTGTCGGTAGAAGTTGTTACCGTAAAATTGGCATAAGTATTACATCCGCCACCTTGGTAGCCGATGCTGTATGTGCCAGCAGCTAAATCTACGTAACTATTTCTATGTGGTGTCCAAGCACCACCGTTGATATTGGTCGAAAAGCCATCAGGTAAATTCGTTACCGTTATACTTCCTGTCGAACCAGTACATCCTGTACTTACCACTGTTGCTGTCGGAACAGTTCCATTATTTATTGTTACATTGGCTGTTGCAGTTGCTGTACAACCATTTGCAGAAGTTACTGTAACAGTATAAACACCTGCCATTGCCGTTGTTGCTGATGCTCTGGTAGGATTTTGAAGCGTTGATGCAAACGATGCTGGGCCAGTCCAAGAATATGTACCTCCGCCAGTTGAGCCTAAAGTAATGGTTGCTCCTACACACTCACTATCACCAGTAGCAGTAGCAGTTGGTGCTGTATTAACCGTTACGGTAGCAGAAGCAGTAGTATTTGCAGAAGTTTTTACAAGAGAAAAATTATCAAGATATAAAATTGTTGAAGGGTCAGTCCAAGCATAAACTTGCACCCAAGCAGTTCCAGCGGGGGCAGTATTTGTTACAGTATACTCTTGAAAAGAAGTTGCGTTTATCTCAGCACTCACATCAGATAAACTTGTCCAAGAAGAGTTCATAAATTTTACACCCACACCAGACCAAGGAGTAGCACTACTCACTTTTCCCCACACTTTCATTGTGAAACTCTCTCCTGCAACAGCAACATTATCTTGTGCAAAACCACCACCAGCCGAAGAGGCAGTTACTTTTGCACCATAGGTCCCGCTATACTTTTCACTTGCCACAGAAGTAATCGTTGTATAATTCCAATTAGTCCATGCAGTTAAGTTTCCAGTCTCAAAACTCGGGTTGCTTAGTATATTTGTAGTGTTGCTACAAGTTGCAGTATAAGTTGTTGTGGTGGTTGGGTTTACAGTAATTGTCGAACCCGTTGCTCCTGTATTCCATGTTACTGTTCCGCTACAATTATTGGCTGTTAAGGTAGCACTTTGTCCAACGCATATACTTGCTGGTGGCACAATCGAAAAACATGCTTGACAACCAACAAGACTCACATTATCAAATTTCAGGGCGTTATTTTGTGTCCAACCAACGATACGAATTTTAGTTGTATTTGCAGGCGTATTGCCTTCAAAATTGATGGTTTGGAAAGTCCCATCATAATTTTTTGTTACAAGAATATCGGCTGTTTTAGAGAGATAAGTTGTTCCGTTATAAAACTCCAAATACATTTTTGGGAGATTATTCACTCCGTGTTTGGCGGCATACGCTATAAATTTATAAGGAGCATTTGCTCCGAAAGTGATATCTTGATAAGCCGTGTAAGTACCTGTCAAATCCCCAACGTTTACTTCCAAAAAGCTACCATAAGTTCCACCACCACCACGAGTAAGTTGACCGTTTGAGGCAGTCCAGCCACTCATATCAGTTTCAAACTGAGGGTTTACAACTAAATTGGCTGATTCACAACTTCCCGAGCAACTAAAGGTAGAATTTGCCAAAGTAATTATAATAGTTTCTTCATCACATAGTGTTCCTGTTCCACCTGTGCCAGAATATCCTTTTACATTGATAGTGTACGTACCCACACCCCATGCTGCAGCCGTAGAACCTGGATGGTTATATGGTGCTGTATTCTCTGTATTAGTAGCACTCGTTGAGCCTGTTATAGTAAATACCACACTACCAAATGCTGCCGTTTGGGTAGTTTCAAGATTCCAACTCGAAGGAAAACTATTAATATTGTAAGTAGCACCATTAGTTAATACAATATCTGAACTACCTACCAAATCATTAATAAGTAAACCCGTAAATGTACTTGTACAACTCGAAGAATTAACTGCAACACTCGTTGTGGCAGTTGCCGTACAACCTCCAACACTTGAAGTTACGGTATAAACTCCTGCCATTGAGGTAGTTGCATTCGATAAAGTCGGATTCTGAGTGGTTGAAGTAAAACCCAATGGTCCGCTCCAACTATAAGTTCGAGGAGCAGTTGCAATAATCGAAATATCATCAATCGCAAAGTCGTTGCTTGCTCCAGAAACTTCATTATTATAAATGGCAAAAACGGCTGTTCCAGTAGTGGTAGCAGTCCAAGTTGTTGAAATTTGTTGCCAAGTGTTACATCCACCAGTAGATAAATTGGAGATTGTTCCAGTTTTTGTTCCGTTTACGCCCCACTGTAATTTAGCGGCGGGTGTACCTCCCCAAAAATCGTATGCTCTAAACGACAGGGTATAGGTTGTTCCAGCAGTTACGTTAATAGATTGATACCAAAATCTCGAATTAGCATTTCCATTACCATCACCAATGATCATATTTCCACTCGGATTTGAACAATTCAAAGCCCAACTCCAAACGGTTTGAGGATTAGAAGCAATATTGTAACCTCCTCCGAAAGTATAATCTGATGAAAAACTATTATTTCCACTACTAAAATCTCCATTAGTTACTAACTGACTTCCACTACCTCCTGTACTGGTTGAAGTCAGATTGATTGTTCCACCCGCACTAACTGGTGAGTTAGAACTTGCCGTTACTACTGGTGGAGTACAATTTGTTGAACCACCAGTAGCTGCATTCGACAAACACATTTGGTCAAGTTTCACATAATCACCATTGGCAAAAACTTCCACTCGCATATATGAAGTATTGGCAGGTGCAGTTGACGAAAATGAGTAGAATGCAATATCATTATTTGGGTCAACATCATAATCAACATTTATTTGATTAGATCCAATGAGTGTATTTGAACTATTATAAAAACCAAGTCTGACGTAATGTGTGTAATTGGGGTCATGTGTTCCTCCCCAAAACGATAAATTATAGGTTGTTCCGACTGTAGCACTTAACTGTTGCCAAAGCCAGGCGTTGGTAGTTGTTGCTTGTAAATATCCATTATAGCTACCACAAACTTCATAACCTGTGCCATTATAGGCACTTCCGCCCGAATAACTCCAGCCAGTTATACCATTTTCAAAGCTATTATTTGTCAATAAATTTCCAGTACAAGTACAAGGGTCTGAAGTAGATAAATCACTCGCAAATTGAAAGTTATGAATTTCTCCAGTTCCCAATTGAATCGTTTTTGCAATTAAACCTCCTTCTGTATCGCCAGTACCTGTCTTAATAAGGTTCATGTTCGGGGCAAAAACAGTTCCTACAACCATACTTGCGGTATTGATTGTAAGGTTATAAGTGGTTCCACCATAAAAATTCCATAATACATACGGTCCTTGTGTGCCAGCAATACCTGCCATATTTGAATTATTCCAAACAAAATTGGCAGTAATTGGCACATTGATAACCAAAACCTTAGAAGCACTTGGCACAGCGGCCGTAGCAAAAGTTAATTCGGTAATATTATTGAGCGAAGCCGATGTAAGATTCAAATAATTCACTCCAGGGTTAAGTGAGTTTATTCTTACACTTTGTGCCGATGAAACAGTATTTCCAGAGATAGCTACATTGCTCGAATTATACAACTGTACATTATTCGTTCTGCTACCAAGTGTCGTTGAAGTCGAACGATAACTATTAAAAAGCGTCGTAAAATCAAAACCAACTGTCTGAAAAACGTTAGTTGGCTGATTTACAGACCCTTCTATTCTTTTGGCATTGTTGTAGGAAGTTCCCGTTGGTAAAACTTGCGTTAGTCCTGTTCCTCCATTATTACTTGTTATTGAACCAGTACTGTTGCCGATATGTATATAATTTCCATCGTTTACTCTCAACACACCAGCAGTCCAAGTGATGCTACCTTTGACCAACAATCCAGTTGGTATAGAACCGTCACCCGTAAAAATATACGAGCCAGTATTATCCATGTTTATCTCACCTAAAGAAGAAGAGTTGATAATCAAGTTACCGCCAACGGCCAAAGGACCATGAATATGATGAGAATTTGTAGAGGTAAAATTTCCTTCGCTTAAAACCTGAAAACTTTGATTACCCGCTATCGGATTTTGAGAAAATGTGTGTAGTGAAGAAAAAAGCAAAAATACAAACGGCACTACACTGACCAGCTTTTTAGAAGCAGACCATAGTACTAAATCCTGAATTGCAAAAATACAAATTCGGGCTTGAGCAAAAGTATGTTTTGTTGTTAAGGACACTTATATTCTATAACTTATACGTTTAAATCGGAATGCAAAATATCAATTAGGTATTATAACATTACATTATACATTACCTAATATATATAATAGCAAAACTTATGCCATAAGTTATTGAGTGGTATCATATTTGGTATAATAATTTATTAATCAGCCCATTATTCAATAAATGAGCCATTATTTGATAAATAGTTCAATAGGTGAAAAATTGGTATAGAGTTTGACGAATTACAATTTTTGAAAAAGCTGATATTTTAAAGTTCCTATTTTCAAGAAAAATCAACAAAAAACGCACGATATATTGCCATACCATGCGTTGAAAAATTAAAGTAATTCGTCGTTATTTCTTCTGAAATTCGCCCGTTGCACGAATCGAAATTTCATCACCAACCATCACCGTTGCGAGCTTTCCACCGATACCAAAATCACTTCTCTTGATAGTAGTAGTGGCTTTTATTCCCAATTGTGGAATCTTATTACTGGGGTTTGGATGTGCCATCGGGCCGTTCATCGTTACATCCAGAACGATTGGTTTTGTCACACCCTTAATCGTCATATTTCCTTCCATTTTATATTTATTTCCTGCTATTTTCGTAAATTTTGTACTTTTAAAACTTATCGCAGGATATTTTTCTACATCAAACATATCTTCACTTTTGAGGTGATTATCACGCATTTCGAGGTCAGTATTGATACTCCCTGACTCAATCGTAATTTCAAAAACAGCATCTGATAAATCATCTTTTGCAGCTGTAATTTTACCATCAAATTTCTTGAAATAACCATCTACTTCCGACAATCCATGATGCTCGGCAATGAAGGCAAACTTGGTATGCCCTTTGTCGATTGACCATTGAGCAGAAGAGGCAAAAGATGCCACCAAAAATGAGAGAACTAACGCTGTTTTTTTCATGTTTTTAGTTAAAAAATAGGTTTGTAAAATATAAATTAAAGAGAAAGTGAACTTACTTTTAGTTGATTCTTTTTGCTGGCCTGTTTTACTTCATAAGCCACAAGCACTTGATTATCAATGTTTAATGCAACAGAATTAGTAGCATTTGCAGAACCTTCAACCCAGATAGTTTCCGAGACTTTATTATTATTTATTTTTCTGTACGCAAGTTTTGAAGCTCCGCCTTCAGCATTTTGCTCCCACAACATTACTGCCGATTTTGGCGACTCAACTAAATATGGATTCTTGGCCGAAGCATCTTCCAAAACAAAGAGTTTTTTGCCTTCACGAGTAGCTAATCTAACGCCCGATTCAGTTTCTGCTCCCGAAAACCACGCAACTAAAGCCGACTTCCCGTAGGTACTCGAAACCGCTCCACTGTGCGGACAACCATTGATTTTCCAGCCATCGTTATGAATGATTTCGGGCTTCGAGAAAGTAGCACCATTATCAGTTGAAACCATGCGAGCCATGTCTCTGATGTTATCGTTATTGTCTCTATAAATTACGTTTAAAGCACCATCGGCATCAATCAACATATTGATTGGGCAACAGTCACAAACAACAGGGTCGATGAGTCTTTCGGGTTGCATTTCACCATTTTTTGTTACAACCAAACGCAAATCACGCTCTTCGTGCTTGGTACTATTGGCAACATCTTTCAAATAAACCACCGCAATTTCATCGTTCGACATCACGATTGCATCAAAAAAACCTCTTACAATTCCCTGTTTTGGGTCTGAATCAACTGGTGCGGGCGAAGTCCAAGTTGAACCTCCATCTTTCGACGTACAATATACGATGTTCGACGAACGACCACCTCTACCACCACCGCCTGCTTGTGGAGCAGAATTATTGATAAAAACCGCCACCAAAGTACCATCTTTTTTGGCAAGTACTCTGGCACGCATCATGCGACTATTACCAATGCCTGTACCGCTATAAATCGTTTTCTTGTCTCCAAAAGTTTTGCCATTATCTTTCGAGAAAGCTACACAAAACGATGTAACGCCTTGCAAATCTTTTTCTGTCCACGAAAGCATTATCTCGCCTTTAGCAGTTTTAGCGAGCAATGGCATCGTGTAGGCTTTTGTTGTATCGTTTTCAAAAGCATTAAAGCTATTATCGGAGGCAATTGCCTGATAATCAACTTCATTTGGCATAGTTACGCACATTGTCATTGCTTGATTATCGGCATTTTTAGTAGCAAAATTCGCCCATAAACTAATCAGCAAGAGCGGTAAAGTGAAAATCAATTTTATCATTTTCGGTATTATTTTGCGGTGCAATTATTTATTGTAACTCAAAATTAATACTTCAAAAATAAGAAATAGCGACAATTATACACATCGGGAAGAATAATCGACAGAAGGGTTCAAATTGGTTATTTATTCGATAATAAAGCCTTATTTATCGACGATTTGGCAGAGTATCATTTTCATCTCCGCCAATTGAGTGTAAAAGAAGTTTGCCCTTTGGGAGAAGTTAGAATGCTATGTGAAATAGCAAAATCAAGTTTTTTTAGGCGAAGATTTGCCCCAAACGAAAAGCCTGCTGCTCCACCAAGACCATTGATGAGGAGTTCTTTTCTACGAAGAAAATTATAACCCAATAGCACATTGAAATTTTTATGAATCAAAATCTCGGTACTGAGTATAAAATGTCGAGAGATTTTATCGGCCGTCGATATCTTTTTAGGAATTTTATTTCCCTGCTCATCGAAAGTAAAATTGAAGGTTGGGTCGTTGTAGGCAATATCAAAAACATATAAATGATGACCCGTCAGCGAGAAACGCACGGGCATATATTTGGGCTTAAAAGATGCTCCGAGCTGCAAATCGAACGGAACATCAGGACGAATATTTCCATAGTTTTTCAACACAAAGCCAATATTTTTGGCCACGACCCCAATACTCAAATCGTGTTTTGGGTGCTTGAAAGTTCCCCCCCAATCGGTTAGAAATGCGAATGAACTGTAAGATTCAAGCACCGAAGCCACCATTTTTGAAGTAATTCCAAAACTTATATGATTGACTCTGCGTGAATAGGTAAGTCCTAATGAAAAATCATTGGCCGAAAATTCATTCGTCAAGTTTCCGACGGCATCCATTCCTTGAAAAGTCCCATAATTTAGATTCTGCAACGAAACTGCCCAGTTTCCAGCCATTGATTTCTGGGTGAATTTGGGTGAATAATTAAGTGTAAGAAATTTACTTGAAGCCAAATAAGGCGAAAAGTTAAGTCCGATTTGACCTGCATTTGCGGAATCGAGCAAAGCTGGGTTATAAGAAAAAAGGTTAATGTCATTATCAGCCAACGATACATTGATACCACCAAGTCCATTTACACGGGCATTATTAGCAATATTGAGAAACGAAAAACTATTGGGCGACACCCCGCTTTGGGCAGATGATGCAAAAAAACTAAAACACAAGATAGCCAAGCCTAATCCCGAGTGAACCATGCGGAATATTGTACGCTCTATCGGCATAGCCAAAACCCCCAAACGGAAAAGAGCCATCATTGCCGAACCATGAATTATTTTGTGTTGCTGCACCATCAATTTTGTGGTCAATCATTATTCTTCTAACTCCCAAACCTACATAAAAATCAAACACAAATTTAGTCTTTTTTTTGTCTTCATTTCTCAATCTGGCCTGATAACCGACCTTTATTGTTGCTCCAACCACATATTTACTGACAGGATAATCCAAATTTTCAAAATACGCACAGGGGCCACCATCACATTCACGGCCAACGCTTCGATTAAGCTCATCATTGACTTGTTTATAAAAAAGCTCATACGCCAAATATCCACCAGCCATATTCGAGGCTTTTTTATCGTAGCGACGGGCTTCAACTTTTACTCGGTAATGCTCTCGTGCTGGCCCAAAATCATTGTTTTCACCCCATAAGTTGGCCACTCCTGCACCATAGCCCAATTGTTCAGATAATGTCCAACGTTTACTCTGACCGAGACGATGTTCGGCTGCAAATTCAAACGTATTATCAATATCAAACATTGTGAGCGGAGCAATTTTCAAGATTAAATGAGCTTTATTGAGCGAATCTTGGGCATGAGAACCCATGCTCAATACTCCAAAAAAGGCAATAAAAAATGCTGATATATAGATTTTTTTCATGGATTTGTAGCGATTTTACTTAATAATTTCAATTCTTTTTGTACATTATAGCTGTATTGATAAACGCCGTCTTTTCCCGTAATAATCAATGTATTATCTTCTGGAATAACATCAACTGCCGCAAAATCTTGAAAATAATTGATTTGTTTCAAAGCCTTTGGGTCGGTTTTATCAAAAACTTTCATGCCGTAATCTCCTTCGGTGACAAAAAGTAAATCGCCACCAACACCCAAGCCATGCGGACTTTGCATTGGGTAACTACTGAGCAGCTTCGGTGTTTTTAAATCACGAATATCAACCACATCCAACACATTTACGCCACGATTACAATTAGTGCCACTCCGAAGGGTAACATAAGCATAATTCCCTTCGGCTACAACTGGGTCGCAGGATACAACGTGCGAATAAACTGACACAAATTGTGGGTTTTCGGGCGAAGAAATATTGAAAATATACATACCATTTTGAGTGCCAATCAAAAGATGATTATTGAATGGAAAAATGGTTTCGACAATAGTACTCAATGAAGCCCTTCTTACAAAAATCGGGTTTGATGCATTTTGAATATTATAAGTCTTAAGTGATTGATTATCGACGATATATAAATAACCATTGGCAATAGTAAAACGAGCCGTTGAGCCACCCGTGCCAGTTGTGGGAGAAGCAGAAATAGCATCACCTCGACAGGCATAAATGATGGTAGAAAGTAGTAAAATAGCGAGTATCTTTTTCATAGTAAATTGATAATATGAACAATTATTTTGTAAGTTGAAGAGGGACGGTATTTAGAGACAAGGTATGCCCTGTCTCTACGAATGTATTAATTAAAATAAACAACCTATCGAAAACACTTAGGATTTACCAAATCCGTATATTCCCAACCAATCACATAACCTTTCGATGGGTCAACACATTCAAATTTACCTCTGGACGGCACTCCGTTTTGCTGGGGATAACTCGGATAAGGAAAAGCTTTTTCAATTCGCTTCACTACCTTGACCGCCAACGGATTAGTAATGTCAATCGCTACTAAATCATCGGCATTATCGGCATAGAGAATATTATCAGCAATCGAAATATCTTGATTGGCAGGAATCGAAATAAAAGCTACGGCTTGAGGTTTTGTTTTATCCGAATTATCAAAGACATGAATTCCCTGCCCTATTTCGTTGATATACAGGTACTTATCTTTAGTATAAATCTTTCCAGCCTTGCGAAGTTTTTGTGGCGAACCTGAAGAAACATTGCGAAGATTTACGTAACTCACATATATCGGCCGATAACCTTTTACGGTTTCGGTGGTCATGCTTTTGTCTGGATTACAAGCATTAATAGCAATAATTGTGGCAAAAAGAAGAAGTTTTTTCATAAAAAAGTCATGGTAGTTTTTATGTTTACTACCATGACTCCGAAGTTAATAAAAAGGTTGTAAATCAGTCGATTATTTATTTTTGAAATAAGCAATTACTGATTTACGAATATCGTTTCTGACATCGGTTTCGGGAAAAGTATCCACCACCGAAATCACATCTGGATTTTGCTTAGTAAAAAATCCTAAGTTACGTTCTTTGCCCGAAAATAAGAAATCGCTCGTGATGATGTTGTATTCTTGGTTAACATCCAATAATTTTCCGTTGATTTTCCACTCTTTTTTAGTTTCATCGTAGGTAATTTTCTCATATTGTAAATATCCCCCACTACCTTTATTTTCTAAGCCCGTTTGTAGCACTCTTTCGAGTAAACGTCCACGAAGTTTGATTTCAACTAATTTTCCACCGAAAGGCAAAATACGCAGTACATCAAGCTGTGTAAGTTTTCCCGAAACATAATCATCAATACGAATCGAACCACCATTAAAGAATGCACAGTCGAACTTATTAGGCGAAGATGCCAACAAAGCATTATTTATCATGCTTCCCATATTTCCTTGCATATTACGCACAGTAGTTTCGTGGCCATCGAGTGGCTCTTTCAAATCGGCAATTACTTCATCTTTATTCAAGCCCAAAGCCTTAAATGCTGCATCTTGAATGTCTTCCCATTTCTTTACCACAGCCGCTGTAATTGGTTCATCTGCAATTGAATTATCTATTTTCTTTAATTCAGACTTCACATCTACTTTACCAGTGATTTTATTAAACGTAATTCGGTGAATATAAGCACTTTTGGCGTTAGCATCGGCTTTGGCCATAACTACATTTCCGATTTGCTCTTTCATATTATCATGATCATGTCCGCCCATAAGCAACTTCACATTTGGAAGCATTTTGGCCAGTTTTAGGTCGTCAACTTTGTTGATGTGTGTAATTCCGACTACAAAGTCACACTTTGGTTCTAATTCGGCATAAGCTTTTTTGGCTGCCTCAAAAAAGTCTTCGTACAATACAAAATCTTTCTTGTTAGAGGGCAATAGAATGCCAAACATTCCAACTTTTACTTCAATGTTATTAGCATTTTTGAACGTCAAAATTGTTGTTTTTAAAAATGGTACTTTTGCACCATTAACCACTTTTCCGAATGGAACGTATTCGTCTTTTACTTTTTCTAAAGCATTGGTATTCAGCCAATTGAACTTAGACTCATTGATGCGTTCCTGTAAATCTTTTTGATCTAAATCAAACTCATGGTTACCCAAACAAACCCAATCTACTCCAACTGTATTCATCACATCCACCATTTGGCGACCTTTGATTCCTTTGCCTTCGTAGCGAAGTGTTCCGATTACTGACGGACTTAGAAAATCGCCCGAAAGTACAGTAACAGTATTTGGGTTTTCTTTCAATAAATCTTGGCGAACAGTTGCCACACGAGCCATTCCACCAACTTTACCATTGTCGAGTGGAGATATCTCATATACGTCATTGAGGTGCAGGAAAGTGACAGTAATTTCGTTTTGAGTGCTTGAAGCATTATTTTGTGGCGTCTTCGCTGTTCGACAAGCGACCGACACAACCACAAGCAGCATGAGCAGAGAGAGTTTTTTCATGGTTTGTATTCTTAATAGGTGTTAATTTTATTAGCCGACAAAATTAGGTAAAAAATGTTTATATAATTGTGTCCGAAAAATCAACAAGCAGACAATTTATGGTTTATGGGCAGTGAATTATTCAAAATTCAGGGTTTACCCTATTTTTTTAGCCAGATTAATAAAATAGATTTGCACCATTATTTAACATAACCGTATTCAATAGCAATTTTCAGTAAACTCACCACATTTTTTACATCAAACTTCGAGAGAAGGTTACTACGGTGAGTTTCGACAGTTTTTTCACTGATACACAGTTCATTGGCAATTTGGCGAGTAGTTTTTCCTTTGGCAATAAGGTCTAAAACCTCTTTTTCTCGACGAGTAAATTTTAGTTGATACAGACTTTTTTCAACGTGTTTTTGGCGACTAAGCCCACGCATAATGATTTCGGTTATTTCGGCACTTTGATAATTTTGTCCGTCTTTTACTGTCCGAATTGCCTTTAGTAGTTCTTGTCCACCAGTATTTTTAAGTAGATAACCATTCGCACCGTTTTTCATCATACGAGTAATAAAACTCTCGTCGCTGTGCATGGTCATGGCCAGCACTTTTACTTGAGGATATTTACTGGTTATATATTTACACAAATCTAAACCACTTTCGCCACCCAAGTTTATATCGAGCAAAACTACATCAACCGACGTAATTTGAAGGAATGTTTTTACTTGTTCGGAATTCTGACACTCGCCCAAAATCTCAATATCAGGCTCGTGTAAGAGCAATGAAGCCACACCTTCTGTAAAAATTTTGTGGTCATCCACCAATAAAATTCTTATCATTTTAACCAGTCAAATAAGATTGAAATGCTCAAAGTTATATCATTAAATTTACGAAAAACTAAGATATTATTATTATTATTTCTGCTTACTGTTATATTTAATGATGCCGAAGCTCAATATCCGTATGTTGATAATATCTATACCAAACACCAACTCGATAGCATGATTTTGGGCTATCAAGCCAAAAACGATACACTTGGGTTAGCATTCACACATTGGGCTTACGCCAAAAATCAAGAAAATTCTAAGAGCCTCAACGAGTCGCCGATTACCAATTTGCGGAAAAGTATGGAGTATTTTTATGCAGCAAAAGACTACGGTAATTATTATAATATCAAAGGTACAATTGGCTCGTTTTTTATGGATAAAGAGTTTATGAAACAACTCGCCAAAGACTACATCGAAAGTGCCGTTTATTATTTCAGAGCCAGCAAAAGCATAAGAAATGAGGCAGACCACCTCGTAAATTTGGCCAATATATATATCCATGAAAACAACTTCAAGCCTGTAAAAGAAATTCTCGAACGTGTAGAATTACTGAATAAACAAGTAAATAGCAAATCTTGCGACGGACGTATTCATTCTTCGTATGCCGATTATTATGCCCGACAAGGCAAATATAAGGAGGCGTTTTATCATATCGAACTTAGCTATGAAATTGCTCGAGAAGAAAAAATAGAATGGCTTGAAGTTCTTGCTCTGTATTTTAAATCGAAATGTTATCAGAGTCTCAATAATGAAGAAGCCCGCAAAGAAACCTTGATGGCAACCTTAAATATTCTCGAAAAAAACATGAATCTCTACCTCTTACGGAAAGAAATTTATGATAATCTGCGTGATTATTATTTTAGAAAGAAAAACTTCACCAAAGCCTACGAATATGCATACAAAGCCCAGATAACGGTTGAAACTATATATTTTTCAAAAATGGAAAGTGATTTACGGTCATTTACTGAGTATAATCTTCTGGAAAAGCAAAAAATGATTGTTTCGACTATCGCACTGGAAAAGAAAGTTGCCCAGAATGAACTTGAAAAAATGCGAACAGGTCAATACATCTACATTGGGGTTATTTTGGGTATCATGGCATTTTTAGGTTTATTGATTTACGTTTATTTCAATCGAAGAAAAATTGAATTATTAAAAAAGAGCGAAATTGAGAATAATTTTCAAATCGAAAGCCTAAATTCACTCATCAGCGGACAAGAAATTGAACGAGAACGAATAGCCAAAGAACTACACGACGGCCTCGGAATTATGTTGGCTCAAATAAAATTTACGGTTGAAAAAAGCTCCGATAAAGAACGTATCACCAAAATGATTGATGATGTTTGTTCAGAAATTCGGAATATTTCAACCAACTTACAGCCCACCGCACTTGCCGAATTTGGCCTAAAAAAAGCCATCGAAGACTTTGTTTTAAAGCATGATTTTTCAGAACCTAATTTAGTATTTCAGTTTTTTGGCGAACCATTAGATTTAGGAACAAACAAAAATTTAATGATTTACCGCATCGTGCAAGAATTAGTAACTAATTCAATCAAACACGCCAACGCCAACGAAATACTCATTCAAATCATCAACACAACCGAATCCATGACCTTGACGATTGAAGACGATGGCGTTGGTTTTGATGAAAACACTATCAAATCTCAAAGTAGCGGCTGGAAGAACATCAAATCAAGAGCCAATTATCTGCAAAGTAATATCACCCTAACCTCCGATGCCACTTCGGGAACTTCGGTTACGATAATTATGCCCCATCATTAGAAGTACGAATTTAGATTTACGAATGACGAATTGCAATTTACTGATAATTAGATAGTTACAAGTAAATTATTAACACTTTAAACATTGGAAGAGAAATAACATTCTTGCGATTTTTTATTGCAGATTGACAATTAAAAATTGATGATTTTTGATGTAAAAATTACTTCTCTAATTTGAAATCCTCAATCATCAATCTGCATTTTTTTCGCTATAATCACAAAAACTCAGGGTAAACCCTGAGTTTTTATTTTGGGGGAAAGCACTGAATAAAATAGTATATAATGAAGTTAATTTTGTATTTTATTAACACACCTTCCTCGAAAAGTGCTAATACAAAACTAACTTTTAATCATAAAAACTATGCAAAAAAATCTACATCATAATGATTCTGCATCATTATTGAGGAGCTACCAACGGTTCAAAAGTACGTTGGTCATTGTTTTATCTATTCTATTGATTCCTGCTTTTTCAGATGCCCAAACCGCAAAAACGGCTGGTACAGTTATAAAAGTTTCGGGTAAAATAACAGGGCAGAACGGAGATGCCATTCCAGGGGCAAGCGTGGTGGTGAAAGGAGCAAAAACAGGAACAGCCGCCAATGCTTCGGGAAATTTTAGTATTGATGCCGCCAGCGATGGCGTTTTAGTTGTTTCGTCGATTGGCTATGATGAGCAAACAATCAAAATCAATAACCGAAGTGTAATCAATATTTCATTGGCAGAAAGTGCTAATTCGCTCAACGAAGTGGTGGTTGTGGGTTATGGCTCTACGAGCAAGCGTTTGCTTTCGGGAGCTCAGACAAACATCGGTGAACTTGAATTGAAACGTACCGTAAACACCACAATGGACCAAGCCCTGCAAGGCCGAGCACCCAACGTTTATGTGGCAAGCAACTCAGGAAAACCTGGTGGTGCGGCTGCTGTTTATATCAGAGGGCTTTCGACAATCAACGGAAATAACCAACCGATGTATGTAATTGATGGTGTGCAAATCATTCCGCAAGATGCTTCTACACAAGGAATTGGTTCAGATGGTCAATCAAATATCATTTCTTCAATCAACCCCGATGACATTGAGTCAATGAACGTTTTGAGTGGGCCTTCGGCACAATCAATTTATGGTTCAAAGGCGGCCAACGGAGTAATTGTTGTAACGACAAAAAAAGGAAAAGCAGGCGACTCGAAAATTAATTTTACATCAATGTATAATTTCCAGTCATTGCCAAAGCAGCTTCCGATGATGAATCTTCGTGAATATGCTGAGTACAGCAATGCTTGGGCAAGAATGGTTGGTTCGGGTTTCAATGCTGAATTTGCCGACCCTTCGATTTTGGGCGAAGGTACAAACTGGCAATCGGCACTTTTCAAAACCGCTGCCATGAAAAAACAACAGCTTTCATTAAGTGGTGGAAATGAGCGAACTACGTATTATATCTCAGCCGAATTAATGAACCAAGAAGGGATTGCACCAAATTCGGGTTTCAAAAGAAAATCATTGAGAATGAATGTTGAAAGTAAAGTGCGTAGCTACCTCAAAATCGGAACGAACCTTTCGGTTTCGGGAACAGCCGAAAAACTTTCAATCAACGAAGATAACATTATCAGCACTGCCATTCGTCAGTCGCCCAATGCACCCGTTTATAATCCAGATGGTACTTTTGGTGGCCCACAAGATGTTGTGCCTGGGCGTTATTCGGCACAAATCACCAATCCTGTGGCTTTGGCTTACACAAATACCAATGATTTCAAGCGTATTACGACTTTCGGAACAATCTACGCCGACCTTACTTTCTTGAAAGATTTTACTTTACACGGAGAATTTAACGGAAACTACGGCAACGATACAAGAGCTATTTTCCGCCCATCCTATTCGTTTGGTGCAAATGCACTTACTTTGGGAGCGGTAAACCCAATTTCTACTTCAGAAAGATACGCAGGAAATAATTATTATTGGAGTGCCAACCAACGCCTCAATTACACAAAACAATTATTCAAAAAGCACAACGTAAATGCCACAATCGGTCATGAAGCTCAGTATGGTTTTAGCGAACAACTATCAGGACGTGTAACGGGCTTTACCAACAATGCTTTATCTGAGTTGAGCCTCGGCGACCCTAAAACTTCATTAAGTGGAAGTACAAGAGATGATAATTCGCAAGAATCCTATTTTGCACGTTTGGGATATGTTTATGATGATAAATATATTTTTCAAGGAACATTCAGAGCCGATGCTTCATCGTATTTTGGTCCTAACAACCGTTGGGGTTATTTCCCATCGGCTTCGGTAGCTTGGCGAGTTTCAAAAGAGGCTTTTATGCAAACGCAAAATCTCGTAAGCGATTTGAAACTTCGATTTGAGCTCGGTACGACGGGTAATCAGTATTGGGGCAAAAACACTTACGCTCCACTCAATACTGTGGCTACGCAATCGGGACAAGGTTTTTTGGCAGGAAGATTCCCAAATCCTGACATCAAGTGGGAAAACACAAAAACTTACAATATTGGTTTTGATATGAACCTCTTGAAAGACCGTATTCAGGTGATTTTTGATGCTTACGTAAGAAGAACCTCTGATTTGATTACGGATTTACCATTACCAGCTTACGCAGGTACAGCAGGACAAGGTGGAATTGGAGCTCCAGTTGTAAACATCGGTGATATGGAAAACAGAGGAATTGGCTTTTCAATCAATACCACTCCGATAAAAGCAAAAGATGCCAACGGAATTACGTGGAGACTGGGTGGAAATATGTCGTTTGATAGAAATAAACTATTGAAACTCAACACCGACCGTGCCATTATTGACCGTTTCCCATGGTTTAGCCGAGTAATTTCTCGTTCGGTAATTGGCCAGCCACTTTTCCAATTTTATGGCTATAAAGCAGAAGGTTTAATACAAGATTACCAAGATTTGGTAAATTCAGCCTTACCTACCAACGTACACGTAGCACCAGGCGAAGCTTGGGTGGGAGATATTAAGTATGCCAATATCGACAAAACCGAATATTTTGACCCAGTTTTAGGTAAAAGTGTACAAGTAATTGACGACAAAGACCGTACATTTATCGGTAATCCTTGGCCTAAATTTACGTTTGGTATCACCAATAATCTTACTTATAAAAACTTCGATTTATCGGTTTTCATGCAAGGAGTTTATGGCAATCAAATCTTCAATCAATTAAGATTCGATAACAGTGCTTTCAGAAATTATATTCAAGGTGCATATAAAGAAGCGGCAAATTTTGCGATTCCGAGTAGTAATGTATTGAACGAGAATCTTAAATTATTAAATCCCGAAACAACCGTTCCGAGAATTGCCTACTCAAGCTATGGTAATAGTGGCCGTGCAACCGACCAATTCGTTGAAGATGGCTCGTATTTGCGTGTAAAAAACATTGCATTGACTTACAATGTACCAAAAGTATTTTTAAAGAAATACTTACCTATCAATGGATTACGTTTGTCGAGCGGTATTCAAAATGCTTTTACTTTCACCAAATACTCTGGATATGACCCAGAAGTGGGAACTTCAGCAGGCGTACCAGGCTTTGACAACGGTCGTTATCCATCATCAAGAATGTACACTTTTTCAGCGTCATTCGACCTATAATTTAAATTTATATAAATTAAATATTTATAAAAAATGAAAAAAAGTAACTTAATCAAGTACCTCTTCGCCTTCCTGAGCTTGGCAGGAATGACAAGCTGCAAGGAAGATTTTTTGGATACGCCTCCGTTGGGTAATTTAACAGCACCGAATTTCTTTAATACTGATGCCGAACTACTCGCTGGAACAGCCGCCTTATATAACAAAGTTTGGTTTGACTCAAACGGACAAGCACTTCTCGCTTTTGGCGATGGCCGTGCAGGAAATATGATAAGTCCGTATAATGGCAGTTGGTTACAATACTACCAATTTACGGTATCAAATACCAATACAGATTTGAGAAACTCGTGGAATTCGTTTTTTTCAATTGTTGCACAGGCAAACGTGCTTATTTATAATGTAAATAATTATGCGAAACCTGCCGTTTCGGAAGCAGCCAAAAGAAGAGCAATCGGCGAAGCTCGTTATATGCGTGGTGTGGCTTATTCTTATTTGGTGCAAAACTGGGGAGCAGTGCCAGTTATTACTGATAACTTGAAGCAAGGTGCTGATACAACCCTCCGCCGCAACACCGTTGAAACAGTTTGGGAATTTGCCATCAGAGACCTGCAAGCAGCCAAAGATTTACTGCCCGCCAGCACTCCCGCTGGTACTGGCCGCCTGAATGCTTATTCGGCCAAAGGGATGTTGGCCAGATTCTATCTTACTCGTTCGGGACTTGGCTCAACCAATGGTCTGAGAAATCAAGCATATTTAGATAGTGCCAAGTTCTATGCAAAAGATGTAATTTTAAATAGTGCGTATCAATTAATGCCTAATTATGCCGACTTGTTTTTGACGGCAAACAATAATAATTCTGAACAACTCTTTGGTTTGCAATGGGTAAGCAATGGCGGCTATGGTTCGGGCAATCAGTTTCAGTCGCAATTTGCGGCTAATAGCCAAATTACAGGTTTTCAAGATGGCTGGGGTGCCGGCAATGGTGCTTCCTATGATTACTTAATCAATTTAGACCCAGCCGATTCGGTTCGTAGGAAGGCAACTTTTATGCTTCCTGGCGACTATTACCCTGAAATAACCAAAGCAAAAGGCGGCTATCGAGTGCCAGTTCCAGCGGCTGATAGTTGGGAAAACTTTGCTAATTTCAAAAAATACATTGTTGGCACACCCGACGATAACGGAGGTTTAGGTCAACAGCAAAACGCACCAAACAATACATATATGCAGCGTTTAGCCGATGTTTATTTGATTTATGCCGAAGCAATTTTAGGCAATAATGCCTCAACATCAGACCCCGAAGCCCTTAAATATTATAATGCCATTCGTGAAAGAGCCATGCTTGCACCCGTAAAATCTTTCACCATTGATGACTTGCTCCACGAACGACGCTACGAGTTTGCCGTTGAAGGCGATGCTTGGTACGATTTGGTAAGGTTATATTACTACAAACCCCAAAAAGTAGTTGATATTATTGGCAAACAAATAAGAGGAAACTATGCGATTAGAATAAAAGCGGGTACAGGTACGCCAACCAAAAAGCGTGAATTTGAATTCATCATTCGTACACCTTCAACTTTCAAACTGGTTTCTACGGCATTCTATTTGCCAATTCCAGATACCGAAACGGCACAAGCTCCTAATCTGTTAAAAGAGCCTGTTCCTTATAAATTTAATTAATTATCTGATGAATTTGAGTTGAGTAAAATCGCCTCAGTTTAACAATTTAAGTAATGAAAAAAGAACAAAAAATTATATTTGAAAAATTTCTGGGCGTGTTTTCGTTGATACTGCTCACGCTAACAACCTTATTATCATCTTGCGAAAAAGATGACCCAGGCACGCCCACTTTTAGTAAAGGCACACCGACAATCAGCCGAGTGTATTTACTCGATACCATTGCTCGCTACAAAGACAGCAGCATTGTGGGTGCAGAACCATATAAACTTTTGGTAATAGATGGAAAAAACATCGGTGGTGTAAAAAAAGTATTTTTCAATGGGTATGATGCCGCTTTTAACCCAACTTACAATACCGATAATTCATTGATTATTCGCCTTCCAGGGGAAGCTCCAACGGGTGCAAATGTTGATAACAAACTTAGATTAGTTACTTTTCAAGGAGAAGCTTCTTTCGATTTCAAGATTATTGCGAAACCAACAATTTATGAAACAGATAAAATTACCTTCGGAGCTGATAGAGGCGACATTACGCTAAAAGGCAAAAACTTTGAAGACGTTTCGAGTGTAATGTTTACTGGCACAAAAACCGCAGTTACGGTTGTTTCAAGAACCAAAGACAAAATCGGTAACGAAACAATGACCTTACGTTTCCCAACAACTAACCTGAGCCAAGTAACTTTGGATATTACAAACACCAGCGGAACCATAACAACCAAATCAATGGAGTTTGTAAACGCCGATAACGCTTTGGTGGTCTTCGATGAAGATTTCTTGCAAGACTACGCCAACAATTCTTGGGGAGACCCGCTCATCATTAATTCTGAACAAGCATTCGCAGGCAAAAAATCTTTGTCGAAATCGTATGCAGGTGGCAACTGGCACTTGGCTGCCTTTAGCAACTGGTGGCCATCATTAGAATACAACGCTGACTTTAAGTATATTTCGTTCGCCATCAAAGGTGCAAGTGTACCAATTGACCTCTGGATTCAGTCGGATGCCTCGAAAATTGGTTTTGGTGAGTTTGAAGATAAAAACAAAATTACAGTTGCAGCCAATGTTTGGAATTATTATAAAATTCCGTTGGCAGATATTGATTTTTGGTCAACAGGGAAAGTATTAAAACAATTTGGCTGGAGAGTAAAAGGTCCAGACAAAACGCAAGTTTTATACTTTGATGATGTGATGTTTATCAAGAAATAACACCTAAACCTAAGAAGTATTCCAATAAAACCGAATTGGTCAACGTTTTCGTTGGCCAATTCTTTTCTACAATCAAATGAATAACTAACGTACTTCATCTCCGTTTGTTATCAATATAAAGAATCAAAGAAAGAAAACGTCAAAATTATGAAGACCTTTAGTGTAAGTACAATCTTAGGCTTAGTCAGTTTATCTTATATTTCATGCTCAAAAACCATCATTGATGTAGCTTCAGATACCCCAAAAGATAGTACAGTTGTCATTATTCCACCTGTTGAACCAAAAATTGCTTCTTCAATGGGCTTTTTCTTGGATAATTGGCAAGCAAAATCTTTTACTCCTCCCACATTCACGGAAGCAACTCCACCCAACACCGCCATTAATGTTGTTACGGTTGATGCTTCTGATATTATCACCAAAATTCCGAGCAACATATTTGGCCACAATGCCAATACTTGGATGGGAACGCTCGTCGGAACGCCCAGCTTGGTTACTGATGTAAAAAACCTCAAACCAAACGTCATTCGTTGGCCAGCAGGCAGCGGCAGCAATGGCTATTTTTGGAATGCCTCGCCCACTCAAGACCCAAATAATACCAATCGACAAACGCCTTCGGCCGATTTTATGAAAACTTGGGGTATTCCTGACAAGTACATTGACAAAGATGGCAAGGCAATTGATGCGTGGTTTGGTTATGGTAAAACCAACGATAATTGGCGTGCTTCGCTTGATAATTATTATGATTTTTTGACCCAGACCAATAGCAAAGGTAGTATTTGCGTGAATTATAGTTTTGCTCGTTACGGAACAAGTAAAAACCCAGTAGCAATGGCAGCAAAATTAGCCGCCGATTGGGTAAGATATGACAAAGGTCGCACCGAATACTGGGAAGTTGGCAACGAAAACTACGCCGATTGGGAAGCAGGATATAGAATTGATGTAAGCAAAAACCAAGACGGACAACCCGAATTTTTGACAGGAAAACTTTATGCTCAACATTTCAAAGTTTTTGCCGATTCGATGCGTAAAGCAGCAGCCGAAATCGGTGTGAAAATCAAAATTGGTGCTGTTTTTCAAGAATCACCGACCCAAGATTGGCAAAATAATACCACAAAAACTTGGAATGCAACTTTAGTTCCTGAACTAAACAACAAAGCAGATTTCTATATTGTACATCATTATATTACGCCCTATGGCGAGAACTCAAATGCCGCAACGATTCTGAATGCCGCTCTTGCCCACCCCGAAAAAATGATGAAGTTTGTAACGAATGAAATTGCCATTAATGGTGGAGAAATGAAACCCATTGCATTTACCGAATGGAATATGTGGGCCAGAGACCAAAAACAGCAAGTTTCAAACACAAGTGGTGTTTATGCAATAATCGTACAAGCCGAATCTATTAAAAACAAATATGGTTTGGCTGCTCGTTGGGACTTACTGAACGGCTGGGAAAACGGCAACGACCACGGGCTTTTTAGCGATGGCGGTAGCAGCGACGACCCACGCATGAATCCTCGTCCATCATTTTACCACATGTACTATTTTCAGAAAAACATTGGTGATAGGCTCGTTTCATCGAATGTTACTGGCACGGCAAATAATCTCATTACGACAGCCATCAAAGCCTACGCTTCAACTTATAGTTCGGGAGAAATCAACGTCACGCTGCTCAATACTTCATCAATTGCACAAAATGTTGAGCTAAAAACCAAGAATTTCAATACTGGAAATCGTTTTTATTGGTATAGTCTCGAAGGAAGCAATGACAATGGTGAATTTTCGAGAAAAGTGATTGTTAATGGTTTTGGCCCGAAAGGTGTAGCGGGCGGCCCAGCCGATTACGCAAGTCTGAAAGCATTTTCGGCCTTGACCAGCAAAGGAATCAAAGTTGTTGTTCCTGCTTATGGAAGTGTTTGTTTGGTGGTAGAAAAGAGATAAAAAAAGCCGTAGGTTTTTCAGAAAACCTACGGCTTTTTTTATTTTTTACAACTTCATCAAACTAATCGCACAACCGCCACCTTTGGCAAGTATTAGATTCAGAACGTCCTTTTTCGTAACTATCTTCTTCTCAATATTATAAGCATCTGGCTTTGTTTTCCAATCGGCATCAACGGCGTCTTGATAAATTGTTGCTTCGTATCGAGCATTTTCTTCTAAGAAATCAAGCTTTAGAGTGGTTTTTCGAGCGTTTTCATCGGTTATTGCTCCGAGAAACCAATTTTCTTTGCCTTTTTGCTTACGAGCAATTGTGATATAGTCGGCTGGTTCTGCTTCTAAAACTTTTGTGTCATCCCAATCGACAGGCACATCCTTTATGAACTGAAACGCATCTAAATGTTTATCAAAATTCTCAGGAAAATCGCCCGCCATTTGTAGCGGACTGTACATCGTTACGTACAAAGCCAATTGTTTTGCCAAAGTAGTTTTCACACGAGTTGTGCGGCTGGCATCATATTGATTGAGCTGAAAATGTAAGAAACCTGGCGTGTAATCCATCGGTCCACCCATTAATCTTGTGAAAGGTAAAATTGTTTCGTGTTCGGGAACAAGTCCAAGATTTGGGGCATTATTAAACTCATTTCCTCGAGCCGCTTCATTGGCCAACCAGTTCGGGTAAGTACGATGCAAACCCGTTGGATGCACGGGTTCGTGAGCCTCGACCATGATTTTATATTCAGCAGCTTTTTCGGCCACTCTTTGGTAATGATTCACCATCCATTGGCTATCGTGATGTTCGCCACGAGGAATGATTCGCCCGACATAGCCCGTTTTTACGGTGTTCATGTTATGGTCTTTCATAAACTGATAAGCCTTATCGAAATGACGCTCATAGTTTGTAGCCGAGCCCGACGTTTCGTGGTGCATGATTATTCTCACACCTTTGGCTTTGGCATAAGCTGTCAATTCTTCGATATTATAATCGCTGTAAGGCGTTACAAAATCGAACACATTTTCTTTCCAATTACCAAACCAATCTTCCCAGCCTTCGTTCCAGCCTTCTACCAAAACGCCATCGAAACCATGTTTAGCGGCATAATCAATGTATTTTTTTACATTTTCAGTATTTGCTCCGTGCTTATTGCCTTGCAGAAACCAATTAGATTTTCCAACGTGCATTTCCCACCACATCCCAATAAATTTTTGAGGTTTTATCCACGAAGCATCGGTTATTTTTGATGGCTCATTGAGGTTTAAAATCGTTTTTGAAGAAAGTATTTCGGTAGCTTTATCGCTCACAATAATTGTTCTCCACGGTGTTTGAAACGGTGCTTGCAAATACGCTTTATTACCTACGGCATCAGGCACTAAATGTGAGGTGAAAGTAAACGTTGCTTTATCAAGCGTAATATTCATAGCAGGGTAATTCAACAAAGCCGCTTCGTGAATATTAATATAAACACCATCGGCGGTTTTCATCATCAAAGGTGTTTGAACTGTGTTAGTTCCAATCACTGATTGCAAGGCAATATCAGTCTCTTTTTTTGCTGCTTTTAGGGCATCAATTTCGCTTAGTTTGGTGGTATTATATAGATATTCGTTGGTATCATAATCGCCAGGAATCCAAAAGGTTTTATGATTTCCGGCCAGATTAAATTGAGTTAATTCATCTTTAACAATAAAATGTTTGATGGCTGACTCTTGTAGAAAATCATAGCGAAAACCTACGCCATCATCAAAAACTCGAAAGATAATATTTAATAAATTCTCAGCTTTTGACTTGTCTTTTAGTTTGACTATCAACTGTTTGTAATTATTTCTAATGCTACTCACTTCGCCCCAAACTGGCTTCCAAGTTTCATCAACACTGCTCGAATCTACGCCTACAATCTGAAATTTATTCAACATAATTTCGGGGCGTTTCAAAGCAAAACCAAGCGTTGAAGGTTCAATGATTGGCTTGTTTTTATAAGAAATTTGATAAGACAAATTACCGTTTTCGGCCGAAATGACTTTCAACGTAATTTGCTTATTTGGTGAAGAAATTGTGGCATTTTTCTGAGCAAAAAGTGTCATGCAGAGGCACGAAAGCACAAGTGTGAGTTTAAGGTTTTTCATAAGTGTTATAGGTTAAAGTATGAACAAACTAAAAGCAAATTATGGAATTATCCAATCTATTTGATATAAAAAAAGTAGAGACGTTGCCGCAATGGAATTGCAATGCAACGTCTCTACGGGGCGAATAAAATCATTACACTCAAACCAACTCCCCTTTCAAATGCTTTGGCGTAAGCCAATCGGGTTTAGTGGTTTTTATTTCTGCTTTCAAATCATTCAAAATTGTATAAAGCCCAAAATACGTACGGTTTACATACAAACCATGTTGCGAACCACGAGCTGCTTTTGAGTCTTTCAATTCGGGTAATTTCGATACATATTCAAAGAAATTATAAATTTCATCAACGTAGCCCTCTTGTCCAAAATCGAAGGTATTTGAGTTGAACGGACGGCCAAGCAATTCAATCATTTTCTTGAACAAATCCGAAAAAAACACTCGTTTTTGTGGAGAATCTTCTTCAACGATAAACTCCAGTGTCCAAAAAATTCGTTGAATTTCGGCTTCATCTTCGAGCGTATCTGGGTTTATTAAGGCAAAATAATTGTCATAATAATCTTCAGGAATCACTTTTACGCAGCCAAAATCTATCACGCCTAAACGCCCATCAGGTGTCATCAAGAAATTGCCAGGGTGTGGGTCAGCATGCACTTGGCGAAGTGTGTGCATTTGATAATCATAAAAATCCCAGAGGGCTTGTCCGATTCTATTTCGTACTTCTTGCGAAGGATTTGTATCCAAAAATTCTTTTAAGTGCATTCCCTCAATCCAATCCATCGTCAAGATTCTTTTCGATGAATATTCTGAATAATATTTCGGAAAAAACAAATCTGGAATATGGCTACACGCATTCGTTATTTCGACCGAACGTTGTAATTCTAAATCATAATTCGATTCTTCGAGTAGCTTTTCTTCAACTTCCTTGAAATAACGGTCGATTTCGGCATCATTCAGATTCAATAATTGCACGGCTAACGGACGGGCCATTTTCAAATCCGAACTAATACTATCGGCAATGCCTGGGTATTGAATCTTTACGGCCAATTTTTTGCCGTTTTTCTCAGCCTTATGTACTTGCCCGATTGAAGCAGCATTTTCGGCTTTCAAATCAAACTTATCGAAAATTTCAGAAGGCGATTTATCAAAATACTTCTTGAAAGTCTTGATAACCAAGGGTGCCGACAATGGCGGAGCCGAGTATTGCGACATTGCAAATTTATCGGTATAAGCACGTGGCAATAGATTTTTGTCCATGCTCATCATCTGAGCCACTTTCAAGGCACTACCTTTCAAATTGCTGAGTGTATCATAAACATCAGCGGCATTTTCTTGGTGAAGTTGCTCTTTTGTAAGCGACGGGTCAAAGATTTTTTTGCTGTAATGCTTGATATAATTACCGCCAACTTTTACACCTGCTTTGGCAAATTGCGTAGCACGAGCAACTTTCGATGTGGGGATACTTTCTTGTGAATTCATATGTTTTGTAAAACAAGTCTCCCGACTTGTTCCTTATTTTATGAACAAGTTGGAAACTTGTTCTACTTTCTATTCTGAAAAATAAACTTTCCTAAATCAAATAACGAATCGAGTGGCGAACGACCCAATAAATCGAAAGCAGTATTGACGGTTTTCTCAATCATTGTATCGGTCTTCTCAAAGGCCTTGCTTGTATCGTTTATCCAAAAATCAAGGATAAATAGCGTCTTTGCCCAAAATAAGTCTGGATAACGCTGCATTAGTTGTGGAATCGGGCGTTGTTCAACTTCACGAGTTTCACGGGCCTCCATCAAAAGCTCGTTTACGTAATCATAAAACGAAGCCTTGAAATCAACTAATTGAACATTGCGTTTGGTATAAATTGGCTTCTGAAAACCTTCGTAAGATTTTAGAATATAACTACGATTTTTCTTCAAAGTCTCAATCCAAGTGTAAAGAAAAGCCAGTAATTTCTCACGAACTGAGTAATTTTGATACACTTCTTCACGCTCAGCAGCTGCACGGGCTTCAATGAAAAGAGCCTTCCAAATTTCACTTTCTATCTGTGGAAACGCAGAATACTCATCATAAAAAGCTTCTTCTTTTATCTTCAGCTTCTTGCAAAAAGCATATACTGACTCGGGCTGCTTACCATTTTCGAGTACGTATTCTGTGTATGCTTGTCTTATTTTCTCTTGTGTCATAATATGTAGCACAGGTTTCCAACCTGTCAGTTATTGCGGTAAAGTTTTGGCTCAGATGCTAACGAGACAAGTTAGAAACTTGTCTTACAATCTAAAATATTTTCGACATCAAAACCGATGTTGTATTATATACTTTCAACAAAGTGTTTGGGATATTTGTTTCGGTAATGCCAAGCATTTTGGCATATTTTTCACCGAGAAGCATTCGAGACTGCGATTGCAGTAAATTGGCAGTAATTTCGCTCGGAGCAAATGAACGAACCACATTCATCAACGAAGCCGTAAGTTGCTGACCTTCAAGCGACTCCTTAAATTGTCGTTCGGCAATTAGCTTATCTATTTTTACAGCTTCTAAATAACTCTCAGGCATGATTTCTTTCTTTACTCCCAACAAAAAACCAATCACATTCCAAGTATTGATATAAGCATCTTCGTAAGATTTATCAACAGAATAACCCAGCTTCTCCATTCCACGCAACACCACGAGCGAAAAAGCAAGATTTGTACCCAACATATCTTCTTGGTTTATCGGGTATCCCCAAGCCATATCCCATTGTTTGCTATGAAGTGTAAAATACCTAATAGTTGCATGCAAAAGTCTGACTTTCAAGCAAATTATAAATATTCGTTCGCTTTGCCAATTATCATAATTCATTACGGCTTTCAGAAAATTTCCTGTTTCGGTCAAACGTTTATAAGTGTCATTTTTGATTCGCTCCGACATATACAAAACCTTTGCCCCATCCGCACCCAAATAACAATATGGCAACGAATAAAGCCCCAGAATCAGACCAATATTTTGTTGATTTTCTCGGTAAAAATCGGTTGCTCGAATGAGTTTTTTTTTATCGTAGAAATTTGGTAATGAAGCATTTGCAGACAAAAATGCTTGAAGAATCGGAAATTGATTTTCAAGACTAAGATTCTGATAATCAGAGAGAAATGGCATTAGTTGACGCAAAGAAGCAATTCCGTATTGCTCAATAATTTGGTCGATAATTCCATCAGCTTCTTTATCGCCCAAAGTTCTATATTTACTCAACTCTTCTTTACTAATCATAAAATTTTCGTCTATGATTAATTAACGGTTTGGTTATCCAAAGTGTTCGATTTCGTTGGAAATAACTTCAGGTCTGTTAAAGATGATATAAAAAATAGATGCCCTAAAAGTAATGCTAAACGAGTAAGAATTTCAATAAACCACCGAGAGTCTGAAATAAGAATTTTCCCAAAAATCATTGCTAAGATTACCAGTGCATAGCCCAAATACATTTGTCGGAACAGGGATAAGTCTCTGACTTGTAGCGAAATCAAGAATAAAATCATTCCTGACTGAATAGCGAGCAAATAAAAATATAGGTTTTCATTTCCAACAACCAACAGACAAATCGTAATAGAAATAATAAGATAAGTGAATATCCACCGAAATAACTTCAACGAAAATCGAAGTTTATTTTTAGGATTTTGCAGAATAATGATGAAACATAAATTTTTGAGTAGTAAAAGAACGATTAATGTATTTGCATGTACTAAGCCAGTAGAATAAAATATATATTCGGTTATTGAGGTGAGCAATAAACTACCAAAAATCAATGAAGATTCTAAAAACGATAGTTTTGGATGATAAACAAAAATAAATAAAACCAACATTTGCACAGGTCTGAACCAAAGACTTACCTCAAATCCAGTTTTAGTGCAGTCGTATAAATCATAGATGAATAACAAAAGATAGACAAAGAGTATTTGTTTTTGAAATTTAGACATTCCTTCCTTACGTTTTTCTCAAATTAAGATATGATAAATAAGAAAGTTTAAATTTAACGTCGCTTAACCCTGCGATAAATAATAAATGACCAAGCACTATCGAAAATCGGCTGATTGCTTCAATAAACCAACGAGAATCAGATAACAGAATTTTTCCAAATATCAACGAAAAAATCATTAAACAATATCCCAAGTATTTCTGTCTGAAAATATCAGTATCACTTTTCTTTAATGAAATTAATAATAAAACAATAGCAACCTGAACTGACAAAATATAAGCCAAGATATTACTCTTCCCTCCAACAAGTGTACAAATTATTATAAAGATAAGGGTATAATTAAATGTCCATCGCATGAGTTTTTTGCTTAATTTAAGTTTGCCTATATCTCCATAGAGTAAATACAGAAAGAAGCCATGCTTGATAAGTAGAAGTAAAATAAGTTTTGATTCAATGGCAGCTCCGTATTTATAAAATAAATAATCTAAGACAGCCGCAATCAATAATGAAAAACTAATAACAATAGCACGCTTAACGTTTAACTTCAGTTGATTTACCCAAAGTAGTAAAACAATCATCTGAATTGGCCGTAACCATATACTAATTTCTTGTCCTGGTATTGTACAATTGATTAAGTCAATAATGGCAAGCAATATATAAGCAAGCATTAATGCTTTTTTCATAGTTAGTGTTTAGTAAGTCATTTGGGATATGCCATCATAAAATTAAGGAATAATCATCGAAATAATTAAATTTAAAACAGTTTTTATTTTTTTTACGGAGTCTATTTATTGGCAAGTTTATTGCACGATTTTTGCTTTAACAATAAATTGATGATTGAATAGGTTATAAATATATCTCAAAAATATTCAATCTCGCACCAACTAATGTTTAAAAATAGCCTTATACTGAGCTTTATACTAAGCCTTTTTGTCTTAATTGCCTGTAACGACAAAGAAATCACTCTTTTGAAAGAAACGGCAATACCTATCGTACAAAAAAAATGTTACTTAAAAGATGCAGACCAAGGGCATGGTGTAATTTATAATTTAGGTTATAATGCCAATAATCAATTAATAACTTTTGATGGTTTTCCTGACTTTAATCAAATTAATTACCAAAATAACCTTCCTACAAAAGTTTCCAGCTCATTTGATACTTCATATTATATCACCTATGAATATGATGCAAGAGGGAATTTAACTCTAATCAACTTCTTAGGAAAAGACAGCCGAGAACGACCTTTCGAGTTTAAAAGTAAAGTATATACCAATACAAAGAAGCAAATCGAAAGAGTGGATTTGACAATGCCAGTTTTTGATGAAGCGATCATCACGAAGTTTGAATATGATGCCAATAACAATATCAAAAAAATATATTTGGTAGAAAATGGTAAAGATAAACTTTTGCTCGAAAACTTAAACTTTGACAATAAAAAATCGCCTTACATCAATACACCACTTAGCAACCTTATGATGTATTTCACGATATTTTCGGCAACGATTGGCGGCGAAAATACCACCTACTTTCAAAATCAGAACAATCCTACTTCGACTAAAATATACAACGATAGCGGAGATATGACCTATACATATAAATACGAATATACCAATGAAGGCTATGTTTCTAAGGCAATAGTAAACAAAAAACAAAATGGTAAAGAAGCGAGCCATCAAGAAAACTACACCTATACTTGCAAATAAATATCAAAACATAAAGCATTAATAATCAAATCATTACCAATAAACTGGGAAATTTATATTTTTTTACGCCATAGAATCCACTAAAATTCCGTACCTTTGTATCCCGTAATCAAAGACAACAAACCTCATGTCAGTACACGGACAAAGCGGATTGCCGCCCACACGTAACCCCAAGTATATTTTCGTAACGGGTGGCGTAACATCTTCACTCGGCAAAGGCATTATCGCCTCTTCTCTCGCCAAACTTCTGCAAGCCAGAGGACTATCAGTAACCATTCAGAAATTTGACCCGTATATCAATGTTGACCCTGGGACACTCAATCCGTACGAACACGGCGAATGCTATGTAACCGACGATGGAGCAGAAACTGACCTCGATTTAGGTCACTACGAACGTTTCTTGAATGTACCAACTTCACAGGCTAATAACGTTACAACTGGACGTATTTATTACAATGTGATTACAAACGAACGTCGTGGAAATTATCTCGGAAAAACCGTGCAGGTTATTCCGCACATTACTGACGAAATCAAGCGTAATATTTTACAATTGGGCGAAACTGGCGAATATGACATCGTTATCACCGAACTCGGTGGTTGCGTTGGTGATATTGAATCATTGCCGTTTGTAGAAGCGGTGCGTCAGCTAAAATGGGATTTAGGCTCAGATAATCTACTCACCATTCACCTGACGCTTGTGCCTTATTTGAGTTCGGCTGGTGAATTAAAAACTAAACCTACGCAACACTCAGTTAAGATGTTGCAAGAGTCAGGCGTTCAGCCCGATATTATTGTTTGTCGCACTGAGCATCCTCTTCCAGTTGATATTCGTCGAAAAATTGCACTTTTCTGTAATGTTGAACAAAGTTCGGTTATCGAAGCAATGGATGCCGAAACAATATATGATGTACCAATTTTGATGCAGAAAGAACGCCTCGACCAACGTGTATTATATATGCTTGATATTTATAACGACCAAGATGCCGACATGGAAGCATGGAAAGGATTTTTGGATAGATATAAAAATCCTGTTGAGCACGTGAAAATTGGTTTAGTAGGAAAATATGTTGAACTGAAAGATGCTTACAAATCTATCATAGAAGCATTCATTCATGCAGGAGCAGCCAATAAATGCAAAGTAACCATCGAATGGATTCACTCTGAAAGCCTACAAATAGATAATAGTGCCGAGAAGTTTAAAGGACTTGATGGTGTTTTGGTTGCCCCAGGTTTTGGAGAGCGTGGTATTGAAGGGAAAATTGCGGCAGTAAGATATGTACGTGAAAACAACATTCCATTCTTTGGAATTTGTTTGGGAATGCAAATGGCTTGTATTGAATTTGCCAGAAACGTAATCGGTTTGGCGGAAGCACATTCAACAGAAATGTACCCAGAAACGCAATTCCCAGTCATTGATTTGATGGAAGAACAAAAAACTGTAACCGATAAAGGCGGCACGATGCGTTTGGGAGCGTATGCTTGTAAGACTAAAGATAAAACACTGGCTCGTAAGATTTACGGTAAAGCCAACATCAGTGAGCGTCACCGCCACCGTTGGGAGTTTAATAATAAATATTTGAAAGATTACGAAGCGGCAGGAATGGTAATTTCAGGCGTAAACCCTGACAGCGGTTTGGTCGAAATCGTCGAATTACCCAATCACCCATATTTTATTGGTGTACAGTTTCACCCTGAATTGAAAAGTACAGTAATGACCCCTCACCCACTTTTCGTAAACTTCGTGAAAGCAGCCATTGATTTTTCTAAAACAAAGAAATAATATTCCTTTTAACCGTACCACACTGTGCGTGGCAAGGCCAGTAACAAAGCCTTTTTGCAAAATAATAAAACCTTAATTTTCAGAAAAGCACGGAATATCAAACTATAGCCCCATAACTTTATTGATTTAATTGAAGTTATGGGGCAATTTTGTGATTAACGGTCTAAGTGTCAGATACTTGATTAGGATTTATAACTAATCTTTGCGAATTTTGTAGTACAATACGGCATCTCTCAATGAATGCCTTTATATTTTTTACGTATTTTTAAACTTTAATGGAAAAATTAGTAGATAGAAATCAGCTTATCGGAATCGTGTTGTTGATGTGTATGTGGGCAGGTTATATGTATTTTATGCCTCAAACTCCACCCGAAGAGCCTGCAAAAGTTGCCCCTAAAACGGAAGCCAAAACAATTGCTACACCCAATGTATTGCAAGATACAACAGCCCTAAAAGCTACTTTTGGCGATTTCGCCAGTGCAGCTACAGGTTCAGCCCAAGATATAGTTATCGAAAACCAAGATGCAAAATTCACTTTCAATACACTTGGTGGGTCAATCAAAGAAGCGGTTCTGAAAAACTATTCAACGTACTCAGACTTTCAGAAAGGTTCAAAAAATCCATTGGTTTTGCTCGACTCTAAAAGTTCGACAATGAGCTTGGAAGTACAAACCAACAAAGGTAAAATCGACTTAAAGAAACTTTATTTTACATCTGAAAATAAAGCAACTGTTTTGAAAGAAGGAGATTCGACTAAAGTGATTTTCAAACTAAATTTAGGTCAAAATCAATACATCGAACAAGTTTATACCATCAAAGGCCAAGGCTATACGATTGATTATGACATTAATTTTGTGGGTGTTGATGCCCTCGTTCAGAATCAACCAGTGCGTTTTTTCTGGCAAGATAACTTACAGGTTTTAGAACATGACATTGAGGAAAACCGTAAATCAGCTCAAATCAATTTTTGGAATGCCAAAGAAGATGATTTTGATGATTTAGGAGCAAATGCTTCGGGTAATGCCGACCTAACGGCCGAAGACCCAATCAAATGGTACTCGTTCAAACAGAAATATTTTGTATCGGGTTTTGTAGCTAAAAACCAACCATTAACTGGAGCAAAACTCAAGCTTGTTACACCAGAAAACAATCAAAATATTGTAAAAACTGTTGAAGTTGATGCAAACTTGGCGATTTCGGACTTGAAAACTGGCAAAGGAAATTTCCGTTTTTATTTCGGACCAAACGATTATGATATAGTAAAAACAGTAGCTGATGGTTTTCACCGCAACGTTTACTTAGGTTATGACTTCGTGAAACCAATTAACCGCTATGTGTTTGTGCCGCTTTTTAAATTGGCAGAATCGTTTATGAGCAACTACGGTCTTTTAATTATCGTTGTTGTGATTGTGCTAAAAACTTTGCTTACGCCACTCATTTATAAATCGTATATTAGTTCGGCTAAAATGCGTGTAATGGCCCCAGAACTCGCCGAATTGAAAGAAAAAGTAGGTGATGACCAAGTAAAAATGCAACAAGAGCAAATGAAACTCTACCAACAAGTGGGCGTAAATCCGCTGAGTGGTTGTGTACCGATGCTATTGCAGATGCCTATTTTGATGTCGGTGTTCTTCTTGTTTCCAAACATGATCATGTTCCGTCAAAAAAACTTCTTGTGGGCCAATGACCTCTCAACTTATGATTATCCAATCAGTTGGGCAACAAGCTTGCCAGTTGTAGGCAATCACATTAGTTTGTTTGTAGTTTTGATGACACTTTCAAGTTTGGCGTTTACGTACTATAACAATCAAATTACGCCAGACCAGCCAGGGCCAATCGACATGAAGAAAATGAGTTATGTTTTCCCGATTGTGTTCTTTTTTGTTTTGAATAGTTTCCCAGCAGCATTGAGTTTCTATTATTTAGTTTCAAACGTTGTAACGATTGCTCAACAACAAATTGTGCGTCGTTTCGTTGATGAAGATAAAATTCGTAAAATCTTAGATGAAAATAAGGCTAAGTTCAAAGCGAATCCGCAAGCTGCTAAAAAAGGTAAGTTTGCACAATTCATGGAAAATCAAGTAAAATTGGCTGAGGAGAATCGTAAGTTACAAAACGACGAAAAGAAAAAGAAAAAATAAACCCTTTGATGGTGAATGTTTGATGTTAAATGGTAAATATTTGGTATATGTAAAAAAAAAATGGTTATATAGCAAAAGCTATCTACAACTATATAATTATTGAATTTTACATCCAACATCAAACATTCAACATCAAACACCATCAAAAACTCAACTAAACCTCTAACCTATGAAAAGGTGCCAAAGTCTTTTCATCCTTTTGCTGATAACGCACGCATTAGTGGCTCAACAAGCTACTCTTTCAGAAAGGGAATATGCCCTAAAATACAAAAAAGCCGTGCAGCTATACGCTGGCCAACAGTATTTTGAAGCCCAAAGCGAACTCACCCCGCTCACCAATCGAAAATACACCAATTCGATGGTGCCCTATGCCCATTTTTATCACGCACTGTGTTCATTCAAGCAAAATAAATTTTTCGAGACACGCATAGTTTTACGTCAACTTTTTGAGCGTTTTCCCGATTGGGACAAAATCGACGAAGCGTATTATCTCTATGCAAACGCCGCTCTATCAGATAATTATGTCGATGAAGGTATGCAATACCTTAACCGTATTTCGGGAACAATTCTGAAAAAAGACATTGAAAATATGCTTTACTACCATTTCAGTAAAGTAAACGACCGTACACAACTAAAACAATTGAATCAAAAATTTCCGAATAATGCGGTTATTGCCCAATTACTCGTTGATAATATTCAAAAAAGTAGAAATGTAAGTAAGGAAGATTTAGAGATTTCTGACCGACTGACGAATCGTTTTAATTTAAGTGAAAATCCTGCAATAACAAAAAAAACAAATCCAAGAAGAGATAATAAAGGTGTAGTAAACATTGCCATTTTGCTTCCTTTTAGACTCAATGATTTTGAAGCCAGTAAATCAAATCGCTCTAATCAATACATTTATGATTTGTATGCAGGTATGAAATTGGCAAAAAACAAACTCGAAACGGAGCAAATCAATGTTAATTTATTGACGTTTGATATTGACCGTGATGCAAGTTTGATTTCCGCTTTGGTAGATGACAATCAGTTTTCACAAGTTGATTTATTGATTGGGCCGCTTTACCCTGAAGCCAATAAGATTGCCAATACTTTCGCTAAATCGAACGATATTGTCCAAGTTCATCCTCTTTCAAATAATCGTCAGTTGGTAGCCAACGACAAGAACACTTTTTTGGCAGCACCATCATTTGAAACACAGTCGGTAAAGGCTTTGGAATATATGAAAACCCAAACAATCGGCCGAAGTGTAGCCATTTATTATGGAAATACTCGGAAAGATTCAACCTTTGCCTATGCGTATCGTGACGAAGCCTTGAAAGCAGGAGTTGAAGTAATTACAATAAGAAAATTCACAAATGCCGAAGATATTGATACTCGCCGCCGCCCAAGCCATATATTTATTTCGGGAAGCGAAGAGACTTTTGGTGGAAAAGTAATCAATGCTTTAGATAAAAAGAAAATTACTTCACCAATCATAGCGGCTTCATCGGCATTTGATTTTGAAGGCTCTTCACTCAATGTTTTCAACCGAGAACTTTCACTGATTCAGTTAGATTATATCAATCGAGATAAAGATGAAGTTAAAAATTTCCGTAGTACATTTTTCAATGAGCAAAATATTTCCCCTTCCTATTATAGTTATTGGGGATATGATATGTTGCTTTTTTACGCAAGAATGCTCAATAATGGCAAAAACCAACTTCGCACGGTCTTAAATGCGATTGAATATACACAAGGCTATACTTTGGATGGTTTTGATTATACCAACGGCTCAAACGAAAATCAAATTGTGCCAATTATCAAATATCAAGATGGGAAGTTTATTGAAGTAATGAGGTAGTTTATTGGTGACTTATTACTGGGGAACTGCTTATTATATAATAAAAATGGTGGTCAAGAAACTTTTCTGACCACCATTTTTATTATCAATATATTTCAAAAAATTACTCAAATAATTTATCGTATTGGTTTCCCGAAGATTTACTCGAAGAAACATTACTTCCGGCAATCAAGGCTTTTTTGTCATCGCCCAAAAGCAACGACACACCTTCTTTTTCCCATTTCTCCAACATATTTAAGCCTTCTTCTTCAAATACACCATTTTGCAGGTCAATCGAATCCATGAAGTTTGAAGATACTTCCATGAAACGTTGCATTTCGCCTACTTTTTGGCTCACATCGTCAGTGATTGATTCCATGGCCATATCAAACATTTGACGTTGATCTTTATCGCCGTTCATGATATTCATCGCCGAACGCATCGCTGAGTGACTCGCACGAATCGCTTTACGTTCTTGCTCTTTCACAACCACTTGATCTTTAATATCTTCGAGCATGATTTCTGAATTTTCGTACATTTTACCCAAAACACGGTAAAGAATTTCCATTTTTTTGTACAAATCATCGAGTTTCATATTCGATTCTTGCAAACGGCCAGCTTTACGGGCTTTCAATACCATCATGGCTTGCTTATCGGTTTCTTTGGCTTTACTTGCCAAAGTAAGGTCATTCTGAATCTGTTTTTTGTTATTTTCGATAATAGTTTTCAGATTTATCATCTGTCCTTTTAGCTTAGAAATTTGCTGATTCATCTTGCCCAAATTACCTTGAAGCTCATCAATATAAGTTTTCAAGATTCCGATTGGATCGAGTTGAATGAACAAACCTGTAACCCAACGCATGATACTTTTATAGATGTAAAAAATCAAATTTCGCATTTTGGGGTCGAGAATCATGTAGATTACTGCCGCCAAAACAATCAGCAAACCTGCCAAATAAAGTGTATTTGATGCCAAAGTTATCAGAAATGGCAATGCTTGGTATAGTAAATATCCTCCACCCAATAATGCACCTGCGGCAAAAAGCATCCCAGTAGTGCCTTCTGGGCGATTCCAAAATGATTTAGGTTTTGATTCTTGTAATTCCATTGTTGAAGCACCCCCAGCCCCTAAAGGGGAGTTTTGTTTATTTTATGATTGATAACCATTGAGAGAGGGGCAAACCTCCTACTGGTTTAGGTAATTTTGAATTTGTTATAATAGTTGTTTTGGTTTCATATTGTTACAAATTGTTTTAAATAGTTTAGTACAACAATTATGCAACATCTGAAACAAAATCCAACCTTACTTTTACTTCAGATACTTTTTCATATTCTCAACATCTTGCCCAATTTGGCCAATTAAATCACTGTATGTTGCATGAAAATCGCTCAAGGTTGTTTCAATTTTCACAACTGCTTCCGAAATCTCGGCTTTCATTTTACCCATATCTTCTTGGTGAGCCGCAATTTCTTGTGTGAGTTTAGCGATTTGCTCACCTTTGGCTTTAATGGTAGCATCAAGGTCGGCAATGGCTTTTTCTTTACTTCCAATTTGCTTTTGGCGTTGAGCATTAACCGATTCTTGAAACTTCGAATCTTCGGTCTTCAATACATTCAAATAAAACTGTGCCGAATCATTCAAAGCCTGACTCGAAACCCCCATCGCTTGTGCCGCTGCATAAGCCGAACTGTATCGGGTAGCTTCATCCATTGGCATTTTAGCAAGGGTTTGCAAAGATTTTTTGTACTCTAAATAATCAAACCCAGGCTGATTATTTGTTTCCATTGCTCCAAACAGAATCTCATAAAACTTATCCGAAACTTTGCCCGTTGGCGTTACTACCTCAGCTTTTGGAGTTGTTACTACGGGTTTGGTCGTGGCCTCAGTTTTTGCAGGAGTAGCTTCGGCAGTTTGCCCTTCGGCAGGGCTCTGAACAATAAAAATACCTTTCAGTTTTGATAAAAAATCGCTCATTGTTTTTCTTGCTTTATGCTTTAGGCAGTATGCTTTAAGCATTTTTGAATCATTATTTTATGTTAGCTTACAGCCTAAAGCCTATTGTCTAAAGCAGTAATGCGATACAAACTTTTGGGTATTTCGAGGATTCTACAACTCATTTCATACAATCCAAGCAAAAGGTGTGTCGAATGGCTAAATTTAGTGATGATATTTTGAATATAAATTATTCTCACAAAATATTTATATGAAATCAGCACGAAAGTCTTAAATTTGTAAGACCCATACTTGTATAGACATCTATGAAAAGTTCAAAAATATTTCTACTTAGTGCTTCCATTGCGGCTCTCGTTGGCTCAATGGCTTTTAGCTTCAATCCATTTAAAGATGAAGTTGATTTCAATACTGAAGTAAAGCCGATTTTAAATAAACACTGCGTTGCGTGTCATGGTGGTGTAAAAAAAGCCGCTAATCTCAGTTTTTTATTTTCGCACGAAGCTATTAATACTAAAGGAAAATCGGGAAAAATTGCGATTGTGGCAGGCGATGCAGAGCATTCAGAATTCTATAAACGCCTCATTACGAATGATTTAGATGAGCGAATGCCTAAAAACGAAGAGCCGCTCAAAAAAGAAGAAATAGAGATATTAAAAAAATGGATTGATGGCGGAGCAAAATGGGGCGAACATTGGGCCTATCAGCAACCCGAAAAGCCAAGTGTTCCATCGGTTGGCGGATTTTTTGCTCGAATCGGACTATTTAAAGATGACGAAACCCGTTTTGCTAAAAACGAAATCGACCATTTTGTGCTGGACAAACTAAAAAAAGAAGGACTTTCGCACTCGCCCGAAGCTGAAAAAGGCACTTTGCTACGTAGAGTGTATTTGGATTTAACTGGCCTCCCTCCTACCGAGCAGCAATTACAAGATTTCTTAAAAGATGAATCGGATGATGCCTACGAAAAAGTTGTAAATAAACTTCTGGCTTCACCAGCGTATGGCGAACGTTGGGCGGCTATGTGGCTCGACTTGGCTCGCTACGCCGATACGAAAGGCTACGAACGTGATGTTTACCGAAACATTTGGCGGTATAGAGATTATGTAATAAAATCTTTCAACGAAGATAAGCCTTTCGACCAATTTACGATTGAACAACTGGCAGGTGATTTACTACCCAATCCAACTGATAATCAACTCGTTGCGACAGCTTTCCACCGAAACACCATGACTAATGATGAAGGTGGAACAGTGGATGAAGAATTTAGAGTAGCGGCTCTAATAGACCGAGTAAGTACAACGTTTGATGTTTGGCAAGGCACTACAATGGCTTGTGTGCAATGCCATACGCACCCATACGACCCTTTCGTGCATGATGAATATTATAAAACGATGGCGTTTTTTAATAATACTCGTGATGAAGATGTAGTAAGCGAAACACCTTATTTGAGGTTTTATAAAAAAGAGGATTCAAGTAAAATTCAAGAAGTAAAAAAATGGATTTTGAGTAAAAGTTCACCCCAAAAAGCCCAAGAGTTTGAGCATTTTGCCCGAGTTTTAGAACCGAAATTCAATTCACATGATATTGAACAACTATCGCCTGTCACATCTTCATTACTTGATGCTAAATATTTGGGGCTTCAACACACTGGCTATGGAAGACTACGAAATGTTACGCTAACTGGTAAAAACAGAATGTTGATGACCTTCAATACCGGCAACGAAAAAGGTACCCTACTCGTGAGAGATAATGCTTTAGATGGTAAAATTTTGGTAAATATTCCGATTTTCAAGACCCGTGATACTGTAATGTTTTATAATTTACCGAAGCTGGAAGGCAAGCATGATTTGTATTTTGTATTCACAAACCCAAAAACACCAAAGGAATGGTTACAAATCAAATGGGTGGCCTTTCAAAACACATTTGCAGAAACAGCAGACTATCAAAGCATTGAAACAAAATACAAAGAAATCCTAAATGCAAAAGCTGATTACAGTCCAATTTTGATAGAAGGCTCTGGGGATTTAGCACGCAAACAACATATTTTTGAACGAGGGAATTGGCTCGTGAAAGGAAAAGAAGTAAAACCCGATGTCCCGAAATATCTGTCTTCGATGCCAAAAGAATACCCTCGAAACCGACTGGGTTTTGCTAAATGGTTGGTCGATGGTAGAAATCCACTTACTTCGAGAGTGATTGTAAATCGTTTTTGGGAACAACTTTTCGGCACTGGTATTGTAGAAACTGTTGAGGATTTTGGCACACAAGGTTTCACTCCTTCGCATCCAGAAATGCTTGATTATCTGGCCATTACATTTCAAGATGATATGAAATGGAGTGTGAAAAAACTACTCAAAATGATGGTAATGTCGGGTACTTACAGGCAATCTTCGACAGTCAATCAAACCCTGCTCGATAAAGACCCTACAAATAAGTTTTTGGCTCGTGGTCCAAGAATTAGGCTCACAGCCGAGCAAGTTCGTGACCAAGCTTTGCTCGTCAGTGGACTTTTATCGCAGAAAATGTACGGTAAAAGCGTCATGCCTTACCAACCTGAAGGAATGTGGCAGTCGCCGTGGAGTGGAGAATCTTGGAATACTTCAAACGGCGAAGATAAACATCGACGAGCGATTTATACATTTTGGAAACGCACTTCGCCGTATCCTTCGATGATGTCGTTTGATGCACCGAGCCGAGAATTTTGCCAGTCGAGACGCTTACGGACGAATACGCCTTTGCAAGCACTTGTAACCCTCAACGACCCTGCTTATGTAGAAGCGGCCCAAGAGTTGGCAAAAAGTATGTTGAAGAAAGGAAAAACACCCGAACAGCAAATTCAGGCAGGTTTCAATAAAATTATGATGCGAGATATTGACAGCCGTGAGTTAAAAATATTAACAAAACTTTATCAGCAAACTGAGCAGCAATACCGTAAAAATCCTGTGGAAGCGTATAAATTCTTTGGTCGCTCAGATACTTCACCAGCTTTGGCGGCAATGGCAGTTACGGCCAATGCTATGATGAATTTAGATGAAGTGGTGACTAAGGAATGATGATTAATTAAGAATGTAGAATTGAGAATTAAGAATAATAAATTATCATTCACGAATACAAATAACTTATAATCAATACTATATATATATCATTAAAATGCCTTTATTGTTTCATGAACCTACTTTTTGTATGCAGCAGAAACCAATGGAGAAGTCCAACGGCCGAGGAAATTTATAAAAATAATCAAGAACATCAAGCAAAATCGGCTGGAACAGAGCCTTCGGCACGCATAAAAATTACCGAAAAGTTAATCAACTGGGCGGATATTATCTTTGTGATGGAAAAGAAACATAAAGACCGTATCAATCAAAGATTTGCTACGGTGGTCGATGAAAAAGAATTAATTGTCTTAGATATTCCTGACGAGTATCAATTTATGGATGAAGAATTAGTAGATTTAATCAAACTTTCGGTTTCGCCTTATTTATAAAATCAGTACTTTTAAAATTCAATCTATCAAAACCTACGATAAACTTATGGAAAGAAGAGAATTTCTTCAAAAAGGTGCATTGGCACTGGCAGGTACAGCCGCTTTTTCGAGCGATTTATTTGCTGCAAAAAAAGAAAAACATGTAGTGGGTGTGCAGCTCTACTCTATCAGAGAAGACATGAAAAAAGACCCACTTAGCAGCCTAAAGAAAATAGCCGAAATGGGTTACACACACGTTGAACATGCCAATTATATCGACCGCAAGTTTTATGGGTATTCGGCCAAAGAATTCCGCAAAATTTTAGATGATTTAGGGCTAAAAATGCCAAGTGGACATACCGTTATGGGTAAAAAACACTGGGATGAAACAACAAAAGATTTTACTGATTCTTGGAAACAAACAGTAGAAGATGCAGCCATTTGTGGACAAAAATATGTCATTAGCCCATCACTCGATATTAGTATGCGTAAAGATTTAGAGCAATTAAAATACTTTATGGATGTTTTCAATAAGTCGGGGGAACTTTGCAAAAAATCAGGTATGAAGTTTGGCTACCACAACCACGATTTTGAATTCAGTCTAAAACTCAGTAGCATTAAGGTTTATGACATAATTATGCAAAACACCGACCCAAGTTTGGTTGCTCAACAGCTTGACATTGGTAACATGTACGGTGGTGGCGGACGTGCTGCCGATTTACTGAAGCAATATCCTGGTAGATTTGAATTAATGCACGTAAAAGACGAAATCAAGAGTGCAACCGAGCATATTGGCTGGGAAAGTGCAATTCTCGGAACGGGCGTTATCGGAGTAAAAAATATTATTGATATGGGCAAAAAATCGGGAGGAACAACACAGTTTATCATCGAGCAAGAATCATATCAAGGCAAAGCTCCGCTTGATTGCATGAAAGAAGATTTGGCAATCATGAAAAAATGGGGCTACTGAAATAATGGTTAATTTTTAATGATGAATTGTGAAAACATTACTCCAATCTTTTGGTTTTGAAATCAGAACCTTGGTGTAATTTAGTTGAAAACAATTTCAATTAAATATCATAAAAAGAGGAGGCTAAAATCTCCTCTTTTTCTATAAAATCACTTCCAAAGAAGAAAATATGAAATATTTAAATTTTAAAAATGGAGATAAAATGCCTGCTTTGGGCTTAGGTACGTGGAAATCGGCCAAAGGAGAAGTTTATAAAGCAGTCAGAGAAGCTATTACGATTGGTTACCGACACTTTGACTGTGCCTTTATTTACGGCAATGAAGCTGAAATTGGCCAAGCCATTGCCGATGCAATCAAAAATGGAGAAGTGAGCAGAGAAGAACTTTGGATAACTTCAAAACTTTGGAATAATCGCCACCGAAAAGAGGATATTCAAGGAGCTATCGAAATTACGCTTCGTGATTTACAATTGGATTACCTCGACCTTTATCTTATTCACTGGCCAATCGTTCTCAGAAATGATATTGATTACCCACAAAGTGGCGAACACTTGGTAAGTCTCAAGGAAGTTTCTCTGACCGAAACATGGCAAGGAATCATTGATTTACAAGCTAAAGGCTTAACCAAACACATTGGGGTTTCTAATTTTAGCATACAAAAAATAGAGCAAATTACAGCTGATACGGGTGTTTGCCCAGAAGTTTTGCAACTCGAACTTCACCCATTTCTTCAACAAAAAATCATTTTAGAATTTGCCAACGAAAATAATATTATTCTGACAGGATATTGTCCACTCGGTTCGGCTGATAGGCCAGCAACCAGAATTGTAGCAGGCGAACCCAAACTTTTTGAGAACCAAACAATTCTTGATATTGCATCAGAAATTGGTTGTTCGCCAGCACAAGTAATGCTTGCATGGGCAGTTTGTAGAGGTACATCTGTCATTCCGAAATCAGTCAATCCGCAGCGGCTGGCACAGAATTTGGAAGCTGCCGATATTGCCCTTTCTCCATCTCAACTGGAAGCGATGAATGCTCTGGACCAGCATTATAGATATATCAAAGGAGATTTTTGGTGTTTAGCAGGCAGCGATTATACAATTGCTAATCTCTGGGACGAGTAAAAGTAAAAAGCCGTTGTTTAGAAAATCGAGCAACGGCTTTTATTTTATGGCACATATTTTAAAATTTCAAAACTACTTCACCAACTTTCTATAAAGCTCGGTCTTTGAAGGGTCAACGGCTGATAATACGGCGAATGCTTTCTGCTTTTCATCTTTGGTAGCTTCCGAAAAAACATTGACCATTTCTTGGTTTTTGGCATTCATAAAACTCGTCAACAATACCGAATTAGTCTTTAGTTTTTGCATCTCTCTTATCGAATTCAGTAAATCTAAAACTTGTTTACGACCGCCAACTGGGTCAATCGTAAAATTATCAAGTGCAATGCGGTGATACGTATAAAGTCCTTCACGGAAAGGCAATAATTGCTGATTTTGTAAATTTTCTACCAACCAATAACGATTTCGTTGGTCGCCTGACTGCTCCCAACCGCCTTGACCAGCACTTGAAGCCAAGTTTGCAATATTATAAGCACGCTGTAAATATGGATTCCCGCCTAATTTACTAAACGAGTCATAATCAACCGTGAGGGCAATCAATGAATAAAAACCCAGAATCGACGTAAGATTATTCGTAAAAGTGAGTTCGTTGAAATTCATCTGACGGTCTTCGGGGGTAAACGAAATATTAAAATTTCTATCTACATAACTCAACACAATACTTTCGTAGGTTGCATTATAAACAGGACGAATTACCTGAAATTGAGCATTTCCTTGATAGACATTCTGCTGTGGAGATTTCGTAAACGTAATAATCAAATTGCATTTGATGCGTTCTTCTTGGCTATAAATATCATTTGTCCAGCGTTTTCCATTCATAAAATCGCTGATGGCGGCTTTCATATCAACAAAAACTTGTTTTTCGGCGGCTTGCTGCGACTGTAACTGGTCAGAAACAATCGTTACGTTACAGTTAAGCTCTTGGGCATAAGTGCCTAATGAGCAGCTTATTAGAACACATAATATAAGTTTTTTCATTGGTTTTATGGATAATTTTACTGAAAAGGCTTCTAAAATTTCCTTTTTACAGTTTCCAAAATATCTTGTGCAACTTCTTTTTTTGTTTTTAAATCAAAATCAAAAACATTGCCTTCTCGGTCAATGATTTTGATTTTGTTTGTATCATAACGAAAACCCGCTCCATTATCTTGTAATGAATTCAAAACCACGAAGTCAAAATTTTTGCGTTCGAGTTTTCCTTTAGCATTTTCAAACTCATTATCGGTTTCGAGAGCAAAACCTACAATTATCTGACCAGCTTTTTTCTGCTGCCCCAGCGTTGCGGCAATGTCAGTGGTTTTGGTCAGCTCAATGTTAAACACATCCTCTTTTTTCTTAATTTTTTTATCGGCTACGTGCAGCGGTGTGTAATCAGCAACGGCGGCTGATAGCACCACAATATCGCTTTCTGTAAAATATTTGGCAGTTACCTCAAACATTTGTTGTGCCGATTGTACTTTTTCAACTTTCACACCTTTGGGCGATGTAATCGAAACTGGGCCACTTACGAGTGTAACCTCTGCTCCTGCCATCTCGAAAGCTTCAGCAATTGCGAAACCCATTTTGCCCGAAGAATGATTACTAATAAACCGCACAGGGTCGATTGGCTCTTGGGTTGGGCCTGCCGTTATCAATACTTTTTTTCCTTGAAAAACAGGTGTTTTAAAAAAATGACGAGTCAATTCATGCACAATTTGTTCGGGTTCGGCCAAACGACCCTCGCCAACCAAACCGCTTGCCAATTCACCAAATTCGGCATTGATGATTTGATTTCCATAGGAAGTCAGTTTACGTATATTTTCAATAGTACTTGGGTGTTTATACATATCCAAGTCCATTGCGGGAGCAAAAAACACCGAACATTTAGCTGATAAATAGGTGGCTATCAATAAATTATCACAAATCCCATTCGCACATTTTGCGAGTGTATTGGCCGATGCTGGAGCAATAATCATCAGATCTGCCCAAAGCCCCAGCTCTACATGATTATTCCATTCCCCCGAATCTCCTTTTGTGAAATTGGATAAAACGGGGTTCTTTGAAAGGGTAGAAAGCGTCAATGGCGTAATAAAATCTTTGGCAGATTCGGTCATAATAACTTTCACTTCTGCCCCTTCTTTGACCAATAATCTAACCAATAAAGCCGATTTATAGGCGGCAATACTTCCCGAAACACCTAATACTATTTTTTTATTCTTTAAGCTCAATTGTATGTCGTTTGAATGGTTATCTGATATAATTTGCTTTATCCGTGTTATTCACGAGAAAGTGTTTTCTTGATACACTGGGCATACCACAAATAAATCTAATGGCACGATTTTTTTGGTATTTAACAATAATTCACAAAATTGTAACAATTCGGAATAAAAATCAAAAGCTTCATGCTAAGTATTGATTTAATTCGTTAAAAGTACGTAGTTTTTGGTTAAATTTGTTTGATGAAACGACTTCTCCACATAATAATATGGGTTTTAGTTGGAATTTCTTTGTTGATAGGCGGTATTGTTATGTATATCCAATCGCCCACTGGACAAGATTTTCTGACAAAAGAGATAGTTTCGTACCTACGAAAAAAACTTCATACAAAAGTTGAAATTCAAAAAGTTAGGTTTGATTTTCCTGACTGGATTTCGCTCGAAAATGTTTATATCGAAGACCTCAAAAAAGACACACTTATTTCGGGCAAACGCATTTATCTTGATATTGATATGCTGGCCTTGCTTCAAAATCGAGCCGACATTAATCAAGTCGAACTTCAAGGTATTCGCTTAAAAGTTAATCGTGTTCTTCCAGATACTACTTTCAACTTTAATTTTATTCTCAAAGCATTTGATTCGGGAGCCGTCGAACCAAAAACACCCTCAAAACCATTTGATGTGGGCATGAAAGCCGTGAAACTGCAAAATGTGCATATCACCTACAAAGATGCTGTTTTGGGAACGGATGCCGATGCAAATTTTGCTTTTCTGGAAACAAAATTCGACAAATTTAATCTCAATCAATCGCAATATCACCTCGCATCTATTAACGGAAATCAAGGTTCGGTTATTCTCAATTTATATAAACCTTTAGAAAAAACTGCCAATATTGAAACCCCACCAAAATCAGATTCAGATACGCTTGATGTAAATTTCAAAAAACTCAATTTGAACAATATCAGTTGGTTGTTTGAAAGTAGTGAAGACGGTATCAGAAGTGGTGGAAAAATCGATACAATGCAGGCCGAAGGCGATAAAATTTACTTAGAAAACCAAGAAATCAAACTACCGAAAATTTTGCTAAGTAATGCTACTGCTTTTGTAGAATTTGCTAATACAAGTCAAAAACCTACTCAAACGCTTAGAAAAGATACTACGGAAAGTAAAAGTTGGACGTTGAATTTGGGTGAAATTGAGGTTAAGAACACTAATCTTCGCTACGATGATAATAATACTGCTTCTCAACCAAAAGGACTCGACCCAGCACATATTGGTATAGAAAATTTAGGCTTCAAACTCAATAAATTTATTTTTGCTCAAAACCAAATTTCAGGAATCTTGCAAAATACTGCATTCCAAGAAAAAAGTGGATTGAGTGTTCAGAATATTAGTTCAGCTTTCAGCTACACCAATAAAGCCCTGATTTTAAAGAAATTAATTATCAAAACTCCGAATACCTTATTGCAAGATGAACTGGCAATGCAATATAATTCGGTTGATGATTTTAGTAAAAACTTAGGCAACGTTGGCATAAAACTCAATCTAAAAAAGAGCCAATTGGCAGTAAAAGATTTATTAATTTTAGTGCCATCATTGGCCGAAAATCCAACTTTTAAAGGTAAAACTAACGAAATAATAAAGGTAGATGGAGCTGTAAGTGGCCGAGTAAATAATCTCGTGGTATCGAAATTAACTGTTGATGGATTCGGAGAAACACATTTGCAGGTCAAAGGTAAAATCTTGGGCTTACCCAATACCGATAAAATGGCACTTGATATGGAACTCGGTGCGTTGAGCATGACCAAAGCCGATATTCTACGCATGGCAGGCGATAGTGCGATTCCGAAAAGTATTGAGTTGCCACAATTTGTGAATCTTGAAGGCAAGATAAAAGGTAGTTTACAAAATTTAGCACTTGATGCTTCACTTGATTCTGATTTAGGTGGTGCGGCTTTTAAAGGTACACTAAAAAATATAACTGCCGAACGAAATCAGATGTATGATGGAAGAATCACCTTACAAGAATTTGATTTAGGAAAACTCACCAAACAACCCGAAAATGTAGGCAAACTTACGCTCGATGCCACAATAAAAGGCACAGGTTTCGACCCGAAAACAATGAACACGACCGTTGATGGAATTGCCCAAAAAGCAGTCGTAAAAGGTTATGAATACAATAATTTGGCAATAAAAGGCACAATAAAAGACCAAATAGCAGATTTTAATGCGTCGGTCAATGATGAAAATGCGAAAGTAGCAATAAATACAAAAGTTAATTTGGCCGATGAATATCCAGCCATCGAAGCAAAAGTAAATATTGGTGAGCTTGACCTTAATAAACTCAAACTTTATGCTGGAAGTTTGAGTCTGAAAGGTGATATTGAGATGAATATGGTTTCGACAAATCCCGAAAATCCACTCGGTAAAATCTTGATAAACAACGCTATTTTAAGTAAAGATGGAAAAACAATTCCGCTCGATAACATTGATTTGGATATTCGTAATATCAACAACCGAAGAGACATTAGCCTGAAATCACCATTTTTGAATGCCCAAATTGATGGAAAATTTATCTATACGCAATTGAGTGATATTTTGTTGACCGAAGTCAATAAATACTTTGCTTTGCCTGATATTGCCTATCAGCCCATCACAACGCCTTATGATTTGAGCATTAACGCAAAACTCAATAACCATCCGATTATCAAAAGTTTTGTTGTGGGAATTACAAAATTAGATACTATCAGCTTCAACGCTCAAATCAATAATCAAAGAGATACCACGCTGCAAGCCAATATTTTCATTCCACAAATTGAATACGATACTTCGAGCATCAACAATGCCCGATTTAAAATATTCGGAGCAAATAATCGTGCCGAATACGAAGGAAATGTATCTCAAATTCTATTCAGCGATTACCGTTTTCGTCGTCTTTTTGTAGGCGGTGAAGTCGAAAATAATGTTTTGAACTTAAACCTTCTTGCCAAAGATTCACTCAATGCAAGTCGCTACGGTTTGGCAGCAAATCTTCGTTCGATTGATAAAAAACTAAGGCTAAACCTCGCCACAAAAGGCACATTAATTGACTACCGAGCCTGGGAAGCCGATTCGACTGGCTATCTCGAATACAGTCCCGCAGGTATTTATATCAATCATTTACAGCTCCGACAAGACAAACAAAGACTTACTATTAATAGTCAAAATAGCACACCCAATTCGCCGCTTAATATTCAGATTGATAGCCTTAATATCAAGCCATTTGTCACAATTGCTACGCAAGATTCAACGCTGGCGGGTGGTACACTCAATGGTTTATTTAAGCTCACTGACTACATGAATGCTCCCGAATTTACGGGCGATTTAGCTATCAAAAACTTTGTATTTACACAAATTCCAATCGGAGATTTAAAAGTAAATGCCACCAACGAAACTTCTGATAGAATCAACGTTTTGGCAAGTATTCTGGGAAATAATAATGATGTAAACGTCAAAGGAAATTATCTTTTGAAACAAAAAAGACCGCTTGATTTTACAATAGACATCAAGAAGATTGGAGCAAAAACAGTAGAAGCCTTTAGTTTTGGGCAATTAAAAAATGCTCGTGGAAACCTAAGTGGCTCTCTCAATCTGAAAGGCGAACCAAGCAAGCCCGTACTTGATGGAGCGATAAAATTCGACACGGTTTCATTTAGTTTGGCTCAATTAGGAGCAATCTATCGCATTCAAAATCAATCAATGAATTTCAAAAATAGCGTTATTTCTTTCAATAAATTTATCGTTGCCGACACTTTGGGGCAAAATATGAGCATCAATGGGAATCTTTCGCTTCAAAACATTCCAAACTTTAATTATAAACTTAACATTGATACCAAAAACTTTATGGTGCTAAACGGTAGCCGTAAAGACAATGATTTTTTCTACGGTAAAGGCTTCGTTGATGCCAATTTGAATGTGCAAGGAATTGGGTCAAAACCCGCTATCGAAGGAAGTGTAAAGTTGAAAAATGGCAGCGACATTACGGTGCTTCTTCCCGACCGAGAAATCGACAAAGCCGAAACTGACGGAATTGTAGAGTTTGTAAATTTAAAAAATCCAGCCGCTGAGAATCTCTCCAAAGCAGATTCGAGTGAACTGGCCGCCACCTATGATTTCGTAGAAGAAGTTTCGCTCAATATTGAAGTAGATGATAAATCTCAACTAACGATTGTGGTTGACGAACTCAACGGCGATAATATCAAAGTAAAAGGAAATGCTCAACTCAATACGGGTATCACACCAAGCGGGCAGCCTTATGTTTTGGGGCTTTATGAATTGACTTCGGGTAGCTACGATTTATCGTTTCAGTTTTTGAAAAAAGAATTTGCCATCAAGAAAGGCAGTAACCTTCTCTGGACTGGCGACCCAATGCAGGCACAAGTAGATATTACGGCTATTTACAATATCGATGCCGAAGTGCCACCAGTAGCATCAAGTGCTACCACCAAAAAGACTAAAGTTCCGCTCGAAGTACAATTAAAAATGAGTGGAAATCTTTCAAGCCCTGTAGTTGATTTTAAAGTGGTGGTGGCTGAAAATGCTCCCACCGACTTGGCAAATGAGCTCAATAAAGATGGTAGCTATCTGAAAAACCTCGAACAAAATCCTGTTGAGATGAATAAGCAGGTTTTTGCACTCTTGGTTTTGAATAAATTTTTGGGCGAACAATCAAGCGATTTCTTTTCGGGGATTAACCCCGAAGCCATTGCCCGCCAAAGTGTGAGTAAATTGCTTACTGACCAACTTAATTTATTGGCTGGCGATTTGATAAAAGGTATCAAACTTGACTTTAACCTTAATTCAACTTCAATGAATACTGATGCAGGCAATAAAGCCCGTACAGATTTAAACGTTGGTTTGAGTAAGGCATTTTTAAACGACCGTCTGAAAGTTGCCGTTGGACGTAATTTTCAACTTGAAAATACGACTTCGGCCGCCACTTCTACCGAAATCGTAGATAATATTTCGCTCAATTATAGCCTCAGCAAAGACGGACGTTATTTGTTTAGTGCTTATCGCAAAAACCAGTACCAAGCCATCCTTGATGGTTTTGTGGTCGAAACTGGGGTAGCATTTACGCTCACGCTCGACTACGAGTACTTTAAAGAGTTATTTGAAAAGAAAAAATGAGAAATACCCCACCCCTAACCCCTCCCCGATGGAGAGGGGAATATATTGGAAGTTATATTTTTTCTTTTTTTAAAAACGAAAAAATAGTTTACTTGACTTATCTAATTTTAAGTCTATTTCTTTTAGTGTTTTTTAGTTCATGCTCCGTAAGTAAGTATATTCCGCAAGGAGAAAGTCTATATACAGGAGCAAAAATAAAGACCACGACCGATTCAAGTTTTACTAAAAATGAAATCAAAGTTCTCGATGAGCAGCTAAAGACCATTATTCGCCCAGTTCCAAACAGTTCAATTTTCGGATTTCCGTATAAAGTTTGGTTTTATTATGTAGTTGGCGAGCCTAAGAAAGAAAAAGGAGTAAGAAATTGGTTTAGAAAAAAGTTTGGAGAAGCACCCGTATTGGCCAGTAAAAGAGCTGTAAATGTAAATACCGAAATTATCAGTAACTATTTGAATAATGAAGGGTATTTTCGCTCTACTGCTACTGGTGAATTAATTATTAAAGGCAAAAAAGCCGAGGCCATGTATGTGGCAAATGTGAAACCTCGCTACACAATTAGTAAAGTAGAATTTATACAGAAAGACACTTCGGCTTTTAGTAAAAGTTTGATGCAAACAAAAGCTGGTTCGTTATTAAAAGTTGGAGAGCCTTACCGATTCGATAATATAAAACTGGAGCGTGACCGCATTGATAAAGCCTTGAAACTCAACGGCTATTATTATTTTCGCCCCGATTTTCTAATCATCAAGGCTGATTCTAACCAAAATACTCGACAAGTAAATCTTTTTCTCGAACTCAAACCTAATATTACTCAAACCTCGCTCAAGCAATATACCATCAAAGACGTTTTAGTTTTTGTCGATAACTCCGATAGTACCAAACAAAAAAGTGTACAAATAAGAAAAGGATTAAGTGTCTTTGACACAAAAAAAGCATTTAAGGGGAAGGTATTCAACGATGCGATTGGCTTCCGTAGTGGCCGACTATATAATAGCCAGACGCATGATGCTTCGCTTTCGAGACTAATTAATTTACGTAACTTTAAATTCGTAAAAAATCGTTTTGAGATGGTCAATCGCTCCGATTCGGCACTAATCAATGTTATTTACGACCTAACTTCGCTCAAAAACAAATCATTACAAGCCGAATTTAATGCACTTACTCGCTCTAATAACCTTGCGGGTACTCAGTTGGGGGTAAACTGGTTAAATAGAAATATTTTCAAAGGTGCAGAAATTCTAAAAATTGGAGTCAATACTGGCTTTGACTTTCAACTGGGAAACAAAATAAACGATGAAAACCTGAACAGTTATTATCGTTTAGCTGGCGATGCCGACCTGACTTTTCCGAGATTTTTATTGCCTTTTTACAAAGTAAGAGCAGGAAGAAATCAGGCTTTACCCAAAACTAATATCAATTTGGGTTATGAGCGTTTGGTACAAAAAGGAGTGGGTATTAATGATGATAAGAGTATTTATCGCTATAATCAATATACAATTACCTCGCTACGAAGTTCATTAAGTTATAATTTAAGAAAAAATGCCGCCGTAGAACATAATTTTACGCCTCTTTCAATTAACCTGATTAGGCCAAAAAATATTAGTGAAGAATTTGTTGATAGAATTTTCAGAAGCAGTAATATCCAAGATTTATTACGCTACGATCAAATTCTAATCACAAGATTAATTTTGGGCGGTCAGTATAACATCGTTTATACGCCTATCCAAGCACCGAAAAGTAGGCACTATTTTTATTTGAATGCAGGTTTTGATATTGCGGGAAATCTTGCTGGTCTTTTTGTAAAAAAACAAGCGGATGATTCTAAACGCATAGCCAATACAATCTTTGAGCAGTACGCTCGCGTCGACTTAGAAACTCGATATTATTTAGATCTTACTCCCAATATACGATTAGCGAATCGGGTAATTTTGGGTTATGGTTTACCTTATGGAAACTCTAAAAGTTTACCGACGCAAATCAAGCAATATTTTGTGGGTGGAAGCAATAGTATTCGGGCCTTTAGGGCAAGGTCGATTGGGCCTGGAGATTTTGATGTTATCGGCGATAGCACCTCAATTTTTACAACAGCTTATGGTGATGTTAAGCTCGAACTCAATTCTGAACTACGCATAAAAGTGAGTCAAATTATCAACTTGGCTACTTTCATTGATGCTGGAAATATTTGGCTGGCTAAATATAACGATGCTCTTGGCTACTCTGAGAATAGTGTTTTTGGTAAAAACTTCTACAAACAACTGGCTGTTGGTGGTGGACTTGGACTACGCCTTGATTTTACTTATGTGAAACTCCGTCTCGACCTTGCCACGCCATTCTGCAAGCCGTGGCTACCCGAAGGTGAGCGTTGGGTAGTACAAGAGATCAAGCCTTTTGAGAAAGCTTGGCGAAAACAAAATCTGATTCTAAATATTGCGGTTGATTATCCATTCTGATTTATCCATATACCAAAAAAGGAAGACTTCGCTTAGAGCGAAGTCTTCCTTGAAAGAACTTTTAAAAGACTATTTATCTGAAATTACTCAGCGTCTTTCCAACGATATTCTACTTTATCTTCCATAAACTCTTCTAATGCAACTGAAGTTGGTTTTGGCTGACGCTCATAGAATCTTGAGATTTCGATTTGCTCACGGTTTTCAAAAATCTCTTCTAAATTATCAATATTTGAAGCGAATTCACCCAATTTCTGAGTTAATTCTTCTTTTGTTTTTACCGCCACTTGTCTGGCACGTTGCGATGCAATATATACCGACTCATAAACATTACCTGTTTTAGCGGCTAATTTATCAACGTCTCTTGCAATGATTGAAGGATTTATTGCCATATTTTATGTTGCCCCTTACTTTCAAAGGAACTTTATTTTTGATTTACTTATAATCTATATTTACAAAACACTTATGTGTCAACTTTTTCCTGCCTTTTCTTCTTTTTTGGTGGCAGCATCTTCTTTTTCCTTCGCCACTCTTGCCGCTTCTTTAGCTTTTAGTTCTTTTACTTCTTGTTCGTACTTAACGGCTTTTTCTAAACCTTTTGTCGAACCATCATATACTTTTTCAGCTTGCTTGATGTATTTGCTTTTTGGATATTTATCAATAAAATCTTCATAGAATTTCAAAGCATCAGCAAAGCGTTCTCTTTGTTTATTTTCAAAACTTACGGTTGCCAAATCATATTGAGACTGTACTTTCAAAAACGATAATTCCTCAATGTATTCTGAATCAGGAAAATCTTTTTGGAAATTATCAATCGCTACAACCGCCGCTTTAAAGTTAGCAATCGTTACGCCGCTTGTTTTGTAATAAAGTTTTGCTTTTTCGTAGGCTTTTTCTTCCAAACGGTGTCTCAAATCTTTCAAATCTTGATTACAGCTTTCGGCATATTTACTTTCAGGATATGAATTAATGAAAGTCTGTAAAGCATCAATAGCTGTAAGCGTACTTGATTGGTCGAGATTGAAATTTGGCGAATCTTTGTACATCGAATTGGCGTACATATAAAATGCTTCTTCGGCCATTGGGCTATTTGCGTAAGTAGCATAAAAACTCTTAAACAAATAGGCACTCATGCTATACTGCTTTTGCTGATATTGAGCATAAGCATTATAAAACTGGGCGTTTTCGGCGAGCGAATCACCTTTCAACAACGGAATGATTTCTTCAAAAAGTATGCCTGCTTTGTAGAAGTCACCTTTTTTGTAATAATCATTAGCAGCTTTATATTTTTCTTCGGTAGTTCCTTTCTTTTGCAGTTTCATAAACTTGCTTGAACAAGCCGAAAACAACAAAACACTAACAAACAACAGGGCGATATGAGGTCTTTTTAAAAACATGGGTGCAAAGATAATAAAAATGCTACGTTTTTGTAACGAATTTTGCAGCTTAATTATTTCTGATGGTTAAAATATAAGTTGTTTGGGGCAAAAATAATGAATAATTCACCGATTTATGAGACTGCTTCTACTGATACTTGCATATTATTGAGATAAATATCGCCAAATTGAGTAGCAAAAGCCACATCGCTGGCATCACGCCCGTAAGCCAAAACTACTCGATTTCCTTTGGCTTGTGCTTGGGTAGCATCAAAAGTAAACCATTGATTTTCAAGGTAAACTTCAAACCATGCGTGCATATCCATTGGGTCAAGTTCATGTAAATAACCTACAACCATTCGGGCAGGAACATTAATAGCTCTGCAAAGGGCAATACAAAGATGAGAGAAGTCTCTGCATACACCTATACGGCTCAGATTAATATCGCAGGCCGATGAAGATGAAGAACTATATCCATACTCATAGACTACATTGCTCCGCACCCATTGACAGATTGCATTGACTTTGTCATAGCCAGTCTGAAAGTATTGCGTGATTTCATCGGCCATAATCAAAAACCTGTCAGACTCGCAATATCGACTTGGTAATAGATAAATTAGTGTAAAATCAGGTAATTGCTCAATTGGTAAGGCTCGTGCCGCAAAGTTTACATCAATTGTATCTGAAGTTTCGACGAGAGCAGAAGTCTGAATCGTAAAGTTTCCAATTGGACTCAATAATCTTTGGCACAGGTTACCATAAATGTCTTGGTATTCGGAAAAAATAGTATTTGGATAAATAGAGAATTGTTCAGTTAAAATTTGCTGAGCAGCTCCACTTTGTGGACGAAGCATCAAAATTAAAGGAACCTTTTCGGGACATTCGTAATCAATCTGACAAGCTACTCGTAATTTCATTGAGGCTATTTAAAAATATCATTTTTGTAAAGATAGTTCTTTTTAATCGAAATATCTTCTTTTGAATCATTACTAAATTATAAATCGTTATACCCACGAAATGTGTACATAAAATTAGGACAATAATTTTATTTTTAATCAAATAAAAAGGGTCTTAAAACCGTTATTTATTCAAAAATTGCCTATTTGAATAAGAAATTTTAGAGACTTTTCCTTGAATCTTAATCATTTTTATCTTAGTTTTGTTAACGAAAACAAGTTGAACTGCGAAAAACTACAAGCTATTATTATTTAGTTTATAATTGTCGTGCCTCCAAAACTTGTTACCTGTAAATTTTCTAATACCGCAAATGCCTAATTCTAAAAGCGTAGCTTTTACTGTACTTTCCTGTATAAAATCTAAGCAAACTATCTTCTTCATTTTTTTAAGTGCTATCTCTTTGAATTGTTTTTCACAAAATCAATGGACTTGGATGTCTGGATATTTAGTAAGCGATGCCACTTGGATTTTCCCTCGCCCCTTACCTTCACCTTTAAGTGTTCGAGGAGCACCCTGGGTTTTAGACAGTGCCATTAAACCTTCGGTCAGAGAACATCCTGCTGGTGGTATTACAAATAATAATGAAATTTATGTTTATGGAGGTGCTTCATTGGAATCTGAATATTCATCTGATTTTTGGGTATATGACATTTCTCAGCAAAAGTGGGCTTTTATTTCTGATTTAGGTTGGCAAAATATTGTTGGGCCGATTGGGCAAGAAAGCAGTACTGCTCACCCTGGTGGCAGAAACAGAATGGCATCGGCAGTTGACAAAGATGGAAACATTTGGTTTTTTGGTGGACTTTATAGAGATAAAAATACAGCTGAAACATATACTCGTTCTGACCTATGGCGGTATAATACAACGTCAAAAAAATTTACTTTTTTTGACGAATATGCTGGTTCTCAAAGTAAACCGAGCGATAGATATAGAGCCAGAGCATGGTTTGATAATGACAATAATATGTGGATGTACGGTGGAGCAGTTGATACACAAAGCGGTTCGCTATCGTATAATGATTTGTGGAAATTTAATACTACAACTAAAAATTGGACGTTTATCAGTGGCAATAAAAACCAACCATTCTGTAAGGATTGTCCCAATGGAGTATATCCTGGTACTGGATACAATCCCACAATACAATATTATCCTCGTGCAAGGTCAGACTATGGGTATTGGCAAGATAATAGCGGTAATTTCTGGATTTATGGTGGCTATGCCGAATCTCATGGAGTAGATGAATACGGTGACCTCTGGAAGTTTAGCCCTACCACCAACGAATGGACGTTAATCTCAGGAAATGAAGCCTTAAATCCTCCACAAACTGCCACAAATCCTGGTTCGAGAAATGCACCTTATTGCTGGGTAGGGAGCGATAGTAAATTGTATATGACTGGTGGTCTAAGACAATACTCATCTTTTTTGAGAGATATTTGGCGAATAAACCCCACTACAGGCAATTGGGAGGCAGTAAAAGTAGATAATATGATTAATAATACTCCCGTATCAGCAGGACTTAAAGTCGAAAGTACAACTAATATACCTGGTGCATCGGTCAATACACTTAATCATATCACAACAGGCTCACATACATATATGTTTAGTGGTTATGGTATGGGGTCAAACAATCTTTTAGGCTTTACGGGTGCTATGTGGCGGTATTCTTTGGATGGGTACGATGCCAACTTAGTACCTATTGCCACCCCAGACTCACTCGTTTTACCTTATAGAGATTCTATTGCATGCAATGTTAAAGCAAATGATTTACCCAAAGCAGCTTTCAATAATTTAACTTTCGATTTAAACATAAATCTTGCGGGTATCCAGAGCAGCTACACAACTCCAAATGGAAAATTCTCGGTTGATAGTACTGGTATAATATGGTTTAAACCTACCTCTCAAAATTTTCTTGGAACCGACTCTCTAAAATACACTTATCAAAATTCGGCAAAGTATGTTTCAAATACAGCCCGATTAAAATTGAAAATCTATAAATGTAATACTACAGTCTTGAGTCTTACATCGCCAGATAATGATATTAGTAGTGGCATTTACCAATATAATAATAATGAATCAGCTAAATTATCCAACAAAATAAACCCTGTTGGAGAAAATCACACAACCATTAAAGTGAATGCTGCCACTTCGATTTTATTTCTCCCAGGTCTTTCAATCAATTCTAATAGTGGTTCAACTTTTGAAGCCATGATAAATGGCTGCAATTAAAATAGTATGACAATGAAAAAATATTTTTATTCTTGTTTGGTAGCCTTTGGCTTCGTGATGGCTTGTAGTTCTCGCACTATCAAAATCGACCCAAATATCATTCTTATCAAAGACAGCAATTTTGAGAAAGCATTAATTGCTCAAAAAATTGACTCTGATAGCACCATTAATGGACAAATAAAAAAAACAGACGCCGAAGACATTAAGGTTTTGAGTTTACCAAATCTTCAAATCAAATCTTTGATTGGCATTGAAGGCTTTAAATCATTGACATACTTAGATTGTTCACTAAATCAAATTGATAATCTTGATGTAACTCAAAATAGTGCCTTAGAATCGCTTGATTGCTCTTCTAACCTTCTAACAAGCATTGATTTGAGTCGAAACCTGAATTTAGCCGCTCTAAATTGTGTGAATAACCAATTAAAAGATTTAAGCATTCAAAGCAAACAATTATATGCACTTAATGCGAGCAATAATTTACTCGTTACGATTTCTGTTGATGCAGCTACAAGACTCTCAATACTTTATTTATCGAAAAACCAACTTAAATCACTTAATCTTGTGAATAACTTAGCCTTAATGGAATTAAAGTGCGACAATAATAAACTGACCAGCATTGATCTAAGTAAAAACACTAAATTACGCATTTTAGATGTTTCAAACAATACGCTATCAGCCCTTGATTTATGCAATAATTCTGAAATACTCAAGCTAACTTGTTCTTCAAACAACATTGCCAAGATTACGATTCCTAAAAGAATTCAGTCAATTTTCGTAAATAATACTGCTGTAATTGATAGCAAAACAACATACTCTACGTGCGATTAACGGATAATTTCAGCCACCATTAAAATACCATTAGAATTGATCGTCTAACGTTAAATTATTATTAAATTCTTGAATTTTACACCATTTTTGACTTACTTCGCAGAACACATTTTGTTGTCGAGCGATGGAAGAAAATATAAAAAACGCACCCAATGACAAAGGCTCGAAAAGTAGCCTTTTTTCATTTTTAAATGGGTTAGTACCCAGTAGTAAAAATAGCGAAACAAAAGGTATTGCCGAAGATTCAAAAATCAATCGCTATGCCGATAGTATTGAACAATCGAATTATTTGAGCCGTGATCTAAGTTGGCTGAAATTCAACGAGCGTGTACTTGACCAAACTCGTGAAAAAGACCTTAACTTATTTGAACGATTAAAATTTTTGGCCATTACAGCCTCAAATCTTGACGAGTTTTTTACGGTTCGATTGGGTAGCCTCTACAATTATCTTGATTTCAACAAAGAACGTATTGATTATTCTGGTTTACGTGAAATTCCTTTCCGAAAAGCCCTTATGCTTTCGGTGAAACAATTTTGCCAAGAACAAGACCGTATTTTTAAGGAAGAGCTAAAGCCATTATTTTCGGAATACAAGTTTAGGATTGTAAAAATCAGTGAACTTTCTCCGAACGAATTAGAAGAAACCATTGCGTATTTCGATAACACCGTTTATCCAATGCTTACGCCAATGCTCTTCGACCACACACACGCTTTTCCTGTTTTGATTGCCAAAACCTTGATTTTTGGCGTTGTGACCGATGCTAACCGCTCAACGCTTTTCCCTGATGATAGCGAAAATAAGAAAATTTCGTTTGTACAAATCCCGAGCAATCTACCGAGATTTTTTCCGATTGAGCGTGGTGAGGAAATTTTGTTTTTACCAATCGAAGAAATTGTTCGTCATGAGATAAAAAAACTTTATCGAAACATCGAAATTCAATCGGTCAATTTGTTCCGAATTGTACGGAACGGAGATTTTACGCTCGAAGAGTCCGATGATATTGAAGCCGATTTTGTGGACGAAATCAAGCAAAAAATCAAAAGTCGTCGATTGGGCCGAGTGGTTCACATGGAAATTGAACCAAATCCAAACGAATGGATGCTTACGATGCTCCAAAAACGCTTCGAAATTGACAAGTATAACATCTTTTTCGATGAATGTTTGATAGACTACACTTGTTTGTGGCAAATTATCCGCCATCCCGAATTTCAAGAAGACATCAAGCCCGTGCATCCCCCAATTACACATCCAAGATTAAGAGATAAAAACGCTGACATTTTTGAGATAATTCGTGAAAAAGACTTGTTGTTGCACCATCCGTATAACAATTTTGAGCCTGTGCTTCAACTCATCGAAAAAGCAGCCGAAGACCCTGATGTTCTGGCTATTAAATTAACGATTTACAGACTTGCCAAGAAATCTCGTGTTACTCAGGCCCTTCTGAAAGCGGCCGAAAATGGTAAACACGTATCAGTTTTGTTTGAAATCAAAGCACGTTTTGATGAAGAAAATAATATTCGTGAAGCTGATCGACTTCAACGTGCGGGCTGCTTCGTAATTTATGGCATTGGTTGGTATAAAACCCACACCAAACTCATGCTTATTGTACGAAAAGAAGGTAATAAAGTAACCCAATACGCTCACTTGGCCAGTGGAAATTATAATGAAGACACGGCAAGACTCTACACAGACATTGGCTTGCTAACGAGCAATCCTACTTATACGAAAGATATTTCGGAGTTTTTTAATGTAATCACAGGACATTCACAACCCGCCGATTATCATAATCTGATTACATCGCCTCGTGATATGCGTAATAAACTCATTGAAATGATACGCAATGAGGCAACCAATGCCCAAAATGGCTTACCGAGTGGCATTTGTATCAAACTCAATTCGTTGGAAGACCAGTACGTAATCAATGAACTTTACAAGGCGTCACAAGCTGGAGTAAAAATCAAACTGATTGTGCGTGGAATCTGCTGTTTACGCCCTGGACGTAAGGGCTTGAGCGAAAATATTACGGTACGCTCAATCGTTGGTCTTTTCCTCGAACACGCTCGCATTTTCTATTTTCATAATAATACTCATCCGAAACTGTACGGTGGCAGTGCTGATATTATGGTAAGAAGTTTTGATAAACGTATCGAATCATTGTTTGAAATTGTTGATGAAGATGTTAAACGTCAAGTCATGCACATTTTGGATTTTAACCTCAGAGACAACGTAAATGCCTATGAACTTCAAGAAGATGGAACTTACAAAAGAGTAGTATGTTCACTTTCTTCCGAAGAATCAGCATTTGATATTCACCAACGATTCTTCGAAATAACGGAGCAGCAATATGAGCCTATATCGTTATTTTCTAATGAAGTGGAAGTTATTGAAGAAACATCCGAGATTGAATTAGAAAGTTAATCGCATGAAATAATTTTCGATAACTAAGCACATGTATTAAAAAAGGTTGAGTTTTATTCAACCTTTTTTAATGCACTATCAATTTTGTATTCATCAAAATCTCCCTATAAGGTGGCATTTCTTCTGCTGGATTTTCGATGATATTTATTAATAACTCAGTGGCCTTTATACCCATATTGTAAGCAAACTGCTCGACCGACGCCAGTGGAGGATTATCTAAGTAAAATGTCATCGGTAGATTAGCAAAACTTACAAACAAAATATCTTTATTAGGCACAATACCCTTCTGTTTGCATACCTGCATAGCATAAAGTGCTACATAATCATTAAAAGTCAGAATTGCTTCGGGTGGTTCGTCCAAAGCCAATAATTCTTCCATTTTTACAATACTATCATCTTTTGATAAATCAGTAGCTTTGATGTATTTGGGCGATGTTTCCAGATTAAATTTCTTGATTGCTGTCAGATAACCATTTAAACGCTCATCGCATACTTCTAGATTCGATGGACCATTCATTAAAGCAATTCGCTTGACGCCTTTACTTATCAAAAATTCAATGGCTTCAAAAGCTCCATCCGTGATACTACAACGTACTTTATTGGCATTAAGGTTTCGAGGCACACGATCGAAAAACACCAATGGTGTACCAAAGTTTTCGACTTCCTTGAAGTGGCTATAATTATTGGTTTCAGCAGCTACTGAAGCAATTACGCCATCAACTCGGCTACTTAGAAACGATTTCAGTGCTTTTTCTTCTCTCTCAAACTTATCTCTTGACTGGCTCACCACTACATTGTAGCCTTTCTCCAAAGCCACATCTTCAATACCTGAAATCGCCATTGAAAAAAACTCTTCTTGTAGGTAAGGCAGTAAAACTCCGATAGTATATGTGCGATTCTTTTTCAGAAAAATAGCGGCTGGATTCGGCACGTAGTGCATTGATTTTGCCAATTCCCAAACTCTTTCTCTCGTTCTTAAGCCGATACGAGTATTATTTTGTAAAGCTCTCGAAACAGTCGAAATAGAAACGCCCAATTTTTGGGCAATTTCCTTGATTGTAGCTTGATGTCTTTGCATTGTATAGATTTTAATAGGTTGAGTATATTCTCGCAAGTTAAATAAAAAAGTGATTTTAAAAAATTTTAAAATCATTCCCTTCAAAACCTAATGACGTATATAGATTGCACAACTTACTAATGTTAACATTGAAAAGAATTGTTTCAAATGGGTCATTATAATCAGAAACCTAAATAGCATTCTTTATGCTAAGAATAAGGCAAATAATCAACGGAATATTATCATTTTGTGCAAACGATTGCAAAATATGAATAATATAGATATGAGTCTTTAATAAGCATTTTTCTTAGAAAAATACATCTTTCTCTACATAAAACATTATTTTACCTATACTTATTAAAAGATTTTAATTTAACTTTAGGCGATGTTTAATCAAAATGTTTATTAACCTTAATCAAAAAATTTCTATGAAAAAATTTACTCTGCGGGCATTAGTAGTACTACTTCTCGGAGCGGTAGGAGCATTGTCTGCTCCGAATGCTTTTGCCAAAGCTGGTTCGGGCAAATTTCTTGAGCAAAAAGTTTCGGGAAAAGTAACCGATGCTGAAAAAGGAGAAGCTCTTCCAGGAGTAAGCATTCTCATCAAAGGCACTCAAAAAGGTACAACAACTGATGCGAATGGTGAGTATTCTATTGCGGTGGCTGATAGTAAAGCGGTGTTAGTGTTTAGCATCGTTGGCTATGAGCCTCAAGAAATTGTCGTTGGAAATCGTGCAACAATCAATGTGGGTATGGCAACTGACACAAAAACGCTCGGTGAAGTTGTTGTGGTAGGTTATGGTGTACAGAAAAAAGAAACCATTACTGGTTCGGTAGCATCGGTAAAAGGTTCGGAGCTAATCAAGTCACCAACAGTAAACTTGAGTAACTCAATCGCAGGTCGTATGGCGGGCGTTGTGGCAGTAAACCGTAGTGGTGAGCCAGGTGCTGACGGTTCGGCAATCCGTATTCGTGGTTCGAACACACTCAACAATGGTGATGCCCTTATTGTAGTTGATGGAATTCCGAATCGTGCAGGTGGACTTGACCGTATCAATCCAAATGACATCGAAAGTGTTTCAGTTTTGAAAGATGCTTCGGCGGCCATTTATGGTTCTCGTGCGGCGAATGGTGTAATCTTGATTACTACCAAACGTGGAAAAACTGGTAAACCAGTAGTTTCATACTCAGCAAACCAAGGTTTTTCCCAACCAACAGTAATCCCTAAATTGACAGATGCAGCTCAGTATGTGAGTATGCTTAATGACCTTGATATTTATGGTTTACCCGTAAGCGAATGGTCAGCAGCTAATGCGGCTTACAAATCGACTGGTTCTTTTACACGTCCTAATGGAACAATTAGAAAAGCTCCGTTTTCACCAACAGATATTCAAAAATATTCTGATGGTTCTGACCCTTGGCTATACCCGAATACAGATTGGTATAAAGCCACTTTGAAAACTTGGTCACCACAAACGCAACATAACTTACAGATTTCAGGCGGAACTGAAAACGTAAAATACTTAGCATCACTTGGTTACCAAAATCAAGATGGTTTCTATAAAAATTCGGCTACTGCTTACCAACAATATGATATTCGTTTGAATTTAGATGCTAAAATTAACAAGTATATCAACTTAAATGTTGGTATTTTAGGTCGTGAAGAAGCACGTAACTATCCTACTCGTTCGGCAGGTGCTATCTTCAGAATGCAGATGCGTGGAAAACCACAACAACAAGCCTACTGGCCAAATGGTCTTCCAGGCCCTGACATCGAAAATGGTGAAAACCCAGTTGTAATCACTACTGACTTGTCTGGTTATGACCGTCAAAAACAAGATTATATTCAAACAAATGGCTCACTTGATATTCAAATTCCTTGGGTGAAAGGCTTGAAAATTACAGGAACAGCAGCGATTGACAAAAGACTCGGCACAAGAAAATTATGGCAAATTCCATGGACACTTTACCAACAAGGTTCTGGATTTGAAGCAGATGGCACAACCCCTAAGCTTGTTGCAAGTAAAAGAGGTCCAGCCGAACCAAACTTGAACCAATCTTATGACGACCAATTGAATATCTTGTTGGGTACTGTTGCTACTTACGAACGTACATTCGGCAATCATGGTCTTACTGTGTTAGCAGGAACAAATACTGAAACTATCGAAGGAAATAACTTTAATGCTTTCCGTCGTTATTTCATCTCACCAGCTCTCGACCAAATGTTTGCAGGTGGTGACTTGGAGAGAAACAACGGTGGTGGTGGTTATGAAACTGCTCGTATCAACTATTTTGGTCGTGTGGCTTATAACTTCAAAGAGAAATATTTAGCTGAGTTTTTGTGGAGATACGATGGCTCTGACCGTTTCCCTAAAGCAACACGCTATGGTTTCTTCCCTGGTGTAATGGCAGGTTGGGTAATGTCAGAAGAGAAATTCATGAAAAGCCTTTCATTTATTAGCTTCTTGAAATTGAGAGGTTCGTGGGGACAATTGGGTAATGACCAAGTAAACCTTCCTAACTCTAATACGCCTGCTACTTATCAGTATTTGTCAACTTACGGTTTCCGTAGCTATATCTTGGGTGATGCCGAGCAAAAAACGTTGTTTGAAACTCGTCTTCCAAACGAAAACATTACTTGGGAGGTTGCCTCTAATTCAAACTTTGGTTTAGAAGGACAATTATTCAACGGTAAAATCAGTTTTGAAATGGACTATTTTGTGAATAAGCGTTCAAAAATCCTTTGGTTCAAAAATGCTTCAGTGCCGCAATCAACTGGTATTACGCTTCCTGCACAAAACTTTGGTGAAGTATCTAACCGTGGTTTCGACTTTAATGTTGGCTACCGTGGCCAAACTGGTGAATTTAAGTATAATGTAAGCGTAAACGGTGGTTATGCTAAAAACAGAATTGATTTCTGGGATGAAGCTCCTGGTGCTCCTGAATGGCAACGTACTACTGGTCGCCCAATGAATACTTTCATGGCTTACCTTTACGATGGTGTATTTAAAGACCAAGCAGCTATTGATGCTCGTGGCATTGACTACTCAGCAATCGTAAAAGAACTTCGCCCTGGAGATATGAAGTACAAAGATTATAATGGCGATGGTAAAATCACTCCAGATGACCAAGTAAGAACCGATAATACAACGCTTCCTCTCTTCCAAGGTGGTATCAACTTGGGTGGTCAATACAAAAACTTCGACTTAACAATCTTGATTCAGGGTGCTGCTGGTGCAAAACAATACGTAAGTGCAGGTGAAATGGGTAATATCGGTAACTATTTACTTGATATTTATCAAAACCGTTGGACAATTGACAATCCAAGTGATGTACACCCACGTATCGCTAACCGCTCTGACCAATACTATTCAAATAATAACACTTATTGGTTAAGAAGTTCAGATTATATGCGTCTGAAAAACTTTGAGTTAGGTTATACAATTCCTGAGTCAATTGGCAAAAAAGTTGGTTTTAGCAGTATGAGAATTTATACAAGTGGTGTCAACTTGTTTACGATTGACAAATTGAAAGTATTTGACCCAGAAACAGCAAGTACAACTGGTCAGTACTATCCTCAATCAAGAGTTATAAACTTAGGCTTAAATGTTAAATTTTAATTAATAGAAAAATGAAAATGTATAAAAAATTAATTTTGTCATTCTTTGCAGTTTCGTTTTTTACGATTAGTTGTAATGATGACTTTGTAGATACCAAACCACTCGACCAGTTATCTGAAAATGTAGTTTGGGGCGATGCGGCTTTAGCAGAAGCTTTTGTAAGCGAACTTTATGGTGGCCTAGGAGTTGGTGGTTTTAATGAGCAAATGCTCGCTTCACTAACTGATGAAACTATTTTCACACACCCTGGTAGAGGTATAACAACCATTACCGAAGGTAGAACTAATCCTGCTGACCCAGGTTGGATTAATGGTACTTTGAGTTGGGTAAATATGTATTCACGTATCAGAGCCTGTAATCTTGCATTGAGAAATTTAGCAAACCCACAATTCCCAAATACCAACAAGATTGTTGAACGTTTGCAGGGAGAAGCTAAATTTATGAGAGCTTATTACTACCACCAATTAGTTCGCTACTACGGTGGTGTACCAATCGTAGATAAGGCATTCTCTCTATCAGATACAGATTTCTTGTCTGCCCGTAATACTTTTGAAGAGTGTTTAAACTTTATCGTGAAAGACCTCGACGAAGCGGCAGTATTGCTTGATGGAAAATCACTTCAAAAAGGCCGTGCAACGAAGGCATCTGCTTTGGCTCTAAAATCTCGTATGTTGATTTATGCTGCCAGTGATTTGTATGATGTACCAACTGCCAAAGCAAAATCGAAAGCAATGGCTGCTTTCGGAAAACCAGAATTGATGGGTTTTCCAAGTGGCAACCGCACTGAACGTTGGCAAAAAGCTAAAGCTGCCGCAAAAGCAGTGTTAGATTTACCAGGATTTGGATTCCAATTAGGACTTACTGCTCCTGTTTCAGCCGATGTTGCAGCAACCAACTATATGAATCAATCTTTGGCAAGAAATGGTGGGCAAAACGAAATCATCTTTGGACGCTACTTTATCCAAAGTAAAAACGAAGATGGTGGACGTGTTGGTCTTTTCAACGGACCAAATGGTTATAACAACTGGGCTGGAAATACGCCAATCCAAGAGTTGATTGATGATTATGAAATGATGGATGGCTCGAAATTCGACTGGAACAAGCCTGAACACGCAAAAGCTCCTTACGATAACCGTGACCCACGTATGAAATCAACTATCTTGTATGAAGGTTCACCTTGGAAACCACGTTCGGCAAGTGCAGCCCCACTTGACCCTGCCAACCAAATCCAAACTGGTGAATATGAAGTTGTTTCTGGTGGTGCTAAAAAAGTTCACTTCGGTTTAGATACTCGTAAAAGTAGCATCGAAGACTGGAATGGTAGCTACACTGGCTATTATATGCGTAAGTTTACAGACCCAAATCCAGGTTTAGTTGACCAAAACTCTTGGCAACAAATTCCTTGGCCGTTTTTACGCTATACTGAGGCAATTTTCAACTACGTTGAGGCTTGTATCGAACTTGGCGAAGACCTTGAGGCTCAAAAATGGTTAAATCAAATTCGTTTCCGTGCAGGTATGCCAGCAATTACAGAAACTGGCGACGCTCTACGCCAACGTTACCGCAACGAACGTCGTATCGAAATGGTATTTGAAGAACAACGCTACCACGATGCTCGTCGTTGGATGATTGCACCAACAACACTCGGACGAAAAGCAAGTATTATTGTAGTGAAAGGTACATTAAAAGCAGGTAAAAACGTTTCCACTTACAAATACGACCCAACTAACTACGATTATTCTTATACTGTCGGTAAAATTGACCCAGGTAAAGAAAATCGTAACTGGGATGATAAAATTTATTTCTTACCAATTCATCGTGACGAAATGAACCGTAACAGCAAATTAATCCAAAACCCTGGATACTAATCTTTTGTTATAAGACAATCGGGTAGTCAGAAGTATTAAAACTTTTGGCTACCCTTTTTTTATTCAAATAACTTCCCTAAAGTTTAAAACTTTCGGGAAGTTATGCACAACTTTGTATATTTGTTCTATAATCTCAAGCTTACATATTTTTATCTCAATCGGAGATTTATAACCTAAAAATGAAAATTTCTACCATCACATACCTATTATCAATAAGTCTATTCTTTTCTTCCTGTAAAAACTCTCCATCTGAAGAAAATACAAACGAAGAACAAGATAAACAAGAACCAATCTTTACCCTACTTTTCCCAGATAAAACTAATATTGACTTTCAGAATGTCATTAACGAAGGCCTAAATACCAATGTATTGATGTACGAATATTTCTATAATGGTGGCGGAGTAGCAGTTGGTGATGTAAACGGTGATGGACTTGAAGACCTTTACTTTACAAGTAATATGCAGCAAAATAAATTGTATCTGAATAAAGGGACGATGCAATTTCAAGATATTACCACTAAAGCAGGTGTAGCAGGTAGAGAAGGCCCATGGAAAACTGGCACAACGATGGCAGATATTAATGCCGATGGGAAACTGGATATTTATGTGTGTCATTCAGGAAATCTACAATCCGAAAAGAAAGCAAACGAACTGTTCATCAATCAAGGTAACGATGCCCATGGAATTCCAACTTTTGTAGAACAAGCAGCAAAATTTGGACTTGATAGCCCTGCCTCAAGCACAAACGCCTATTTCTTCGATGCCGATAAAGATGGAGACTTAGATATGTTCTTGCTCAATCATAACATAAAATCCCTGCCAGTTCTTGATGAAACCCGTACGGCAGCCCTCACTAAAGTTGACGATGCAGTGAGTGGTTCGAGGTTTTACCGCAATGATAATGGATTTTTCAAAGATATAACTCGCCAAGCAGGCATTCAAAGTTCGGCACTATCTTATGGTTTGGGAGCAGGAATTGCTGATATTAACCAAGATGGCTGGCCAGATATTTATGTAAGTAATGATTATGCTGTGCCTGACCGCCTGTACATCAATAATCAAAAAGGAGGATTCAGAGAAGTAAGCCACGAACAAATCGGACATACTTCTAATTTTTCGATGGGAAATGATGTTGCCGATATAAACAACGACCAACTACCTGATATTTTTACGCTTGATATGCTTCCCGAAGATAATCGTCGTCAGAAATTATTGATGTCGCCTGATAATTATGATAAATTTGATTTGGGCGTAAGGTCTGGTTTTCATTACCAGTATATGCGAAATATGCTCCAACTCAACAACGGAAATGGCACTTTTAGCGAAATTGGACAGGTTTCAGGAATTTCGAACACCGACTGGAGCTGGGCGGCACTTTTTGCCGATTATGACAACGATGGTTGGAAAGACCTATACATCACCAACGGCTATCTGCACGACTATACGAATCTTGATTTCTTGAAATACATGGATGACTTCATGGCAACCAAACAAGGTGGTTTTCAACGAACCGATGTACTTGAATTAGTGCAAAAAATGCCTTCATCGAATGTAAAAAACTATATTTTCAGAAATAATGGGAAGCTAAACTTTAAAGACCAAACCACAAATTGGGGAATGGGTGAGCAATCGAATAGTAGTGGGGCGGCTTATGCTGATTTAGATAATGATGGAGATTTAGATTTGGTTGTAAATAACATCAATTCGCCCGCATTTATTTATCAAAATGAAGCGAATACCAAGCTTGGCAATCAGTTTTTGAAGGTAAAACTCAATGGTGAAAACGGCAACAAAATGGGAATTGGAGCAAAAGTTTATCTTTATGCCCAAGGAAATACTCAATACCAAGAACAAATGCCTACTCGTGGTTATCAGTCAAATGTGAGTTTTGTGATGAATTTTGGTTTGGGCAAAAATACCAAAATAGATTCGGTAAAAGTAGTTTGGAATTCGGATAAAAGTCAAGTTTTGAAAAACGTTCAGGCGAATCAAACTTTGGTTTTGGAAGAAAAAAATACTTCTGCAAAACTAAATCCAAACATTCACAACAACACGTTTTTTGCAGAAATAACTTCACCAATCGTTTCAGTTCAAAACAAAACCACGCATAATGACTTTAAAAGACAACCTCTATTGACTAATTCTCAGTCATTTATTAGTCCAATTATGGTCAAAGGTGATGTAAATAAAGATGGCCTCGAAGATATATTTATAGGCGGAAGCTACGGAAAAGGTAGCGAACTTTACATTCAATCGAATGGTACTTCTTTACAATTCATAAAGAAACCTTTCCCTTCTAACCCCAATGCAGATGTAAGTGATGCTGTTTTCTTCGATGCAAATGGCGACGGTTTCCAAGATATTTATGTGGCTTATGGTGGCTACGGAAATTTCACCGAAAGCGACCCTAATTTACAAGACCAATTATTTTTGAATAACGGAAAAGGCGATTTTCAACTTAGCCCTTCTGCCCTACCCGCTATGCTCACAAGTACTGGTTGTGTACGAGTAGCCGACATCAACGGAGACTCAAAACCAGACCTTTTTGTGGGCGGGCGAGTTTCTATCGGTAAATATCCAAACATTCCTCGCAGTTATGTGTTGATTAATGAAGGCAAAGGGAACGGGGCGTCGCCACTATTTAAAGAAAACACACCCGAAAATATAAAAAATATCGGCATGGTTACGGATGCTGCTTTTGTTGATTTAAACAAAGATAAAAAGCAAGAATTGATAATAGTTGGCGAATGGATGCCTATAACGGTTTTTGAAAATGAAAATGGAAAACTAACTGATAAAACCGAAAATTATTTTGACCGAAAACTATCTGGCTGGTGGAATAAACTTGTAGTAGAAGACCTCAACAGCGATGGTGCACCCGATTTATTGGTCGGAAATTTAGGTTTAAATAGCCAAGCCAAAGCAAGCGATAAACAGCCTGTAGAACTATATTATAAAGATTTTGATGATAATGGTAGCATCGACCCTATTTTGTGTACATATATTCAAGCACAAAGCTATCCGTATCTAACTCGTGACGAATTATTAGAGCAAGTGCCAACCAAACGCCCCAAATTTACGTCTTACGATAGTTATTCAAATGCAACTTTAACCGATATTTTCGGTGAAGACGAACTAAAAGACGCTAAAAAACTCGAAGCTAATTATCTAAAAACAGCACTTTTAGTTCAAAATCAAGCAGGACAGTTTGAAGAAAAACCCTTGCCAATCGAAGCACAATTTGCTCCAATATTTACGATAACAATCTTAGATTACGACAAAGATGGAAACAAAGACCTTATTTTAGCTGGTAATTTGAATAAATCACGCTTAAAATTTGGCAAGTATGATGCCAACTATGGCCTATTGCTGAGAGGGGATGGTAAAGGAGAGTTTGCAAGCATTCCGCAACGTCGATCGGGCTTTAATTTACAAGGAGATGTACGCTCATCATTATCAATAAAAAACAATATATTTTTTGGTATCAACCAGCAAAACATTCGAGCATTTAAAATAAATTATTAAGATTCAACAAAAACATCATACATTTTCTTGAAATCATACAAAAACAAATTATGTGCAATGCTTTGCAATGTTATGAATTAATCAAAATATTGATAGTCAAACGATTGCACACCAAAGGCTATACGTGATATCTAAAACTATTTATACAGAACATTAAAAAAAACACTATTTTTGATAACAGTAGAAAAAAAGTGATTAAGTTAACAAAACATTCGTAGAAGCCCCTAAGTTTCTTGGGGCTTTCTTTTTTCCAAACGTTTGAAAGGTTAGTATTTTGGAGTATTTTTCATAAAATTCTAAACCTTTGAATCAAACTGCCATTATCTCTATTATAACATTATGACAAACGCTATTTTAACCAAAAAATTTAAAGAATATTTCAACACAAACCCTACACTTTCAGTTAGAGCTCCAGGCCGCATTAATCTCATAGGTGAACATACGGATTATAATAATGGATTCGTGTTGCCTGCTGCAATCGACAAAGCCATTTATTTTGCTATTTCACCTCGAAACGACCAAAAATGTGTAGTTTATGCTTATGATTTAGATGATTTGTACGAATTTTCATTAGATAATCTCCAAAAATCAGAAAAAGGATGGGCTAATTTTTTAATTGGAGTTTTGGCAGAAATCACCTCTAAAGGCAAACAAATCAATACAGGATTTAACGTGGTCTTTGGTGGAGATGTTCCACTTGGTGCTGGCTTGTCATCATCTGCAGCAGTTGAAAGTGGCATTGGTTTTGCCCTCAATGAGCTATATAATTTAGAATTTTCTAAACTTGATTTGGCACTAATTGCCCAACAAGCCGAACATAAATACGCAGGCGTAAATTGTGGAATAATGGACATGTTTGCTTCGATTCATGGCAAAGAAAATGCAGTAATCAAACTTGACTGTCAAGACCTTAGTTTTGAATATTTCCCATTCGATTTCCCCGATTACACCCTTGTTTTATGCAACACAGGAGTAAAACACAACCTCGGTGACAGTGAATATAATCAACGCCGAGCCGAATGTGAAGAAGGTATAAAAATACTTCAAAGTGCGTTTCCTCAGGTCGATAGTCTGCGAGATGTAACGATGCAAATGCTAAGTAGTCAAGCCGATAAACTGTCGCCGATAGTTTACAAACGTTGCAAGTATGTTGTTGAAGAAATTGAACGAGTAAGTATTGCCTGTAAAGCTCTCGAAAATGGTAATTTAAGCATCTTTGGGCAAAAAATGTTCGAAACTCACGAAGGATTAAGCAAAGAATATGAAGTCAGCTGTCCCGAATTAGACTTTTTGGTTGAGCAAAGCCAAGATTTTGAAGCAGTGGTAGGAGCAAGAATGATGGGTGGTGGCTTTGGTGGTTGTACTATAAATTTAATAAAGGCCGATGCAGTTGATGAATTCATTAAAAAAATGAGTTTTGCATATCATCAAGCTTTTAATATTCAGCTACAAACATACATTGTAAATATCTCAAATGGTGTTGAAGCCATAGAAAAAGAGCTGGTGATGAATTAATTTTTTGAGAGAAAAATGCTTAAATTGCAAAATATAATGAAATTAAGATACTCGTAAATCATAATTTCAAAAGCTAAACGCAATAAAACTATGACTCTCGAACAAATTGATTTAAACAAAACATATACTTATGCCGATTACTCAAATGGAATTTTAAGGTAAGTGGTATTCCGCAACGTATAGAATTGATAAAAGGAAAAATCTTCAAGATGTCGCCCGCACCAGCACGGAATCATCACGAAAGTCTTCGATTTATTTTCAGTAAATTAGATAGATTTTGGGATAAGAGTCCTTGCCGATTGATGTTCGTCTGACGCCTCGCAAAGACGCTAAACGCAATAAAGTTCATACTATCGTTCAGCCCGACTTATGTGTGATTTGTGATTTAGACAAATTATTATGATGATGGCTGTGTTGGAGTTCCTGACCTAATCGTAGAAATTCTTTCGCCAGGCAATAGCCGCAAAAAAATGAAAGAAAAATTTGAAGTATATGAAGAAAACGGCGGAAAAGAATACTGGCTCATCTATCCTTTCGATGAATACGTAATGGTTCATACTTTAAACAAAAAAGTTAAATTTATTGGCAGCAAACTTTTGGTTGAAGGTAAACTTATCCAATCTACTGTACTGCCAGGCATTGAAATTGAAGAAGTTTTTAAATACTAACTTTCGCTAAAATCCGCTTTTCATAAAAATACTTACAAAATTATTGCATGAACAGAGTAAAAAACCTCGAAAAATTACAAAACGAAGAATTTGATATTTGCATCATTGGTGGGGGTGCGAGCGGTGCAGGCTGTGCCTTAGACGCAGTTCTACGAGGCTTCAAAGTAGCTCTGATTGAAAAACAAGATTTTGCTGCTGAAACTTCGTCTAAATCAACTAAACTGATTCATGGCGGTGTACGATACTTAGAACAAGCGTTCAAAAACCTTGATTTTGCTCAACTCCGTCAGGTAAAACATGGTCTCGAAGAACGCCACACAGTTATCCGAAATGCCCCACATTTGGCTCATCCTTTGGCGTTGATTACCCCTGTCTTTAGTTGGTTTGAGGGTTTTTACTTCAAAATTGGACTTACAATCTATGGTTTTTTCGCAAAAAATGATTCAATGCCCAAAGCTGAATGGCTCAATAAAAAAGAAACATTTGAGCATATTCCTACGCTAACACCCAAACTCCATAGCTCGGTTATGTACTACGATGGCCAGCTTGATGATGCTCGCTATTGTTTGGCTCTCGCCCACTCAGCCGACGAAGCAGGAGCAGTTGTAGTCAATCATGCCTCAATTACAGGTTTTGAAAAAGATACTCAAGGAAAACTGAAAACAGCTATCGTTACAGATAATTTATCTGAAAAAAATATCACTGTAAAAGCCAAGCTGTTCATCAATTGCACTGGCCCACACGGAGATAGCATCAGACTTTTGGCAAATCCTGACCAAGAAAAACGCTTACGTCCAAGCAAAGGTGTACATATTATGCTTCCGCACGAAGTTTTACGTAGCCAAGATGCAATGTTGATTCCAAAAACCAAAGATGGACGAGTAATTTTTGTGATTCCGTTTGAAAGAGAAGTAATGGTAGGAACAACCGATGACGAATACCGTGATTTAGAAAAAGAGCCTATCTTAGTTGAACAAGAAATCGACTTTTTACTCGATACGCTTCGCCCATATTTGGCTAAAGTTCCCGAAAAATCAGCAATAAAATCAGGCTTTGGTGGTTTACGTCCGCTCATTGCTTCTTCTGGCTCTAAAGCTACCAAAAAACTCGTGCGTGACCATGAAGTGGAATATGACGAAAAATCTAACTTATTGAGTTTACTGGGTGGAAAATGGACGACCTACCGCTTAATGGCAAAAGATACCATTGACGAGGCCTGTAAACTTTTGAATAACGAAACTGAATGTAGAACTGAGCAACACTACTTGATTGGCGGAGAAAATTATACTTTTGAAGAATGGAAAAATATTCAGGAAAAGTATAAGCTCGACGAAGATATTTGTCAGCATTTAGTGAAAAAATATGGGACTAAGGCTAATGATGTGCTGGAAAACTCCAATCAAACTGACCGAATTCATCAAAACTATCCTTTCATCAAAGCCGAAGTTATTTATACAATCCGAGAAGAAATGGTAGGTAGTTTGAGAGATTTTTTTGCTCGCCGTACTCGAATGGAATTAATGGATTGGCAGGCAACATTTAGTTCGGTTGATAACGTTGCCGAAATCATGGCTGTTGAATTAGCTTGGTCAGAAACTCAAAAACAAGTAAACATTACTGAATACAAAAAGCTTCTGAAAAATTTTATGCAAACGGCAAATATTCATTAAAAGTAGTTGAATATCAAATCGAATGTCCTAAACTCAACCCTGCCCCAAATCTGAAATGATTTTCGACATATATTGGTGTCAAATGAATTTTATAGAAAAAACATCCGACTTCCCCACTTAACAAACTGCTTTCTAATTCCATGAATGGGAGTAAGATAAATTTTCCGTTTCACTCAAAATCAGTTGGGTGGTTCGTAATTACAAATATAGGAATCTTAAAGAGAAACCCCCAAGCTAACACCTCCACGAAGTTCATATTTACCGAATGAATAAGAAGGAGTTACATTTACCCTCAAAAAAACTACTCTGGGGTGTGGAGGAATATCAAAAATAACTTGTTGTCGCAACCCCAAAATCCCAAATATGTAGCTACGAGTTTCAGCACTTCTATACGCAACGGGCGTTAAGCCAGTACCCATTTCAACAAACCATTCTGCCGCAATTTTCGATGGTGCTGATTTGCACCTTACACTCACTCTTTTGTTGATACCTTTACGAAGATTATTAATCAAATAATTATAGGTAACCGACGTTGGAATCGAAACACCTCCACCATTGGCAACCTGACCAACCCCAGTAGATTGGCCACCGGGCAAAAAACCAATTCCTGTACGTAATGCTAAAAAACTGTTTTGCCACCTAACCGGCAGATATTCTACATTTATCGAGCCCAATGGACTAATCGCAAAAGACTCCGCCATGATAGCTGTACGATATCGTGTACGATACATTATCTGAGCATTAGTTGTCTCGAACAATGTGATTAAAATAATGAGGGTTAGAAAATACTTCACTCGATTATAGGATTACGTCAATTAAAGTAAGATAAAAACGTGCCAAAATATATACATTGAAATAATATTTTTGTGTTTTTCTAACCATTAGAATGCTTTAAAAACGAATTTTAAGTGTAAAAAATTACAAATTCAAATCATTATACATAAAAAAGACGGGACAGCCCGTCTTTTTTATGTATAATGTATCAAAAGTTTCTTACAAATTCTTCACCAATTCCTTTTGTTTTGCAGTTAATCTAAACCTTTCGCCATAAGTATCTGCCAAGCGTTCTACCTCATTCAAAAAAGTTTCTGTTCCTACAAAATCAGGAAAATTGAGCGTTCCACCCGCATATGGAGGAAATCCCCAGGCCAAAATCGAACCGATATTGCCATCTAATTTTGTCATTAAAACACCTTCATCCATACAACGAATCGACTCAACCACTTGGCGGTAGAGTAAGCGTTTTTTTACTTCCTCAACATCAGGTTGAATTTCTGAAACTGGAAAATATTCAGCCAAGCCTTCCCACAAATGCTTCTTCCCTCCTTCTGGATACTCGTAAAAACCTTTCTTGTTTTTCTTACCAAAACGCCCTAAATCTTCAACCATCATTCGGGTCACTTGATATGCTCCATCTTCTTCAGTCAGTGCTCCATCGGCAATACTTTGCTTCGATATTTTCAAGGCTAAATCTAAAGCCACTTCATCCGAAACTGCCAAAGCACCGACTGGCATTCCTGCATTTTTTCCTGCGTTCTCGATCAAAACAGGGTCAACACCATCTTTTAATAAGGCAATTCCTTCGGTGGTGTAAGTACTAAAACAACGAGAAGTGTAAAACCCACGAGAATCATTGACCACAATTGGCGTTTTGCGAATTTTCTTCACGAAATCAACCGCTAAAGCCACTGCATAATCAGATGTTTCTTTGCCACGAATCAGCTCAACGAGCATCATTTTATCAACTGGAGAGAAGAAGTGAATACCGATAAAATTTTCTGGTTTTGCCGAAGCCTTTGCCAAACCTGTAATCGGAATTGTGGAAGTATTTGAGCCAAACACACCGCTCTCAATTAACATTGGCTCTGCTTCTTTGGTAACTGTTGCTTTCAAATCACGGTTTTCAAAAACAGCCTCAATAATCAAATCACAACCTTTCAAATCGGCCACATCGGCCGTTGGCTTTATCAAACTCAATAGTTTTTCACCTTTATCAGCTGTGGTTTTACCTCTTTCAATACCTTTCTGCACCAAGCCTCTCGAATAATCTTTCCCTTTTTCGGCCGCTTCGATACTTACATCCTTCAAAACAACTTCAATCCCCGCCATTGCCGATACATACGCAATACCTGCACCCATAAATCCAGCACCCAAAATACCAAGTTTTTTGACATCAGTAACAGGTATATTTTTGGGACGACTGGCACCTTTATCGGCTTCGTTTTTGCCCAAAAACATTACTCCGATTAAATTCTTAGCTTCACGAGAAGTAGCAACTTTTACAAAATAGCGAGCCTCAATTGGAATCGCTCTATCCATATTTACTTGTAAGCCTTCATAAACGCACGAAAGAATCGCAATCGGTGCAGGATAATTTCCTTTAGTTTTATCCATAATCATGGCCGTTCCGCCCGCAAAGGTTCTCATTCCTGTTGGCGACTGAACGTTTCCGCCTGGTACTTTATAATTTTCACGAGCCTTGATTGCTCCTGTTTTCTTATCAAATTCATCCCACGGTTGAATAGCTTTCGGGTTAGCCAAAATCCATTTCATGGCTTTTTCCATCATTTCTTCACGAGTAACCGCAATATCATTGACCATGCCGTAGCCCAATGCTTCTTTTGGCGAAATACGTTTTCCTTCAACCATCAACATCAAGGCAGCTTCCATACCAATAATACGTGGCAAACGTTGAGTTCCGCCGCCCCCAGGAAGCAAACCAAGCTGCACTTCGGGCAAGCCAATAACAGCTTTGGGATTATCAAGAGCAATGCGGTAATGACACGACAAACAAACTTCGTAACCTCCGCCCAATGCCGTTCCATTCATGGCTGCTACCACTGGCTTTCCACAAGTTTCGAGTTTACGAAAAATAGCATTAAAATCAAGCGAAAACTTGTGCATTTCGCTTTGGTCTTTGCTATTATTACGCAAAATCATCTTTACATCAGCTCCTGCTATAAACTCATTTTTTTCGGAAGTGATGATAATTCCTCTTACTTCGGGGTCAGCGTAAGCAGTTTCGAGATGCCCCTCAAATTCAGGAATCGAAATATCGTTCATAACGTTCATCGGCGAAGTGGTCATGTTCCAACTGATAATCGCCACGTTGTTTTCTACTTTATAGTTAATTTCCATTAGATGGTTGAATATTACTGTTTCAAAATACCGTATGCTTGCATACTATTTGCAAATATAAAAAATATGTTTAATTTTATTTTGTTATTTTTGTTAAATAATCAGTTAATCTGGAAACCATGACATTGCATCCAACGAAAGCAGATACAGTCAAAAAGGTGATTGGCTCTCCACTGAGTAGTACAAATTTAAACGACGACGAATTCTATGATTTTTGCCAAGAAAACGACAGTTTGAAATTTGAAAGAGACGAGAAGGGAAATGTTATTGTTATGCCAAACACAGGAGGAAAAACAGGAATTAAAAATTCAGAAATTACGACTGAATTAACAATTTGGAATAGAATCAAACGAAGTGGAAAAGTTTTCGATTCTTCTACAGCTTTTCGATTAGCTACTTCGGCAGTGCGTTCGCCTGATGCTTCATGGGTTTCTAATGAACGCTGGAATAGTTTGACGGATAACGAAAAAACAAAATTCCCTCCGCTTTGCCCTGAATTTGTAGTTGAACTAATGTCTGAAAATGATAATCTGAAAGATGCTCGCACTAAAATGCAAGAACAATGGATAGAAAATGGTTGTAAATTGGGTTGGCTGATAAACCCTGCCACCGAAACAGTATATATTTATCGTGAAAATGGCGAGGTACAAATCGTAGAAGGATTTGACAAAAAACTTTCTGGTGAAAATGTTTTACAAGGTTTTGAACTGGATTTGAAAGTTTTGAAATAGTTATTCGGTGGTTGAATAAAACCACCGAATAACTATTGAAACCAAATCCTAATTTTTACCTAAAATTTGAGTAATAAAAGATAAAAACGTTATTTATTAAGCCAATTATCCTCTATAAGGCAACAGTTCTCCCATTTCACCACGACCATAGCGGCGTTTTGTGTCGGCCATTTGTTCGGGAGTAGTCATTACAAAAGGCCCTCCGTAAGTAATGGGTTCTTTCAAAGGAACAGCCGTTCCGAACATAAATTCAAGCCCTTCTTCACCCGCAGTAATCACAACTTGATTTCCTTCAGTCGAGAAATTGACCATACTTTGGGCTAAAACTTCCTGATTTTCTATGTTACCATTTCCATTCAGTGTATAAATAAAAGCCATTTCTTGAGCATCTAAGGCAATTGTTTTTCCAGCATTTAGATAAACATGAAACAGATTCACGTTCGTAACCATCTGATAATCAGAACGTTGATCATTATATTCACCATGCACAATTCTTAGTTTATAATCTTCCATGCTTATCTCTGCGATTTCGTTGGCACTCGCATGAATAGCTTTGGGTTCAACCAAACGGTCTTTATCGGCATGATTAATCCAAATCTGAAAACCATGGGCTTCAACTCCAGTTACCTTCGGAAATTCATCGTGTTGCAAACCTCGTCCAGCCTGACTAATATGCAATCCTCCTGGCTCAATTTCGCTGAAATCACCTAAACTATCACGGTTAATAAAACTATTTTTACTATCGGGTAGCATATAGGTCATCACCGAAATTCCTGCGTGTGGATGAGGACCAAAAACAGGTCTATCCATCAGGTATTCAGTAAAAACCAAAACAGGTTCAATTGGATATTGACTCGCAAACATATCTACGCCTTTGAGTCCTGGGAATGCTGGTTTGAAATGTAATTTTGTGTGTTTGATTATTTGCTTATTCGCTTTCATTTCTTTATTAAATTTTGATAAGACAAAGATAATGCGTCTATAAAGCAAAATTCAAGGTAAAAAAGGTAGTATAAATGGTAGTTTTTTCGGTATTATTTATTTCTATACTCAAATGGAGTCATTTGTTCGGAAGTCTTAAACGCTTTAGTGAAATAAGAGGGGTCATCAAAGCCAAGCCAAAAACTGATTTCTTTGATATTCATTTCGGTTTGCTTCAAAAGACTTTTTGCTTCTTCCATGAGCAATTGCTCAATTAAATTTTTAGGACTTTTACCCGTTTGCTCTTTGATTACTTCACTAAGATATTTTGGTGTAATATTGAGTTTATCGGCATAAAACAACACATCTTTATTTTCGAGATAATGGGTATTTATCAAACTACAAAAAGCCTTTGCCAATTGTTGTTTTCGAGAAAACTTTTTGCTATCTAATTGATTATCAATATATAATATTTCAATTTTCTCAATAACCGCCATTATCAAGGGAGCAACAATTTTGGGATATTTTTGATGATTATTTATATTTTGAAAAATATTATCAAAGAAGCCAAAATCGGTATCGCTTAATGAAATAACGTGCTGAATTCCTGCCCTAAATACCCGAGATTCGTTGAGAAAAGCAGCATTAATTGATGTTTGAAAAATATCAGATGTAAAAAAGAGAGCGGTATGTTTCAAATCCCAATGATTATCGAGCCAATGTCTGATAATACTTGGCCCAATAACTAATAAATCTTTGGCTTTGAGTTGATAATCTTCAATACCAATTCTTAACGAACGCTCGCCTTCATAAACCAAACCGATTCCGTAAAAATAACTCCGAAAAGGATAATCAGGTGCACTTTCAGTAAATAGACTTTGATTGGCAATAAAAAATGATTCATTGGTTTGAGTACGTAAAATTCCTTCTACAAAACGGTGAAATTCAAAGGTTTTTGGCGTTCTCATGATTAGAAAAACAAATGTCTTTTTGAATAACTTCGACTATAACTGAATCTTTTTTGTTTATTTGGGTAAATAAAAGCGTTCGTTTGGCTTCCAAAATCTGAGGTGATAATTCAAAGTACTATTGCATCAAATTCCAGCCTAACCACCTCATTATAAATACTTAAAGAAGCAAACCTACCACAAGGAATTGTCCAATTTATCGCTTCGTGACCAACTGGAAAATCATAGCAGATTGGATAATTATACTCGGCCGTATGCTCAGCAATAATTTCATAGAAAGTTTTGCCAAAAGGTTCGTCGTTTTCTTTTACATCCGAAAAATCTCCAACAATCAGGCCTGCTAAGTTTTTAAGTTTTCCTGCTCGTTTTAGTTGTACCATCATGCGGTCAATGTTGTAGAGATATTCCGAAATATCTTCGATAAACAAGATTTTACCATCAGTATCGACTTCTGATTGCGAGCCAAGCAAATGAGCAAAAATACAAAGATTTCCACCTACAATTTGCCCTGCTCCTACTCCTTGTTTGTTGAAGGGTTTTGATGGAATTGTATAATTTATATCTTTACCAAAAAGAAATGCTTCGAGTTTTTGAACTGAATCATAATCTCTTGTGAACGTTTTGGGCATTGGTGCATGAAGGCTTTGGAAACCCATCACTTGTAGCTGTCCATGCACGGCCGTGATATCAGAAAAACCGATAATCCATTTAGGGTTTTCCTTGAATTTCGTAAAATCAACGGCATCAATGATTCTTGAACTTCCGTAGCCACCTCTGGCCGAAAATACCGCTTTAACCTCTTGATTATCAAGTTGTTGTTGAAAATCTCGCAAGCGAATTTCGTCTGTTCCTGCAAAACCGTAATATGTAGCACTTACTGATTCTCCTACTATTACTTCAACTCCCCAGTTTTCTTGCATGATATTAATCGCCGACTGAATATCGGCAGGGTTTAGCTTGCTGGCAAGGGCTACAATGGCCACTTTATCGCCTTTCTTTAGGAATGGAGGAGAAATTAATGAGTTCATTTTTCGCAATAAGCATTATGCTCTAAGCTATATGCTTTTTATAAATTTTAATTTGCTTAAAGCGTATTGCCAAAAGCCTACTGCATAAATTGTCAAGGATTCAAAGATACGAGGTCGAAATCATGAATTTTACGTAAGTCTAAAATATACCTTTCATCGCCATCGTTTTCGAGCATTGGTTTAAACTTTGCACCCCAAACCAATTCATCATTGAAATATGAATGACGTTTATGAACTGCATCGGCAAAGGTATCATCAATCCCCTCGACGGCAATCATAAATTCAGCATCGGCTTCGGCCAGCGACTCAGGAGTTTCGCCATAAAGTGGACTATCTTCGGTAATGGCGTGAACGATTGTCCAGTTAGTTGGAAAAAAATTCACTTTTGAGCGTTCAAGCGTAAGTCCATAATATTGTCTATTTCTAACGCCATTTTTTTCTTCTACTTTCGAGAAAACCAAACTCACACTCAAATTGATAATTTGATTGCTTTTCTCATTGACCATTCTAAACATAAAAGCGTTAGTATCGAGATACGGAGCAATGATAGCATTTCTACTAAACAAAATTCGAGGATTTGGGCGAGAAAAACGTCCATAAAGCAAACCTGTAATGATAGCAAACATCATTAGACCACTAAGGGCTTCGATACCTGCTACAAAACTGGCAGCAAAACCAACTGGAGCTATACGCCCATAACCAACCGTAGTAAGTGATTGTGCCGAAAAAAAGAAGGCATCCCAGAACTGAGAATGTATATTGGTCATATCAACACCCGCCAAGTGTTCCATGCCAATTAGATAATACAAACTTGCAAAAATGAGATTTAGAACCAAATAAACGCATAGGACGAGAACAAAAAAGGTACTCCAACGAACTGTAATAAGGCGGTTGTATAGATTAAGCCAAGCTTCGAATGATTGACCTACTCGCGTTACATTAAATTGTCCAGAACCAGTGATTAGTCGAGTTTGGCGGTCGGTCATTTTTGTACCGAAGCCTAAATCTTGACGATTACGTTCTTTTTCTACAAGTGAATCTTTTTTCTTCATAAATCTATTGTGTTGCAAATCATGGGCATCGACCGCATTCTGTTAGCTAAGTTTTAAACAGAAACACAATTTTACTATAAAAAAGTTTTCAAAGAAACACAACATCATCAACAACGGACTCACCAACATCTTTATTGATGAGGTCGAGAAGCTTAGTTTTTGCCATGAAAAGCTCTTGACGAAGTGGCGAGGAGTCGATTCGGAGATATAATATTCGGTTTTTAACGTAGATTTCTTTGGTTCGAGAAGCAATAGTTGGCCCCATCATTCGCCCCCAAAATGCTATCAAATAGGTTTCGTTAAAACGAGTTTTTAAGTCAAAAGTTTTTAAAAATGCTTCGATGGCATCTTTCATCGGAGTAGCTTGCGAACGACGGGTGGTTTCTGATGCCATGATTGAAAGATTTAGCGTTAGATGTAAGGAATTATTAGGTCTGAGAGTTAGAAATATATGTAAAAACATTTCATAAATTCTAATTCATGAAACCTAAATCCTGTAATTTATTTCAATAATTCTGCAACTTCAAAACTTACCAAAACCTTTTCGACGTTCGATTTTACAAAAGTATTTGGTGGTAAAGCTATGATTACTTTATCATCAAAGTTTGTAGCTAAACGCTTAGCTGGTACTTTGAGATAAATCACCTTTTCATACTCTTTTAATGCCGACTCTGGACCATCTAAAACAATCTCATTTGGTGATATATTTATTAGACTCGACACCACAAAGTTTTTCTGTAAATCAATACCCAAACTATCCACTTTCAACTTGACTGTTTTCTTTTGTCTTCGCTCAAAATGCAAAGTTGTGGTATCGGCCAAAATATAATTTAACTTAGGTCTTTGTAGTAGATTTGTTAACGACTCAAGTAATGATGCATTGTCTAATCTATTGATTTTCAAAGGGTTGTCAATTTCATAAACCAGTGGTGTTGCATTTGAAAACAGATTATATTTCAATAAATCCCAACCTGTACTCGACATACTTACATTCAACTGCTTGGGTAAAGGTTTGGTCGAAATGTAAAGAGAATCGTTATATTTGATGGTGAGGGGATAGTTGATTTTAGCCGAATATCCCGATTTGTTTAGAGAGTTTAGCAACCAAATTACGAAGGCAGCTAAAAAGCACAGTACTAAGGTTCGTAGATTCATTTTTAGTCGATGGACGACGGTCAATAGACCATCGTTCAAAAAGTTTTTTCAATTGACTATGGTCTATCGACCATCGACTAATTTATTTTTTTCTTGCGATGGATGTTTTATCGAAAGTCAATCTTGCACCGCCACCTGCTGAAACTGTTACAGTTGATTCGTCTTTTGAAACGATTTTACCATGCATTCCACCGAAAGTTACGATTTCATCTCCTTCTTTCAATTCTTCAACCATTTTCTTTTGGTCGCTTGCCTTTTTTTGTTGTGGGCGAATCATGAAGAAGTAAAATACTGCTATCATTCCGACCATCATCACTATCGAAAACATACCATTTCCACTCTGTGCTTGTAAAAGAATCATTATTTTAATTTTTTTGGTTAGATTATGTGCTGAAAACTCTTATTTCTGTAATTTTTACTACTGTGGCTTTACTGTATTTGCTATATCTTTTCCTTGTACAACTGCCGTAAAAGACAAAACTGTTTGCGGAGGGTTGGCATTAGAAAAAATTGTTACAAATTTCTTGTTTGTTCCTACTTTTCCTTGGCTATTAAAACGCACCGTAATTTGGTCAGACTGCCCAACACCAATCGGATGATCAGGTTTTGAAGCAACCGTACAACCGCACTGTACTTGTACGTCGGTAATTGTCAAAGCACTTTTACCAACGTTTTTAAACTTAAATACGTGCGAAACCGTATCACCTTCGGTGAGTGTGCCGAAATCAACTACTTCTTTATCAAACTCCATGATTGGAGCATTTGCCAACGCCACTAATGAGTCTTCTTTACTCATTCCCGTCTGGTTTTTTGAATCAATTAGGTTGCAAGAAAAATTCATTCCTGCCAAAATAATCGTTGAAGTAAGAGCTAAAAATACTTTTTTCATTTTGTATTTTAATAAATTATATATTAGAAATTAATTATGCTTCGTTTTGAGAACCTTTGTAAATGCCATGGTTCCCAAAATTTTATCAATCTTAAAATCTTCTAAATCCTGTTAGTTTTTCGATTTAATTTGGCTCATCAAAGACTCTACGTCTTCGAGTAATTTTTCGGCTTTTTGGCGTGCTTCGCTCACTACTTTTTGTCCTTCTGCTTTGGCCGAACTATCGCCACCAACTACTTCCATCGCTACTTCATCGCCTCGTTCGATGAGGTCGTTGATGAATTTTTGTAATTGTTCACGATATTTCGATAAACGGAACGACAGTTTATCACGAGTTACTTCGCCTTTATCGGGTGCATATAAAATACCGATGGCTGCTCCTGTGGCTACTCCAGCCAAAAATGCAATGAAAGTTCTTGATGAATTGCTCATAAAATTCAATGAGTGAATGTTTGAATGTTTGAATGAGTGAGTAAATTTCCCACTAAAACTACTTTTTATTTATAGAGAACTCTTTTTTAGACTTATTTATTATCCAACATACCTCTACCGCTTTTGCGAAGTTTGCCTGATTCTTTGAGGTCTTTCGATACGCCATCTAAAATACCATTGACAAACTGTCCACTTTTTGGTGTACTATAATCTTTAGCGATTTCGATGATTTCGTTTATCGTAACCTTTACTGGAATACTCGGATAATTGAGCATTTCAACTACTGCCATTTTCAATAAAATATGGTCAGTGATGGCAATACGCTCTATTTCCCAGTTTTTGAGCTTTGGAATCAGAATTTCTTCTAAATCTTTGGTTTCAAGAATACTTTTCTGATACAAAGTTTGCAAAAATTCTTTTCTTTCGTCCCATTCGTCGTCTAAGGTAGCCAATTTTAATTTGCCTTCTTCAACTAATGCTTGAAAAGTATGCGTAACGGCCGCTCTGAGAGTTTCGATGTCATCAATCCAGTACAAATCTTGTTTCTCGAAAAACTCCCAAGCAATTTCATGCTTCAATATTACGTTTTTGAGTAGATATTTCAAAATCGCAAAATCTTCTTCAAGCGTATGATTGGTTTTCGATGTATATTCTTTGTAGCGGTCATTGGCACGAATTACTTCACGGTATAATTTAGCCACAAATACTTGCTCATTGAGCATACTAATACTTCGACGGCTACATAGTATTTCGAGTGATTTTTCTTGACGTAAAGCCTTTATAACCTGATTATCAATGAGTTTTGATTTTGCATCGCCATTGCTATCTTGATTGGCACGATTACCGAGTTCGATAAAAAGTAATAAGATTTGTAGATACAATTCATAAACTCTTTCCGCCTCGATTACCATACGGCTGGCATAGTGCTGAACGTCTTTTTTGTTTTTGAGAAGATAAAATTCTTTTGCTTTTTCGACCATTCTCAACACTTCGTCGGGTGCGTCAAATTTTTCAGCTTCCTGTCGAGAAAAAGCTTCTTGAAAAAGATTTTGACCTAATTTTTTTAATCCTTCGAGTTTCTCTTTATCTTGATACTCCATCGAGTTCAAATCTGGAGAGAAGTGGTCGGCAATTAAGTCTAAAGCTAATTGGAAATTCGCACCCTCAGCTTGTTTATAAGCAAAAAGGGCTTGCATCGCACGAATCCGTATGAGGCGTCTGTTAAGCATAGGCGTTCAAAGAACTGAAGTTTTATTATGGTGCAAAATTAGTAAAAAAAATTCACAACCCCAAACGGCAGCGGCCGACCGTCACCAATGCGGAATTTGTGTTTAATAGATAGATTATTTTGTGGCTGGTACTAAAAAATAGTTATTTTAGAGTAGATTTGAGTTTATGAAAAAAGCTAAAATGAATATAAAAGCAAGATATATTTTCTTTATACTACTGCTGATCAATCAGTTGAATGGTTTTTCGCAGACTTACACGGCTGAACAGATAAAAGAAGACCTCGTGAATCTGAAAAACGAGATTGAGAAATATCATCCAGACCCCTACAAATATATTTCCAAAGAAAGATTTACTTTCTTGCAAGACTCTTTGCTACAAAGAGTTTCGGGAAAATATTCGCTTCGAGAGGCTTACTTTACATTTTTACCGCTGGTGCAGGCGGTGGGTTGTGGACATACACACATGTCTCCCGATCGTAGGTTGCTTTCTAAAAGTAATTCGTTTACCGAACGCCCGAAGTTCTTTCCGTTTAGTGTGCGGTATATCAATAATCAGTTGTTGGTTTCTCGTAATTATTCGGCTGATAAAAAGATTACTCGTGGCACCGAAATCTTAGAAATTGATGGACAGCCTGTCAAGAAAATCTTAGAGCATCTCGAAAAGATTTCTTACTACAATGGCGATGGAATAAACCCAAATGCAAGAAAATATTATGCGATTCGAGAATTCAGGAAATTGTATTATTTATGGAAAGGCGAAGAAGAAAGTTTTTTAGTAACTTATCAAAAACAAGGGCAAAGCAAGCCCAAAACGAGCAAAATAGAAGGCCAAAGTATAGACTTTATGGAGAAAATGCTCGAAACTCGCTACCCCGATGTTGATGAAGATACCACAGGAATTGTATCTTATCGAGTAATTGATTCAAGCCAAAAAGTGGCGATGGTTGATATTCGTTCGTTTATGTATGGCATGAAAGACTACGGACGTGGCACTAATTTTGAAGGTGAAACTCGTAAGATTTTCAGAAAACTGGAAGAAAATAAAATTGAAAATTTGATTTTGGATTTAAGAGGAAATTCGGGTGGCATCATTGACTATTCGATTTTCTTTTTGCGTTATTTCGCCAATCAACCATTCGATGCATACAAAATAGGTTTCAGAGATGAAGGCTTACAGCGACTCAAACAAGATTATAAAAAATACGACGCGTATTTGGCCAAAGAGGCAGCTTCGAGGCTCAATAAAGAGTTTACTGTACGAGACGCTGAAGGTTATTTAGAAAGTAAATACCAACAAAAACAACGCCCTCACGATGAGTTTAGGTTTAATAAAAACGTGTATGTGCTGATGAACGGCGGTACGTTTTCAGCAGCGGCTTTGTTGGTTTCAAAATTGCATAATATGGGCGTTGGTACTTATATAGGCATGACTTGTGGAGGTGCTTATGATGGTTGTTCGGCTGCCCAGTTTTCTTCAATCAAATTACCCAATACCGAATTAGAGATTTCCCTGCCTCTGGGTAGGATTTTGTATAATATTGACACAAAAAAATACAATAAACCGATTCTCCAACCTGATTTTGAAGTAAATTCAACGCTTGAAGATTTTCTAAATAATGAAGATACGGTGCTGAAATACACCCTAAATTTGATTAAAAATAAAGTTAAAATTAGATAGTTTTTTAGTCAATAGTCAACAGACCAACGTAAAAAATTACATCAACGATTTTCCAGTAACTAATAACCAGTATCCTAAATTTCCAGTACACCACTAAACTATGCAAAAGATTTTCATTCTTTTACTGCTCCCACTCTTTCTAAACGCTCAAAACTCAAAAGATTCTTTTACACCAGAAGAGGTTCGGGCAGATATGGCATTTCTGAAAAAACGTTTTGAAAAAATCCATCCTGGAATGTATTATTATATGAGCAAAGAAGAATATAACAAGAAGTACGATTCGCTCTATAATACTATCAATCAACCACTTAGCTATCTCGAAACGTTTCGAGTTCTATCTCGATTAGTGACAAATGTAAAAGACGGACACACAAATTTACGATACGATAAAAAACGATTTAATAAAAAAAATGCCAAGTTTGTACCTTTCTATCTCCGTAAAATTGACAAAAACTATTATTTAGCCTTGAATTATTCCGCCGACTCAACCATCATTCGAGGGGCTGAGGTTTTGGCCTTTAATAATGAACCTGTTGAACAATTAATTCAAAAACTAAAAGTGTTTGTTTCGAGCGATAATGGAAGCGAACACGTAAAAGACTACTACACGGTCAGTGCGTTTCCGACTTATTACAAAAGATATTTTGGAGAAGTAGATTCGATTAAAATCTCCTATCGCTTACCAAAAAACGATAGTATTTTCAATAAAAAAGTAGCTTGTCAAACCAACAGTGAAATTCTAAAAATCGATAAAAAACGCTATAAAAACCTCAATCGTCCGAACCTTTCGCTCAAAATTATGGATAGCGTCAATCATATCGCAAAACTTGACATTACCTCTTTTTCGATGTCAGGCAAGTTTTTAGATGTAAGCGAGCAAAAATTCAAACGGGTTTTACGAGCCAGATTCAAAACAATCAAACAACTCAAAGTTGAGCATTTGATTGTTGATTTTAGAGCAAATGGTGGTGGATTTATTCCTAATGTTTCACGTTTGTTGAAATATCTTTCACCAAAACCCTTTACTTTAGTCGATACGGTGGCTTTTAAGAAAAAGGCCTATTTTGTTATTTTCAAGCCTTACTATTTTGGTCCACCAGTCACGATGTGGCTGGGTTTTATGAAGCGTAATGGTGAATTTATGTATCGAGTAAACAAACGAAACGACAGACATAAACCCGAAAAAACACTGGCTTATAGAGGAAAAACCTATTTCATCACTGATCCTGGGTGTTACTCGGCAACTACTTTTACACTCAATTTAGCTAAAGATTTAGGAATCCCCGAAAAAATAATTGGTCAACAAGTAGGTGGTGCTACTTGGGGAAGTTTTGCAGTGAATTGGCAAGATTTCAAGTTACCCAACACAAAATTTATAGTGCATACACCACTAATGAAAATTAACCATAATTTACCCAATAAAGTAAATAAAGATTTTTTCGTTCAACCTGATTATGAAGTAAACCGTAACCGAGAAGAATTATTGAAAAATAATACAAGTGTCATTGATTTTACGGTAGATATGATTCGACAGAGTAAGGCTATGAGAGAAAGGTAACGTTTTTTTCAATAGTTTCAGCTAAAAAATTGCACACTTTTTTAGCTACCGTCTTTTGAAAACTGTTGATAGACAAAATACAAACAGACCAATTATAACTCCAATAGCATCAGCCAGTGCATCATACCAATCAAAACTTCGATGAAAAGATGCTGGTAATGAACCTTGCCAAAACTCAATAAGAATTCCATAGAGAATACCGACAATTAGCGTTCTTGCATAATTTTTAAAGGCAAATTGCCAACAAAAAGCCCATCCTGCAAAAGTTACAAAATGGGCAGTTTTGTCATTACCTTTGGGCAATTGCTCACTTGGCATTGTACAAAGCACAAAAATGACAAGCGTAATTCCAAAAGCTAAGTATTTATTTCCCAAAAATCTGATTGCCAATTCTTTCAATTTCATCTAAAAGTGCATTTAGGTCGGTTGCAGTCGTAAGAGGATTCATCAACGACACACGAAGATAAACGTTTTCTTTTAAAGTTGTCTGGACAATATAAAAACTTCCTTCTTGCAAAAGCTGCTTTCTGATGCTTGAGTTGAGGTCATTTAAGTTGGTGTCTAACGAAACTAATCTAAAACATACAATATTGCTTTCAGGCTCAATAGCCAACTCAAAGTTTTGTCGGGCTTTAACTAAACTGGCAAATTTTTCAGCTAAACCGTGCAAATACTCCACATTTTCGGTAAAAATCTGTTCACCGTGAGCCTTCAAAATTGAATAGATTTTTAGACTCATCATCAATTTTGTGCATTCAAAAGTACGTTTTCCTGAATTAAACCAATCTTTTGAGTGCTGATTTGCCCACAAATATTGTGCTTTTTGTTGAAATGTCTTGAAAGCATCTTCATCTCGCTTGAAAATCAATGCAGTTGCCAGTGCGGGTGTCATGAGCATTTTGTGCCAGTCAATTACCACTGAGTCTGCTTGTGCTATGCCTCTGACTTTATGTTTGTATTTCTCGGAGAAAATAACCGCTCCACCATGAGCTCCATCGGCATGGAACCAAAGTTGGTGTTTTTGAGCGAAATCGCCTATTTCTTCTAAATTATCATAGCTTCCAGTCGAGGTTGAGCAAGCACTACCTACAATACAAATCACCTTAAAACCCTTTTCAATAGCTTCGTTGTAGTATTTTTCTAATAAATCGGTTCGGATTTGTAACTTCTCATTTGTCGGAACTTTTATGATTCCTTCGCTGCCCATTCCCATAATTCGGGCGGCACGGTCGATGCAATAGTGAGCTTCTTCCGAAACCATGACCGCCAACTTTTCACTTGTTCCTTCTTCCCAAACATCAGTTTTAGCGGCACGTGCAGCCAAAAGTGCCGTAAGATTTGCCAAAGTTCCGCCCGAAGTTAGTAAGCCACTGGCATTTTTATCAAATCCTATTTTGTTAGCCAATAATTCTGATAAAATTCTCTCCAAAGGATTCGACACTAAACCCATTTCATAAACAGCCATCCCATTATTGAGCAAGCCCGAAAACATACTGGCAATTGCCGTAATGGGCAGCGGTGGCGTAACCTGATGCCCCATGTAGCGTGGGTGGTGCAAATGGGTAGATTTATCTATAACATTCTTGAAAAAATCTTCAACGTTTCCTGCTCCTTGCTCATAATCTGCTTGCCAATAAGTCAATGCGTCATCGGGTTCTTGATAGGGAATCACACTTTTAAGCGTCTGATTTTGAGCTAATTCAAGATAATCGGCCAATAAATCGACTAAAGTATGAGCATTTTGACGAAAAGAATCGGGCGAAAAAGCCTTTTGAAGAGTTGTCATTTTTTAGAAATCAAAATTTAAACCAATGTTCCAATTAAAATCATTTTTGGGTGTCACGATGAGCGGTTTTACGGCTTGCATCGACACCGAAAATGGTAAGTTTTTATACGACCAAACTGCAATTCCAGAAGCAAATAATCCTTTAAACGGAATGCTATTATCAATATAAAATAAGTTTGGTTTGAGTGCTAACTTTACCGAATTTGAGATACGAATTTTACTAATATTTGCCGAAAGGCTGTAAAAAAGTCCGTATTTTACAGCATCTATATCAATACCTTTCGTGTACCAACAAAGTGCCTGAATACTTGAGTTTTCGGAAATTTGGTACGTTGTTGCTCCCTCAAATTCTAAATATTTATTGGCTCGTTGAACCTCAAAAGTCTGTGCATTTTCGGTTACGCTGGTTCGTTTGAAAAACAACGACCAGTTTACACCCGTACGAAAGGTGAATTTCTTGTGCGGAACCTGAAACCTCAACCAACTATTCGATACCCAAGGCTTGCCATCAATGCCGTAATTGAAAGCAGGCGAAAACGAAAAATTGCCTTTTCTGATAGAAAAACCAGTCATAAGGGCTGGTTTTCCAAGTGCAAATGCAGGAACTGGCGAAATACCATTATTGGTAAGCTGCACATTTCCCGAAAATTGAATCGGTGATTTCTGGGTTTGAATCGAATCTTTCTTTTCCTCCGAAAAGGCTTCAAAAGTAATAAAACAAGTTAGAAAAGTAAATAATAGTGATTTCATTTGTTTGTTGAGAAAGTGTAATGAAGTAATTTTAGTCAATCAGTTATGGGATTTTCTACGCTTGCCAGTAGTAGTAAAAGTTTTCTTCACGCTTCCAACCGAGGCTTTCGTAGAGTTTTTGGGCTTTGGTATTATCGGGAGTTGTTTCCAAAAGCAAGCCTTTATAGCCTAAATTCTTCACAAACTCTTGGGCAGTTAGCAAAATAGCCTTTCCAATGCCTAAGTTTTGGACATCGGCCTTTACGAATAAATCATTGAGTATCCATTGGCGTTTCATCGATACCGACGAAAATGCTGGATAGAGCTGCGTAAAGCCAAGTGCCTCACTACCTTCAAGAGCTACAAAAATCACAGATTCGTTCTGTTGTATTCGCTCCAATAAGAATTTCTTTGCACCTTCTAAGTCGGCATCTTGACCATAATATTGGCGATATGAATCAAATAAAGGTGCTACATATTCAATATGCTCAATGCTGGCTTGCAGAACTTCCATGACTGATTGATTTTTCTGTGAAAGGGTGTTTTCTTTTGCAAAATAATTGCTTATTTTTGATAACAAAAAATACTTAATTTTTATTATTTGATGCTAAAAATGAATCAATAATGGATTTTAGAACGATTGAACACTTTTTGAAACTTTCTGAAACGCTGAATTTCCGAAAAGCAGCCGAAGAAATTTACATTGCTCAACCAGCTCTCAGCCGACAAATAATGGCTTTGGAAGAAGAATTGGGCGTAGTATTATTTGATAGAAATAAGCGAAATGTGGCTCTGACAACCGCTGGAGAATACTTTAAGGAAGAATGTGAGCGAATTTTGGAAGATTTTGAGCGGGTAAAACAGCGAACTTTTCAGATTCATAAAGGTGAAGGAGGCGAAATAAAAATTGCTCATTCGAGTTCGTCGATGCAGTTTTTATTACCAAATATTTTGGCGAAAATTCAAGCCGAAATGCCTTTGATGAAAACAAATTTGAACGAAACAACCAACCTCTATGGCATCAATGCTTTAATAAACCGTACGATTGATGTGGCGTTTGGGCCAAACATGATTGTGCCGAAAGAGCTAAACGCTCGCACGATTTATGTAGAAAACTTTGTGATAATTCTGCCACAGAACCATCATTTAGATGCAACAAACTTTGAGTCGTTGGCACAATTAGCCGATGAAAATTTTATTTTACCTCCACGAAACGAAAGTTCGGGTTATGTAGAAAGCCTTGAGGCCTTGTGCCAATCGTATGGTTTTATTCCGAAAGTGGCTTATCAATCGGGCAATTCAAATACAGTTTTGCGGTTGGTGGAGGCTGGCTTAGGAATCTCGATTGAGCCAAAGTCGGCATTAAGCGGACAAAACATGAATGTGAAGTTTATTGAGCTAAACAATATTTCTTTGAAAGCTTCCATGTTAATGCTTTGGCTGCGTGGCAGAGAGAAAGAACTAAAACCGTTCTTTGAGATTGTGGAGAAAGTAATGAGTTCGTAGTGATTCACTCATTACTTTCAATATATTATTGACAACCAATAATATTCGCTATAAATATGCTCTGACTATCGGCCGAAAATCCACTATTTAGTGTAATTGATTTTCCTGCACGGTATTCAATTTGGCTCGTAGCGGCCAGTTTTTGGGTACTGGTAACTTGTGTTGCATGATAAACTTGGGTTGTTCCGCCAGAGACATTTCCTCCGAGTGTTATGGGTGAGCTTTGAACACTCAATGTAATGGCATTGGTTTCAATAGCACTACAAGCACCAGTTATCAAACATTTATATTTATAGTTGTTGAGTGCTGCATTAGCAAGAATTATGAGGTTATCTGAGCTGATTCCAGTGTACGGGGTAGTATTTGGTACATTATTATAAGTTTGACCACTATCGCTACTAAATTGCCATTGGTAAGTTAAGCCCAGACCTGTTACAGCAATCGGAATGTTTATTTGTGTAGCATCGCAAGTGGTTTTATTGGTTGGCGGTGTACTTATTATTGGCCCCGAAACGATGTTTATGCTCAAAGTAGCAGTTGAGGTTTTATTGAAATTATCAGTAACCGAAATCGAGAAAGTTGTGTTAGTTGCCGAGCAGCTTGCTGCAACATCGGCCATTATTTCTCCATTGGAATTTACAGAAAGATTTGAGATGGTGATGCCATTTTGAGTGGCCGATGTAGTACCGTTTACTTTCGCAATCAAAGTATTGACTGTTTGATTGCCATCAAATGCTGTCAGAATTTTAGTATTTGTTGAAACACCAATACCGTGATTTAAACTAAAATTAGTAGCTACTGGAGGGCAATTATTAAGTAGAATTGATAAACTTCCAGTATTTCCGTTGCTACCGATATTAGCAGAAATAAAATCTAAAGAGCCATCTTGATTAAAATCGCCCGAAATTAATGAACCAGGTTGCAAACCAACCGAAAAATAATCAGTGCCTAAGGCGGTTGGAGTTATAAACGAACCACTGCCATTATTGTAGAGTAAATAGGCATAAGATTGGGTATTGGCTGGAGAAATAATTTGTTGGGACGTGGCCAAAATATCATAAAAACCATCGGCATTGAAATCATTGACGGTGACACCATTCATTTTTGCCGCAACAGTTTTTGCCGTTACACCAAAAACACCATTGCCATTATTGGTTAAAATTGAAAGAGTACTTTCGCCGTAATTAGCTGTTACTAAATCAAAATCTCCGTCATTATCAAAATCGCCAGTGGCAATATCTCGGCAATTTAGTCCAACTACATATTCAGTCGCTACCGAAAAAGACCCTGTTCCTGTACCGAATGCCACACTTACATTATTGGTAGTATAATTGGCAGTGGCAATATCCAAAAAATCGTCAGTATTAAATTTCCCCAAAACTATACTGCGAGGCAAAAGGTCGGTATTGACCGCTACCAGATTACTAAAACTTACGACACCCCCAACTGTGGTGTTCAAGAAAATCTGTACACGATTGCTAACGGCCATCGTGATAGCTACGTCAGGTTTTCCATCTTGATTGAAATCGCCAGTAGCTGCCGAAGTTGGCGTACGAATAGTATTATATGTAGTTGTACTGACCGTAAAATTTCCTAAGCCATCATTGATTAAAATAATTAAATCGCCAAAATCAGACTCGGCCATGATGACATCTTTATCGCCATCATTATCAAAATCGGCAGCAACTACTGGAATATTATTGCCCAGCGAAGCTCGTGTTGAAATGGGCGTTCCGCCCGTGAAGCCACCGTTTCCATTGCCTAAGAATAAACTGTAAGCAGCCGTTGTACCGTTTTTTGAAGGAATGATAATATCTAAAATCCCATCATTATTGAAATCGGCGGTAGCTAAATGGTAGTCACCTGCTGCCGATTGTGGCGTAAATGCCTGTGGCACACTTCCCGTTGCAATTGGCGAAGCACTTGATGGGTCAAAATGTCTGCCTAAACAATTATTTCCTGCAATTTTTAAAACTATTTCTTTACTTTTCGAGCAAGCAATACCGTTTTTGGCGACAACAGTAAAATTGAAAATTCCTGCTTCGCTTGGTGTGCCGCTTATTTGCCCAGTGGATGTATTCAAGATTAAGCCTTTGGGCAATTGACCGATTGGGATAGAAAAAGTATAAGCATCAGCAGGCGAAATGCTAACTGTTTGATTATAAGCAATATTCATTGTGCCGTTTGAGATGCCGCCCAATGTTATGATTGGACAAACGGTAGTGCTAAGACTCGTTGAAAAACTACTTAGTTGGTTTACACTTCCGCTGTAAGTAGCAAAAACTGTGTGTACGCCAACCGCAAAATTTGTTATCGTCAGCGTTGCTACCCCAACATTATTCACGGTCACTGCTGTTTGTTCAATTCCATCAATCGTAAAAACAACACTTCCAGTTGCCACACAGGTTTTATTTGAGTTGATAGATGCACTATAAGTAACCGATTGACCGACTAAAATATTGGCATTTGTTTGAGTAAGTACAACTGAAGTTGGTGATTTATCGACAAGTAGAGAGCCATTTACGTATGTTATCGTATAATTCGGACTGCTTAATGTGCTGGTATTGAGGTTATTTACATAACTTCCAGCAGGTGCAGGGGCGGTTGTTCCGTAGTCACAAATCAGTGTGCCAGTGAGCGAACCCGCATTGTCATTGTTTTTAAAACCGCTATAACTTGCCGCACAAACAGGAAATGCGTCGCAATAAGTGATGGTTTTATTTTGTCCAGTAATTGTCAGCGGAGCTTTACTGATAGTAAGTGTAAAACTAGCATCGGTTGACCCCGAATTATCAGTTGCTCGGTTTGTAATCGTATAAACACCAGCAGGAGCAGTCGATTCTACGTTAATATCGCCATTATTGATATTGACAGAAATGTGTCCGACCAAAGCCGAAGGTATATTTTGAAGGGCATAAGTGCTATTCTGGCTCGTTGCCGTTGCCCTGATTCTTGTTACATCACCATAAACTATACTGGTATTTTGGTAGCTCAGGGTAGGCAGAAACGCAAAAGAATATAGCGGAACTAAAAGTGTAATAAATAAATAGGTTAGTTTAGTTTTCATTTTATAGTTTGGTAAATAATAGAGGATAAAGCGAATACGTAGAATGGGGTTAGAAGGTTGTGTATAAAAAAAAATCTCTAACCCCATAATGATATTGAGTTAGAGATTTATCAGATAAGATGTTTACCTTAATACTTCTTCAAAGCCTTCAAAAGTATCTCATTTTCTTTTTTAGTACCAATCGAAATACGAATGCAGTTATCGCATAAAAGTACGTTTGAACGAAGTCGAGTAATGATTTTTTGGTCAATCAGATAATGAAAGACAGCATTTGCATCAGTAAATTTTACCAAAAGTTGGTTAGAATCTGATGGGTAAATGTGCTGAACGATGCTCAATTCTGATAATTTTTTGTGCAGGTGTTTACGCTCTTTCAGAATCTGTTTTACATATTTATCTTTTTTCTCTTCTTTCCCCAAAGCGGCATAAAGCAGTTTTTGAGTCACGCCGTTGAGGTTATAAGGATATTTGATTTTATTGATAATCTTAATCAAATCTTCCGAAGCAAAAGCCATTCCGAGTCGTAAAGCTGCTAAGCCCCAAGCCTTCGAGAATGTCTGCATTACCACCAAATTTGGGTATTTATCCAATAATTGCGTAAACGATTCTTCAGTGGCAAAATCAATGTAGGCTTCATCAACCACCACTAAACCAGTGGTAAAATTATCTAAAATATGTAAAATAGAAGCTCGTTCGATGATATTGCCCGATGGATTATTGGGTGAACAAATCCAGATAATTTTTGTATTTGCATCGGCCGTTTCGAGTACTTTTTTCGTATCTACTTGAAAGTCGGGCGTGAGTGGCACTTGTTTTACGGCAACGTTTTGCACATCGGCACAAACTTTATACATTCCGTAGGTTGGTGGCAAAATCAAGATATTATCTTGCTGAGGCTCACAAGTGGCACGAATCACCAAATCAATGGCTTCGTCTGAGCCATTTCCTAAGAAAATTTGACTTGGACGTACTTTTTTTATCGTTGCCAGTTTTTCCTTCACAACCGACTGGTAAGGGTCTGGATAACGATTGTAGTTTCCCGAAATTACCGAACCAAAAGGATTTTCGTTGGCATCGAGAAATGTACCTTCACTGCCCGAATATTCATCACGAGCCGAAGAATATGGAGCAAGTGTAAGTATGTGCGGACGAATAACTTTATTTAATGAAAACATGAATTAAATGACGATTTTAGAATGAAGAATGACGAATATCGAAAAAAGATATTCGCTCATTCACTGCTTTGTTTTAAATATAAAATGCTTATTTAATAGTTAAAGTATTGATTTTTAGGATTTTATAAAATCCGTAATTCGTAATTTGCAATTCGTAATTACATTATTCTTGTAAACCTGACTAATCTTGACCTAACTTTGTTACAAAATTTCAAAAGAATCTTATGTTATCCAAAGAAAATATTGCCGAATACTTCAAAACCCTCCAAGATAATATTTGCCAAGACCTCGAAGCTACCGATGGAAAAGGCAAATTTCAAGAAGATAATTGGCAGCATCATAGTGGTGGTGGAGGCCGAACTCGTGTAATCACCAACGGAAATATCATAGAAAAAGGTGGAGTAAACTTTTCGGTCGTTACGGGTGAAACTTCTGATGCTTTGCAAAAACAGCTAAAACTCGACGAAAAGGCAGATTATTTTGCCACGGGCGTAAGTATCGTGCAGCACCCTGTAAGTCCGATGGTGCCGATTATTCACATGAATGTTCGTTACTTCGAGATGTCAAATGGTATTTCTTGGTTTGGTGGTGGCATTGACCTTACACCACATTATGTGGTTGATGAAGATGCTCGTTGGTTTCATGAACAACTCAAAAATGCTTGTGATAAACACGATGCCGATGCCTACAAAAAATATAAAGAATGGGCCGATAATTATTTTTATATTCCACACCGCCAAGAAACTCGTGGAGTAGGAGGAATTTTCTTTGATTATCTGAAACCCAAAGATACAGATGAGAAATCTAAAACTTTTGATTTCGTAAAATCAGTTGGCGAATCGTTTGCTCCGATTTATACGCATTTGATGGCAAAAAATGCTCAGATACCTTATGGAGAAGAAGAAAAAACGTGGCAAATGCTACGTCGAGGGCGTTATGTAGAGTTTAATTTGGCTTGGGATAGAGGCACAAAATTTGGTCTTGAAACCAATGGTCGTACCGAGTCGATTTTGATGAGTTTGCCGCCTGTGGCCAATTGGGTTTATGATTACAAACCACAAGCCAATAGCCCCGAAGAACGTACGTTGAGCTTATTGAAAAAAGGTATTGATTGGATATAGGTAATGTTTAATTGTTAATGATTAATGTGGAATGTTATAAAAATGTCATCCGAAAATCTTTTCGGATGACATTTTTATTTATTTCGCCGCCTGATAAACTCTCACGTAGTCAACTTCCATTCGTTGTGGGAAAATGCTATCGTCGATGCCTTGTTGACCGCCCCAACTACCGCCAACCGCAATATTGAGTAGAATGTGAAATTTCTTATCAAAAGGCCATTCCTGCCAAAGTTTACTTGGGCGATTGAATGTAAAATACGGTTTTCCATCCAGTTCAATTGTTATTTTATCTGGTAGCCATTCGCAGGCATATATATGAAAATTATCTGATACATCGCTTTCTGCCACTACATTATTGCCTTTATTGGTCCCAATCGAATGATTGAAGGCTTTCGTATGAATATTTCCATGAACACGATTTTGGTCAAAACCAACGTGTTCGATGATGTCGATTTCTCCATTATCGGGCCAGTATTGCGTTCCGTAGTTTTGCTCAGTAGCCAGCATCCAAGCGGCAGGCCATGTGCCACGCCCTTTAGGTAGTTTAGCTTTTATTTCAATTCTACCGTACAAAAAATCGCCTTTTCCTTTACTTACCAAGCGAGCCGAAGAATAATTACGGCCTTCATACCTTTCTTTAATGGCTTCAATAATTAACTTCCCATCTTCGACACGAGCATTTTTTAATTCTTTTGAGTAATATTGACTTTCTTGATTTCCCCAACCATCGCCACCAATGTCATAGCCCCATTTTTTTGAATCAGGTAAGCCCTTATACTCAAATTCATCGGCCCAAACGGGTGCCGATTTATCAATTTTGTATTCCACTTCTACCGTTGGTATCGTGGGCGTACTGACAGGTATTGGTGCTTCGTTTGGTGTTTTCTGACAAGCCACATATAGCAGCAATACTGCCGTAGATGTGAAAATTAAGATTTGTTTTTGCATTATTTTGTTTTTAGGTTGAATTTTATTTTTGACTTAATAAAGTATCAATCATTAAAGAAAGTTCGTTTACCAAATTTTCTTTGTTGCCGCTGTAACCAACACTTTTGAAACGAATTTTTCCATTGGAGTCAATTACGAATTTAGTTGGAATTCCCTCTACTTTATATTTAGCTACTAATTTACTATCAACATCTAAAAGTACGGTCAAATCATCATATTTTTTATCAGAAATTAGTTTCTTGACCTTCGATAAATAATCTTCATTATCTTCCAATGTGTCAATAAATAAGAATTTTACCTTTGGGTTATCTTTATATTTTTGTTGCACTTCTTGCATTCCTGGCATTGATGCAAGGCAAGGCCCGCACCAAGTAGCCCAAAAATCAAGAATTACAATTTTATCTTTTAGAGAAGTTAAGCTAACCATATTGTCCATGAGGTCTTTAAGTTCAAATTGTGCTGCATCTGTTTCAATCATGGTTGCCATTATGTCTTTATTCTGTTTGGCTTTCATAATGGTTTCAAGCGATGAAATGTAGTTATTTAGCCCCTTTTTGCCATTTTTCTTGATGTAGATTTCTTTTAAAATTTCTTTTATTTTTTCGGTTGATTTTGCCTCTTTCATGAAAAGTTCTCCCATTCTTTGTGCCTCTTCCAAATGTTTAGTTTGATAAGCAGATAGAATGAATCTTTCATTTACTTCAAATTGTGTATTTTCTATTTCTGCGGGTATTGCTTTTTTAAAAGCTTCGTAGGCTTCCTGCTTTTTTTCGAGTTTATCTAAAATATAACCATTGGTGTCATAGTACGAATGAAGTGCTGTGGAAGTTTGTTTTGTATCATTTTGTTGTTTTTCTATGAGTTGTAGTTCTATTGCTTTATCGGAAAACTCTTTAGCAACGTTTAATTCCCAGTTGGCTTCTGCCATTTTCCATGCAATTGAGTTGTAGGTATCGGCTTTCGATGCTATTGGGGCTGGTGCAGGAATAACATATTTTTCAATACCATTTTTTAGTTTATTAATTTCTTTTGTATCGATATAAGCATGTATGACTGAATACCCTAATTCTGGAAAAAAAGTAGAGTTTGGCATCGCTATTTCAAAATCTTCAAATAGTCTCATTCGCTTTCCAGCATCAGGCTCTTGCCAAATTTGAGTATATTTTTCAAATTGAGCAAATTCTCCCTTAGGTGATTTTTCAATCAAAGCCTTAGCTATTGGCATGGCTTTATCTTTTTTCCCAATTTGTCGATAAAGATGGATGACGCTGCTCATTTCCGTTTCGCTGAGTGTTTGAGAATTCCCCAAACGACTATCTAATCCTCTTTCAATCAACTCTTTATCTCCTTCTTTATTTCGTCCACTGATTGTCCAATAGTAGGGTATCCAAGTTTTTTCTTGCAAGTCAGGAAATCTTGCAAAGTCTTTTTCATAAAGTTCAACCTGCTCAGAATAATCATTTTTTAGGTTAAAAGATAGATTATAGTAGCCAATATTTTTAGCTATTGCCAACCCAACATAAGCTCCTTTTGTAGGAGAATCATTTGTATCATAGACTAATACAGCATAGCCATTTTTATCATTATTATCCATTTCACTAGAATTTGGGTCAAGGAGGGTCATCAAAATGCCCAGTTTGTCTTCTTCTAATGTTAGGCTTCCTTTCCAAATGTTTTCTTCTTGAGTTAAATCAATCGAGAAGGGTTTTGATTTCATTGGAGAGTTTGACTCTAAAAGAATGACTTGAGCTTTAATCAACTTCGATTTTGAAAGATTGACTGATGGCTTGTAGATAAACTGAATAGTTTCACCAGATTTGGGTTTTTCGTTTGAGAAGGTAACTTGTGCGTTTGAGCAAAGCGATAACAGGAATACCGCCAAGAGTAAGCCGATGGATTTTTTCATTAGTGAATTGAAATTAAGTGGAAGTTATTTAATAGCCAGTTTGCAGGAGAATACCTCTATCTTTTTGAAGACTCCCGAATAACGAGTTTTGAAGATAAAACTTTACTATCCAGCACTTTATTGTTTAACTGCCCCAAAAGAAGTTCTGAAGCTGCTAAACCAATTTGCCGACTTTGACGCTGTACAGAACTCAATGGCGGAGAAAAATATTGGGCAATGGGTGAATCATCGAAACCAACAAGTGCAATTTCCTGCGGAATATGCAGATTACGCTCTCTGATAACCGACATCGCTCCGATACAAACATGGTCGTTTACACCAAAAATGGCATCGGGTCTTTCGGGTAAATCCAATAGATATTTGGTAGGTTCTATGGCACTTTCCACTTCAAAATTAGTTGTGCAAACTAAAGTTTCATCTATTGGTAAATTATGTTTCAGCAAACAATCTCGGTAGCCATTAAATCTATACTCTGAAACCGTTAAACCTTTTGGGCCACGCAAATGAGCAATTCGGCGGCAACCAATTTCTATTAAATGTTGAGTAGCCATAAATGCACCGTCGTAATCATCAACGATTACGCCATTGGCCAAAGCGGCATCGTATTTTCGGTCGATATACACCAACGGAATATCTCTTCTAATAACTTTTTCGATATGTTCATAATGCCCGCCATCGTAAGTTTCTTGTGAAATTGACAGAAAAATACCATCTACTCGATTGGCCAGAAGACGTTCGATGTATTGTTTTTCGAGTTCGTAACTTTCGTTGGTTACACAAATATTGAGCAAATATCCGAGTGGCTGAAAAGTAGATTGTAGTCCTTCGAGCATCGAAGATTCATGAAAATGATTAATATTCGGCAGAATTACGCCCAATGTTTTTGACGATTTATTGAGTAAACTCAACGAAATGATGTTTCGCTGATAGCCCATTCTTTCGGCGTATTCCTGAATCGTCTTTCGGGTTTCTTCATTAATCACGGGGTTATCGTTCAATGCCCTTGAAACTGTTGAAGGCGAGCATTTAAACTTTCTTGCTATGTCTTTAATCGTGATTATTTGAGAGTTATCTTTCACAGCGGCCAAAATCCTTGTTAATCTTATTCGCAAAGGTATATTTTTGATTCAAATTTTTATGTTTTTTCGTAAAAATTTGCGTAGAACTTCAATAATTCGGTTAAAATCTCTCTAATTTTGTTTATACTTAAATTACTGATTTATAGCCTACTAAACCAATGTCTAAGCACAAACAAATACTTTTTACTCTACTGACCGTTTGGGCTTGTGCTTGTGTCGAACCTTTTGAAACACTCTCCGAAAACTCACTCAATAAGTTGGTAGTTGATGCCACTCTTACTGACGAAGACATTCAGCAAAAAATTAGTATTTATCAATCGATTGCTAAAGAGGATGTTGCTTTTCGTGAGCCAGTTATTAACCTGAAAGTCGATATTTTGGTCAATCGAAAAGAAATGATTTCGCTGACCCATCAAGGAGAAGGCATTTATGCTTTGCCCGAAAGTTTTAGAGCGAAAAATGGAAATTCGTACAAAATTATTTTTCAGAAACCAGATGGCACAAAATACGAATCAACTGAGCAAATAATGCCAAAAGGTATAAAAGTTGACAGACTTCATGACGAATTTGTGACAGATGGGATTATTAAAGAATCTGGTAAAGTTCCAAGCAATAATCTATACGTCGATTTTCAAGATCCTGCCAACGAACAAAATTATTATACTTGGTCCTGGATACTTTGGGAACGTCAGTTTATATGTCATACAGAATTTTCGGTTGATTATTATTGCCGCCAAAACTGCTGGGAAATTTTACGTAACGACACTTGGAATATTTTTAGTGATATCTATTCCAATGGAAAAACCGTTTATAATAAACTCGTAGCCCAAATTCCTTATTATAATTACGATGGTGCTTTGGTTGAAATCAAACAACTGGCTATTTCAGAAGAAGCATATAGATTCTTAAAAATACTTTCTGAACAAACTGAACGAACAGGAACATTGGTCGATACTCCACCTGCTGCCATCATCGGAAATGTACGAAACCTAACAAAAACTGATGAACCAGTAGCAGGTTTTTTCATGGTAGGAAGTGCCAATACAATAAAATATTGGCTGAGTCGAGAAAATGCACAGGGAAAAATAACTCCAATTGGTTTATTGGGACGCAAACCCAACCCCAATCATTTTGGAGCTACATCTGAATGTATAGAAGGTCCAACTCGAACGCCACAAAAACCTTTTTGGTGGAAGGAATAATAAATGTGGCACATCCTTTAAGATGTGCCACATTTCGCTCGCAAAAAGAAGAAAACCAATAACAAATAACCGCACGGGTGGCCCCGCAGTTCACCAATAACTATTCCTGTCTCAAACCACCTCCAAAGAAAATTCCCATCTTGATAGTGAGGTGATTTTGATTAAGGTCAATTTTTTGTCCGTCAATTAGATTTCTTTGACCAAAAATAAAATTATAATCAGCCGAAAATCTGAAATGCCATAAATCAATGCCTATACGTGGCGAAACCCCAAATTTGCTACCACGAGCCAAATCAGGATACATTTCGCCTTGACTATACGATGCTGCCGTTGGGCGGAAAAGTCCAGCACCAAGTCCAACTGTCGGTCGGAAATGACCTTCGCCGATATGGTAATCTGAAATGGCCAGAAGCGAACTTACCCAGCCCAATGAGCCTCCGTTGTCTGATGAAGCATTTACTTTTAAACGTCCCAATACAGTTCCTTCCAAACGCAAGCCTACTGATAAATTATCATTGACTAAATATTTTGGTTCGGTATAAATTCCCAAGCCAAAACCATAGTTCTTAGGGCGAGCGTAGTGCATACCAATATCCCATCTGAACGGCGTATGGTATTCGGCTTGAGCAAAAGATTCTGAAACAATAGCAAGAAATGAACAAATAATAAGAAATTTTTTCACGGTTGTTTTTGTGGTTGGTTTTAATAAAACTAATTAACCGAATAAACATTATTTTGAGCAAAATTAGTATAAAACCTTACATAATTATTTTTAGTCAGTTTGTAGAAAATATTTAGACGATGAACGATGTTTAGCGAGTTAATCAGCCTTAAACTATACTTTTCAAGCAGTCTATGGTGGACTATTGACTGCCGACTGTTAACTTATATCTGACAATCTGTCAGTTTTTTGTGCTTTGGAACAGCCTTTGATGAGATAGGTTTCGCTGACTTTTTCATGTAAAAACGTCTGTTTTGCATTATTCACTTTACATTATACATTAAAACATATTATGGTAGCTGAAAAAGGTACAATTTCGATTAACACGGAAAATATTTTTCCAATCATTAAAAAGTTTCTTTATTCTGACCACGAGATTTTCTTACGTGAGTTGGTTTCAAATGCCGTTGATGCCACACAAAAATTAAAAAAATTGTCTTCAATGGGCGAATTCGATGGCGAGTTGGGCGATTTGACTATCAAAGTTTCGGTTGATAAAGAAGCAAAAACAATTACTATTTCTGACAAAGGAATTGGTTTGAGTGCCGAAGACATCAAGAAATACATCAATCAAATTGCATTTTCAGGAGCGAAAGAATTCTTAGAAAAATACAAAGATACGCCAGATACTAACCAAATCATAGGTCAGTTTGGTTTAGGTTTTTACTCGGCATTTATGGTGTCCGAAAACGTAGAAATTATCTCAAAATCATTCCGTGATGATGCTCCCGCACGTTGGATTTGTGATGGTAGCACCGAGTTTGAAATTACCGAAGCCGAAAAAGCAGAACGTGGAACTGACATCATCTTACACATTGCGGCCGACTCAGAAGAGTTCTTAGATAATTTCAGAATCAGCGGAATTCTTGAAAAATATGCTAAATTCTTACCAGTCGAAATAGAATTTGATGGAAAAGTAATCAATAATCCAAATCCAATTTGGACAAAATCTCCGTCAGAATTAACCGATGAAGATTACAAGGCGTTCTACAAAGAATTATATCCATTTGGCGAAGACCCACTTTTCTGGATTCACCTCAACGTTGATTATCCGTTCAATTTGACGGGTGTTTTATATTTTCCGAAAATCAAAAAAGACTTCCAGCTTAATCGTGATAAAGTACAATTATACAGCCGTCAGGTATTTATCACTGATGATGTGAAAGATGTTGTACCAGAATTCTTGCAGATGCTTCACGGGGTGATTGACTCACCAGATATTCCGCTTAACGTTTCTCGAAGCTATTTGCAAGCCGACGGTAATGTGAAGAAAATTAATTCACACATCACGAAGAAAGTGGCCGATAAGCTACAAGAAATCTTCCGTAATGACCGTGTAGGTTTTGAAGAAAAATGGGAAAGTGTGGGTGTATTCGTGAAATACGGAATCGTATCGGACGATAAATTCTACGACCGTGCCAAAGAATTTATCTTACTGAAAAGCACTGATAATAAGCACTTTACACTTGATGAATACCGTGAGAAAGTACAGGCAGTTCAAACCAACAAAGATGAAAGTGTGGTGTTCTTATATGCCAATGATGTAAACCAACAAGATGCATTTATTGCATCGGCCAAAAAGCGTGAATATGATGTTTTAGTGATGGATTCACCTTTGGATGCCCACTTTATCAATGCTTTAGAATCGAAACTCGAAAAAACAACTTTCAAGCGTGTTGACTCTGATAGCATCGACAAATTGATTGATAAAGGATTGAACCTCGAAAGTGTCTTGAGCGATGATGAAAAGAAAAAGGTAGAAGAGCTATTTAAAGAAGTGGCAGGAGCTAATACGATTCAGTTAGAATCTTTGTCGGCCGATGAAGTTCCTGTAACAATCGTACAGCCAGAATTTATGCGTCGTTGGAAAGATATGCAACGCATCAGCGGCCAAGGTGATATGTTTGGCTCAATGCCAATGCCGAATAATGTGGTAATTAATTCAAACCACAGTTTGATCGCTAAATTGCTAAAAACAGAAGATGCAGGTGTTCAAAAAGCTCTAACGAAGCAATTATACGATTTAGGATTATTAGCTCAAGGAATGTTGACTGGTGCTGATTTGACTAAGTTTGTAGAGCGTACGGTAGCGGCTTTGTAAAACAACAAATAAAAATTTTCTATTTAAGAGACTGTCTCGAAAAGGACAGTCTCTTTTTTTTAGTATCATACAAGTCAGGAATAAACTTGGCCAATTTATTGCAAATGTATTTTTGTTTCAGAATTGTATGTAGTAAACATGTAATGGAGATAAAGAACCAAATTTTATTTGATAAGAAGATTAACTAACGAAAATTGGAATTATTCAAAACTCTTTTATTCAAGTCTGATAGTGTTCAAATAAAGAGGCCTAAAAAAATATACCTTTAGGCATTTACTAATTGCAGATCCACTAATTATTTTTCATAATTGTAAAAGGTACACAAATAGACTTCTTACAACATTCATAAGGTGCCAGAGATATTTGTAAATCACCTTTGATTGTTGCAGTTCCACCATGTGTGTTTGCATTATCAAACCACAGACCAGTACCTAAAGTTGGTTGCCACGTATTTGCCCCTTGACCAATTTGAAAGGTATGACCATTACTCTGGGGCGAATTAAACTCAAATAATTGTCCTGCGTTTGCATTTTTACCAGTGAGCCTCATTAAAAAACGGTTATAAAACACCCATCCTTCAGTGTTTATACTTGCACAATAATTTTGAGCAGGTGTCAAGCCAACTTCAGGTATATTTATACTTTTTACAGACCCAGACATTTCAATCAGATACTCTTTCGTTATATCTGATTTCATCACTACTGTTAGTTCCAACCTAAAAGTTTCATCAGTGTATTCAACCAAAATCGGTTTAGAGTTAGGTTTTAAAATGTAATATCCCGTACTAACATCTTGCCCTTCAATTGAAAACACGAATCCATTTATATTGGGGTCAGAACATAAAAATTGGGGGCTACTAATGTTATAACTTTTTAGAACATTAGCAGCACATGGGTCTATTTCTCTAATAATTTTGTTCGTATTTGCAAAAGACAGTTCTGCAAAGATGGCAAAATACAGAAATAGTATTAAATGTATTTTAATAAATTGGGGGATAAGTTTTCTTGATGACATGAACAGTACATTTTAAAGCGTTTATACTCAAATAATACTATATCAATAAAAAGACCAAAAATTTATTAAAAGGAAATAATTGGTGACAAATGAACATTTAGGGTTGTGTATAGCTCGTATTTGCTAAAATTTTTGAATCAATGATTGACGTGTACCCTATTGTTTAGACAGTAATTATTACTTTTATAGTTGTAAAGTCTTCTTTTTTTTGTCAGTAAGTGTGGAAAACTCATGCGGCTTGATGATATACCTTGTCAAGTGTTTGATAGTCTAAACTTTGATGAAATCTTCTTTGGTTGTAAAAATCAAAGAATTCCTTTAAACCCTTCTGTAAATCTGAACCATTCTGGTAAGACCGCATCCTTTGCCATTGGAATATAGGTAATATCGGTTGCCCATACCTGATTAGGTCGAATAATTTTCAGCCCTCTTAGCAAATAAGGATAAATTTCATACTCTTTATTAGGTTTTGATGTGTTTGGCTTGCGATAAATCGCATTGATGACTAAGACTAATTGATGGATGCTCTCTTTCAACTAACTTAACCCGTGCCAACGAGGGTTTCTCTATAACTTTTTTTTAAGAAATTCTATATCCACTTTCAGGCGACCTATCTGCTCATATAAAACCGATACATCTTCTTGTTGCTCTTTTCGTTAATTAACATCCGTACTAAATATTTGGCTTGCTCCCTCTAAAAAAAGTTGTTTCCACTCTCTAATTTGGTTAGGGTGTAGCTCGTAATTATCGGCTAATTCTGAAAGCGTTTGAGTTTCTTTGATAGCTTCTATCGCTATTTTTGCCTTAAATTCGGCACCGAAGTTTCTGCGTTTGTTTTTGCTCATAATTCCGTAAATTTAAACAAGTTTGCAATTATCGCAACTGTCTAAATTTTGGGGTACAGCACAACATGGCAAATAGTTTTGAACCGAGACCCATTTTCAATATTGGTAGTAAATGCCAAAGGAGAGCTAAAACGAGTGTATTATCCATTTTTGGCAAGATGTATGATTTCAAAAGATGAGTTAATTAAAAATCAAATTTATTCTGTGGAAATGGTGAAGACTGAACTTACAGAAGAAATCTTTTTTATTATCAGAGGGAAGATTTACTCACACCACAGATTGGTATTAGTGTTGTAGCTACATTGAGGTTATATTGTATTTTGTTGTCCACATCTTTTGAGACTGTTTACCTCAACCAAAAACTACTGAAAATGTATGTGGAAAATTTAGATTATTTATACTTAAAACCAGTAAAACAATTAGGGTGTTGTGCATTTTGTTGTGCAACAAAAAAAAATAGAGAATTCCAATAAATGAAATTCTCTATATAAAACACTGATTATCAGATATTTCCAAGTGTGGGCCCACTTGGAATCGAACCAAGCACCTACTGATTATGAGTCAGAGCGTTTTATATTACATACACTCCTTTTTTCTACGTTTTGCCTATGTTTTTACTAAAAAATGGCATTTTTCACTACTTTTCTTCTATTGTTTAGGCTTGTCTAAGGTTGTTTTAGTACCTTTGTATTGCATATTGTATTGCATATTTTTGACTAAAAATAACATGATATTAGCAACGGTTAAACTGTTTTTGGATACTCGACAAATGAAAATTGAAGGTACAGGAATTATCAAAATTCTAATCACTTTCAAGCGTGAACAAAAGCTATATACAACAGGAATTAAGATTTTATCCACCGATTGGGCAAAGCTGCAAAGGAATGTAGATGAAAATGGTCTGTCTTCAAAATTGAGAGATAGTAAATTCATTGAACTCTATAATCAGTTATATGATGAAAATAGCTCCTTGAAACGAGCCAAAGCAATTATTGAAAAACTGGGTGAGTCTTTTACCTTTGAAGATTTTAAGTACCTATTTAGCAAGCCTACAATTAGTGTAGAAATTACTAAAAAAGATACAAATAACATTTTCATTGCCCTTGAAAATAAATCTCAAACTATGCTAAAAAATGATAGAATTGGTAGTGCAGACCTCTATCGTACAGTGGCTGGTTCGCTGAGTAGATTTCTTTTTTCGTTGAATAACGACGAAAGGTATGAATTGAATTTGCCTATTTTAAATAAAAAAAGTACGGATAAAGCATTTTTGGAATTTGCTCAAATTACGCCAATACTTTTGCAGAAGTATGAAAAATGGATGTTGAAATTTGGTAAATCAGCACAAAAGAAAAACGGTATTGCAACACCTGCCAGTTCAACCACGGTGGGCATTTATTTACGTCAATTACGAACAGTTTATAATGATGCCATCGGGCAAGGCATTGTCAATCGTGACTTATATCCATTCACTCAAAAAGGCTTCGTAATACCTTCTGGACGAAATGAGAAAAAGGCTCTGACGAAGGAAGAAGTAAAAAAAATAATGACTTACGAAGCTTCGCCAAATAACTTTGAGGAAAGAAGTCGTGATTTATGGATTTTTAGTTACTTGTCAAACGGCATGAATTTTTCGGATATTTGTCGCCTCACTTGGGGAGATGTAAATGGTAATCAAGTAAAATTTGTTCGTAAAAAAACAGCTAATACGAAAAAATCGGACTTAAAGAAAATCACAATTACCCTTTTTCCAGAAAGCTTTGCAATTATTGAGCGTTGGGGAAATAAAGATAAAAATGCAGCGGCTTATCTTTTTCCATTTATCAACGAAACAATGAATGAGAGAGCAAAGAAGGAAACGATAAGACAGCTTATAAAAATTACAAATAAATGGGTTAATCGTATTGCCGAAAAGCTGGGTATCGAAGGTGATGTAAATACTTACCACGCTCGACACTCTTTTGCTACCATCTTATTAAGAAGTGATGCTCCTATTCCATTTATCAGCCAATCGCTCGGACATTCAAATATTGCCACGACCGAAGCGTATTTAGGTTCATTTGAAGATGAACAAGTACAAGGATATTTGAAGGCTCTGATTTAACTATTTTGGGCAGATTGAACAAAAAGGGGGGATTTCTCCCCTTCCCTACTATCTTCTGAAAACGTGGCCATCATACTCTACAAAGTCTTCAATGAATAAGTCATTGGCATAAGCCTTATAGTCAAAGTAGTTTTGTAGATACTTTGGAATTTCATTCAAAATGCCATGTTCTTCGATGTATTTGTAGGCAAACTCAATTTCTGTTCCTTCTGAGCCATCGTAATAGCCTTGATACTCATCTCTGAAATCTTGCATCAATTCATCAAAATTCGTATCTTTATTGATGTCTTTATCTCCGATGAATAAGCTTAATGCCTCAATTGTTTCGTCTTCCATATCCTTGATGGTCTCAATGTAATCGAATAGCTTTTCGCTCACTGAGCATTCAGAAATCAACTTTTTAGGAATATTCTCATAATCTTGAAACATAAACTCAGCATCGTCTTCATCGCTATGTAGCTCTTTGCAATATTCAAAGAAAGAATCTTTTGTATCGTAAATTTCTAAATCGACCCATTCGCCTGCGATAGAGCCGTTGTTGTATTTAGCGTAAGTTCCAACATAAATTTGAGGTGTTTGTGAAGTTTTCATTGTAATAAATGATTAAAATTTAGTAGCCCGGCACTCGCACGAGCAATCGCCGATTACCACACGAGAATAGAATGACAGGGCGTAGCCCCCAGACTGCAAGCCCATTTGATGGTTTACGGTGCGTTGGGTTTGTGAAGAGCTAAAAAATCAAATGACGTGGTGAAGGCTTGCAGTTGTCAGGCTATTTCTCGTAATTTTCGATGCAAAGTGTGAAAAAATGTGCGTGGGGAAAACGTAATGCAGACCGCTTCCCGCTGGAGCGTTGAAGAAAGGCTCTTTGACAGTTTGCTTTTTCTGCAAGCTGGCAATGTGCCTTTTTGTGCGGGGCGGCTTAATGATTTTTGAATTTGGAGAGAGTAACTTTTACTTAGGTGGGAGGATTTTAGCTTTTCTAAAATCACTCTACCTAAGTAATTGTTACGTTTTAATTCTGATGAAAGAACGTATAATATAAAGTTAAAACTTAATCTCCCATTCAATAGAATAAAGTATATCTTTTATCCTTTTAAGGGTCAATAAAATTTGTTCATCTTTTGGGAAGTTACCAAAGACCAGGTTGCGAAAAGAACCATTATAAGTTCTTTTCAAACCATTCAATAAAGAATCAATTTCGGTAAATATTAGTGCATTTTGAGGTGGATGTTGAAGCCACGAATTGTTATTTTTAAAGCTTGCTACATCATCGTTAGCAATTTTCAATAGTATCAGATTGAAAAAAAAGCTCTGTTTTCTTTATAATAGGTTATAAACTCTGAATTGTTATTTGTAGAGATGTAGTATCATTTTATATTCCATTTTTCAGCGTTAGACAATACTTTTTCTATCCCTGAAAGTCTATATTGGGTAATAGGGTTTAGTGATTTTTTTAAGGTTATAGTCAAAGAATTTTCTCCTACTTCTTCTAATAATGCTCCTAATAAAGCCCTCGTAGCTGGCGAATATTTTTGAGCCAACCTCACCAAAGTAGATTTATCTTCATTAGTCAAAGTGTTGAGAATAGAAACAAACTGTTTGCATACTTGTGTGGTACTCGAATCAGGAATTTTCTTGATGTAACGAATCGCATCAAGTATTTGTAACAGTGGAATATTCTCTTTTGTGTTAGTATTTTTTTGTTTGATAAATGTAATAGTGTAGTATTCTCGATTAAAAGTAGGACGTATGTCATTTTTGGCAATTTGTATGGTATTGCTAACTTGTGTGGTCAATACTAATTTATTAAAAATACTATATACAGTAAGATAACCTATTGTTTTTCCTTCGCTTTCTAATAAATCTTTTACAATTTGGTCTTGATTAGGTTGTAGTTTGCCAAATACTGTATTCTCAGGTTTATAATACTTCCCTTTCGATAATTTGGCTATTTTACCCGAAATAACCATACGATTAAGGGCTTTAATAATGGCTTCTTTATTATTCAGTGCGGATAAAAAGTCCTTATAGGTAAACACATAGCCTTTGGGTAGTCTCTCAATCTTTTGGCCTATATACTCAGTCGTTTTCATATTATTTCATTTACAACACAAATACAGCCAAATGTCCAGTTTATTTGCAAAAAAACTGGACAAAACTCAAAAGTTATTGAAATAATGAATGAGTCGGAGTTATTGATTATTTGATGAAAGCTATACCTACTTAACCTCAATTTTAGAAAAGTTCTTATTCAAATTAATTACCAACAATTCATCTTGCAATTGAATGATTTTATCTTTCAAAGCATTGCTTTTCTCCAATAAGTCATAATACTTATCTTTAAAAGCATCGGGAGCAAACGCCTGAATTTGTTTTGTTTCTGAGCGTCCTTGTAGCCAATCCATTGAGCAATTAAATTCCTCACAAATCCTCAGAGCTAAATCCCAACTTGGATTCTGCTTACCTTTCTCAATCTGTGAAATTGTAACAGCCACAACACCGAATTTCTCAGCAAATGCCGCTTGTGTCAGCTCACCTCTCAACTCTTTAAGGCGGTCTTTTACGTTTGTGTTATTTGGAATCATTCTAAATATAGGGTTTTTATGTAACTAATTGGGTTTTTATTATTCTTAATAACGTAATAAATAATATATTTATAAAAATTAAATATATACGTAATATAATTACGTAATAAATATTACAGCGTAATATTACGTATATAACGATTATAAATCAAATTTTCCTACTAAAAAAATCTATGCTATCATCGTCAATTGCCCAAATCCGTCAAAAAGAAAAAGAAGAAGTAAAAACTCGTAAAATGGTCATTCACACGCTACTGAAAAAACTTAGTAAAAACAGAGGTTGGAAAAAAGCCTTTCTTGCGAGTAATCCAATGTTTAATAATAACGTTGGCATCACCATGATTACCAATGCTCATACGGGTCGGGTTTCTGACCCACATTTTTTGAAAGCTCTCGAAGCATTCGATAAATCTGTACAAATTGAGCGTCCAGATTGGTATAAAATTACACAATAAAACACAGCTATTTATCAATGGGAACAACTGTATTAATTCAAATAACGCTCAACGATTTGCAAGATATGCTTCAAAACGCCATTAAGTCAGGTGTCAACGAAGCACTCCAATCTAAGCAGGTGGTGGTTGCTCGAACCAAAATTTCTCGGCATGAAGTAGCAGCTATGTTGGATGTTAGTCCTGATTATGTATATCAACTGACAAGCAACAAAGAAATTCCTTTTCATAAACCTGGAAAAGCAGTAATTTTTTACAGAGAAGAGATTGAAGAATATATCTCAAACAAGAAATAGAAACTTAAAAAATAGCGAAACTATGAAAGTTAATTATGGATACTTATGCCAATGGCTCGCTTTTTCGCCCATTTTATTGCCTATTATACTAATTTGTGGAATATTCAAAATAATTCTGAATACGATTGAAATTATCAAAAATGATATTGTCGAAACCTCAATTATACTATGATAAGTACCGCCAAAAACATGAGCGATTTTGAGAATTTTATCTTTCATTTTCGAGCCTACAATATTCAAAATGAAGCAGATTGTCAGGCTGCATTGGCTGATTTTCAATTATCAAAAGAGTTAATAGATATGATTATTGACCTTAAAGCAAAAGTTTTAATAGAAATCGTAGATACTAACCAGTATCAAATAACTCAATTTGCCTTTGAGCTTTTAGTTCAATCATTGACTAAAAACAATGTTAATTTATTTTCAAACATTATTAATTATACAGCCGCAAATCAGACAATAATTTAATAACATATTCGCAAAATTATGAAAAAGCCTTCCTGCCGAAACTGCCATAGTCCCCCATAAAAACTACATACTTTTGGGGTTTTAGTATTGATAGCTACAATGCTAAAACCCACCTCCGCAAGCTGCATAAAATGCAAGTGATGAGATAATTTTGCCCAAATTTTGGGCATTTTTTACCGCCCCGATACCATGTTATTCGGTTAGGGATTCTCGACTAAAAAACTTTTTAATAAAAAAGCGTTATTCAAAGCGTTTACCCTTATTCCAATATTTATTCAAAAAAGTTATCAAAAAAACGTTATCAAAGTTACGTTATCAGATAACGTTAAAGGTAAATTTTGTTTTTTATAATGGGGAAGAAAAAACAATTCAATTCGTAAGAAAACACTCAATGAATAAAAATGTGAACTCAAATCAGCGAAGGCCAAGGGCTTTCAAATTTATTGGAGATAGGCAAAATGCGACCTATCGATGTGAAATTTACCTCCGACCAGAGCATTGTTACAGCAACGTAAACGGCGATGGTGCGGTGATGTTTGATGGGTATTCCAAACATAAATTCCACGATGAGCCGAAAGATAAAGAACGATGTCTATCCAATTTTGTGCAGCGTATTGTGGCCAACGGCTATTTAGAAAAATCGTATTATATCTCATTTTGTACTAACAAAAACATCGGTAAAAGTCAGGATGAATTATTGATTGAGTTTAATCCTTTACAAAGCGAAAAATTTATTGTTACACACGGAGCGGTGCAGACCTATTTTATTTTAGCTGATTATCTGAAAAATCTGAAAGAAATCAAGCTAAGTACCCCAGAATTTAAGGAATTGAAACCCAATTATCCCGCTAATAATAGAGCCTCAGAACTGGAACTATTCCGAATGTATAAAAATCGTTTCGCAACAAAGGAAGACTTAGTAGAACATTGTAAAAACTTAAAGGTAAAAAAGTTTCCGCAGGGAAGAATAGAAGGTTTTTACTATGCTTATTTGGCTGCATTTCCATTTTCTTAGCTCATTATATTTTCATATTATATAAATATAGTTTATATTTGAAAATTAAATAATATTAATTTAGAATCAGTACTATGGCTGTACATAAATAACTGTGAATTAATATTTTCAATTTATATAAATATATCAATTAAAAGAAAATATTGATAACTAAAACCAAAGAATAATGATAAACAATTACGCTACCCCATTCTTTGATATCAGTTGAAAATCAGTAAAAATATAAAAGAATCATTTCATTAAACACTTTAAAATTTGAATTAAATGAGAAAAAATATTTACGTCTTACTGTTAATACTATTTGCAGTAATTCAAACTAAAGCCCAAATCACCTTCAAACTAAAAAGTGTGGTTGGGCAACAAAATCCAAGTTCCAATGGGCTTTTTAGCTACGGTACGCTCGATGGAAGCAATAATTTTGTATTATTCCCTGCGTATGGCAATGATAATACTTACGGTGGCGGTACGGCTGGACAACTCGGCTGGACTTTCCAAGTTGGTCAAGAAAGTTATCCTTTTTTAGCTTACGAACAATTGAATGCTGGCGAAATTACTCCTCAGCCATTTCCACCGTTTGGCGTTTTTCTTCACCCTGGCGAATCACCTTCAGTTGTAAGATTATCCATTCCAAACAATGTGCATATTCTTGGTATCACCAATGCTTTGCAACGAGCCACTTTTGGTTGTGGCGATAATATCGGTTACACGATTAAAACCGATAATCTAACCATTTTCCCACGAACCATTATCGCTACTTCAAACAGTCCAACTACTTATAATGTACCAGCAATTAATGTGAGTGCGGGTAGTTATATCTATTTTATTGTTGATAAAGGCGATGATGGTAGTACTTACTGCGATGATACCGCTCTGGATGTTGAAGTAACATTGCAGTATGATAAAATCGTTACGCCCACCTTATCAGGAACATTGAATTGTAGTGCAACTAATGCCACTTTTGATATTGCTTTCCAGCAATCAGGTACATTAGAGTTGTATCAACTTGGAAACCCAAGTCCGATTGCGACTACGACTATTTCTCAAGTGGGAAATACATTTAATGGACAAGGAACATTTACAGGCTTAAACTTAACCGCAGGTGGGAGTTATTATGTTATTGCTCGAAATGCGGGGCAAACGCAATCTGAGCAAAGTGCGATAATGAATGTAAGTCCTTGTTGTAGTAATGCTGTTGCTCCAAGTATTTTAGTCAATAATTTGTCATTGTGTCAAGGTGAAATTGGTATACTCACCGCCACAGGTTGCACCAACGGTACAGTAACTTGGAGTAATGGATTTGTAGAGACGAGTACCACTGTAAATAGTGCGGGAACATACACAGCGACTTGCAAAGTTTCGGCAACCCCTCCGTGTACAGATGCGACAAGTACCGCTTCGGGGGTAGTTATCATCAACGCATTACCAACCCTCACCACCAATGGAACTACTTGCAGTGCAGATTTATTGACTTATTCAGTCAATTTTGCAAGTAATGGTATAGTTACAAGCTCGGCTGGCACAGTTTCGGGAAATACTATTATCAATACTCCGTCAGGATTGGATATTAAACTAACTTCTACCAATAATGCGGGTTGTGTCGTAACCCAAATAGTAAATTCCCCAAATTGTGCTTGCCCTGTGATAAATCCACCCCTTAGCGGTGGCAATCAAGTTATTTGTCAGGGACAAATGATTCCAAGTTTAAGCGTAAGTGTGGGTACAAATGAAACTGCAGACTGGTATGATGCCAACGGTATATTAATGGCAAGTTCAGTATTGACTTACACGCCAACTTCGGCAGGGATTTATTACGCTCAGGCCCGAAATTTACAAAATAGCTGTGTTAGTGCTACTCGGACATCCGTAAGTTTAACCATCAATAATTTGCCGACTTTAAACACAGGAACACCCAGTTGTTCAGTAGATTTATTGACTTATTCAGTATCTTTTACAAGTAATGGCGTAGTAACAGGCTCGACTGGTACAGTATCAGCAACGGCTGCCGAAGAGGGCATCATTTCAGGCATTCCAACAGGTACAAATGTTATACTAACTGCAACGAGTAGTACTGGTTGTGTGGTTACGCAAACAGTCAATTCCCCATCATGTACTTGTCCAACTGTCAATCTACCTCTCAGTAGCGGAGATAAAACCATTTGTTCAGGTCAAGCAATTCCAACTTTATCAGTCAGTGTTGGCAGTAATGAGGTAGCAGAATGGTATGATTCTGCAAGCGGTGGAAATTTATTGGCAACGGGTTTAAATTTTACCCCAAGTTCTGAAACTTTAAACAATGGATTTTTCTATGTGCAAGCACGGAATACTACCAACAACTGCACAAGTAATGCCAGAATTTTGGTCAGATTAATTATTAATTCAAACGGTGCAACTCCAACAATAGTTGCTTCAAAAAATCCTTTAGTTTTAGGTGAAACTGCCACTTTAAGTATTTCAAATTGTAACGGAATTATTTCTTGGAATACGGGTGAAAGCACAAGGAGTATTGCTGTAACTCCCAAAGCAAGCACAGAATATTCTGCTACTTGCACTGCCAATGGTGGATGTATTGGCGGTAATGGCAAAATAATGATTGAGGTAATCGCTCCAAAAATTAAGGTAACGGCATCGCCAAATGTAGTTTGTATTGGAGGTTCAACTACTTTGAGTATGACTGGTTGTCCATCTAATGAAATCTATTGGACTTCCCCAGAGTATGGGCGTAGAAATGAAATATCTCCGATGTATAATGGAATTGTACAAGCAGGCTCGTTCACGGGGCATTGTGTTACTTCGGCAGGTGAAGCCACCGAAACTATTGGAGTAAGTATCAGACAGCCGCAAGATTTTCAAATCGTTGCTTCAAAAAATCCAGTTATTTTAGGCGAATCAACCGCTTTGAGTACAACTGGTTGTGATGGTATAGTCAGTTGGCAAAATGGACAAGCGAACGGAAATCCAATTACGGTTTGGCCGACCGAAAAATATACTGAATATGTAGCCGAATGTTTAAGCCCAAATGCTTGTGGTGGAAAAGGAAAAATAACGATTGAAGTAAAGCCGCCCGTTATCCAAGCTACTGGCAAAGATGTTTGTTGGGGTTCGACGGCAACACTTGGTCAGAGTGGTTGTGCGGGTTCTGCTTATTGGGTGGTTTGGAAAAAGGCTGATTTCAGCGATGCCAAATCAATCGACAATCCAAATACTTATCCAATTTTTGAACCTACATATTTTAGGGTTTCATGTCCGAGTTCGGCAGGAGAATCGGCCTCAGATATTTTAATCAGCCCCATTCCCTTGCCCAACAAACCTGAAATTATCCCCAATAAAGAAAGCTATTTCTCGGGCGAAACGGTAGAATTGAATGTCTTAAATTGTAATGGACATTTAGTTTGGTCAACGGGAGAAGAAGGAATAGTTCAGATTCGAGTAAAACCCAAACGAACAGCTACTTATTCAGTTACCTGTTTTGGAGGATACAATTGCCGTGCAGAAAGTCAAATACAAGTGGTAGTAAATACGCCCGAAGCCAAAGTAAATGATTTGACTTTGTGTTATGGTGATACTTTGACCTTGAAAAGCGGCTGTACTGACGGTGCAACCGCCCATTGGACAGAAAATTGGCTCGACATACCCAACAGAATTGAGCGAAAAGAAGATGATAAAATCAGATTATTTGCTACTAATACTTATGCCGTGAGTTGTGAAGATGAAGCAGGATTTAGTAAAGGAGTAGCTTTTACTGCAACAGTAAAACCCAAAATTGATGCTCCAACAATTCTCAGTAAAGATACATCAACGATTGTTAAAGGCGAAACGATTGAACTATTTGCAAGTGCGTGTAATCGTACTGAATGGAAAGTTGGAAGTATTTTGTTGGCAGATACTTTGAATCAAATTCAAGCAAAGCCTTTACAAACAACCATTTATCAAGCTCGCTGTTTTGTAGATGGCTGTTACAGCGAATGGAGTCAATTTAAGGTTTATGTAAGGCCTAAAATGCCAATAGCAACTGCCAGTTCAGACACTTTGTGTGTGGGGACTTCGACAACTATTACGGCAAAAAACTGTGAAGATGGCAGCACTTTGGTTTGGTTAGATAATCGAGATTTGAAAGACTTTTCATTTACAGTTTCACCTAAATCGGATATTACCTTCAAAGCTATTTGTATAGGACTGGATGGGTTAGTTTCAGATACAACTTTTATCAAGGTTTACCAAACCCCAAAAAAGCCTATTATTAGTGGCAATCTAATTATACTGGAAAGCGAGAAAACCACCTTAACTGCCAGTGGCTGCGATGAAAACTTACTTTGGAATACAGGCGAAAAATCGCAAAGCATTGTGGTTAGACCTGTGAGGGATACGGTTTACTCGGCCACTTGTGGCATTTGGCAATGTATTTCTGATACAGCTTCGGTTAAAGTTCGAGTAAGACCCCGCCCGATTGAGATTGAAACGAGTAATGGTATTCGTGGTTATTCCATCACCGATACGCTTTGTTTGAATAAACAACTAACAATATCGACACTTACTCAATGCAATGGTACAATTATTTGGTCGAATGGTCAGCGTGGAGAAAAGATTGAAGTGACAGGCAAAAGCATTGAAATGCAAAAATATAGTCTATACTGCATCAATGCTGATAATGAAAAATCGGACGAATCAACAGCTACTATCACCGTTTTGGATTATAATATCAATGAGGCCATTGCATACCCCAACCCAACTTCGGGGAAATTATACATCAAATCAAAGGGCTGCATTGATGGTGTGAAATTGATTCTTTATAGTCAACGTGGAGAAGTCCTTTACGAAGGTGGCGGGCAAGAACGCTACTTGGATAATATCGTACTCGACTTGTTCAATTTACCATCCGAAACTTACATTTTATACATCGTTGGTACAGATGGAAACAAACCAGTTACCTTGAAAAAACGCATTGTAAAAGTAAATAACTAAAAAACTCACCCATTCCTTGTCAGTCAAACTGGCAAGGAATTCAAACATATAATCAGATGAAAAATTTAAAAATGATTGGCTTGTTATTACTGACGAGTTTGAAAAGTATCGCTCAAGCTTATACACCAGTGAATACAAACAGAATATTAGTAGGTGCATTTCCATTTCAAAACTTCACCTACGATGCTCGTTCTGCTTCATTGGGTGAAGCAGGAATTGCTATTTCACCCGATGCCAATAGTGCATTAATGAATCCTGCGAAATTGGTGTTTCTCAAACAAGATAGTACTCAAAAAAGTAAAAACATCGGCGTTTCACTACATTATACGCCCTATTACAGAAATCTCATTCAAGGAATGAATTTGTTCGGAGGAAATCTTTTTCAAGTAAAAGAAAAGAAGGCTTATGGTTTGACAGTTAAATATTTTGATGCTGGGAATGTGGCTATTTATGGCGACAACAGGGAGTTTATCAAGAGCTTCCAATCAAAAGAGTTTTCAATCAACGGTTTTTATAGCCTCAAAGTTCGCCAGAACAATAGCATTTCAATTGGTTTGAAATATATCTATTCCAATTTATCAGCTCATTCAACTACCCAAAATGTCTCTACAAAACCAGTCAATGCCATAGCTGGCGATTTATATTTTTACCATAATGGAAGAAACACTAAAAAGCATTGGCTAAATTATGGTGCATCTTTAACAAATATTGGTGGCAAAGTTTCTTACGGAGATTACAAACAAAGAACTTTTCAACCAACCTTACTGAAACTCGGTGCTGCTCAAAATTTCATTTTGGGGAAGAAACAAAATGTTTTGATGTTTACCGTCGATGCAAATAAATTGCTTTTACCAACCCCTTCAATCCGAAATGCTCAGAACGAAGTAATTGCAGGCAGAAATGAAGAAAATATCACAGGCATTGGTACAATTTTTCAATCATGGGGTACTGCACCCGATGGTTTGCGTGAAACAATGAGAGAAATTACTTTTTCTTTTGGAACGGAGTTTCAGTATCGTAACTTCTTAGCAATTCGTGCAGGCTACTATACCCAAAACAGGCTAAAGGGAGACTTACATTATTTTACGCTTGGACTGGGTGGAAAACTGAAGAACTTTGGACTTGATTTATCGTACTTATTACCAAACAAAAAGAATCAGATTTTATCAAATACTTTTCGGGTTTCGTTGAATTATTATCTTTTCAAATAAATAGTTACTTGCCTTTCTATAAATCTGGTAGCCCTACTTTTGTGGGGCTATTTAATTGAAATATACTAAAATCAATCATTTCAACCTCCCATTTCCCCAAGCTATCATCAAATTGTTATAATCAGATTTTAATGCTTTTTTGTATTCGTCTCTGACAACTTTTAGCCAATTTTTGCTTGATAAATCTGAATTGCCGAATTTCTTGATATATTCTTCTCTGGTGGTGCTGATGATTCGGGCGTATTTTCCGACTGATTTTATATTGACATCATTGATTAATGCTAAATTATCTGAAGTTTTATTTTTCAGGAACACAGTAACGCCATCTTTGAAAATATAGTTTTTTTGACCTTTGCCATCCATATCTTCATAAACCATACCCAAAACAGGAAATTGACCTCCCGAAGCATCTCTAATACTTTTGATTAATTTGTCAGTATTGGCTTTTAATAAATTTCCTGTTATAGTTACACATGTTGAAATAACCCAAGTTGCTATCCTTTTTGAATCAGCATCAGCTAAGTATACTTTTGCGATAATATTAGTACCAGTCACCTTGTAACTGTACAATGATACTTCTATGCCTTCCCAACCTTTTAATGTGTCCGTTTTTTGAATTAAAGTGCCTTCCATATATCGAGTTGGAATAATTCTTTTTTGTACCCTATTTGTAATAATGGTTAAACTATCCGTCAAAAAATTTGATAGCTTCAAATCTACTTGAGAAAAAGTGGGGATAGAATGTATAAGTAAAAACCAAAACAGTATATTTTTTTTCATAATATTCTTGAGTTATACATCTATTGAACCGAATTCTGCCAAAATCATATTCTTAAAATTTCCCCATTTCACATTAAAAGTTTTATCAGCATCCATTAATAGGCTCGGACATTGTTTGCCTGTCCATTTGTTATGAGGTACAACCTTATCTATTCCTATTCCTAAATCAAACATAAGAGCTGCCACCAATCTGGCAGCTCTTAGATTTGCCGCATTTTGGTTTATACCTGCATTCATGCAAATTTCTATTCCAATGCTTTTTGAATTCCCACTTTTGGCGTGGAAAGCTAATTCACTTATTGGAATATGCTTGATAATCCTAAAATCATCAACTGTATAATGCCAGGATACCCAAACTTTATTTCCACTACCTCTCGGATGAATATAATATCCTGTCATTTTTAAAAACCTTGCGTGAGCCAACGCATCAGCACCTGCAGATGGATTATCAGTATTATGTATTGTTATAAATGTTGGTGCAAGGGGTGTTTCAGGACGATTACGTCTGCCTATGGCAATTAAATCCTCTGCTAAATTTAATTGTTGACCAAATTCAGTTCTATTCATTGGGTTGATAGTTAAACGATTAGTATGCAATTCATTTCTTAACTTTCGATTTTTTCTAATACTCCATTGATTTAATTTAAAATAGAATTGTAAAAAACATTATTAAAGAGACGAAGGGTGACTTTTGTGAGAAGTAAATTTTATAGTAAAACTTCTATTATCCTACATAAATTTATTTAACGGTTACGAACAGGACACAATTGATAATACTTGGGGTAATACCGAAAAATAAAAATCAATTGAATATAAAATACAAAACCACCATCTTTGGCCTTCACTTCTAAACCATAAGCCAATTATGAAAAAAATTGCCATTCTCCTGCTTTTAATAAGCACTGTTTTAAATAGTTTCGCTCAAAAATCACATAAAAACCCAAATGTATTATCCTTAAAAAACGAACCAGATTCTTCATCTAATGAAAATTTAGTAAGCAATTCATCTTTTAAAAAAATTTATACCCGTGATTTCTCAGCCTTATCGGGTATTACGGTTCAGCCACAAAACCAATTAATTCTAACATTAAATAAACCTGAAATATTTTTGGGAGGTATGCTCCCATTTACAAGAAAAGGCAAAGCAATTCCAGCAGTTGGGTTTTATCCTTATTTCATTGGAAAACTGAACGATGATGGCGAATTTATATTCAGAAAAGCCCGTGAATATGACCCCAATATTGGCATAGGTGGAAAATTATTTATTAATCCGCTCGGGTTTAAATTTTGGAAAAATAGTACACTATACTTTTTTAATAACAAATTAGCAAAGACCCAAGCATTTGCGGGAAAAAGAAATCTCGCCCAAATGGAATTAGATAAAAAATATAAAACACTGAACTCATTAAATAAAAATAGATTAGCCTTGAACGCCAGCATTGAAGCAGCTGCTAAGAAAATCAGTAAAAATGAATTGGCAAAATCAGTCTTGCAAAACTCACCACGGTTTGGAACAATTGACAATGATACTACTATTTCAATAATAGATTCCAAAGGGCAAAGCCTAACGATAAGTAATGAAGAACTCGATGCGACCGTTCAAAAAATAATCCAAAAGCAAGGCTTTATTGATAGTGTAGCTGTGAATGACACACGAATATCAATAAAAATGACCGATAATTCTAAAATAAATCTGAGTGCCGACCAAATCGTAAAAGCATATATTTTATCAGAAACCGATATTGCTGCTCAGAATGCTAAAATCCTAAAAGCTCAAGAGGAATTAGCTAAAATTGATGATTTAAATCTTGACAATAAAACAACCGAAGGTGCTGAAAAAAAACTAAAAAAATACTATGAATCGGAACTGTACGAACTCGAAAAAGACGCCCCTTGGACATCTCGCTATTTCTTCTGGATAAATATTGATTACAAAATAAACAAACAAACTGTAAATGTATTCAGAAATGATGCCCTTGAGGAACTGAAAGGACTTAGACAAGATTTTGTAGGTATAAGTGCCAATTTTACATCGGTTATGAATAAAGCAGTATTCAACACCTTTTTAAGTTATGAGATTGAAAAGAAACGAAAATTTCTTGATTTAACCCCCAAAACTTTCATTACAGATTCGAGCCGAATCAGTACTTTTAATACCATTGAAACTAAAAAGGCGTATAACCTCAATGATTTATCGCAAAAGGATTTTGATGAAATACAAACCAATAAAGTGTTGAATTTTGGAATGACAGGGCTGGTTGGCGATAAAAGAAAATTTGGTATTACGACCAACATCAAATATACGACTAATACAAAATCGACTAATCTGAAAATGGGCTTGATTATACCTGCGTATAAATCGGCCGATGGCGAGCAAGCAAACATTGTTTTGGAGTATCAAGTACCAGACATAAATACTAAACTACCCGCCAACAAAGAGCAGAAACCCTCAGAAAGAGCTTTTGCAAGCATAAAAGTAGGTATTCCGATTAGTATGCTAAAACCTAACTAAACCCCGACAAAAGTCTCAGAAATTCATGTTATTTTCTGAGACTTTTTAGTTTTTATCCTACTCACCCAAAATCATTTTTGTAAAACTCCGCTTTCTTGGCTAAACTTGCATAGGTATAACATTCTACCAACCACCTGAAAAATTAGCTCAGACAGTACCATGACCGACAAACTTGACCTTACTTCACCTGATTTAGTACAACAAAATATAGAACGAATTTCGGCTCTTTTCCCCAACTGTATTACCGAAACCGCCAATGGCAAACAAATAGATTTTGATTTGCTCCGCCAAGAACTCAGCCACGATATTGTAGAAGGCAATAAAGAACGCTACCGCCTCGAATGGCCAGGAAAACGGGAGGCAATAGTAACCGCCAACTTGCCCACTACCAATACCCTACGCCCCGTAGTAGAAGACTCAGTAAACTTTGATTCCACCGAAAACCTATACATTGAAGGCGACAACCTTGAAGTGCTGAAACTCTTGCAAGAAAGCTATTTGGGCAAAATAAAAATGATATACATTGACCCACCCTACAACACAGGCAACGACTTTGTATATAAAGATAATTTTACGCAAAACACCGAAGAGTATAAAGCCGAAAGTGGCTTGGTAGATGAATATAACCAACGCATGGTAGCCAACCCCGATACCTCAGGCCGCTACCACTCCGATTGGCTAACGATGATGTACCCACGCCTAAAACTTGCTCGAAACTTACTGACTGACGATGGTTTGATTTTTATCTCAATTGATGAAAATGAATGTCACAATTTAAAAAAGTTGTGTGATGAAATTTTTGGTGATAATAATTTTCTAACCGAAATAATCTGGAAAAATAAGACAGGTGGTGGAGCTAAATCAATTGGGTGGATTGGGTTACACGAATATATATTATGTTATTCAAAAAATACATATTCAATTGCAGATATTTCCATACCATATTCAGAGAAAACAGCCTCCATGTATAATAAAAAAGACGAAAAATACGCAATAAGGGGACCCTATGCAACTTGGCCACTCGACACGACGAGTATGGGAGATAGACCAAATCTTAAATTCCCAATAATACATGAAGGTGTTGAAATTTGGCCTGAAAAGCAATGGTTATGGTCTCAAGATAGAGTGGAAGAGGCTCAAAAAAACAATATTCTGGTATTTAACAAACAGAGTGATGGTACTTACAAAGTAAGATTCAAAGGCTATCTAAAAGGTGAAGATGGCATAATTAGACGAGGAACACCACTGTCCATCTTTGATGGTCCATACTCTCAAGATGGTTCTAAGGACTTTCAAGAACTTTTTCCTAAATCAATTTTCCCATTTCCAAAACCAATTAAATTACTTTCTCAAATATTTACCATAAGAGTAAATAATACCACTCCAAATGGCGATATTATATTAGATTTTTTTGGAGGCTCCAGTTCGACAGCTCATGCCATTTTTAAGCAAAATGCAGAAGATAGAGAAAATAGAAAATTTATCATAGTACAGCTACCCGAAGCTACCGACGAGAAAAGCGAAGCATACAAGGCTGGTTACAAAAACATTTGTGAGATAGGTAAAGAGCGTATCCGCCGAGCGGGCAAAAAAATAGTAGATGAGCAAGCCACCCAACAAGCTAAAAAAGCCCAAGAACTTGATTTTGAGCCAAATGCTACCGAAGCCAAACTTGATGTTGGCTTTAGGGTTTATCGCCTCGATAGCAGCAATATGCAAGAAGTTTATTATCGCCCAAAAGACTACGACCAAGCAAGTTTAGACCTCTTTGCCGATAATATCAAACCCGACCGCACCGCCCAAGACCTCGTGGCACAAATCATGCTCGACTGGGGCTTGCCACTCTCGCTACCCATTGAGCGTGTCAGTATTCTGGGCAAAGAAATATTCAAGATTGCAGGCAATGCCCTCTTTGCGTGCTTCGATAAAGGCATTGACGAAAATTTTGCCCGAGCCATTGCCACCGAAAAACCCCTCAGAGTAGTTTTCAGAGATGCCTCTTTTGCCAACGATACCGCCAAAGAAAACGTAAAGCAGCTACTCAAACAACTAAGCACCGACACCGAAATGCGAGTGATTTAAAAACTACGCATCAACTAACTGATAATTAGTAAGTTATGAATGGCACGCAGATAAAACGGATGCAAGCAACGCTGATTTACATAGACCAAAAAATCTGTGCAAATCAGCGGTAAAATATCAGCGTCATCAGCGTGCCATTTTCCATAAGTACCTGATTTTCGTTTTATAAGACAGAAAAAGGCTGAAAAATACCAAAATACATGAAATTACAATTTAAAGAACAAGCCTTTCAGCTCGAAGCCGTAAAAGCGGTAATTGATTGTTTTGCAGGGCAAAACCCGAAAACCAATCGGTTTACGCTTGAGCGTAGCCGAGAATTGCTCAAAAAAGCCCAAGATGCCGCCAAAGGCTTAGGCGATTTATACGAAAATGAAATAAAAGAAGAAATCGGGTACCGAAATAGCCTCATCGAGATAACCGAAAGCCAGCAATTAGAAAACATCAAGCAAGTACAGCGAAATCAAGATTTGATAGAAAGCATCAAAATTGAGCGTCCGCAAGGCATCAAGTCGGGGCTTAACCTTACGATAGAAATGGAAACGGGTACGGGTAAAACCTATACCTATATCCGCACCATGTATGAGCTGCACAAACACTACGGTTGGAGTAAATTTATCGTTATTGTGCCAAGTATTGCCATTCGTGAGGGCATTCACAAATCATTTGAGGTAACCCAAGAACATTTTCAGGGTATTTACGGGCATAAAATTTCACCTTTTATTTATAATTCGAGCCGCCCGCAAGACATCGAAACCTTTGCTTCTGATTCTCGCATCAGTGTGATGATTATCAATACGCAAGCATTCAACGCCCGTGGTGCCGACGCAAGGCGTATTTATATGGAGCTTGACCAGTTTGCCTCACGCCGCCCTATCGAAATCATTGCCCAAACCAACCCAATTATAATCATCGACGAGCCGCAGTCGGTCGATGGCGAACAAACCTTGCAAAGTATGCAAGATTTCAATCCATTGTTTACGTTGCGTTATTCGGCCACCCACAAAACCGATTATAATAAAATCTATCGCCTCGATGCCCTCGATGCCTACAATAAGAAACTCGTAAAGAAGATTTCGGCAAAAGGCATCACTTTCAAAGGCACAAGTGGCACAAATGGTTATTTGTACGTAGAGCAGATTTTGCTCAGCACCACCAAGCCCCCAATGGTTTTGCTCGAATACGAAAAACGCACCAATTCGGGAGTAAAGCGTGTTCGAGAAAAACTAAGCAAAGGTGCAAACCTGCACGAACTTTCGGGCTATATGCCTCAGTACGAACACTTTACGATTCAAGAAATAGATGGCTTTTTTAATAAAATTGAAATAAACGGTCAAGAAATTTTTGTTGGTGAAGCCAAAGGCGATGTCAACGAAAACGATTTCCGACGTATTCAGATTAGAGAAACCATCAAATCGCATCTACAAAAAGAACGAAATTTATTCTACCAAGGCATCAAGGTACTTTCGTTGTTCTTTATTGATTCGGTAGAAAAATACCGAGTGTATGGCGAGCAAGGCGAAGAAAAGCTGGGCGAATATGCTCAACTTTTTGAGGAAGAATACCGCAATGCCGTTTTAGATGTAATAGACCTTTTTACTCAAGAATACGGTCAGTATCTGGATGATAACGAGCCAAACAAAGTACACAAAGGCTATATGCCCACCGATGCTTACCTCGAATATTTACAAAGAGACCAAGCCGAAAAAGTTCACCAAGGGTATTTTTCGATTGATAAGAAAAAACAATTGGTTGACCCAAGCACCAAACGAGCCAAAAAAGGCGAAGAAGCCGAATCGGATGATATTTCGGCTTATGACCTAATCATGAAAGACAAAGAACGATTGCTGAGTTTTGAAGAACCCACACGTTTTATTTTTTCACACTCCGCCCTCAAAGAAGGCTGGGACAACCCCAATGTTTTTCAGATATGTGCCTTAAAGCACGTAGAATCTGGTTCACAAATACGCCGCCGTCAGGAAGTTGGGCGTGGAATGCGTTTGTGTGTCAATCGCCATGGAATCCGTCAAGATTTCGAGACCATCGGCGAGCAAGTACATGAAGTAAACAAACTCACAATTATAGCCTCCGAGAGTTACGAAGATTTTGCGAAGGGTCTGCAAAACGAAATAGCGGCATCGCTCAAAGACCGACCACAAAAAGCCAATATTGAGTTTTTTGTGAATAAAATGCTCATAAATGCCACGGGCGAAAGCATGAGAGTTGATAAAGAATTAGCCAATAAGCTCAATAAGTTTTTATTCAAGCATGATATTTTAGACGATGACGATAAAATAACCGCCGAAGGCAAAGCCCTTATTGCTGCCAATAAAGTACCATTGCCCGAAACGCTGGAAGTTTACAGAGATAGTATCACCCGACTTTTACAGTCGGTGTATTCGGGCGAAGTACCGAAACCAAGTGACGACCGCCAAACAACCGAAGCTAAGGTAAATGCCAATTTTGCCAAGCAAGAGTTTCAAGAATTATGGAATAGAATCAGTCTTAAATCTGTTTATGAAGTACAAATAGACACCGAAAAACTCGTACACGACAGCAAGGTATTTATCAATGCCAAGCTCCATATTAGCGATAGAAGCTACGAAGTAAAAGAAGGTACACTGAAAGAAGCAAGCAAAGAGGAACTCGAAAAACTACAAGGCTTTGGCAATGTAACTCGGAATACCGAAAAACTCAGAACCAACGTAAACACCAATGCCACGTACGATATAGTGGGCGAAATTGTAGCTAAAACCAACCTAACTCGCCGAACGGTGGTGGAAATCTTGAAAAAAATTGAACCCAATAAGTTTATACTGATTCAGAAAAACCCCGAGGAATTTATCAGTGCATGCAGTAAATTGATAAACGAAGTAAAGGCCAGCTTGATACTCAATAACATTGTGTATCATAAAACCGAAGAACGCCACGACGCCAAAACGGTCTTTAGTAATAACAAACAAGTAGTAATACAGTCAGAAATGCTCAAAAAGCACATTTATGATTATATGACTACTGACTCTCAGGTAGAAGCCGAGTTTGCCAAAGACTTAGAAGGTAGCACGCTCGTAACGGTTTATGCCAAATTGCCAAAGAGTTTTTATATCACAACGCCCATTGCTAATTATAGCCCCGACTGGGCAATTGTGTTTGATAAAGAAAAAGTACGCCATATTTATTTCGTGGCCGAAACCAAAGGCACCGACTCGATGACGGAACTGAGAGAAATAGAAAAACTAAAACTACATTGTGCCGAAGAACATTTTAAAGCTATCAGCGATGGCGTGGTGAAGTTTAGCCAAATTAGTAGTTACGATAAATTATTAGAGATAATACAACTGAATTAAGTATAATGAAGCTCATAGATAATGTAAATTCACGCCTTGGAGACGATTTAAAACTTGAAATAAAAAAAGGGGGTCGGCTATCAATAGCCGCTTCCTCCTTTTCAATTTATGCTTTTGAAGCCTTAAAAAAAGAGCTAAAATCAATCGAAGAACTACGGTTTGTTTTTACATCGCCCACTTTTATTGAAGAGAAATTCAATAAAATTCCGAGAGAGTTTTACATACCACATATCTATAACGAAAACCAACTTTGCGGTGGTGAGTTTGAACTCAGACTAAAAAATGAATTAAACCAACGAGCAATTGCCAAGGAGTGTGCTGAGTGGGTTAGACAAAAAGTTGCTTTTAAGAGCAATACTAATGCGAATCTTCCACTTTCAGGCGTACTTCACGTAAATAACTCAGAAGATGATGCCGTAGCTTACTCTAATATTTCGAGTTTTACCACCTCTGATTTAGGCTATACGCACCGTTCGGGTTTCCCGACACTCATCCAAAAAATTGATGCACCGCAAAGCAAAGCCTACCTTGATTGGTTTAACCAAATTTGGCAAAATCAAGAGAATTTAAAAGATGTAACAGCATTGGTTCAGACCTATTTTGAAGATGCTTATAAAGAGAACAGCCCTGAGTTTATCTACTTTATTTCGCTTTATAATATTTTCAATGAGTTTTTAGATGATATTTCAACCGACTACCTACCCAACGATGAAATTGGCTTCAAACAAACCATAATCTGGAATAAACTTTATAATTTTCAGCGAGATGCAGTCATTGGAGCTATCAATAAGCTCGAAAAATTTAATGGTTGTATCATTGCCGACAGTGTGGGTTTAGGAAAAACATTTACGGCACTTGGTATCATCAAATATTACGAAAAACGCAATAAAGATGTGCTGGTGCTTTGCCCCAAAAAGCTCGAAGCCAACTGGAATACGTATCGCCAAAATGATAAGAATAATATTTTAGCAAAAGATAGACTTCGGTATGATGTTCTTTTTCATACTGATTTGTCACGTGAGCGAGGCATGAGCAATGGCAGAAGCCTTGAAAATGTAAATTGGGGAAACTATGCCTTAGTAGTGATTGATGAATCGCATAATTTCAGGAATAATAATACTGTAGTTGGCAAAGAAAATAGGTATCAAAAGTTATTAAGGAAAATCGTACAGGAAGGCATCGAAACAAAAGTTTTGATGCTCTCAGCCACGCCAGTCAATAATAGGTTTAATGATTTACGAAATCAATTGGCACTAACTTACGAAGGAAACCCAGAGCAAATAGATGAAAAACTAAATACTGAGCGAAGTATTGATGTGGTCTTTAGAAGAGCCCAACAATCATTCAATATTTGGTCGAAATTGGCAACCGAAGAGCGAACAACCGAGAAGTTGTTAAGTATGCTTGATTTCGATTTCTTTGAAATTCTTGATAACCTGACAATTGCAAGGTCAAGAAAACACATCACAACCTATTATGACACTACCGATGTTGGCAAATTTCCAGTAAGGAATAAACCAGTATCAATCCAAAGCCCGCTTAGTCATCACGGCACAAATTACGTTACGATTGCCGAAAAACTCACTTTACTAAACCTATCGGTATATTCGCCTTTAAACTATATTTTACCGAGTAAAATAGCACTTTATGCCGAAAAATACGATAAAAAAGTAAAATCAGGCACTTTCAAACAACGAGACCGTGAAAAAAGCCTTCAACTTTTGATGCGTATCAATTTACTGAAACGTATTGAAAGTTCGGTTGATTCGTTTAGACTAACCCTCGATAATATCATATCACAGATTCGGACAACAATAGCCGCTCTTGCAGAAACAAACGCTGAAATGCTTTCGGGCATAGATATAAACCCAGAAGAAGAAAACTTTGACTGGGAGTCGGAATGGGGAGATGAAGAAAACATAATCGGCAATAAGGTAAAAGTCAGAGTGGCCGATTTGGACAAAACCCGATGGAGCGAAGACTTAGCAGTAGATTTGGAAATATTGCAGCAACTTTACCAATCAACATTTCAAGTTACCAACACAAACGACCTTAAACTACTGAAATTGAAGGAGTTGATAGTAGATAAAATGCAAAATCCACTCAATACAAATAATAAAAAGGTCATTATTTTTACTGCATTTGCCGATACCGCCAACTATTTATACCGAGAATTAAAAGATTATTTTTTATCAAATTTCAACATACATTCAGCACTGATTACTGGAAATAAGCGTACCTGTTCGTCAAGACAAATACCTACTGACCTAAATACTATTCTTACTTGTTTTTCTCCGATTTCAAAGGGTAAAGCACAGGTTTTTCCTGACATTAATGATAATATTGATGTTTTGATAGCAACTGATTGTATCTCAGAAGGGCAAAACCTGCAAGATTGTGATTATCTGATAAATTATGATATTCACTGGAATCCAGTACGAATTATCCAGAGATTCGGTCGTATTGATAGAATTGGCTCAATCAATACCAATATTACGATGGTAAATTTTTGGCCCGATGTTACGCTTGATGCCTACATTAATCTGAAACAACGAGTAGAAAACAAAATGCTTATCAGCAACATGGCAAGCACGGGTGATGATAATATTTTGAACACTGATGAGAAAGATTTAGAATATAGAAAAATTCAACTAAAAAAATTACAAGAAGAAGTAGTTGACTTAGAGGATTTAAAAGAAGGAGTTAGTATAACCGATTTAGGGTTAAATGATTTTAGAATAGATTTAGCAAACCTGATAAAAAAATACGGTGTCCTTAAAAACATACCCGAAGGCCTATATGCAGTAGCAGAGACAACAAATCAATCTGAAAATGGTGTGATTTTTATTCTTAAAAATGTCAATACTCACATCAATATTGATAAGATGAACCGTTTACACCCCTATTATTTGGTTTATTTAAGGACCGATGGTACGTTGATTTTTAATCATATTGAAGCAAAAAAGACACTTGATGTACTCAGATTAATTTCTCAGGGTAAAATGACACCCATTCAAAATCTTTGTAATGAAGTGAGTGAAGAGACAAATGATTTTAAAGATATGGGTCAGTACTCAACTTTACTTAGAAAGGCCATTGCTTCAATACTGCAAACCGAAGAAGAAAAAGAAATTCATAGTTTATTCAGGGTAGGTGGCACCACGGCCTTAGGAGATAAACTAAAGGGTATTGAGGATTTTAAACTTGTATCATTTTTCATAATCAAATGATAATATTTGAGTTACCACAATCAACCTTTGTCAATCGGGTTATACCTAAAAATGCTTTTGATAGTTTCACTAATCAAAAGCAAAAGCGGATATTTATTGATGATATTGACAAAATCAAATGGGTAAATAAAATAGCCAAAGATACGGTCAATCTTGAAGGAAAAGATGTGCAAGAAATTCAAGTATTTGATATACAGCTAAAAAAAGCAGATAATATCAAAGATATTGTAGAAGTAATAGATAAAGCCATTCCTTACCAGATAGTTTTTATTTTGACGTTTGGCAAAGAATTGATGATTTCTACCTCAAAGAAACACTTTCATCCTACCATTGAAGATAAGTCAATTATCGACTGGACATTCTCTACAAATTGGTTTTCCTTAACTGAACAAAAATACCAGTTCAACCTCAAACAAAGTCTTGATTTTGTCTATGCAGATTTTTGCCAACAACTCACCGATACCAAACAAGAAAACAAAAGCATTGATGAAATAGTGCAGTTCAATGCTCAAATCAGAGATTTAGAAAGACAAATTCAGCAACTTGAAAACAAAATAAAAAAAGAAAAACAGTTTAATCTTAGGCTAACGCTACACTTGGAATTACAAGAGTTAAAAGAAAGGCTTTTGAAGTTAGGGGTTTAAGAGATATTAATTCTATACATCATGATAAAACTCGTAACATTCCAACCAATTTGCTTCAAGAAAAAAGGGCTTGATGCAATACAAAAATTTGATTTTCCTCCTTACATTGATGGGTCATGTAGGCGAGAACCTGATTTTGAGAATCCATTCCCTTCTATTTCTGCATTGTGCAGAGGTAATAAATTCGCCCCAACCTTAAAAAAAGGTGATACAGCTATCTATTTATCAAAAAAAGGCACTTATAATTTAGGATTTATGCATTGGAAGCTTGTGGCCATCGTAGAAGTCATAGAACGCCTTGAAACTCATGCGGCAGCGGCATTATGGTACAGTAAACTGAACCTTAAATTACCCAATAACTGTATGGTAAACAACAATCCTCATTTGTCATTAGACGAAACAAGTGGTTTTTGGGGTGTAGATGTGAATGAATGGAATAATTACTACTTAGAAAAATCAAAGACACATTCTGTTTTCTTGGTCTGCAAAAGTATTTATACAGAGTTACACAATCCACTCACAATCACTGAAAAAGATATGGAGTTAATTTACGGAAGAAGGAATCCGAGTACTCAAAACCCTCCAAAATTATCTAAAGAACAATTGAATAATTTTCTCATGTTCATAGATAAATATGGGCAAATTTGATTTTGTATTAATAGTATAACGCTATCCATTTGAAATCATAATCACCTTATACTTAGATTTCAATACAAGTAAATTACACTTTTCTGCATCAAAAATACTAAAAACCACCTTTTCAAATAATATAATTTCTATATGCAATAGTCCAATTAAACGCCCGTTTGATTGGACTATCAAATATGCCCCTCATTCTTCAAATAAATAGCCACATCTTTAATCGTCTCAAAGGTTTCAATTTCAAAACTTTCACGGGCTTTACTAAGTATTCTACGATTATAGGTTTTGCGTAGGGTATCTAACGATAAACCGAGGTTTGCACATATTTCTTTTTGAGTAATAGCTTGATTATTAGCAATTTGATAAAGAATAGAAAGCTCTTTTTTATTGAGCCCGAAAGGCTTCTTTTCGGTATCTATCAATTTTGGTTGTTTGTCTTTTACTGCCAAAATCTCTTCTACGGACGTTATTTCGTAATTATTTCCTACACGAGCATCGAGCGTATCCAATTCATTATATTCTTTCAATATCACAAAATGGTTTAAGTAAGAAAGAACCCTGCCATCTTTGTTGATTTGAAAAGGAGAAAGCGTTCGTTTAACCAAAATGTGTTTGCCATTGTAGTGTCTAAGGGGCAACTGAATAACAATGCGTGGACTCATAAATTTAATAGAAAACTCATCTGAGTTGGCCGTTTTAAAAGCCGAATCGGCCAACATATTGAGCGATGGCAAATGCCGAGGGTGAATGATTTTTATGTAATCAAAAAATGAAAATGTACTATCGGCGTAACCCAACCATTCAGCAACGCCATGAACGTGTTCAATTTTTCGTTTGACGATATTCAAGACAAAGAAAAACTGCTCATAATTAACAGTTCTTTTTAAATTTTCAATTTCATTTAGCTGAACTGATTCACTGATAATAGGTTCATAAACCTCATTTTCAGGGTAATGTTTGTCTAACACTACTAAGATTTGTTTCAGCATATTATCTTTTTTCATTTTTATTTTGACATTTTTGACGGACTCCGTAAGTTTGGTAAAGTTAAAGGAATTATTATTGTTTTTTGAAAGATTTTGTGGGTATTATTTAGAGGGTTTTATTCAAAAAATACCGTAAAATAAATAAAATTGAATTGATAATTAATATTGGGTATGTTTGTGGTTCTTCAAAATAAGAATATTTGTACAATTGAATATGCAATAATAAATAAATTCATTTATAAGATTTTTTTGGCGATACACATTAAGACATTGTCAACCGTGAGAGCTACACATACAAATTTCTCCAAAAAATAGTCATTATTAAAAGTAAGCAAAGTCTATATAAACTCTGTTTTTGACAATTCTTTAAAGTTGTTATATTGTGTAAGCATGCTACCGCTTGCGAAACAGAGTTGGATGTTAAAATTGACGTTATTATGAAATATTTATTTCTTACGTTTTGTGCATTATTTGCATTAGAGGCTTTTAGTCAAGCTCCAAATTTCGATTGGACTAAAAGTTTCGTTGCAAATGAAACTGATGAACCTTTCTCCATAATCTCAACAAGTGATGGCGGTTATATCATTGCTGGCCATTCAAATTCTACAATCTCAGGAGATAAATCGGATGGGAATATCTTGCCAATTCTTAATCAATTTCAACGGTTTGATATTTGGATTGTAAAGTTTAATGCTTTGGGTGTGAAAATATGGGATAAAACTATCGGTGGGAATTATAATGAATTTGAACCTCAAATTATCGCATCGAGTGACAATGGTTTTGTCTTGGTTTGTCATTCATATTCTCATATTTCAGGTCAAAAAACAGCCAATAACGTAGGTGGAGCAGATTTTTGGGTGATAAAATATGATGAGAGTGGTACTAAGGTATGGGATAAAACATTTGGTGCAACAGGGACAGAGCTTTCTCCAAAAATTGTTTCCACAAATGATGGTTTTCTAATTTGTGGTCAATCTAATTCAAATGCTTCAGGTAGTAAAAGTAACAATAGCTATAATAACAGTAATGACATTTGGCTAATCAAAATTGGAAATAATGGCCAAAAAATATGGGATAAAACATTTGGTGGTTTCAGTAATGAAATCAAACCGATAATTAGTATTAATAACATTGGAGAAATTATTTTAGGAGCATCATCCAACTCCAATATATCTGGCAAAAAAACTGAAAATGCTATTGGAGGATTCGATATTTGGGTAATGAAATTATCTCCGACGGGTGACTTAATTTGGGACAAAACAATGGGAACAGAGGATGATGAATATTTAGGTGGAGTAACTATTGATTCAGATAATAATATTATTTTAGTAGCTTCCTCTGGTGCTCAAGGTTACTCTCATACCACAATTTTGATAAAAAAATGGGTACAATTGGGCAAATACTATGGGAGCGAGAAATTTATAAAACAACATATTTTCCTAAAATTATTAGAAATAAAAATGGTGGATATTTAATATTAGCGTGTTCAGATGGATATTTGGTCAATTTAGACAAAGATGGACTGGAAAAATGGAACATTAATATTAGCTTTTCTCTAATGGTAAATTTAACTCAAAGTAATTTTGGGGACATAATAATTATTGGTGGGTTGGAATATTCTGTTGCCAAATATTCTTTTCCACCAATTTTACCAATTATTAATATTTTAAATAATGAAGAGTCAGTGCAACAAGGTATCCCCTTAAAAGTCAATTTTAAAGCAATCTCAAATTAAATAATGACAAAACTACACTTAATTTTTATCTTATTGTATTCGACAGTTACTTATTCTCAAACACCTAATGGAATAATTGTCGCAGGCGGAAATGGTAGAGGTTCATCACTAAATCAATTTTATGACCCAGAAGGTTTTTTCGTGGATAATAATGAAAATATTTACATTGCTGACTGGAGTAATGACAGAATTCTAAAATGGAAAAAAGATGAAACTACAGGCTTAATTGTAGCTGGTGGAAATGGCTGGGGTACAGCTTCAAATCAATTTAGAGCACCAATTGATGTTTTTGTTTCATTATCCAGTGATATTTATGTTGCTGATTATTTTAATTCAAGAATTCAAAAATTTAGTAATAATTCACAAATTGGCATAACAGTTGCGAGTGGCGGTTTTTATCCTTCTGGATTATTTATAGATGCAAATGAAAATTTATATGTAACGGATGTTTCAAATCATCGAGTTTTAAAATATCCAAGAGGCTCCATTCAGCCAACCTTAGTAGCTGGAGGCAATGGTAAAGGATCAGCATCAAACCAATTAGATAACCCCTCTAAACTATACGTAGATGTTAATAATGATGTATATATTAATGATGTTGGCAATAATAGAATTCAAAAATGGTTAAGTGGTGCATCTGTTGGAATTACGGTCGCTGGAGGAAATGGAATTGGTTCAATGCCAAATCAATTTGAATACCCTCAAGGACTTCACATTGACTCACAAGGAAATATCTATGTCGCGGATAGAAATAATTCTAGGATACAAAAATTTTCTACTAATAACCAGTCAGGTGTAACAGTGGCAGGTGGAAATGGGTATGGTTCTAATCTTAATCAATTAACAAATCCGTATGATGTTTTTGTTAATTCACTAGGTTTTATTTTTGTACTTGACACTGCAAATTCAAGAGTTCTCAAATTTCCCCCATTAAATCAACCACCCCAAATCTATTTATTAGCCCCCCCAACGACTACCCCAAAAGGCACTACAATAAAAGTAAATTTTAAAGCAACCTCAAACTAAAAACATGAAAAAAGCACTATATATTATCTACTTTTTAGCTTGTATTAAAACTTTTGGACAAGTCTCGTTACCCACTCCTACGGGCTTAACAGCCACGATTGAGCCTAATAATCGATTCACTATGAAGTGGAATTGTGATATCTCTGGGGCATTTTCAGCATTAAATACCACCGAATATGTATGGTTTGAAATAGAAATTGATAATGGTACAAATCAAACAATCCATAATAGCTCCTATTTTTTTGTATCGAATCCTGCTAATTCATACGAATTTAAAAGCCCTTTTTATTTAAAACCCAATACTCAATATTATTTTAGGGTTCGTGCTAAATACACAGCAAATACTGCAACTGATGTCAGTATTTCTTCGTCGAATTGGAGTAATATTTCTAATTCTGTAATTACATCTACTCCACCCGAATATGGTATTACGGTATTAACTCACGGTTTTCAACTCATGGGTAAACTCGGGATGAATTCTGATTTTGAAAAGCATGCCAGAAAAATATACAACAGATTAGGGGGTGAAGCAACTGTTTTAACCAATGATGGGATTACTGGCGAATGGAAAATCATGCGAGGCACTAATGGGCAATTGCTTGGAAACGGAGATAGAACTAAAGAATTAATTTTCTTTTATGATTGGGCGTCTGCGTCTAATGGTACAGCAACTTTTAGTGAAAATGGAGAATTAGAGGCTGCCGCAGATAGACTCTTTTCTATGTTAACAGAAGTTAAAGTAATGAATCCAACCACAGGTATAGTTGAAATTTGGTATCAGAATGCAGAATTGATGGCAAAAAAAAGCCATTTTATAGGTCATAGTCGTGGTGTAGGAATGTTACTCCAAACAATTCATAGGTTTGGTAAGTATTTCCCAACGGTAAAAATAGACCATTTTACAAGTTTAGACCCTCATCCTGCCTCAAAATATGGAGATGTTAAATTTGATACCTCAGATAAGCCCAGCATTATTTCAGGAGAATCTCCTTTGGCATCTTTGCCTGGTGTTTATTCTACCACTACGAATGGTATGCCTAATAATTGTTATACCGAAATTCCTTGGAAAGATGCGGTAACTGGTGGTTATGTTGGAGTCGGCGGAGTTTTATGGAGTATCATAGAAAATGAGGCTATCCGACCACTTTGCCAAAATGGTCCAGTGAAAATAAAATTTCCTGAAAATGTAATTAGAGCCGAAAATTATTATCGAGAGGATGGTAAATATGAAGAAATCTTTTGGGTAGATGAAAATTTAAAAAAAGCAAAACAAGTTATTGATGATATTCTTGCAATTTATGATGTTGTTAATATTGACCCAAATCCTGGTAAGCAAAAAAGCGGATTCGATAAATCACAAATTGGTTCGATTCGAACAAGTCTGCAACGAGATTTAGAAACGTTGAAAAGAGTTGGTAATTACGATTTCAATTATGTATTGTGGGGGGGGCTTCAACAATTTGAAGTTGATAGACTGAAAAACATTTTTGACAAGCTTTCAACATTGAAGGGTGGAGCAAATGGTGCTATTTCTTTGCTAAGTACCGATATTCCGACTTTAGTGGATAATATTATCAATCTGGAGGTTGATAGAATAATTAAAATTGCACCTTTTGATGGTGTTTTAGCTGATGGATTAGGGGAATGGAATTTTAGATTAAATAATTCATTGGTTTCAAGCGGTTTTTCAGCACCAGATTATACAACAAATATTAAGTTAAACGAAGCCATTGGTACTTTAGCAGGTGGTGCTCATTCAGGTGTGCATCATTGGTATTTTGGAACTGTTGATCCTGTAAATTCAAGAATTGGAAATGACTGGTATTCAGCCGCTAATAATTTTGCATCAGGAAAAAATGTGGAAAACTTGGGCTTTTATAATAGTAGATTAGGTAAGCATCTGAATGATATAAACCAATATTTTCCTAAAATGACTATAGCAGAAATGGATGCCCGAATATTAGAAAGACAATCAAATTGGGGAATGAATCCTATTTTTAATGGTTCTTTTCATTATGGAGAAGTGGCATGGTTTGGGAATCACTATCTCAATAAACCACATGTGAAAACCGAAAAAAGGTTCCCAATATTTTTGGGTAAAAATCAACCCGCTAATGAGTTTATTTATAGCATTTCAAAGAACCTAAAAACATACTTTTACCCAAAAACTAAGTTAAGACATCAGATGTTTTTGGTGCCATCAAACCATAATTACTTAAAATTCAAGATAGATGGAATACAATCAGCTTCTTTTGGGGTTTCTGTATCGTTTGAATACAGAGGAACTAACAATGAAACTGTTTCGGTAATTTTAGCAAATGACGTGATTACTCATGTTGCGGGTACTTCCAAAATATTTTACATGGATATTCCCGCGTCTGTGAAAGGGCGTGTATGTTGGATGACTGTTAATTTCGAATATCGTTCTTCACAAAATTATAGTAATCCTGATATGGTAACAAGTCTTGATATGATAACTGGAATATATATTGATGATTTTGATATGTCTATCAATACATCGTTACCAATAGCTAATAAACTTAATATTTCAAATGGCACTTTTTGTTCAAACCCTTATTATTATGGTAAATCCAATATTGATATAGAAAATGTTTGGGACAAGCGTACAACACAGTTAGCGAATAGTGAAGGATTTGTAAACTGGTGGAATTTAAGTAGAGCAGATGAATCTTTGGCTATAAATTCATTCAATTTTAAAAATTACAGAAATGAGAATATAACATGGGGTGAAGCATGTGAGGCAGTTTACTTGGCCGCAAAAAAATTGGGTTTTACCAATTTTCAAGAAATCTGCTCCAATGAGAAAAACCAGCAAGCTCAAATAACTAAGTTTCTATTTGATTCAAGGTTAATTACCCAAAATACACCTTCTGATAAAATATTCATTGGTGATTTTTATAAATTGGTTTACTCAGTAATTTTGGATCAAGGTGCGGCATATCCATATAAAACCTTCAATCGACCAAATAGCAATATTACTTATAAAGCTTTAAGTCCAAGTTTTGTGAATACAGCAATTACTACCGCAGGTATTGTATTTGATATCAACGGAAAACCCTTTCTTGCTTGGTTGACAGATGGGTTTAAAAATGGCGATATTTGGGGAACTGAATTGGTTTCGAGGATGTCTCTTTCAAAGACTGTTACATTGGCTTATTTTTTTAAGAAGGCTGTAACAAGCGGTGCTCCAAATGGTCGTTTAGCAAACACAATTGAATCTTTACCAAACGTTACAGATTATAAAAGTTTGGGAGCCAAATATGAGTTATATGATGATATCAATGATGAAATACCAACCTCAGTTGTTGTTGGAAAGACCGAATTTTATCAATCTGGTCAAAATATAACTTTTAGTTTTCCGAGAGATACTTTAGCTGATGGGACAAAAGTACACTTTTATTGGGCAATCAATGGTATTTCAAAAAGTGGCAACCTTACTGCAATCTCATCTAACTTGCAAAGTGTGCAATATACAGTTCCAACCGTTACCGAGAGAACCACCTTTGAATTATACATATACTTGGGTGCCGAAAATGGAAATTCGGCAGAAATGACAAAGGAAATTGTTGTTTCACCATCAGGATTTAACAATAATTTGGTTGTAGGGGAATACTACATTGATACTGACCCAGGCATCGGAAATGCAACTACTATCTTTCAAAATTATTTAAAAGTTGGAATAGATTCTTCTTTTAATGTTGAAACTTCATCTATGACTTTAGGGTTGCATACATTAAGTATTAGGGTAAAAGATAAAAATAATAATTGGTCTGCTGTAAAGACTTCTCAATTTGAAGTAACAAACCCATGTGGTTCTACCCAAAGTGCATCTATTCTTGGAAATTCAGAAATTAGGTTGGGAGAAAAAACGTTTATAACTCTCAATTTTGTAGGTCAATCACCCTTTAATTATGTTTTATCTAATGGTTTGTCTGGCTCAACCAATGACAATCAAGTATTGCTTGAAGTTTCACCAAGTGCAAATACGACATATACTATAACTTCTGCGACAAATATTTGTGGTGAAGTTACAAAATCTGGTCAAGCACAAGTCAATGTGTATAACTGTGATTTTCCATCAGGATTTATAAGTGGAAGTTCATCAATTTATTCAGGAGAAACCGTTAATCTAAATTTATCATTTTATGGTACTCCACCGTTTCAGTATACTTTGAATAACGGAACATCTGGAACGGCTGTAACCAATAGTATTTCTATACCTGTTTCGCCTCAATCTGATAGTTTTTATTATTTAACAGATTTAACTAACACTTGCGGCTCTGGATTAGTAAATGGCATGGTACAAGTGTTAGTTAAGCCATGTATACTACCTACTGCTTCAATTACTAATGCTACTTACGAAGTTAATGACTATAATTCTGGTAATATAATAACAAGAGTTAATTTTACTGGTACAAAGCCTATTAGTTTTCAAATGTCAAAACTTTACAACAGTACAACATCAAGTGATTTTATAAATATACAAGAAAATTTTTTTTCAAAACAAAATTATACTGTTAAGTCGGTATCAAATCGCTGTGGAGTAGGTACTACAAGTGGGGTGGTAGTAATAAATTATAATGATTGCCCTACAAATATTAATAACCCAAATGGCATTACTTCTTTGTCTAATGGAACAAATTTCAGGAAAGGACATTATGCTTCTGATAAAATATCTGGAGCAAACAATGTATCGGACCTAACATCTTTTTTTGCGGCAAAATCAATCGAGCTAAAACCAGGCTTTTCAGCAGGTTCAAATGAGGTTTTTCAAGCTGAGATTAAAAACTGCATTAGCCCAACAACCAATGGTTTAATTGCAAATTATCGTTTTTATAGTTTAAATGACTACAGTGGAAATGATAATACTGGAATAGGCTCGGTAACTTATGGAAATAATCGATTTGGAAACAGTACATTAGGTTCTATCCAAGTAAGTAAATTTAAAGCTATTTCCAGTGAAAGTTTGAATTTGAACACCGACTTGACATTTAGTGTTTGGGTAAAACCAATTTCCACAACTGGTTTAGGAAACGCATACACCTCAGAAGCAGGAGGTGTGCAATATTTATTTTCTCGATTATCAAATTGTACTCTTGGGCAGATATCGGGAATTGCACTCGGTGTTCGCCAACTAACGAACAGTACAAATATTGTTTTGAATAGAAATGGAGTATTTGCAGAAATTCCAATAAACAATAAAATTATTCTTAATAAATGGACTCATATTGTAGTTTGTTTGAGTAAACCAACCAATTCATCATTTACTATCTTTAATGTTTTTGTAGATGGAGTGAAGTATAATTTAGGTTTTGGTTTACCGTTAGTGGATTTATCAATCTTCAATAATCAAGATATACTATTTGGCTCTTTTTCATCAACTTGTAATAACTCCTCAAGTCTCACATTTTTAGATGATATAAGATTGTACAACAGGTTACTTTTGGATAATGAAATTAAACAAATTTATGATGTTGAAAAACCTTGAAATGAAGTAATCAATTTTGTCTTTAAATCATAAAGGTATATTTGTAACATAAATACAGCAAAGAATAAAAAAATGTACGGAAAGCCTTGTTCGGCTGGTGAGTGGGACTGTAATGAAGTGATTTCTTATACTTGGTGGCATAAAATGCAATACCACTATCAATCATACATCCCAGTATAATGCCCCTTCTCTTCCACCTCCTTGTAAAACCCTTTTTCCGATTTCTGAGTATTTCGGAATATGATGCCTGCAATGGTAAAAAAAGTCTTTATCGAGAATACGAATACTGCCCATAAAGTACGGAGAATGAATTTTAAGATTTTTATAAAAGTGTCCATTTTGTTTTTTTTGAGTAGTCAATTTACGAAATATTGAGCATTTTTTTGCAATCTTCGGTGATTTTATTCATCAATTTTTCGATGTCAAATTGTGTATTAAAACTCGGTATTGGTTTGCTATTTGTCTGAAAAGAACCATCTTTTCTGTATGCTCCATTCATTCCTTCAATCGTGGTAAATACTTCTCGAATGACTTTCATCTTGAAAGTTGGGATGATTGTTCCTGCTTGCAAATCGCTGGGTTCGATGGCTCTGATTCCTACAATTTCGCCCGCTTGAAGGTTCAAAACCTCTTGTGGTTTCACGGCACGTTTATCAATTTCTGAAAAATTATCTCCCATAGAATTGTTAGTGTTACTGAAACCTTTTGAACTATGACTTTGATTTTCGCTTTTAGTAACCAATTTGGCTTCACCCATCATTTTTGAGATATATTCTGCCGTTGAATATACGGTTGTTCGGGTAAAAAACTGGTAGTTTAAATTAGCCAGTAAAGATTCTGCTTCGGGTTTGCCATATTTATCTTCGATTTGGGTTAAATTCTGAGCCATAAAAACCAATGATAATCTATTACTTCGGCAAGTAGCTGGCACATTCGATAATCGAGGAATATTGATTTGTGCAGCTTCATCGAGTAAACAAAACGAATGATGTTTATTTTGCTCGTTCATTTGTTTGAGTGCTACCGAAAATATCAGTGAAATAATGGGTGAAAGTGCCGCCGCAATATGGTTATCTGTGCCAATACAAATGACTTTTGGGTGCTTGGGGTCGTTGATGTTTAAATCAAAATCATCGCCCGACAACACATAAGTTAGATTTGGGTCATTTAAAGTGGCAAAGTCAATTTGTAAAGAACTCACAACACCCGATAATTGGTTGCCCGCTCTTTCGTCACGAGCGGTCAGTACCGAACGAATAATTTTGGAACATTCATCGTCAGTTTCCAGCATTGCCATTGTATCTCGGTAAGAAAAGCCAGTAATGATACTCACCAAGTGCGGAATAGTACAATGTTGTGGATGGTGTTTTTTCAGAAACCAAATAATGGCAGTCAAAAAGGCAGTAGAAGATTTTACCCAAAAATCTGATTTTTGATTCGATTCGGTATTAAAATTTACTACCAAAGCTTTTGCAAACTCGGTGGCATAAATTTGACTTTTCAGATAGTTAGGATTTAGGGGATTGAAACGATGTGATTTACTAATATCGGAAAAACTGACCACGTAAAAAGTGGGTTGTAGTTCACCAGCATCGACTTCCCTTTTGGTCGAGAAATGCAGATAGGCAATCTCAGATAGCGTCGGAAATTTATAATCGTAGATAATTCCTGTATAATTTTTCTGGGCAAATTGTTCAATAAAAGGTTCAGCCGTTGAAACCGTTTTCCCACCACCATTTGAGCCAATGACCAAAATTCCACGAAATGGATTGGTAATATTTACCCACTTGCTATTTTCTCCTTTTAAATGCAGAGAATATTTGGTTTCATTCCTTTTTCGGTCAGTTTGAACGATGTCAATTTCCTTAACTGGAAAGTAAGAAAACAGATATGCAAGTATGAAAATAGCTAAATAAACTAAAATTGTAAGTAAGGAAGAAGGTAAATAAATGGAAAACAAACCCACAACGCCACAAAAAATGTAGGCAATAATCAAATAGTTAGTATATGGTTTCGTGAGTGTCTTTTTCGGAGTTACAGCGTATTTTTCGGCCAATGATTGCTTTCGACTCGTATAAAAAAAGACCCAAAGGATAGAAAAACCAATAAATCTAACCCAAACTCCATAGTAATTGTAGTACAAAACAAATCGAGTGCTTAGTGCAAATGGCATGGACTTGAGTTCTATAAAATACCTGATAAATGCCTCGCCATAGACGAAGCACAACAACATTATTGCCATTGACCAGTATATTGATTTTTCGTTTTTCATAATTATATTATCAAATTGAAAATATTTCTATATCGAAATATCTTGATTGTTGTTATTTGGAGATAAGCCTTTCTTTCGATTTCGTTTCTTTTTCGGAACCTTACCTTGATTTTGATTAAAATCTTCGGTGGCGATGGTGGCAAAGAAGTGCTGAAAAGACTTAAATTCACCCAAAAAAGATTTAGTAGGTGGCGATAACTCAAGCTCAGGCTTACTTTTGAACGATGCCGTATTGTTCAAAGATTTGATTTGCTCGGGCAAAATCAATGTGTCTTTGGGCGATTGGTTTTTACTTTTTGCTCTCACATCTTTTACAATTTCGACCAGATTTCTACGAAAATCGGTGCTGTTATTTTTCGCTTTGGCAATATCTCTGATTTCAGAAATTTGCTTATCATTGATGCCCATCTTTTCTAATTGCTGCAATTTCTTTTCAGTCCAGAGAATAAAATAAGCGGTTTTGTCTTTTGGTGGACTAATTTCTTTTGGGTCTGGTTTGAAATCAAATTGTTGGTTAAACTGCCGCTGGTTTGCGTCAAACCAAGCCGTCATTCGGAAGCGATTTCTGTTTGATGTATTAGGATTGAGTGTAATTTTTTGCTCAATATCTCGTGCTGAAACTACTACGTGAATATGCGTTTGTAAACCTTCTTTCAAATCGCCCGATTTCTTTTTCCCATTCAAAACTTCTAAATCAGTTCCTTTGAATGCACGGTTTTGGTGTATGGTGGCGTACCAAATCAAGTCTTTTTCTGATAATTTCTTACCTGAATTAAAATTAAAATTAGCGGCATATTTTTCCATGCAAGCAATGGTAAACGCCTTTAATTTTAAATGGTCATTACCAATGTGTTCTAACTCTTTTGCCGATGGAGCAATGACTAAAGAATGAAATTTATCGTCTTTTTGGGTCAGTCCTTTTACGTTATTATCAATGCTCTCAACTACCTGTTTTTTATCGAAATCCCCCTGAGCGTTAAAGAAAATGCCTTTTTCTTGTTTTGATGATGGCTCTTTGTTGAGATAATTTCCCAATCTTGCAGCACTACTTTTATTGTTGTAGCTAATGTTTCCGTGCTTGATTGGATTAATTATTTTTGAATACATGAGTACTTAGGGTTGCTCTTCCAATTGCCTTAAAGTGGCTTGATAAAATAAATCAAGCCTTGATTTTAGTTGCTCTATTTCCGCTTTTTCCATGTCCAACGTCTCAAAATATAGGTTGGTAAACGAGACCAAATAAGCCAAAATTTGTCGGGTTGAATACTTGTTTTCATTCATTAATTGAACTGCATCTTTTAGTTTCAACTCGGCCAAGTTGGTGTTCAACGGAATCAAATATTGGCGTTCTTGCACCTGTAAAAAAGAGAAAATCTGATTACGTAAACGAACAACTTGATTGGCTAAACTGTCAGAATCATCAAAAAAGCGTGGGTCTATTTTGTGTTTGGTGAAATAGTTTAAAGCACCTTCAGTAAACATTTTCATGGTCAATTTTTGGACTTGGTTTGTCAATTTCCCATTCACAAACTTAGTTTTTAGATGTGTTTTGTCTTTTTCAGAAAGCGTTGGTAGGATTGATTCCGCATTAATTTTGTTCAAATTATCAACGGTTTCTTTTACCTCCTTAATGACACGTTCATCAATCGTTATTTTGGCCAGTCTGACTTCATTTTCCATGTTTTATTACAAAAAGGGTACTTTTTGATAGGTTAATTTGCTGATAATCAAATGATTATATTTTCTTAGGGTAATTGAGTTTTGATAATTCTCTGATTATCAACGATTTAGCTATGCTAAACTCCCCCTTCTTGCTAAACCCTTTCTACCCATAATTAACGGAATTTATTTTATATTATTTTCATTAAATATAAATATATGTTAAAAATGAAACTATATATTTGCAACAGAAATACGAAAATTGGTAAATAGATAATTACGAAAATACGGAATTATAGAAATACGAAAACACAGAAATCGTAAAGTCCAGAATTACAGAAACACGAAAGTACAGAATTACAGAAACACGAAAGTACAGAAATATAGAAATCGTAAAATACAGAATTACAGAAACACAAAAGTACAGAAACATAGAAATCATAAAATACAGAATTACGGAAATCGTAAAATACAGAAATTGAGAAATACATAAATACAGAAGCACAGAAATTATAAAACACAGAATTACGGAAATCGTAAAATACAGAAACTATCTAAACAAATAAAAAAATGACAACACAAACAAAACCCGATGGCACGCAACTATCAGACGGAACGCCAACAGCAAGAATTATCTCTGTGGCGAACCAAAAAGGTGGGGTCGGCAAAACAACAATTACGGCTCTACTTGCAAACATTTTGGGTGGTACTTATCAAAAAAAGGTTTTGGTGATTGATGCCGATTTGCAAGCAACTATTGCCATGACCAGAGTGGCAGATTTTGCAAAAAAAGATGAAGATTTTGTATTTCCCTACGAAATCATTAGCGTTGAAGAAACCGACACTTTGCACGAACTCGTACAGGAACATCGGGATTTGGTCGATTTTATATTCATTGATGCTCCACGTTTAACCAATAAAGACGATATTATCAAAGATGCTATCAATATTTTTGCTCCTTGCGATAGCATCTTGATTCCGACCCAAAGTAGTAGTTTTTCAACGGATTCGATGTTTCAGTTTTTGCCAGTAATCAAAGAAATTGAAAAACAACGAACTGATTTAGACCTTGACTTTTATTTCTATGCTTTTTTGAATCAATCCCGTTCGACTAACAACGATAAAGAAGTGCTTGAACTAATGAAACAAAACGAGGATATACCATTTTTTGAAACACCTTTATCAATGCTCGAAGTATTTGTAATCAAAGATTCTTACACGTCTATTTTTGATAAAAAGGGCGGTAAAGAGAAGTTTGAACCCTTTTTTAAAGAATTTATTGAGAAATTTAAGATTGCACTCTGATATGGAAAATCAACAAAATAAGCCAATGACAATGGAAGAAAAGCAGCAACTCATGCGTGAACGTTTGGGTAGGAATATTGGTAAAATGTATGAAAAACCCGTTGACGTTCTTGAAAATGAAAACCTTGTTGTGGAATCCCCAAAAATAGCCGATAAATCAGAAAAGAAAGTAACAAAGGGGAAAGAAAAAGCTATTGAAATGAATGAAAAGGTATGGCGGATTGAACTAAAAATTACCTCGGTCAAGCTGATTTACAAATTGGAAATTATTTCTAAAATGAAAGGAAAATCGAAACAGCAATATTTGTTAGGCCTTTTGGAGAAAGATTTGGTAGAAAACGTAGGTTTATTGAAGGATTTGTAAGAAACTTACGTTTTATCCTTGAAAATAGGCTATTTCTTAATTGGGTAGCCTATTTTTTAAAATTATTCTGCATCCATTTTTTTCAAAAAACTTCCCATTTTTCTTTTGGAAAGATTAAAAGCATTACGCAACTTCTCGGTGTCTGTTACCAATCCTTGTTTTATCAAATTCTTAATTATTTCATAATTATTTTCGTCTAACATCCTTTCTAATGTACTCATTGCTTTTATTGATTTATTAGATTTTTCTCAAAAAAGAAAGTAAAAATTCCATGAAAAGGATATTCTAATAACTTCAAAATGGCTTCATCTCGATGCCAATCTTGAATTTATTCAGATTCCATTTTCTTTAAAAAGCCTTCCATTTTTCTTTTAGAAACTTTCAAAACACTACGCAATTTTTCAATGTCAGTAACTAAACCTTCTTTGAGCAAATTTTTGATTGCTTCATAGTTGGTTTCATCTTTTTGGTTTTTTAACACTCGTTCTAATGTACTCATTGCTTTAACTTTTGAACTGTTGGAAATACTTTCAAAAATATAAAATAATTCGTTTTGTGGCAAGTTATTTGTTCCTTCTACATAAAGAAAAATACTTTCGACAAGTTCTTCATCTTGCTGAATATCTACATTTCGCATCAATTTGACGAATTGTTTTTCTTTTGCCTTGATATAGTTTTGCAGGTGGCGGTACTTCAAAAGGAACGTTGAAATTGCTAAAAAACTATTGCTAAAACTTTCAATTTGATGGTCTTCCATTTGCGAAAGGTCTATCAAATCATAGTCAAATGTGGGCAAATACCGCATGAACGGATGTGGAATATTCTCAAAATAATCTTGCATTCGTTGGTAATGCCAAGTGGTTTTGCCGTGATAAAAAACTATTGGTAATATAAAAACTGGCTTTTCTTTTTGCTTTTTATTCTGATTCCAAAGCTCCAATAAGTACTGCAATAACTGAAAGTGCGGATACTCTTCTTGATAGCTTTTATGCTCTAAAAGTAGTACAATGTGTACTTCGCCTGCACCAATGATTGGGCAACGATAGACCAAATCAGCAAAGTGTTCTTTCAGTTTTGCGTTTACAAATGAGCCTGGTACTAAATCAATTTTTTCAAAATCAAGTGTCTTCTGAATTGAATCAGGCAAGGTTTTCTGGAATAATTCGGTGGCAATCTCTCTTCGAGAAAAAACTGTTTTGAAAAATTTGTCTTGTATTTTGATTAATGCCTTCACAAAAAGAGGTTTTATTTTGGGCAAATATACTTTTTTTACCTTTGAATGGCTATTTCTCCTTACAATTTCTAATAAGGATTGGGCGAAGCCCAAAATTTTTTGGACAAGTCGAAGCCTTGCCATTTGGGCAAAAAAGTACATAAAATTTCAAAATTAGGGTTGTAAGCGTTTTACCTGCAACCCTAATTTTTAGGCATTTATCAACTCCGTACAAAACTTAAAAGCGGTTTGATTGAGTTCGTTTGCTGAACCAAACGGATTGCCAAAGATGGCATTTTTCGAGTTCTTTATGTGGGTTGTGTAGTGCGTTATGCCGTTAAATAACCCAAAAGCATTATCACCTAAATCTGCACATTCTCTATCAATCGAAGCATTAATATTTGATATAATGTTTCTTTTTCGGGTCGATACTTCATTACCAAGTTTTTCTTCATCATTCATTCGGGTTAATCGCTCAACTAACGCATCTTTGATGGAATCATCAACTTTTACCCACGAAAGTTGCTCCATTTTGTCAAAAAGTTGCTTACGTTGCTTCATAAACATATCAAAGTATTGAACCAATCCATCAATGCGAAGACTATTATTTTTAGTATGATTTACTTGAAGTTGACGAAAATTTCTTGAAAAGCGGTTTGAACATCTGACCATAATATTACTATTTCCGATAAAAAAGCCCGTTGAACCATCGAAACTATTTCCAATCATTAGGTAGTCTTTAAACTCATGCCCGCAAACCTCCATCATGTCGGTACATTTGAGAAATGCCAAAACCTTTTTTCCTCCATCTACATCATAATAATTTTCAATTGGAAAACCTGTAATACTATGTAGTTTCTCCGTTACTTCCACAAACTTTTCGTTGTGTGTGGGGGTGTAACTGGTTTTAGCAATGTTTAATAATTGCCCATTATCGTTGCGAAAAATGCCTTTATAGCCTATTACTTGCTTGTTATTGGCAAAAATCGGTTTTTCTATAATATCCCATTCTAAAGATTCCATTGAATTAAATTTTAAGTTTTAAAGATTGATTTGAAGAAAGCCCAACTCGAAAATCGGGCTTTCTTTGAGTGGTTAAATAGTGAAATTAACAATTTCAGTTTCTAAGGCTTTGAGGTGGGTTTTGCCTGTTTTTACCAAATTATTGATAAAATCCAAAATCA